>Ga0068863_100000915_pt1 | contig 29639 bp, 26 predicted proteins | sample KBSSwiS62_FD_66596 | JGI IMG/M metagenome (GOLD analysis project Ga0068863, IMG submission 66596) | Switchgrass rhizosphere microbial communities from Kellogg Biological Station, Michigan, USA - KBS Switchgrass S6-2 | ecosystem: Host-associated > Plants > Roots > Rhizosphere > Soil ... | reverse complement strand
GCCAAAACGGGCAATGGATATTTCTGACGCAATGGGCGATAGTGTTGGGCTATGGATCGCAGGCGATTTCTCTCTGGTTCTGCCGCTGCTGCAGCGGTTATAGGTGTTGGCGAGATGCGGGCGCCATCTTCAGATGCGAGCAAGGCTGGTGTGAAGCCTGCGTTGATGAAGCTAGGATGCCAGTCGAAGCCGACGAACGATGTGCATTTGAAGTACCTGGCGCGTTATGGGGTGCGGCATATCTGCGGGTATCCGGAGACATCGGAGGGGCGGATCGCTTCGACGGTGGATGAGCTTAGCAGGATGAAGGAGCTCGCGGAGAAGAACGGTATCGAGGTGTTGTGCGTGGGGCCGCCGGCATTGGAGTCGACGCATATCGATAACGAAAAGCATCCGGCGATTATGCTGGCGCAGAGCCCGGAACGGGATCGCGATATTGAGCAGTTTCAAATATTGATACGCAACTGCGCCAAGGCGGGGCTGCCGTCGATCAAGTACAACATGAGCATTCTGGGTGTGCTGCGAACGGGACGCGTGCCGGGACGTGGCGATGCTAGTTACAGCCGGTGGGATTTGAAGAATGCGAAGCCGAAGACTCCGCTGACGAAGGCGGGACATGTGGATGCGGATCGGTTCTGGGAGAGGATTACGTATTTTCTTGATCGGATCATTCCAGTCGCGAACGAGTACAAGATACGGATGGCGTGTCATCCTCATGACCCAGGTGTTCCGCCGGAGGGGTACCAGGGCGTGGATCGTGTGCTGGGTTCGGTGGATGGTTTGAAGAGGTTTATCTCAATTCGGGAGAGCGACTATCACGGGTTGAACTTCTGCCAGGGTACTGTGTCGGAGATGCTGGCTGATCCGGGCAAGGAGATCTATGACGTGATCCGGTACTTCGGGGCGCGGGGGAAGATCTTCAATGTCCACTTCAGGAATATTCGTGGGCACAGGGACGATTTTGTCGAGGTGTATCCGGACGAAGGCGATGTGGACATGTGGAAGGCTATCCAGGTCTATCAAGAGATTGGCTATCCTTATATGTTGATGCCGGACCATGTTCCGGAGGCGCCGGGTGATACGGATGGACTTCAGTCGTTCGCGTATTGCTACGGGTATATAAGGGCGTTGATTCAGGCTGTTTCGGCGTAAGAGTTTGGAGGAGTAATGAAGTTGGGCCAGCAGAGCGGTACGGCTACGGTGGAACAAGTTGAGATGGCGAGGCTGGCGTGGCTGGCGATGGTGTTGACGCCGGGTATGGGAGCCACGCGAACGCAGAGGGCAATGCGCAAGCTGGGTGAGCCAGAGCGTTTGTTTGAGGCTTCGTTGACGGAGCTTGAAGGATTAGGGCTGCCGGCTGAGTCGGCGCAGTTTTGTTTTGGAGGAAAGGCGCGGCGCCTGGCCGAGGAGGAGATGAGTCGGGTTCTGGAGGCAGGCGGTGCAATTCTGACGCCTTCGGACGAGGCTTACCCGGAGAGACTTAAGGAGATTTACGATCCTCCGGCCGTGCTTTGGATTCGAGGCGACGTAGGACAGCTTTCTCGACCTGGTATTGCGGTGGTAGGAACCCGGCATCCCTCGACGTATGGTGCGGGAATGTCGGAGATGTTGTCTCGTGATCTTGCGGCGAGGCGGCTTGTGATCTTCAGCGGCATGGCGCGGGGCGTGGACACTGCGGCGCACAGGGGAGCGCTGGAAGCCCGAGGGAAGACGGTTGCTGTATGGGGGACAGGGATTGACGTGATTTATCCGAAGGAGAATAAGCGGCTGGCCGAACAGATTGTGGAGAGCGGGGGAGCGATTGTGAGCGAGTACCCGCTGGGCACGTTTCCGGCTCCGCAGAACTTTCCGGTGCGGAATCGAATCTTGAGTGGGATGAGCTTGGGTGTGCTGGTGATTGAGGCGGGCGAGCATAGCGGGACGAGGATTACGGCGCGACTGGCGATGGAGCAGGATCGTGACGTGTATGCCGTTCCGGGTAATGTAACGAACAAGAATGCCTGGGGGCCGAATACGTTGATCAAGCAGGGTGCGAAGCTGACGGCGACCTGGGAGGATGTGTGGGAGGACCTGCCTTCGGAGGTCAGGCAGCAACTGGAAGCAGAGATGGGGGTTGCGGGCGGGAATGAATCGAACTCGGCAACCGCTGCATCCTTATTTAACGAATCACGTCTTTCTGATCATGAACGGATGATTCTGGAACGGCTAAGGCAGGACGAAGCGACGCAACTGGACGAACTGATCGAGCAATTGGAAGGCGAGCTTGGATCGGCAGAGATCTTTACTGCGTTGTTCGAGCTGGAACTTGCCGGACGAGTAAGACAGATGCCGGGAAAGAATTATGTGAGGGCGATGTAGCGCGCTCTGCCGAAGCGGTGGAAAACTGCCGGACAAGCGAAGGTAAGTGAATCTGTTGCTGCAACTTGGCGGCGGGGTTTGCATTGCTGTTCAACGCATGGCGTTTGATGCGTCGTGGTAACGTTTTGGCATCAACTTCGTCTGTCGGGAATTGCGATAAGGATGACGGGTTCGCCGAAACCGTGTTAGGTTCGCAAGGGAATCATCATAAGCGCGAAGAAGATGGAACGATTGGCTGAGGCCGAGCGTTCCGGTGGATGAAGGGAACGAATGGCAAAGTCACTTGTGATCGTTGAATCGCCGGCAAAGGCGAAGACGATCAATAAATATCTCGGCGACGACTACGTGGTGATGGCCTCACTGGGCCACATCATGGATCTGCCGAAGAACGACATCGGTGTGGAGTTGAAGAAGCGGACGTTTGAGCCGACGCTGATCGTGTCCCCAGGCAAAGAGAAGGTGGTAGAGCAGCTTAAGAAGCAGGCGGCGAAGGCCGACGCGGTTTACCTGGCGCCTGACCCGGACCGTGAGGGGGAGGCGATTGCGGCGCATCTTTCGCTGCAGCTGATGCCGGTGATGAAGGATAAGTCGAAGATGCGGCGGGTAACCTTCAACGAAATTACGAAGAAGGCTGTGAACGCGGCATTCCTGCATGCTCGGGATGTGGACGAGAACCTTGTTGACGCGCAGCAGACGCGGCGCGTACTAGACCGGCTGGTGGGATATCAGATATCGCCTCTGTTGTGGGACAAGGTTCGCCGGGGGCTGAGTGCTGGGCGTGTGCAGACGGTGGCTTTAAGGCTGATTGTTGAGCGAGAGCAGGAGATCAACGAGTTCAAGCCGGTGGAGTACTGGACGATTGATGCCGATCTTCTTCCCGGGGGGAAGCAGGGATTTACGGCGCGGTTTGTGGGAGTAAATGGTGTTCCTTCGCGTGTGGCGAATGGGACCGATGCCGAAGGCAAGGAACAATTTCTTGCGAATGCGCTGCCAGATGAAGACGCTGTCCACGAGGTAGTGGGCGAGCTTGAGAAGGCGAGCTGGAGCGTGCGCTCGGTTGAGAAGAAGGAGCGGAGAAACAATCCGAAGGCTCCATTTACGACGAGCAAGTTGCAGCAGGACGCGGCAGGAAGATTGGGCTTTAATGTCCGCCGCACGATGGGCGTGGCGCAGCGGCTGTATGAGGGCGTCGAGATCGGCGCAGATGGTACGGTCGGCTTGATCACGTACATGCGAACGGACTCGACCCGAGTGAGCCCGGACGCGATTGCCGAAGCGCGGGAGTTCATCGGCAAGTTGGGTGCAGGATACCTGCCCGCCCAGCCGAATGAGTTTGCGGGCAAGAAGCAGGCCCAGGCTCAGGATGCACACGAGGCGATTCGTCCGACTTCAGTGAAGTTCACGCCGGACTCGATTCGGCGCTATCTTTCGGACGAGCAATATCGGTTGTACAAGCTGATCTGGCAGCGGTTTGTTGCGAGCCAGATGACGCCTGCGGTGTTTGATCAGACGACGGTAGAGATCGAGGCGAAGGCGAAGCTGACCTATGACTTCCGCGTGACGGGCAGCGTGCTGAAGTTCGATGGGCACTTGAAGTTTGAAGAGGAAGAGAAGCGTGCTCGCGCTGCGGCGAAGGAGAAGGCTGCGAAGGAAGACAAACTGGCGGAGCCGGATTCGCAGGGAGAGGCTGAAAACGAAGGCGATGCCGAACGGAGACTGCCGGAGCTAACTTCCGGTGAGGCGCTGAAGCTGGAGAAGCTCGACCCGGAACAGAAGTTCACGCAGCCGCCTCCTCGATATAACGAGGCCAGCCTGGTGAAGACGCTGGAAGAGAAGGGCATCGGACGGCCTTCGACTTATGCGTCCATCATTAATACGATTCAAGACCGCGACTACGTGAAGAAGATCGGCGCGAAGTTTGTTCCAACTGAGATCGGCACGGTAGTGACGAAGCTGCTGGTGAAAAACTTTCCCTACATCTTCGACACCCAGTACACAGCCACGCTTGAAGGCGAGCTGGATGCAGTGGAAGATGGGCAGGAGCGCTGGACCGATCTGCTGAACGGGTTCTACGGACACTTCGAAAAGGAGCTTCACTTCGCTGAAAAGCACATGGAAGACATCAAGCGGATGGAGGAGCCGACGACCGAGGTTTGCGAGAAGTGCGGCTCGCCCCTGATTCTGAAGTGGGGTAAGTTCGGCAGCTTTTACTCGTGCTCGAACTTTACGAAGACTAAGCCGATGTCTGTGGCTGCGGGACCTTGGAAGAAGGATCCGAAGGCGGTGTTGAAGAAGATCACTGCAGGGTTCACCTTCCCAATGACGGTAAAGGCTGCGACCGAAGAGGCGATGGACTTCAGCCGCGAAGCTAAGGATGCGAAGGAACTGGTTGCGGCGATCGAAGAGGCGCAGTCGAAGGGCAAGAAAGTAACGGTGGAGACGTTCAGCTGCGACTTTACTAAGGAGAACTTTGCGGCGAAGCCGGACCTGAGTGCTCCGGGGGCCGATGAGACTCCTGAAGATGAGGCGTGTGACAACTGCGGACGGACAATGGTGCTGCGGAATGGGCCGTGGGGACCGTTTATGTCGTGCCCCGGGTACAGCGACGATCCGCCGTGCAAGACGATCCGAAAGTTGAATCAGAAGGTGCAGCAGAAGCCTCCGGTGCAACTGGAGGACAGCTGCCCGAAGTGCGGTAAGCCTTTGCTGCAACGTCATGGCCAGTATGGAGAGTTCATCAGTTGCAGCGGATATCCGAAGTGCAAGTACATCAAGCAGGAGCTGCTGGATGCGAAGTGTCCGAAGGATGGCGGGGATATTGCCGTGCGCAAGACGAAGCGCGGCGACGTGTTCTATGGATGCGTGAACTATCCGAAGTGCGATTTTGCGTCAAATCTTAAGCTGATCGACGAGACGTGCCCGAAGTGCGACAGTGCTTATCTGCTGGAGGTCGTCAACGACAGGGGGACGTTCTGGGTATGCCCGAACAACCACGATGCTTTGCCGAAGCGGCGGAAGAAGAAGGGCGCGGAGGAACCGGCTGAGACAGGTCCGGTGTGCAGCTATCAGAAGAAGGTGGCCGGGCCCGCTGCAAAGGCGGAACGCCCGGATCCTGAGAAGACCAGGGCTGTGGTTGAGAGTGTGGCGTAAGAGGAGAACGAATGGCGACTGCGGCAGACGCAGAGTTGATTTTGAAGCTGTATGAGATGCGCCGCGAAGAGACGCTGCGGAAGGCCCGGCGCTTCATGATCTTCGACTTTCAACCGAAGACGGTGGAGGAGCTTCGGCTGGTTTCGCGAGACGTGGGCTCACAACATAATGCTGCATGGCGTCAGGTTATGAGCTACTGGGAGATGGCGGCGTCGCTGGTGTTACGAGGTGCCCTTGATGCGGATCTCTTTCTGGACTCGAACGGCGAGGGTATCCTGATTTACGCCAAGTACCACCATTTTCACGTGGAGACTGAGAAGGCGTCAGGGAATCCGTTTATGCGGAATACGGCGGCGCTGGTCGAGAAATATCCAGTGGCACAGAAACTTCATGAAGGTTTTTTGAAGTCCTTGGGGATCGCGAGGAGCTAGGAAGCAATTGATCCGGCAAACGACGACTGCAAAGTCGCCTACGGGCGTCGTTTTTCTTTCTGCATCATTTCTGTTACAACATAAAAAGCAGAATTGGGCACTGAGGTGCGTTCTGCCGCCTCGGGATGAGGATTACTAAGTTTGTAACTTATTGAAAAGATTGGGTAGTTGACTATGGCGAAGGCAGTGTGGAACGGTCAGACGTTGGCCGAGAGCGAGACGTACGAGACGGTTGAGGGCAATATTTACTTCCCGGACGAGACAGTCAAGCGCGAGTTCCTGAGGCCGAGCTCGACTACATCGAGCTGTCCCTGGAAGGGGCAGGCGCGGTACTACACCATTATCGTCGACGGGCAAGAGAACCAGGATGCTGCGTGGTACTACCCTGACCCGAAGCCGGCAGCGCGAAACGTGAAGCATCACATCGCATTCTGGCGTGGCGTGGAAGTCACCAAGTAGTCCGGCCACGGCTACTTTGCTTTTTCAAGTTCCACCACCATTACTTCGATAGGCTGCTCTCCGGCGTTGACGTCGGCGTGCATGGTTCCGGGCGGGTTCGTCGGTAGCCAGTAGGCCTTTCCTGTCTCCCAAACGTGGGTCTCGGTGGGCCCGTTCTGGTTGACGAGGTTCATCGTGCCACCTTTGAGCGCGATGATGACTCGCGGGTGATCGTGGTGGTGCATCGTCAACGGAGAGTGCGGCAGGACGATAGACTTCCAGACCTTGACGTCTTCATTGTCGAATTGCGGGAAGCGCTGCGTTTGCTGGGCTGCCTGCTGGGAACGCATGACTCCGAAGACAAGCAGTGGGAGTGCAAGATAGCTTGCAGCACGAAACAGTTTCTTCTTCACAGGGGTTCCTTCCTTGGCGGGAGGATAGCATTCATCCGGACATGCATTATCGGGTTTATTCGTGCGGCGTATATCGTTAATTCCCATGGACAACAAGACTAAGGGTATGGATGCGAAGCAGGGCGCGGGGGAGCGATCGCTTGATCCAGCGAGCGACTCGGAATGGGCGGAGTTGCGTGCGCTGGGGCACCGAATGCTTGATGAGATGTTCGATCACATTAATGGGATAGGTGAGCTGCCAACGTGGCGCAGGCCTCCGGCGTCAACGAAGGCTGAGTTTGCGTCTGCGGCGGTTCCGCGATTGGGAGGCAGCGCGGAAGCGGTCTATGAGGAGTTTGTCCGCGATGTGCTGCCCTATGGGATTGGAAACGCGCATCCGCGATTCTGGGGATGGGTGATGGGTTGTGGGACACCTGTGGGAATGCTGGCGGAGATGCTGGCTGCGGGGATGAATCCGAATGTTGGCGGGTTTGACGACTCGGCGACGATGGTGGAGGACCAGGTGCTTCGCTGGCTTGCGGAGTTGATGGGAATGCCGACTGCGACGAGCGGGTTGCTGACAAGTGGGGGATCGATGGCAAACCTGCTTGGACTGGCTGTCGGGCGCTACGCGCGAGCGGGATTCGATGTACGCGAAAAGGGAATGCAGGGTGGTGGCCGCTTGCTACGGGTGTACTGCTCGACGGAGACGCATAGCTGGTTGAAGAAGGCGGTGGAGCTAATGGGCATGGGAAGGGCGTGCCTGTGTGCCGTGGGTGTGGATGATGGTTATCGGATAAGAATTGATGAGTTAGCCGATGCAGTTGCGGGCGATCGCGATCGCGGCTATCTGCCGTTGTGTGTCGTGGGGTCGGCGGGAACGGTAAATACGGGGGCGACGGATGATCTGTCGGCCATTGCGGATCTTTGCGCGGCGGAGGGAATGTGGTTTCACGTGGACGGCGCATTTGGGGCGTTGGCGTATCTGTCAGAGAGACTGCGGCCGGCGCTGAGCGGGATAGAGCGGGCAGATTCGCTTGCGTTTGACTTGCATAAGTGGGGATATGTGCCTTACGACGTTGGTTGCGTGCTGGTGAGGGATCCGGAACTTCACAAGGCTGCTTTTGCAACCGATGCCAGTTATCTGACATCACTGGAGCGAGGGCCAGTGGCAGGTGGGATTCGGTTTGCAGAACGCACCCCCGAACTGTCGCGAGCGTTCAGGGCGCTAAAGGTGTGGATGAGCCTGAAGACCCTTGGAGTGGATGCCCTGGTGGAGCAGATTGAGAAGAATGTGGAGCAGGCTGCTTATCTCGCGCGGCTGGTTGAGGCTTCGCCTGTATTGGACTTGGCGGCGGAGGTGCCGCTGAACCTGGTTTGCTTCCGGTATCGCGGGGCGAGCGATGCAGAGAACAAAGAGATCTTAATGCGATTGCAGGAGAGCGGAATCGCGGTGCCTTCGGGAACGGTGGTGGGAGGGCGGTTTGCTCTTCGCGTGGCGAACACGAACCATCGGTCTCGACGGGAGGACTTTGATCTGCTCGTCGAAACCGTTGAGAGAATCGGTCGCGAGGTTACCGCCTAATAGGCTCCTACCTGATCGAGCGGTAGACGAATCTGGAAGCAGGTTGCTCCAGGACGTGACTCGACGTGGATGTAGCCGGAGTGACGCTGCAGGATGCGTTGCGCGGTGTCGAGCCCTAGACCAAGTCCGCGTCCCGGAGCCTTTGTGGTGAAGAAGGGTTCGAAGATGCGGCTTTTTAGCTCAGGCGAGATGCCGGGGCCTGTGTCCCATATCTCGACGAAGGCCATCTGCCCTTGCAGCCGCGTACAGAGCCGAAGGGTGCCGTGGTCCTTCATGGCATCGAGGGCGTTTTCGATCAACGCGGTCCACACCTGGTTGAGTTCACGGCCATAGGCGGCGACGGGCGGAAGCGCAGGGTCGAACTCTGTCTCGACCTTTACGTGCTGTAGACGAGACTTGAACATGACCAGCGTGTTTTCGAGGGACTGCGCGAGGTCGACGTCCTGAATGGGCGCCTGGTCCATGTAGGAGTAGTCCTTGATCGCGCGGATGAGGTCGAAGATGCGGACAGTCGAGTTGACGACGGTCTCGGCCATGCGTTCGACACGCAGGGAGCTGGCCACCGTGGCGACGGCGACAGGAAGCGCCTCAGAGGGCATGATGTCGGCCAGCTCATCGAGGTGCGCAGCTGGCAGGCCGGTCTCAGCGAGCGCTGGGGCGATAGCCCATGGATTGGGGATATTGTGTGCTTCGAGCCACTGTATGAGGTCGGTCTCGCGATCACTCTCGGCAAGGATATCCACGACGCCGCCCTGCGCGTCACGCTCCGCCATGATGGCGCGAACGTTAACGACCCACGACCGATATTTCGATGTGATGGAGTCGGGCAGACATAGATTGCCCATGCGGTACTTCTGGTCGCCGTATTGACGAAGTTCGGAGAAGAGGCTGGAAGCGGAGCGTTGCGCGGCGGAGGCTGGGTTGTTGAGCTCGTGCGCGAGATTGGCGGCGAGCTTGCCAAGCGCGTCGAGCTTTTCCGCCTGCTGTTCCATACGCGTGACTTCGCGGACTCGATCCATCATCGCCGAGACGACACGCTGCGTCATGGAAGGGATGGCAGCAAGCATCGCAGGGAAGAGGCTCTCGTGAATCTGAAGAGACCAGCTGGGTCCGACGGTGTAGCCATCGCCGCCGTAGGTCTTCATGCGCGAGAAGGGGAGCTTGCCGGTCATTGCGCCAGCGCGGCCGATCCACATGGCCATGGGGCCGCCATTGTGGCGGCGCACGTGGACCTCACCTTTGAGGATGAAGACCATGCTGTCAGCGGGACTACCTTCAGTGAAGACCATGGCGCCGTCTTCGCCGACGCTCTCTTTGCCGTGGGTGGCTAGCCAGCGATATTCGTCTTCGGTAAGACCATCGATCGCTGTGATAGTGCGGAGTGCGGTGATGATCTCAGCCTGCGGTGTGGGGTGCGAAGGGGGAGCGATGAAAACCTGGGGCCCGATTTGTTGGGGAAGCACGGCTTCATAACTGCTGGGGGCGGCCATCGTGCGATTCTCCTTCTGCCGTCATGGGCAGTGGTAGCGAAACAAGAAGGGCAACTCTGCTCTCATTGTGACAGGTTTTTGAATCAGTTGGGGAGCAACGGCTCTGTGGAACCGAGCGTTTTGTGACGAAACGACAGGTCTTGCAGGGAGCAGGGAATGCCGGAATTGGATGGGGAATTTCGAGCATCCGACGGCGCGATACTCTGCGAGATTCAGAACGGCGACTGTTGCCTAGATAGTGGACTAGGGCCGGCTGCGACCTGTCGATTCAATTTGGTTCAGTGTCGCTAACATATTGTTGACGATCTGAGGATGTGCAGCAGCGACGTTGTGCTTCTCCGCTGGATCGGCGATTCGATCGTAAAGCTGTGGCTCGGGCGCATTGCCAAGCTCTGTTCTGGTATTGGGGTCGAATGCAGGTCTATCGCTTGCGCGGATGACTTTCCAGGAGTGGTTGACCAGTGAGAGCGATCCGGCCTCTTCCACAAGAGATTGTCTTCCCATTTGAGCGCGACCGAGTAGAGCCGACAGAATATTGATGCTGTCCGGAGCATCCTGATGGCTGAGAGTTTGGTTCGTGAGAGAGGCTAGGGAGGCCACTAGGTCAACCTGATCGATCAGGGCATTCGAGGTGCTGCCAGGCTTGATGTGGTCCAGCCATTTCACGATGAAAGGCACACGCGTTCCAGCATCGAAGTTGCTGTACTTGCCGCCGCGATAGATGCCGGCCGGTTTGTGCTCTCCGAGCTTTTCGACGGCCTGATCCTGGTAGCCGTCATCGACGACCGGGCCGTTGTCGCTGGAGAGGATAATCATCGTGTTCTGAGTGAGACCCTGTTTTTCGAGGGTCTCGATGATGCGGCCAACACACCAATCCAGTTCGGCGATGGCGTCGCCGCGCGGGCCCATGGAGGTCTTGCCAGCGAAGCGTCGATTGGGAAGCCGTGGAACGTGGATATCGTGCACCGGATAGTAGAGGAAGAAGGGATGGTGGCGGTTCTGCTCGATGAAGTTGACGGCTTTTGAGGAGAGCGTGTCGGCGATATCTTCGTCCACCCAAAGGGCCGACTCGCCGCCTTCCATGTAGCCGATGCGGCTGACGCCGTCTACGATGGCCATGTCGTGCCCGTGGCTGGGCTTTATCTTCAGGAGTTCGGGGTGATCCTTACCGGTTGGTTTGTCCGGGAAGGGCGCTTTGTAGCTGACGCGAATTGGGTCGGCAGGGTCGAGATTAACAACGCGATTGTTTTCAATGAAGACGCAAGGGACGCGATCCGGCGTTGCGGGAATGATGAAGGAGTAGTCGAATCCAAGCTCCAACGGCCCGGGTTTGATCTCTGAGTTCCAGTCGATCTCTCCTGCACCGAGGCCGAGGTGCCATTTGCCGACGATGCCGGTGGTGTATCGAGCGCGCTTCAAGAGCGAAGGCAGGGTGAGTTGATAGGTATCGATGATGAGAGGAGCGTCGCCCGGAAGGATGCCTGTACCATTCTTGCGCCAAGCATATTGGCCCGTCATGACGGAGTAGCGTGATGGTGTGCATGTTGCGGACGTGGCGTGCGCATCTGTGAATCGCAGGCCCTGGGCGGCGAGAGCATCGATGTTCGGTGTGCTGACGGCTTTTGCGCCGTAGCAACCGACGTCGCCATAGCCGAGATCGTCAGCGTAGATGAAGACGATGTTGGGTTTGGACGCTGGCTTCGCGGCACCAAGCAGGCCAGTTGCTGTGGCTGCGCTGAGAGTCTGGAGGAACTGTCTGCGATTCATCGCTGATCATGTTACGTGAAGTGTTTTAGCCAGCCGGTGTTTGGGTTGAATCAGGTGGTACGAATTCAAAGTCTGGATCAGTTTGGTGACCGCTCGTCATTGCGCCGGCGTTGCGGGGAAGACCGATGGCTTCAATGGCGGGAGCCAACGCGAGTACAGAAGTGCAAAGGATAGCGATTTGGAAGTCACGGAGATGTGGGTTGGCAGGCAGGTGGCCGCTGGCTCGTGCGACGAGACGAAGGATAACGGCACCGACTGCGACTCCCATGCCCATGGAGAGTTGCATGACGGCGGAGAGGAATCCGTTCGCGCGGGACATACGTTCCGGGGGGATCTCGGCATAGGCAAGCGTGGTCATGCAGGTGAACTCGAGAGAGCGAGAAGCGCCATGGAAGAATAGCAGTGCGGCGACTAGCGCGGGCGGCGTGTGTGGCGTAAATGTGGCACAGAGCGCGACAGAGACGGCGACAATGATTCCGTTGAAGATAAGGAGTCGCCGGAAGCCGAAGCGGCGAAGGACCGGGAGCACGATCGACTTCATGCTGAAGTCCCCTCCGAACAGAGCAAGCAGGTAGAGGCCGGAGGCGAAGGCGCTGAGGCCGAAGGCGACCTGGAACATCAGCGGAAGCAGAAATGGGAGCACCCCGACGGCGATGCGGAAGAGGCTGGCGCTATAGACGCTCAGGCGATATGACTTGAGCCGAAGGGACTGCATATCAATAAGCGAAGTTGGATTCCGGCGTGCCGTGACGATGGCAAGGTAAGCACTGAGAAGGCTCAGGATGAGGATGTTGAGAGCGGCTATCCAGTGGCTGTCTCCGCCGCCGAGTGTCTCCAGAGCAAACACAACGCCTGTGGATGCGAGGCCGGCGAAGAGAAAGGTCACCCAGTCAAGAGGATGCTTCTCCTCAGAGCGCGTGTTCTCGATCCAAAGAGTGGTAAGGACGAGCGCGATGATTCCAATGGGAAGATTGAGCAGGAAGATCCAATGCCATGAGAAGTAGGTGGTGATGAACCCACCGATAGGCGGCCCTATGACGAGCGCGGCGAGGCCGGGCCAACTGATGTAGGCGATGGCTTGAGCAATCCTGTCCTTTGGAGTGGTACGGAGGACGATAAGGCGACCGACAGGCACCATCATGGAGCCGCCGATGCCCTGCAGGATGCGCGTGAGGGTGAATATAGTGAGGTTGGGGGCTGCAGCGCAGAGTAGTGAAGCGAAGGTAAAGATCCCGATGGCAGAGGCGAAGACGGTACGTGCTCCGAAGCGATCTGCGACCCATCCGCTGATGGGAATGAAGACCGCAAGAGTGATGAGATAGGCGGTCATTCCAATGTTGAGCCGGACGGCGCCCACACCAAAGCTCTTCGCCATCTGCGGAAGAGCCGTGGCGATGATCGTGCCATCGAGGTTCTCCATAAAGAAGGCGCCGGCGATGAGCGTGGTGACGTAGAAGGGAGAGCGAGGGCTCTTCATTGATCTATTCTTCAGTTTAGGGCGAAAGAAAGAGGCCCAGCTTGAGAGCCGAGCCTCATAAGATAACCGACGCTCAGGCCTTTACGACAGCGCCGTTTTCTACTTTGACCGGATCGAGGAAGGGCATGGCCTTGCGCAGCTCGGCGCCGACCTTCTCGATGCCGTGTGCGGCCTCTTCCTGGCGAATGCGTGCGAACTGATGACGGCCCGTCTCGTTCTCCTCGATGAACTTCTTGGCGAATGAGCCGTCCTGGATCTCCTCAAGCAGCTTCTTCATGGCCTTCTTGGTTTCAGCAGTGACGATGCGCGGGCCGGCGACATAGTCTCCCCACTCTGCGGTATCCGAGATCGAGTGGCGCATGTAGGCGAGGCCGCCGCGATACATGAGGTCGACGATGAGCTTCAGCTCGTGAAGGACCTCGAAATAAGCGAGCTCCGGCTGATAGCCGGCTTCAGTTAGAGTCTCAAAGCCCGCCTTGACGAGAGCGGCGGTGCCTCCGCAGAGAACGGCCTGCTCGCCGAAGAGGTCAGTCTCAGTCTCCTCGGTGAAGGTGGTCTCGAGGACTCCGGCGCGGGTGCAGCCGATGCCCTTGGCGTAGCTGAGGGCTAGCTTGAGGGCGTTGCCGGTTGCATCCTGCTCGACTGCGACGAGGCCGGGGACTCCGCCACCTTCGGTGAAGACTTCGCGGACGCGGTGGCCGGGGGCCTTTGGGGCGACAAGAGAGACATCGACGCCTGCGGGCGGAAGGATGGTGCCGAAGCGAATGTTGAAGCCGTGCGCGAACATCAGGGTCTTGCCAGGTGTGAGGTTCGGCTCGATCTCTGTCTTGTGGACCTTTGCGGCGGTCTGGTCGGGCGTGAGGTTCATGATCACGTCGGCCCACTTGGCGACGTTGGCGACCGTGTCGACGACGAGGCCAGCCTTGCGCGCGCGCTCGGCGTTGGGCGAGTCGGGACGGAGGCCTACGCGAACCTCAACGCCGGAGTCTTTAAGGTTAAGCGAGTGCGCGTGGCCCTGCGAGCCGTAGCCGATAATGCCAACTTTCTTGGCTTGGATGAGGGAGAGGTCTGCGTCTGCATCGTGATACGTCTTTGCCATTGTTCTCTTCTTTCTTTTGTCGTTTCGTTAATCGTAAATGGAATTTGCTAAGCTTCGTCTTCCGCGAACTGGTTAGGGAGATCGTCGATGACAGGACGATCGGGATAGGCTACTGAGGTTTCTTCGGCCGATTTTGTACCGAGGGCTTTGAGTACGCGACTTGTGTGGTGGCCGCGACGCATGGCCATGCGGCCGGTCCGCGAGACTTCGAGTACCTCAAACTTGGATTCGCGCAGGACCTGAAGGAGGCCTTCGATCTTTGAGGCGGCTCCAGTCATCTCGAGCATGATGGACTCGGGGGCGAGGTCGACCACGCGGGCGCGGAAGACGTTGGCGAGTTCGAAGATCTGGGAGCGCGAGTGCTGGCCGTGTGGCGTGTTGGGCCCTGCGGCAACCTTGATGAGGCAGAGCTCACGGATGACGGCTTCACTGCGGCCAAGCTCGTCGACGTCGCGGGTGATCTCGAGTTTGTAAAGTGAGGCGCGGATGCGGTCAGCGGCGTGCTCGGGTGCGTCACAGACGATGGTCATGCGGGAGATGCCCTCGCGCTCGCTCTCGCCTACGGTGAGCGAGACGATGTTGACGTTGAGACGGCGGAAGAGGGAGGCGACCCGGGTGAGGACTCCAGGTTTGTCATCTACGAGAGCTACGAATGTGTGAAGCATTTCTATTTACGTCCTTGTGAGATCATCGGCTGAGGGATCGCTCTGAATGCCGTCGGTTTGATATTCCGTAGGGATGCGATGCCATGTCGGGGGAACCAGATTGGGGCAGGGAACGTTTGGGTCGAGCCACCGGTCAGGGACGAGAACAAGTTTGTCGGAGTTCGGATTGAGCCACGCTCCCCACCACGAAAAGGTGCTGTTCGCGATGATGTGATGCCGGCACGAGGACATCAGGCGAAGGTCTTCGTGCGCTTCGGTTTCGTCGTTGTGATCGACGAAGACGTAGTTTTTGGATGGAGGAAGATTCTCTTTGCAGAACGCGATGTCGTCGGAGAAGACAAAGAAGGTGGGGCGGGAGATGGATTGGCGAATCCTTTGAATCGAATTTTGGTAGTACGACATGGGCAACGCATCGCGGCCGCCATGGATGGTGGTGTAGTCGCCGCGACGAACATGTATTGAGACAGGGAATTCACACTGTTGAATTTGGCGCAGCATCTCCGCATTTCTTCCCGTCGGTACATCGCGAAGGGCGAGGTGCTCGCGAAGGTTCGGCTCAACCGTCGTGGGATATTGGTGTGCTTGAAAATAGCCATCCAGATAGATAGCTTTCGTCTGTGAGACGACAGGGAGTGACGACAGGAAGAGCCAATCGGTTTCAAAATGCGGCCTATAGACCTGAGTGCGGGCAATGCGGCGCGCGAAATGCGCGAGAGGCCGCTTATGCACTGCAGTTGAACAAAACAGGCGGTCCCGCCTGCCGTGGTGTCTCACGGGCGCAGTGATGGAGAACTTCGTCAGTAGAAACGGACGTGGATGACCGTACGACACCGCAAGCTCCTTTGGTTCCTGAATAATCTCAAGTTCGGCCGCGTATCGCTGAGCGAAGTAGAGGCCCGCCGCATATTGGAAGAGTTGATTTCCCAAGCCGGACTTCTGTCGAAGCAATATCTTCATCCAAGGCCCTTTCAGCAGATTTTCAGTGCGACAACGGGGTTTCTAAATTCGGCAGTTACTCATCCTCCGCAGTCTCCAGAAGAGGGTCTTTCTGAGGGCGGCGAACCATTTCGTGTAGGGCGGCACCAGGGGCGATCATGGGGTATACACCATCTTCTTTTTCCACTGCGAAGTTCATAACGAATGCAGTTGCTGCGGTACGCGCTTTTGTGACTGTGGGGGTTACATCCTTACGCTGGGTGATATGCGCGCCAGGGATGCCGTGGGCTTCGGCTAGTTTGACGAAGTCGGGTGAGAGGATGGGCGAGCAGGCGTAGTTCTTGTCGTAGAAGGCCTCCTGCCACTGGCGGACCATGCCGAGGAAGCCGTTGTTGATGACGGCTACATTGATGTGGAGGTTCTCCTGCACGATGGTGGAGAGCTCGGAGGCGGTCATCTGGAAGCCTCCGTCGCCGGCGATGCACCAGACGTCGCAGTCGGGGCAAGCGATCTTGGCTCCAATGGCTGCGGGAAGAGCGTAGCCCATGGTGCCGAGGCCTCCGGAGGTGATGAGCGTGCGCGTGTCTTCGTGCTTGAAGTACTGCGCCTCCCACATCTGGTGCTGGCCTACGTCGGTGGCGATGATGGTCTTGTCGAGACGGCCGGCAGCCTTGGCCTCCTGCCAGATGTCGTTGATGACGTGCGCGGCGTAGAGGTGGCCGTTGTCGGGTAGGTTGATGATGTCGCGGACGGCGGCGTCACCTTTCAGGGTGCGGATCTCGCGCAGCCAGTCTGCGGTGGTGTGACGATCGCTCGCCTTCTCGTAGCTTGGGGCAGCGAGAAGAGGCTCCATTGTGTTGAGAACCTCTTTGAGATCGCCAATAAGGGCGACGTCGACCTTAACATTCTTATTGATCTCGCTGGGATCGATCTCGATGTGGATCTTCTTCGCGTTTTGCGCGTAGCTGGTGAGGTTACCAGTTACGCGATCGTCGAAGCGCATCCCGAAGGCTAGGAGCAGGTCAGCTTCCTGGATAGCGTGGTTGACCCAGGACTCGCCGTGCATGCCCATCATGCCCAGTGCGAGCGGATGCGAGGCGGGGAAGGCCCCGAGGCCGAGCAATGTGGTTGCGACGGGGACCTGGTAGCGCTCGGCGAAGGCGAGAACCTCGCGCTCAGCGCCGGAGTGGATGATGCCGTGGCCGGCGAGGATGACGGGTTTGGTTGATGCGCGCATCAGGTCGATGGCGCGGTGCATCTCGGCCGACTCGGCGCGCAGCATGGGGTGCGGGCGGTAGGGCGCGGGGACGGCGTCGTCGAAGTTGAAGAGAGCGGTGCCTTGCTGGGCGTCCTTGGTGATGTCGACGAGGACGGGGCCGGGGCGGCCGGAGGCGGCGATCTGGAAGGCCTCGCGGATCATTGGCGCGATGTGCTCGGCGCGCGTGGCGACGAAGTTGTGCTTGGTGATTGGCAGGGTGATGCCGGTGATATCGATCTCCTGGAAGGCGTCGGAGCCGAGGACCTTAGAGGAGACCTGGCCGGTGATGCAGACGATCGGGATGGAGTCGAGCATGGCCGTGGCGATGCCGGTGACGAGGTTGGTCGCGCCGGGGCCGGAGGTGGCGATGGCGACGCCGACCTTGCCCGAGGCGCGCGCGTAGCCGTCGGCCATGTGCGCGGCACCCTGCTCGTGCCGCGTGAGCACGTGGTGGATGGGGAACTTGCGCAGAGCGTCGTAGGCGGGGAGGATGGCTCCGCCGGGGTAGCCGAAGACCGTGGTGACACCTTCGCCTACGAGCGTGGCCCAGAGGATCTCAGCTCCGGTTAGGGTGGGGTGTGCGTTGGTATTCGTCATAGTTTGCTCCTTTGGTACGGTGTGCCTCGATATCTAAAGAAAGAACTCTCGTTCTGGTGAGGCGAACTCGCCGAAACGAAGTACAACTCGTGCACCTTTACAGAACGAATTTTTACGAAGTGCCGGTTCGACGTACTTAAAGACTTCTTCTGCGTCTGCCCCAAAGAGCCAGAGGGTCGTTTCTCCCCATCCAATCTCGTTGCCATCGTGATAGCCGATATTTGTTGGCTCGAGGAGGGCAGTGAGCTCATTTTCAAGTGGGGTTGATTGATCGAAGTCGATCTGATTTATGTGGATCAGAACGGCTTGGAACTCTGACGTCGCAATAATTGCTTCTAACTCGTCTGGACCTTTCATAGATTCTTAGGTGGTGACGGCTCCTTCACTTGCGCTACTTACGGTCTTCGCATACTTCGCGAAGACACCACGCTTGTAACGCGGCTCCGGTTGCTTTACTGCTTTCAATCGCTTTGAAATCTCTTCTGCGGGAACATCAAGTCGCAGCTCGCGGTTCTTGATGTCGAAGGTGATCAGGTCGCCTTCCTGCACCGCGGCGATGGGGCCTCCAAGCTGGGCTTCAGGGGCTACGTGGCCGACCATCAGGCCACGTGTGGCGCCGGAGAAGCGGCCGTCGGTGAGAAGCGCGACGGTTTCGGAGAGCTCGGGGATGCCTTTGATCGCTGCGGTGACGGCGAGCATCTCGCGCATGCCTGGACCTCCGCGTGGGCCTTCGTAGCGGATGACGCAGACGTCGTTGGGCTTGATCTTGCCCGCTTCGACGGCGGCGTGGCAGGCGTCCTCGGAGTTGAAGACGCGCGCTGGGCCGGTGTGCAGGATGCGCTCGTGCCCGGCGACCTTGACGACGCAGCCTTCGGGGGCGAGGTTGCCCTTGAGGATGACGAGGCCGCCGGTGGCCTTGAGTGGATGAGCGATGGGATAGATGACGGGCTGGTTGGGGGTCTCGACGGCGTGTGTAGCCTCTTCGGCGAGCGTCTTGCCAGTGACGGTCATCTGGCTGCCGTCGATGAGGCCAGCGTCGAGGAGCCGCTTAGCGAGAAGGCGCGACCCGCCTGCGTCCTGGTAGTCCTTGGCGGCGTACTTGCCGCCGGGGGAGAGGTCGCAGATGTGCGGCGTGCGGTCGCTGATGGCGTTGAAGTCGTCGATGGTGAAGGGGATGTTGAATTCGCGCGCAATGGCGAGCAGATGCAGCACGGCGTTGGTGCTGCCGCCTGAGGCGCAGGCGGAGACGTAGGCGTTCTCGATGGCCTTGCGGGTGACGATCTTCGAGGGGCGGAGGTCGTTCTTGGCGAGTTCCATGACGAGACGGCCGGCCTCGCGACTGGCCTCGGCTTTATCGGGCGACATGGCGGGGACGCCGGTGATCTGGATGGGTGAGATGCCGAGGAACTCGCCGGCCATGGCCATCGTGTTCGCAGTGAATTGCCCGCCGCAGGCTCCGGGACCGGGACAGGCCGCGGCTTCCAGAGCTTCGAGCTGGTCGTCGTTGATCTTTCCTGCGGCGTGCGAGCCCATGCCTTCGAAGACCTGAAGGATGGTGATCTCTTTGGTGGTGCCGTCGGGCTGCGGGAGCTTGCCGGGAGCGATGGAGCCGCCGTAGAGCATGAGGCCGGGGATATCGAGGCGGCCGAGCGCCATGATGGCGGCGGGCATGTTCTTGTCGCAGCCGGCGATGCAGATGAGGCCGTCGAAGGCATTTCCGCGCGCGACGAGCTCGATGGAGTCGGCGATGACCTCGCGCGAGATCAGCGAGGCCTTCATGCCCTCGGTGCCCATGGTGATGCCGTCGGAGATGGTGACAGTGTTGAACTCCATCGGCGTGCCGCCAGCTTCGCGCACACCCTGCTTCACGGCCTCGGCGACCTGGCGGAGATGAAAGTTGCAGGGGCCGATCTCGGTCCAGGTATTGGCGATGCCGATGATGGGCTTGTGCAGATCCTCTTTGCTGAACCCGACGCCGCGCAGGTAGGAGCGCGCAGCGGCGCGGCTTGGGCCTTCGGTGAGGACTTTGGAGTACTTCTTTGCCGGGTTGAGTTCGTTGCTCAAGAGGTCAGCCTTTCAGGTTAGGAGCTATTCAGTTGCAGCTTTTGGCAGAGACCAGAAGTCTTCGTCGTGGCGCTTTTCAAAGTGATCGAGTGCGTGTTCATGGCGTAACGTAAGGCCGATGTCATCCAGTCCGTTGATGAGGCAGTACTTGCGGAACGGATCGATATCGAAGTGCGCGTTGAAGCCGAGTTCGTCGGTGACAGTCTGGGCTTCGAGATTGATGGTGATCTTGTGTTTCGGGTTTGCGACCGTGCGTTCGATCAGAGTCTTCACTTCGTCATCGGTGAGCGGACACAGGATGATGCCGTTCTTTCCAGCGTTCGAGAAGAAGATGTCGGCGAAGGTGGGCGCGATGACCGCGCGGAAGCCGTACTGGTTAATCGCCCATGCGGCGTGCTCGCGCGAGCTGCCGCAGCCGAAGTTCCTTTCGGCGATGAGGATCTCCGCGCCCTTGTACTCAGGCTTGTTGAGGACAAAGTCCTTGCGCTCTTCGACGTGGTCGGGCGTGGAGAGGTCGTAGCGCCAATCGAAGAAGAGGAATTCGCCGTAGCCAGTGCGCTCGATGCGCTTGAGGAACTGCTTCGGGATGATCTGGTCCGTGTCGATGTTCGGGAAGGGGAGTGGCACGGCAGTGGAAGTGAGGACATTGATGGGTCGCATTAGCGTGAGGCTCCTTCCGTCTGCTTCCACTTGCGGATGTCGGTGAAGTGTCCGGTGATGGCGGCAGCGGCGGCCATCTCGGGGGAGACAAGGTGCGTACGTCCTCCGCGTCCCTGGCGGCCTTCGAAGTTACGGTTGGAGGTCGAGGCGCAACGTTCGCCGGGCTGCAGAATGTCGGGGTTCATGCCGAGACACATTGAGCAGCCAGGCTCGCGCCACTCGAAGCCTGCGGACTTGAAGACGGAGTCAAGTCCTTCTTCTTCAGCTTGGCGCTTAACTGCCTGCGAGCCGGGGACCACCATCGCGCGTACTGTAGTGGCGATGTGATGACCTTTGACCACGCCCGCGGCGGCGCGCAGGTCCTCGATGCGGCCGTTTGTGCAGGAGCCTAGAAAGACGGCGTCGATCTTGATCTCTTCCATTGGGGTACCGGGTTTGAGGCCCATGTATTCGTAGGCACGTTCGAAACTCTTTCGGTCGGCTTCGGTCTTCGCTTCGTCGAGCGAGGGGACCTTTCCTTCGATTGTTGCGTGCATGCCGGGCGATGTTCCCCATGTGACGGCGGGAGCGAGACTTGCGGCGTCGATGTGCAGCTCGCGGTCGAAGACGGCGCCCGCTTCACTTGGTAGCGTCTTCCAGTGCGCGACTGCCGCGTCCCATGCTGCTCCCTGCGGCGAGAAGCGACGGCCCTTGAGGTATGCGAACGTGGTCTCATCGGGAGCGATCATGCCGGCTCGCGCGCCTGCCTCGATCGACATGTTGCAGATGGTCATGCGGCCTTCCATCGAGAGGGCGCGAATGGCGGAGCCCGCGTACTCGATGACCTGACCGGGGGCTCCGTCCGTTCCAATCTTGCCGATGATGTCGAGGATGATGTCCTTGGCGGTGACACCGAAGGGAAGGTCGCCATCGACGGTGATGCGGAAGGTCTTCGGCTTGGACTGCGGCAGCGTCTGCGTGGCCATGACATGCTCAACCTCACTGGTCCCGATACCGAAGGCGAGAGCGCCGAACGCTCCGTGCGTCGAGGTGTGCGAGTCGCCGCAGACGATGGTCATGCCGGGCTTGGTGGCACCCAGCTCTGGACCAATCATATGAACGATGCCCTGCGAGGAATCCTGCACATCGAAGAACTCGACTCCGAACTCGGCGCAGTTCTTGCGAAGCGCGTTGACCTGCGCGGCTGAGATCTGATCGACGATGTGAAGACGGTCGTAGGCGCTGGTTGTGGGAACATTGTGGTCCACCGTGGCAATGGTGCGGTCGGGACGCCGCAGCTTACGGCCAGCCATGCGAAGGCCGTCGAAGGCCTGTGGCGAAGTAACTTCATGGACAAGGTGCAGGTCGATGTAGAGGATTGTGGGCTCGCCCTCTGGCTCTGCGACGACGTGTTGCTGCCAGACTTTTTCGAACAGGGTTTTGGGTATGGTGCTCATATTCGTTGTTCCTAGGCTGCTGGTGCTACGGGTTGCGAATCGTGAAAGCGAGTGACACCGGTATCCGAAGCCGGTATTTCATGCGGCTTCCCGTCGGGATCGACTACGAAGGCGTGTGTAACGAGTGGCGGAACCTTCCCGCCTTTTAACTCGGAGGAAAACAGTCGCAGGCTGCGCTTGAGGGGAAGGGGAAGATGCGGGGTCTGATCGGCGGAGTCAAGACCGGCGAGTGAGCGATCCGGAAAGATCCACAGCGTGTACTCGGCGCTATCTTCTTCAATGTTGTGGGATTCTCGGCTCCAGTCGATAGCTGCGAAGACCACGAGCGGGCGAGAGCCGGCGGTGTCGACAAAGAGCATCCCGCGCGCGGGGCAGAAGTGTGGAACGCAACCAGTGGCCGTGAAGTAACGATTATCGTCCGCCCGTGCGATGCCTGGCACCGCGAGAAACTCTATCGCTACGTCCGCAAGCTTCTTTGTGCCATCTCCCCAAAAGGTCTGCGACGCGGTCAGATGTCGCCTCAGAAATTCCGCGAAGCGACGATCGTTGGTGAACCCGTTCTCACTGCCCTCGGGCGCGGGTTGGGTATATTGCCAGAGCCAAGACAAGTCTTCTGTCTCATGCTTGTCGCGCTTCAGCGGAGGAAACTGCGCGTAAATGGTTGAAGCTCCAATTGTGAGCATCAGTGCCACTGCAGCGAGTTGGAGTTTTCGTCTCATTATTTGGTTGAGGCAGATTTCTTTGCCGTGAGAAGAATGAGTCCGTTGACCAGGAGAAACATGACCAGTCCCGCTAGGAGCAGCGCTGCAGCCGGGGCGCCGAGATGCCAGCGGTACAGCAGAGCAACGGCTACGGCAAGGTTCATCAGAATTAGTTTGACTCGCCAGTTCATCGTTCGATCTATACAGCGTGCATGGCCTGGCGGCGGTCGATTGACTCGGTCAGCGCCTGATGTACGCGCTTACCCATTTCTTGCGTGGAGACGAGTTGGACATTCTCGCCTCCGCGTGCGATGTCGCCTGTGCGATAGCCTGCCTCGAGTACTCTGTGAACTGCCAGTTCGACAGCGCGAGCATCCTGTTCAAGATTTGCTGAATGCCGCAGAACCATCGCAGCGGTGAGGATCGCGCCGAGCGGATTTGCTTTGCCGGTTCCGGCGATATCTGGAGCTGATCCGTGCACCGGCTCATAGAGGTTGACTGCGCCGCCGATGGTCGCAGAGGGCAGCATGCCGAGCGATCCGGTGATGACGCCAGCCTCGTCGGAGAGAATATCGCCGAAGAGGTTCTCGGTGAGAACGACGTCGAAGTTTCGTGGGATGTTCATGATGTGCATCGCCATAGAGTCGACGAGCTGATGCTCAAGCGTGACTTCGGGGTAGTCCTTGGCGACCTCGGTCACGGTCGCGCGCCACAACTGCGAGACCTCGAGAACGTTGGCCTTATCGACTGAAGTGACCTTCTTGCGGCGCTTGCCGGCAAGTTCGAAGGCGACCCGCGCGACGCGAACGACCTCGTCGCGGGAATAACGCATTGTGTTGATTGCCTCGTTTGTTTCTTTGTTCCATGAGCGCGGTGAACCGAAGTACAGGCCGCCGAGCAGCTCGCGAACAAACATAATGTCGACGTCTTTGGTGACCTCAGGACGCAACGGTGAGCTAGCGGCCAGCGGTGCATAGGCAACTGACGGCCGCAGATTTGCGAAACCACCGAGCGCTTGGCGGATTTGCAGCAGACCGGCCTCCGGGCGCTTGTCCGGGGTAAGCGAGTTGAACTTGTTGTCGCCCACAGCGCCGAGCAGCACCGCATCCGAGTCGAGCGCAGTATCAAGCGTTGCAGTGGGCAGCGGCGATCCACTCGCAGTGATGGCCACGCCGCCGATCAGGCCTTCGATAAAGGTGAAGTCGTGGCCGCCTAGTTCCGCGACGGCGCGCAGGATGTTTGTGGCTTCACGGGTGACTTCGGGGCCGATGCCGTCGCCTGCGAGGACTGCAAGTTTGAGACGCATTCGCTAATCCTTCTTGTGAGGTGCGAGGGCTTCGCGCCCTGCTCTTTTATGATTGCTGAATCTGATCTGTTTAAGTCGCCGCAGCGACAGTAGCTTTCTCTGGCTTTAGAAGTCCGAGAATGTCCTGGTCGTAGATTGATTTCTTGCGATCGGCCAGCTCGGTGAAGCGGTGATAAACCTCGTCGAGTTGTTCACGAGTCAGTGAGTGACCCAGCTTCTCAAGGCGGTCCGCAAGCGCGCGCCTGCCGGAGTGCTTACCGAGCACGAGGTTGGTGTTGCCGGCGCCCACTGAAGCGGGGGTCATAATCTCGTAGGTCAGTGGATGGGCGAGCATGCCGTGTTGGTGGATGCCCGACTCATGCGCGAATGCGTTGGCGCCAACGACAGCTTTGTTAGGAGCAGCGCCGAAGCTGATGCACTCAGCCAGCATCTGGCTGGTGGGGAAAAGCTTTTCGAGCTTGATGTTATTCGTGTAGGGGAACTTGTCGCGCCGGACCATAAGAGCAGCGGCGATCTCTTCAAGTGCGGCATTGCCGGCGCGCTCACCGATGCCGTTGATGGTGCACTCCACCTGCCGGGCGCCCCCTTGAATTCCTGCGAGTGAGTTGGCGACCGCCATACCCAGGTCGTCGTGACAATGCGTCGAGTAGATGACGTTTTCGGAGCCTGGCACTCTCTCGCGCACCATGCGGAACAGAGCTTCGTACTCGGCAGGTGTCGTATAACCGACCGTGTCGGGAATGTTGATCGTCGTAGCTCCGGCCTGCACCGCAACTGTGATCATCTTGACGAGAAAGTCAGGATCAGAACGGGTGCCATCCTCGGTCGAAAATTCGACATCGTCGGTATAGTTGAGCGCCTGCCGCGTAGACTCGGCGACCTGATCAAGAGCCTGCTCGCGCGAAATGCGCAACTTGTACTCAAGATGCAGGTCGGATGATGCCAAAAAGATGTGGATGCGGCTGGAGGCCGCGGGCTGAATCGCGCGTCCGGCGGCATCGATATCTTCACGTTTGCAACGGGCCAACGATGCAATACGGGTGCCTTTCACTTCGCGGGCGATTGCCTGGACCGCGGCGAAATCACCCTCGGAGGCGATAGCGAAGCCGGCTTCCATGATGTCGACGCCAACGTCGCGAATCTGATGCGCCATGCGCAACTTCTCCTCGTGATGCATGGTGCATCCGGGAGACTGCTCGCCGTCGCGCAGCGTGGTATCGAAGAAGACGATTTGGTTGGGATCACGCATAGAATCGCTCACTCTCAAACCTTAGCGTTATCATAACGCAGGCTTATGATGGAAGCGGCCTATATCAAAACTTCTAATCGGCGTATTCGCGCCGCCTAACCCGGAAGACCAAAGCGAGGTGCAGTTTGGATCTTGTCCAGATGGAGACGTTTCTAGCCGTAGCTGAGGAGCGAAGTTTCTCACGAGCCGCCTCACGGCTCCATCGTACTCAGCCAGCGGTGAGTCAGGCAATTGCCAAGCTTGAGGGGGAATTGGGCGAGGTGCTCTTTGATCGCTCTTCGCGCGATGGAACACTGACCGATGCTGGCGAGGTCTTGCGCGAATACGCGGCTAAGTTGCTGAATCTGCGCAATGAAGCATCGGGAGCACTGACCGAGCTGCGATCGCTGCATAGGGGGAGGTTGAACCTGGCGGCCAATGAATATACCTGCCTTTATTTGTTGCCCCTTCTAGACGAGTTTCGCAAGCAAAACCCGCGGATCAAGCTGGCAGTGCAACGAACGTTGGCGAGTCGGATTCCGGATGAAGTATTGATGCACTCGGTCGAGTTCGGCGTAGTGTCATTCCGACCGGAAGACACGCAAGTCCGTTCGATCGTTGTCTACCGCGACGAACTCGCTTTCGTGGTGAACCCACGCCATCCGCTTGCTGGCGCAGGAAAGGTTTCCATCCGCCAGCTTGGGACTCAGAACTTTATCGCGCACAACGTCCCTTCTCCACAGCGGCAGAAAGTGATCCAGACATTTCGCAGGTATAAGACTGCGTTGCAGATGGGAGTCGAACTGCCGTCATTGGAGGCGATCAAACGTTTTGTAGAGATGGGCAACGGTGTGGCCCTGGTTCCTCGGCTGACGGTAGAGCCGGAGCTCCGCAGCGGCGCGCTGGTCAAGGTCCCGATCCAGGAGCTGCAGATCGAGCGCAAGCTGCGATTGGTTTATCGGAGGCAGGCGAGTCTTTCGCATGCGGCGCTCGCTTTTTTGAAAGTAGTTGAGGCGTACGCTGCCGCCCATGGAGATCCGTACAGCTTCCAGCATGAGCGGGGGACGTGAGACGGCCGAAATATTTGTGGATTTTAGAAGAACATTTTCTCCTGACCTGACGTCTGTAGGAGCAGGCTTTTGGGCGTCTCGGGCAAGAACGGAGCCAACGCTCGATTGTGAGGTGAATTCAATGAAGATGACGAAACTTCGCAAGGCAGGTATGCGGATGGCGATGGTTGCGCTTTGTAGCGGCGCAATGAGTGCCATTCCGATGATGGCGCAGGACACTGCGCCGGCAGCTCCCCAAGGGCAGATGGGGCCGAGAGGCCGAGGGATGCAAGCTCAGCAGCTGGAGATGCTGACTCAGAAGCTGAATCTGACTACCGACCAGCAGACCCAGGTCAAGACGATCGACGAGGATACCGGAAAGCAGATGATGGCGGTGCGGAGCGACACGTCGCTCTCGCAGGATGACAAGCGCACCAAGATGATGGGAATTCGCAAGAGCTCACAGGACAAGATTCGAGCCATTCTGACCGACGATCAGAAGACCAAGTATGACGCCATGCAAGCTGAGATGAGGGAAAAGATGAAGGAGCGTCAGCAAAGCGGCGCACCACCAGCTCCTCCGCAGTAATCCCCAGCAATTGTCGACGCGGACGGCCGGAGGAAGTCTATCCTCCGGCCTTTCTGCGTTCAGAGACTTAAGACGGAGGGCTGGTGCGGTTACAATGAAAGGACGGAAACGATGGTGCCCGGTAACTGTATCTCTGCTGGGGCCGCTCTGGACGATTTCGAAGGGATCTAGCGAAGAATGAAGAAGACGATGTTGTTGGGCGCGCTGATGTTGTTGGCGTCGGGCGGATATGCGCAGGAGAGTCGGCAGGACGCGAGCGTGAGCGTGATTGGTGTATTTACCCCGGAGGTCAATGGCAATGCGGTAAAGCTGACCACGACGACCACAGTCGGATTTCTTGGCAGCTACCGTTACATGCTTACCCCTCGCAGTGCACTCGAATTGAACTATTCGTTCGCGCAGTACACGTCGCGCTATAGCACCAGTTTTCTTCCGAATGTCCGGATTCACACCCGGCAACAGGAGATCACAGGTGCCTATGTCTATAACTTCCGCAATTACCGGAACTTCAATCCGTTCGTTGAGGCCGGCGTCGGCGGCCTGATCTTTACGCCGATCCGTGACTATGGAACGACCAACTTTGATACGAAGCAGAACACAAATATAGGTGCCTTGTTCGGTGGCGGTGTGGCTTATGAACTTAGCCCAAGCTGGGACATCCGTGCAGAATATCGCGGCTTCGTTGTGAAGGCACCGGACTTCGGTCTCACAAACTTCAAGACCAACCGATGGGAGGTTATTTCTCTCCCCGCTCTGGGCGTCGCTTACCACTTCTGAGTTCGCTGAAGTTTAAAGAATAAGGCCCCGGTTAGCCGGGGCCTTATTCTATCGGGCCAGTTTTCCGGGAGGGAATCGGTAGGCCGCTCCGATAGTAATGACCGAAGGGCTAAGGCCGTTTGGCGGAAAACTCAACCAGTGTTGATATTCGTAGTCCGCACGGACATTGAGATAGGGAAGAAGCCGGTAATCCAGGCCAACACCGCCGGCGAACATGTTATAGGCAAGATTGGCGGTCGTGACGCCGAAAGTGGCAAAGTTGAAGACCCCACGTCCGTACATGAGCTTGGCATAAGGAACGTAGCGCTGGCGAAAGGGATGGTTGTAGCGCCCGCCGATCTCGTAGGTCTTTTCGTAAATATTGGTTTCGCCGTCCTTCAGGAAACGAAACTCTCCCTCGATCCCGAAGTGCTTGTAGAAGTCGAAAGCGACGTAGACTGTTGGGCCATTGACCCGATTAGGGACATAATCGGTATTGGCGTTGGAAAATCCTCCGCCGATCTGCAGGTCGCCGGCGCGCGAGGCCGTCGGTGAAGCCTGTGCGAGCAGAGTGGCTGGCGCGCCGATCAGGCTAATCGCGATAAGCATCCTCTTAAGCACTTACATTCCCCCTGAAAGCCGTTAATTCTTTGGGCCGGCCGTACCCCTGGAACGGTGAAGCTGTCGCGGGCAGTAGCGAGACAGACGTGGCGAAATCAGTAAAAGGCGGCCCTAAAGATCAACACTTGGGGTGCCAACCCGTTTGTGTAACCAAGCCACTGCTGACACTCGAAGTCGATTGCGCGTACCCTAATGTGTTGGTTCCTTTGGATGTCGAGTCTGTCACCGAAACAACAGATTTTGTAAGTATAAGCGGTGTGCCGAGCCGTGTCGTACAGATGCTTGAAACGACCGGTTGCCAAGGAGAACCCTGTAAAGCAAGGCAAACCACGAGTCCTCTTCGATATCGGGATGTGTGAGGGTGCCGGATCGTTAACGGCATCCTCGATGCGTGTGTCCTGCGAAGCGGAAGGTACGGTAAATGAATAGACCCTGTGTCTTATTCGGGCTTTTGGAGCCACACCCTGGGCACGCAGCGATCGCGAGGCCCGGACCAGGCGACTGAACGAGCCAATGTGAAAGTGGCGCCTCAACCGGTGCAGACTCCTAAAGAATAGCGAGTGATCCATGAAGTACAGAGATCGAGCCGAATTCTCCGCTTGATGAGGATGTGGGACTGGCCAACTTCTCCAGTCCCGTGGATTGTCGTTAGTTCTGCGGCGGATTGGCTTGTGGTGCAGCCGGTGCCGCTGCAGGCGCTGCCTGAGTACCAGTGTTATCGGCGGGTGCTGGCGCGGCGTTAGCAGGAGTTGCACCGGCTGACGGAGCAGCGTCGGCAGCCGGCTTATAGTAGCCAAGCTTGATGTACACCGGCTCAACCTCGAAGGGCATCTTGTCAGCTGGTGAGAGCAGCGGCTCGTAGGCGGCATGCAGGGTGATCACCTGATCGGTCCAAGGATCGCGACGCAGGAAGCTTGAGAGAGGCATAGCGGCCTGCTGCTTAAGGTCCTTCATATCGAGCTTCGGAGCCTTGCCCATCATAGCGGCGAGCCAGAAAGTTTGGTCGGTGTCACTCTTGGTCAGACCGTCTCCTATCATGGGCTCGTTGAGAGCCTTGAGCGACTTCACCCTCTGCTGCAACTGCTGCAGATAAAGGCCGAAATACTGCTGCCCAGCCTCTAGTTCCTTCGCGCTGAGCAGCTCAAGTGCCTTCTTGGCAGCGGCTGTATTATCAGCATCGGTGTGGTGCATTGGGATGCGGTTGAAGACCGAAGTTGTGGGGAAGAGCAACCGGTCATTGAAGGCGTATTTCGTATCGAGACGATGCGCCAGGATGATGTGAGCAATCTGGAAAGCGAGGATCGCGTTCAGATTGCCCATCTGCTGGGCACCATCCTGGCTGACGATCGCCGTTGTGTCGAGCAGGCTCTTCGAGAGAATGATCGTGTTGCCGATGGCGATGGATTCCAGCGGCTCAGTCAACAGCGTGCGGCAGCGGATCGGACGCGACAAGGTGATGTTGTTATAGGCAAGTATGTTGCCTGCCAAAGCCTCGAGGGTCTTGTCGAACTCACTAGGCGCATCGAGCAGTCCGGCCTGAAAGAGGCGCTCTACTACGTTATCTTCAGCTTGCTGAACCCATGCAC
>Ga0068863_100000913_pt1 | contig 29652 bp, 22 predicted proteins | sample KBSSwiS62_FD_66596 | JGI IMG/M metagenome (GOLD analysis project Ga0068863, IMG submission 66596) | Switchgrass rhizosphere microbial communities from Kellogg Biological Station, Michigan, USA - KBS Switchgrass S6-2 | ecosystem: Host-associated > Plants > Roots > Rhizosphere > Soil ... | reverse complement strand
GTCTTCGACGCCGCACGCGAGCAACGCGTCGATCTGCCGGCCGACGAGCGGCTGTCCGGCGACCGGCAGCATGCACTTGGGAGCGCGCTCGGTCAGCGGCAGGAGGCGCTTGCCCTGGCCTGCGCTCAGGATGATCGCTTTCACTTGTGGGTCCAATCGTGGTTGGAACGGCCCGCCGGCGAGGTAAGCTGCGACGGGCGGTTGCCGGCCGTTGCCGGCGTTTGCAGCGGTTGTCTTGACGGCCGTTGTAATCGGGAGGGAAAGCCTGCCATTTTCGCCTACCGCCGCGAACAACTCAAATCGACGGTCGCCGAAGCGCACGCGCCACGGCATCCAAGCGTTCCCGACGGCGAACGGTCGCGCGAACGGAACCTCCGGCGGCGCGGCCCACTCTAGACCCTATAATGCGGGTCAGCCGCCCGCCGTCCGCTCATTGCCGCGACGGAGGAAGAAGAGCCTCGAGTTGCGTCTCACTTGCGTCTCAGTTGCGCTCAGTTGGGTAGTCGCCCGCCGATGAACGATCCCTTGCCTACGAGCTCCGACGCGTCGGGGCCTGCCGCGAACGCTGCGCCGCGGCGCTCGCGCTGGTGGATTGCGATCGTGCTGCTGGGCCTTGCCGCGATCGGCGCCGCCATCTGGTATGGCAGCGGCAGGTCGGCAACGGCGGTGCCGGGCGCCTCGAGCGCGGCGTCTTCCGACAAAGGCGGAAAGGCGGGCAAAGGCGGGGATGCCGCTTCCCGCCCGACACCCGTCGTCGCGATGCCGGTCAAGCAAGGCACGCTCGACGTGTACCTGTATGCGCTCGGCACGGTGACGCCGCTCAACTCCGTCACCGTCAGGAGCCGCGTCGACGGCCAGTTGATGAAGGTCGCGTTCGAGGAGGGGCAGATGGTGAAGAAGGGCGATCTTCTTGCCCTCATCGATCCTCGGCCTTTCGAAGTGCAGCTCACGCTCGCGAACGGAAACCAGGCGCGCAACAAGGCTCTGCTCGAGAACGCGCGCGTCGACGAACAGCGCTACCGCACGCTGCTGGCCCAGGACTCGATCTCCAAGCAGCAGGTCGACACGCAGGAGTCGCTGGTGCGGCAATACGAGGCCGCCGTCCAGGCCGACCAGGGGAACATCGACAACGCGAAGCTGCAGCTCACCTATACGCGCGTCGAAGCGCCGATTTCCGGGCGGGTCGGGCTGCGCCAGGTCGACCCGGGGAACATCGTGAGGGCCTCGGACGCGAACGGAATCGTCGTGATCACGCAACTCTCGCCGATCGGCGTCGTGTTTCCGATTCCCGAGGATCAGCTGCCGCGGGTGATGAAGCGTCTGACGGCGGGCGATCGCATCCCGGTCGAAGCCTACGATCGCGCGCAGAAGGAAAAGCTCGGCACCGGCCGCCTGCTCACCGCCGACAACCAGATCGATCCGGCGACGGGCACGATCAAGCTCAAGTCCGAATTCCCGAACACCGACGGCACGCTGTTCGCCAACCAGTTCGTCAACGTGCGGATGCCCGTCGAGACGCGTCCGAATGCGACGCTCGCGCCGACGGCGGCGATTCAGCGCGGCGTCTCGGGAACGTTCGTGTACGTGGTCAAGGACGACAAGACGGTGACCGTGACGCCGGTGGCCATCGGCTCGACGCAGGGCGAGGTCACCTCGATCGACAGCGGCGTCTCTCCCGGCGCGCTAGTCGTCGTCGACGGAGCGGACCGCTTGCGGGAGGGAGCCAAGGTGGAAGTGGTCACGCGCGACGCCCCGGCGCAGGCCCCGTCGGACGCGGCGCGCCGCGGTTCGCGCAGCGGCAAGGGCGGCGAGCGGGGCGGCAAAGGCGGCGGCAAAGGCGGTGACGGACCGCCTGCAGCGCCGTAGATAAGTAGGGTCAGAGACGGAAAAAAGTAGGGTCAGAGACGACTTTCCCGAGGCCCGTGATGAACCGAACGCCTGCCGAAAGTCGTCTCTGACCCTACTTTCTATCTCTGACCCCGTTTACTCGTGAACCCGTCGCGAATCTTCATTCTCCGCCCGGTCGCGACGTCGCTGCTCATGGTCGCGATCCTGCTCGTCGGCATCGTCGCGTACCGCGTGCTTCCGCTTTCCGCGCTGCCGAAGTTCGACTATCCGACGATCCAGGTCGTCACCATCTACCCCGGCGCGAGCCCCGACGTGATCACGTCGTCGATCACCGCGCCGCTCGAGCGGCAGTTCGGGCAGATGCCGGGCTTGAACCAGATGTCGTCGCAGAGCTCGGGCGGCGCCTCCGTCATCACGCTGCAGTTCAGTCTGGAATTGGCGCTCGACGTCGCGGAGCAGGAAGTGCAGGCCGCGATCAACGCGGCGACCACGTTCCTGCCGAGCGACCTGCCGCAGCCGCCGGTCTACAGCAAGGTCAATCCGGCCGACACGCCCGTCGTCATCCTCGCACTCACGTCGAAGACGACGCCGCTGCCCGAAATCCAGCAGCTCGCCGACACGCGGCTCGCCTCGAAGATCTCGCAGCTCTCCGGCGTGGGCCTCGTCAGCATCACCGGCGGCCAACGGCCGGCGGTGCGCATCCAGGCGAACCCGAAGGCGCTCGCCGCGTACAACCTGTCGCTCGACGATCTGCGCACCGCGATCGCCAACGCCAATTCGAACCAGGCGAAGGGAAGCTTCGACGGTCCCACACGCGCATCGACGATCGACGCCAACGACCAGCTGCGCTCCGCCAGCGAATTCAAGTCGATGATCGTCGCCTATCGGAACGGCGCGCCGGTGCGCCTGACGGACGTCGCCGACGTCATCGACTCCGCCGAGAACACGCGCCTCGCGGCGTGGGCCAACGAGTCGGCGGCGGTAATCGTCAACATCCAGCGGCAGCCGGGCGCCAACGTCATCGAGGTCGTCGACCGCATCAAGCGCCTGCTGCCGCAGCTGCAGGCGTCGCTGCCGGCTTCCATCGACGTCGTGATGCTGACCGACCGCACCGTCACCATCCGCGCGTCGGTGCACGACGTGCAGTTCGAGCTGATGCTCGCGGTGGTGCTGGTTGTGATGATCATCTTCGTGTTCCTGCGCAACGTGCCGGCGACGATCATCCCGAGCGTCGCCGTGCCGCTGTCCTTGATCGGCACGTTCGCGGTGATGTATCTCGCCGGGTTCTCGATCAATAACCTGACGCTGATGGCGCTCACCATCGCCACCGGCTTCGTCGTCGACGACGCGATCGTGATGATCGAGAACATCTCGCGCTACATCGAGCAGGGCGAGCCGCCCCTGCAGGCGGCGTTGAAGGGCGCGGAGCAGATCGGCTTCACCATCATCTCCCTCACGGTGTCGCTCATCGCGGTGCTGATCCCGCTCTTGTTCATGGGGGACGTCGTCGGCCGCCTCTTCCGCGAATTCGCGATCACGCTCGCCGTCGCCATCCTGCTGTCGGCCGTGGTTTCGCTCACGCTGACGCCGATGATGTGCGCGCGCCTCCTGCGCCACGTGCCCGAGCGCGAGCAGGGGCGGTTCTTCCGCTGGAGCGGCGAATGGTTCGATCGCCTGATCGGCGGCTACGCGCGCGTGCTCACGTGGGTGCTCGACCGCCAGGGCGCGACGCTGCTCGTCGCGCTCGGCACACTCGTGCTGACGATCGTCATGTACGTCGTGATACCGAAGGGCTTCTTCCCCGTGCAGGACACCGGCGCGATCCAGGGCATCTCGGAAGCATCGCCGACGATCTCCTTCGCCGCGATGGCGGAGCGCCAGCAGGCGCTCGCCAAGGTCATCCTCGAGGATCCCGCCGTCGAGAGCCTCTCCTCGTTCATAGGCGTCGACGGCAACAACCCCACGCTCAACAGCGGGCGATTCCTGATCAACCTGAAGCCGCTGTCACAGCGAAGCGGACGCGCGACCGACGTGATCCGCCGCCTGCAGGACTCGCTCGCGAAGGTCGAAGGCATCGTGCTGTACATGCAGCCGGTGCAGGACCTGACGATCGAGGACAGGGTAAGCCGCACCCAGTACCAGTTCTCGGTCGAGGACGCGGACTCCGACGAGCTTCGCGCGTGGGTGCCGAAGCTGGTCGAGCGCCTGCGCCAGGACCCGCGCCTTTCCGACGTCGCGACTGATCAGCAGGAAGGCGGCCTCCAGGCCTACGTCGACATCGACCGCGCGACGGCGAGCCGCTTCGGCATCACGCCCGCGGCGATCGACAGTGCGCTGTACAACGCGTTCGGCCAGCGCCTCGTCTCCACCATCTTCACGCAGACCAACCAGTATCGCGTCGTGCTCGAAGTGGGTCCGGAATTCCGGAAGGGGCCGGCCGCGCTCGACGGCATTTATGTCAACGCCCCGAATGCGGCCGCGGCTGTGGCGGCGCGGCCCGCCGGAACCACCGCTCCGGTGTCGGCGTCGACCATTCAACAGGTCCCGCTGTCGGCGGTCGCGCGGGTGGTGGAGCGCACTGCGCCGCTCGTCATCAGCCGCATCGGTCAGTTTCCAGCCGCGACCATATCGTTCAACCTTGCGCACGGGGCGTCGCTCAGCGATGCGGTGCAGGCGATCGACGAGGCGCAGCGCGAGCTCGGCATGCCTCTCTCGGCGCAGGTGAAGCTGCAGGGCGCTGCCGCAGCATTCCGCGGGTCGCTCGCGAACCAGGTCTGGCTAATCATCGCCGCGATCGTCACCGTCTACATCGTGCTGGGGGTGCTCTACGAGAGCTACATCCATCCCGTCACGATCCTGTCGACGCTGCCGTCGGCAGGCGTCGGCGCGCTGCTTGCGCTGTTCCTCACGCGAAACGATCTCGACGTGATCGCGATCATCGGCATCATCCTTTTGATCGGGATCGTGAAAAAGAACGCCATCATGATGATCGACTTCGCGATCGACGCCGAGCGCGACCGCAAGATGGCGCCGCGGGACGCGATCTTCGAGGCGTGCCTCCTGCGCTTCCGGCCGATCCTCATGACGACGATGGCGGCGCTGCTGGGCGCGCTGCCGCTCATGATCGGCTGGGGCGTGGGCTCGGAGATTCGCCACCCGCTCGGCATCACGATGGTGGGCGGCCTGATCCTCTCCCAGGCGCTGACGCTCTTCACGACGCCCGTCATCTATCTCGCGTTCGACCGGGTCGAGCGGCGGATGAAGGCAAGGCGCGACAGGGCCCAGGCGGCGCGCGAGGCGGCCGCCACGGGACTGGGAACCTAGGGCCGGGGCCTGTCCACGCCATGGACACAAACGCGTGAACATCTCGTCGCCGTTCATCGATCGCCCCGTCGCCACGACGCTGCTCACGATAGGCGCGGTGCTCGCGGGCGTCGTGGCGTTCCGCCTGCTTCCTGTGTCGCCGCTGCCGCGAGTCGATCTGCCGACGATCTCCGTCTCGGCCACGTTGCCAGGCGCGAGCCCCGAGACAATGGCATCCACCGTCGCAATGCCGCTCGAGCGCTCGCTGGGCCTGATCGCGGGTGTCTCCGAGATGACCTCGACGAGCGCGCTCGGCTCGACCCGCATCGTGCTGCAGTTCGACCTCGACCGCGACATCAACGGCGCGGCCCGCGACGTGCAGGCCGCGATCAACGCGGCGCGAAGCTCGCTCCCGACCGGCCTCAACGGCAACCCGTCGTATCGCAAGGTCAACCCGGCGGATGCCCCGATCATGATCCTTGCGCTCACGTCCGAGACGATGACGCAAGGGCAGATGTACGACGCCGCATCGACGGTCATCGCGCAGAAGCTGTCGCAGCTCGAAGGGGTGGGCCAGGTGCAGGTCGGCGGCAGCTCGCTCCCTGCCGTGCGCGTCGAGGTCAACCCACAGGCGCTCTACAAATACGGAATCGGCTTCGAGGACGTGCGTGCCACCCTCGCGGCGGCGAATGCCAACCGCCCGAAGGGAGCGGTCGAGGATGGCTCGCGCAACTGGCAGATCGACGCCAACGACCAGGCGAAGACGGCGAAAGAATACCTGCCGCTGATCGTCGCCTATCGCAACAATGCTCCGGTCAACCTGACCGATGTCGCCGAGGTCGTCGATTCGGTCCAGGACCTGCGCAACGCGGGGTCGGCCAATGGCAAGCCCTCCGTGCTTCTGATCATCAGCCGTCAGCCCAACGCCAACATCATCGAGACCGTCGATCGCATCATGGACCTCCTGCCGACGCTTCGCGCGTCGATCCCGCAGGCGATCGATCTCCAGGTGATGATGGAGAGAACGACGACGATCCGCGCTTCACTTCGCGACGGCGGCCGAACGCTCGCGCTGTCCGTCGCGCTGGTCGTGCTGGTCGTATTCCTGTTCCTGCGCAACGCGCGCGCGGCGCTCATCCCGAGCGTCGCGGTGCCGGTGTCGCTGATCGTCACGCTCGGCATCATGTACCTCGTCGATTACAGCCTCGACAACCTGTCGCTGATGGCGCTCACCATCGCGACCGGATTCGTCGTCGACGACGCGATCGTCGTGCTGGAGAACATCTCGCGGCACATCGAGGCCGGCATGCCGCCGATGGAAGCGGCGCGCCGGGGCGCCGGCGAAGTGGGCTTCACGGTGCTCGCGATGACGCTGTCGCTCATCGCGGTGTTCATCCCGCTCTTGCTCATGGGCGGCTTCGTCGGCCGGTTCTTCCGCGAGTTCGCGGTGACGCTGTCGGCGGCGGTCTCGGTATCGCTCGTCGTCTCGCTCACCACGACGCCGATGATGTGCTCGCGGCTCTTGCGGCCTGCCAAGGAGCGCAGGCTCGGCCGCTTCCATCGGGCGACCGAGCGCGTTTTCGAGACGGTGCTCCGCGGCTACGGACGCACGCTCGCCTGGGTGCTCGACCACGGCCCGATCACGGTGCTGATCCTGCTCGCCACCATCGCGCTCAACGTCTTCCTCTATGTGAAGATTCCCAAGGGCTTCTTCCCGCAGCAGGACACGGGTCAGCTGATCGGGCGCATCCAGGCCGACCAGAGCATCTCCTTCCAGGCGATGCGCGAGAAGCTGGCCGACTTCATCTCTATCGTGCGGGCCGACCCCGCCGTCAGGAACGTCGTCGGCTTCACCGGCGGCAGCCAGCGCAATACCGGGTCGATGTTCGTCACGCTGAAGCCGCTGTCCGAGCGCGGGGAGGACAGCGCCGACCGCGTTGTCGCGCGATTGCGCCGGGAGCTCGCGAAGGAGCCGGGCGCCAACCTCTTCCTCGTGCCGGTGCAGGACATCCGCATAGGCGGCCGCCAGAGCAATGCGCAATACCAGTACACGATCGCGGCGGACGAATTGTCGGACCTCGTCACGTGGGAGCCGCGAATCCGCCAGGCGTTGTCGCAGCTCCCCGAGCTCGTCGACGTCAACACCGATCAGCAGAACAAGGGGCTCTCCACTTCGCTCGTGATCGACCGTGACGCGGCCGCGCGCCTCGGCATCACTTCTCGCCTCATCGATGCGACGCTCAACGACGCGTTCGCGCAGCGCACCGTGTCGACGATCTATTCGCCGCGCAACCAGTACTACGTCGTGATGGAAGCGGCGCCGGAGTACTGGCAATCTCCGGACGCGCTCGGGCAGATGTACGTCAGTGCGCCAGGTGGCGCGCAGGTGCCACTCTCGATGTTCACGAGCTACAAGCCCACCGAGACATCGCTTGCCGTCAATCACCAGGGACTCTTCGTGGCGTCGACCATTTCGTTCAATTTGCCGGAGGGCGTGTCGCTGTCGCAGGCCACACAGGCGATCGACGACGCGTTGAAGCGCATCGGCGTCCCGACGACGGTGCGCGGCAGCTTCCAGGGATCGGCACGCGCGTTCCGCGCGGCGTTGGAAACGCAGCCGATCCTGATCCTCGCGGCGCTGCTCACGCTGTACATCGTCCTCGGGGTGCTCTACGAAAGCCTGGTGCATCCGCTGACGATCCTGTCGACGCTACCCTCGGCGGGTGTGGGAGCGCTCGTCGCGCTGATGCTGTTCAAGACCGACTTCAGCATCATCGCGCTCATCGGCGTCATCATGCTGATCGGCATCGTGCAGAAGAACGCGATCATGATGATCGACTTCGCGCTTGCAGCCGAGCGGACGCGCGGACTGAGTACGCGCGAGGCGATCTACGAGTCGTGCCTCCTGCGGTTCCGGCCGATCCTGATGACGACGATGTCGGCGCTGCTTGCCGCGATTCCGCTCGCGCTCGGGCGGGGCGACGGTGCCGAGCTTCGCCAGCCGCTCGGCATCGCGATCGGCGGCGGACTGATCCTGAGCCAGCTGCTGACGCTTTTCACGACTCCGATCGTCTATCTCTACCTCGACCGCCTGAGCGACAACACGCGAGCGCTCGGGCGGCGGGCGCGTCGCGGCAAGCCCCCAACCGTGGCGCCTCACGCCGCCGAGTAGGGCCTGGTGTCGAAATCAACGATGGCTGCGAAACTGGACCTGGCCCTGTTCAAGAGGTGCGCGGCGCTCGCCGCTACAGCCGTGTGCACGGTGTCCTGCACCGTGGGGCCGGACTACGTGCGCCCGCCAGCCGACGTTCCCGCGGCGTACAAGGAGGCCCCACCCGGCGCCGCCGGCACGATCGCCGACGCGATCCCCGCCGGGCGATGGTGGGAGCTCTTCAACGATTCCGATCTCAACGCGCTCGAGTCGCAGGTCGTGGTGAACAACCAGACGATCCGCGCCGCGGAGGCACGCGTGCGCCAGGCGCAAGCGGCGATCGGCATCGCCCGCGCGCCAGCGTTTCCGACGCTCAACATCGGGACTACGACCGACCGGTCTGGCTTCAGCCTCGGGCATGTCGGTTTCACCGCCGGCTGGGAGCTCGATCTTTGGGGCCGCATTCGGCGGCTCACCGAGTCGAGCGAGGCCGGCGCGCAGGCGAGCGCCGACGATCTGGCTGGCGCCACGCTGTCGCTGCAGGCTCAGGTTGCGCAGAACTATTTCCTGTTGCGCGTCCAGGATTCGGACCTGCGGCTGCTCCAGGACAGCGTCGCTCGCTACGAGCGCTCGTTGCAGCTCACCCGCAACCAGTACGGCGCCGGCATCGTCTCGCGCGCGGACGTGGTGCAGGCCGAAGCCCAGCTCAACTCCACGCGCGCGCAAGTGTACGAAGTCGAGTTGAGCCGCGCGCAGCTTGAGCACGGGATCGCGATCCTGATCGGCAAGCCGCCGGCGGATTTCTCCATCGCGGCGACGACGACCACGCTCGAGGTTCCGACGCTGCCGTCCGCGCTGCCCTCCGAGCTCCTTGTACGGCGACCCGACATCGCCGCCAACGAGCGCCGGATGGCGCAGGCCAATGCGCAGATCGGTGCCGCACAGGCGCAGTTTTATCCAACCGCCAATCTCCTGGGCGGCATGAGCTTCGATATCCGCTTCGCGGGCAGTCTCACGCTTGCGCAATACGTTCTCGACGGCGGTCTCCGCGAGGCGACCAAGCAGCAGGCGACGGCCGCCTACGAGGAAGCGGTCGCGAACTACCGGCAGACGGTGCTTACGGCGCTCGCCGATGTCGAGGACAACCTCGCGGCCGTGCGCATCCTCGGCGACGAGGCGTTGGTCCAGGCCGCGGCGGTCAAGGCCTCGCGCGATTCGGTGACGATCACGAACAACCAGTATCGTGGCGGCATCGTCAATTATCTCGCCGTGGTCGTCGTGCAGGCAGCCGCGCTCGCCAACGAGCGGGCCGAGCTCGCCGTGCAGAGCCGGCGGCTCGTCGCGAGCGTAAACCTGATCAAGGCGCTGGGCGGCGGATGGGAAGTTCCGCCGGACAGAGTCGCAACGCCGAAGCAGGGCCTCATGCCGGGCCCGAACCCCTTCTGGCCTTGATCAGCGCGTGGCGGCGAGCGCCGCGCGCAACCGTCGCCCGTCTTCCGGCAGGAAGCGTTTGTCGTGCAACGAGTACGCGCGCACCGCAATGCGCAAACGCCACCGGTCTCCGTCGCGCCGGATCCCATAGAGGTGATAGGTGGCGTGCCGGTCCGTATGCTTGCCTATCGCGGACGCCGACGGAACGCCGATCGCGAGATTCTGCGCGCGATCGCCGTCGAGGTAGGTCGCCGCGGAAAGATGGGCGTGTCCGTGCAGCGTGAGCTCCGCGCCCCGCCGCGCGAGGATGTCGCGCAGCGCCGCGCCGTCGCGCAGCGCCTTGCGCCAGCGCACCGTGTGCGGGCCGGGCGGGTGATGCAGCAGCACGATGCGAAAGAGCCCCGCGGCCGCGGTTTGCGCGAGGAGCTGATCGAGACGCGCAAGCTGTCGTTCGCCGAGCCGGCCCGTCGCGAGAAACGGCGCCGAGGGCAACGCGGTCGACAAGCCGATGAGCGCAACGTGCTGCCGCACGCGCAGCGACGGGAATTCGACGATGCCTTCGCTCCCGTTGCCGTCGTCGTCGCCGCGCATGTACGGAGACCATTTGGCGAACGTGCGCTGCCACGGCTCGTGCACATACGCATCGTGGTTGCCTGGAACGACGGTCACATCCTGCGGCCGACCGAGCTTCGCGAGCCATTCCGCGGCCTCCCGGAACTCCTGCGGCAGTCCGATGTGCGTCAGGTCTCCGGTCACGGCAACATGGTCCGGGTGCTTCGAATGCAGGTCCGCGCGCAGCACGTCGAGCACGTCGCTCCTGTGCTCGCGCCGGCGCCGATGGCGCCACGTAAGGTAACCGAGGATGCGCTTGTCCATGAGCTCGCGCGGGCGCACGCCGCGAAGCGACGAAAGATGCAGATCGGAAAGATGCGCGAGCACGAATTCGTCGCCCGACGGCGCGACGTCGCTCTCGTCGGCGTCGATGCTGAGCTCCACGGCACTCATCCGGTTAGTATATGATGCCGCGCGTTTCCGAATCGACTCGCGGGTCCCAGATCGACGACGACGACAACATGGTTGCAGTGGTGCTGGGCGACAGCGCCGTCCGCCTGTGGGGACTCACTCCCGCCGAGCGCCTCGCCCGCCAGCTGCGGGCCGAGCGCATCCGCACCGCGCCTGCCGATCTTTCCGCACTGGGTCCGAACGCGACGGTATTGCTGCTGCGCGGCGACTGCCTCTACGACGCACGCGTAATTCGAGGGCTCGCGAAGTCCCGCGATGCGCTGCTCGAGGTGGAAGTCGACGGCCACCCGATGCCGGTGGGTGCGCACGTGCGCGCGCGCCGTGCCGCCGCGGCGCGCGATGCGCTGCAGGGCGCCTCGCCTCGCGCGGAGGCCACGGGCATCGCGACGGTCAGCCTCGCCGATGTGGCCAAGGGCTACGAAGCAGGACTCAAGAAGCTGGATCGCCCGTACGTGGTTCCGATGGCGGAAGAGAGGCTCCGAGCGCTCGAGCGCCTCACCTTCTCCGGCGCGTACAAGGGAGTGACCGATCTCGTCACGAAGTTCGTTTGGCCCGCGCCCGCGCAGTGCGTCACGCGGTGGTGCGCGAACGTCGGCATGACGCCGAACCAGGTGACGGGATTGAGTCTTGTGCTGGTCATCGTCGCCGGCGCGCTGTTCGCGCGCGGCGAATTCGGCTGGGGCCTGGTCGCCGGCTGGATCATGACGTTTCTCGACACCGTAGACGGCAAGCTCGCCCGGGTGACCATCACATCGACCAAGCTCGGCAACGTATTCGACCACGGCATCGACCTCATCCATCCTCCGCTTTGGTATTTCGCGTGGGGAATGGGACTGGGACTCGCGCCTGCCGGGATCGCGGGCATTCCGCTCATGTCGATCTACTGGGCGATCCTCGTCGGCTACATCGGCGGACGGCTGTGCGAAGGCGCTTTCCAGCTCTTCATCGCACGATTCTCGATCTTTACGTGGCGGCCCTTCGACTCGTGGTTCCGGCTGATCGCGGCGCGGCGCAACCCGAACATGATCATGCTGACGGTGAGCCTCGCGCTCGGCCGCCCCGATCTCGGCCTGCTTGCGGTCGCCGTGTGGACGGTCGCATCGACACTGCTGCTTCTCGCGCGGCTGCTCTGCGCGGCGGCCGCCAAAGTGAGCGGCCGGGCGATCCGGTCCTGGCTTTCCGAGATCGGCGAGACGATCGACGAGCATGCGCTGTCGGTCCGAGTGTTCTCGCACGCCGCCCCCGCCCCGCGCAAGGTCTGACGTGGCCGACGACTCGCGGTCCCTCGCCTCTGCGGCGCCGGATGCGGCGTCGCGACTCGCGCGCCTTTCGATCGGCGTCCTGCGCAATCCGGGAAGTGGCGCCAACCTGCGCAGCGGAAAAGCGATGCGCGACGAACTCGCCGCCCACCCCCAGGTGCCGTGCCGCGACGTCACCGGCCCCGCGGACATCGTCGTGGCGCTGACCGAGATGGCGGCGCGCGGCGTCGACACGATCGCGATCAGCGGCGGCGACGGCACGGTCAGCGCGGTCCTCGACGCCGTTTACGGGCGCAGCCTGTTTCCGCAACGGCCGCTCATCGCGGTGCTGCGCGGCGGTACCGCGAACATGACGGCGCGCTGCATCGGCATGCGCGGGCCGCAGCACCTCGCGCTGCGCTCGCTGATCGGAGCCGGCACGGGCGCAGGGGAACGCCTCAAGGTGACCCGACGGCACGTCATGAGCGTCGATCGCGGCGACGGGCACGCTGCGATCCACGGAATGTTCTTCGGAGCGGCCGCGATCTCGCAGGGCATCGACTACTGCAAGCGTCGTGTGCACGCGCTGGGCTTGCGCGGTGAGATCGGGCCCGCCGTCACGATGCTTCGCTTCGTTCTGGCGATGGCGCGAGGCGACCGCGCGATCGTGTCCCCCGTGTCGATGAGCGTCGCGGTCGACGACGAGCCGCCGGTCAGGTTCGATTGCGAGATCGTGCACGTCACGACGCTCGAGCAACTGGTGCTGGGGCTTCGTCCATGGTGGGGGCGCGAGCCCGGACCACTGCACTACGCGAGCGTGCGCGCGAATCCAAGGCACTGGATACGCGCATTGCCGGGCGTGCTGCGCGGTCGCCCCAGTCGTCTCGTCACCGAAGCGAACGGCTACACGAGCCGCAATGCGCATCGGCTGTCGGTCGGTCTCGATTCGCCCTTCTTCGTCGATGGCGAGCTCTACACGCCGCAGGCGCGCACGCCGCTCACGCTGACCGACGCCGGACCCGCCGAGTTCGTGACGATGCGATGAGGCGCGCGCTGGACGAGGCCATTGCGTCTCAGGCCGACGCTCCGGCGCCGCCCGCCGTCATGGCGCTGGCTCTGCGCCTGCGCGAGCGCTTCGGGTCGCACGCGCTGGCGATTCTTTTCTATGGCTCGTGCCGGCGCGCGCACGATGATGCGGGCGGCATCGTCGATCTCTATGTCCTGGTCGACGGCTATCGCGCGGCCTACGGAAAGGTGCTGCCGGCAATCGCGAACCGGCTGCTCGCGCCGAACGTCTACTATCTCGAGATCCCGTACGCCGGCCGGACCGCGCGCGCGAAGTATGCGGTCGTCGCGCTCGAACAATTCGAGCGCGGCATCGAGCGATGGTTTCATCCGTACCTTTGGTGCCGGTTTGCGCAGCCGTGCGGGGTCTTGTGCGTGGCCGACGAAGGGGTTCGCAAGCGCGTGCTCGCGGCGCTGCGCCGCGCCGTCGTGCACTTCGCCGCGCGAACGATGCCGCAGTTGCCGGCCGAGTTCGACGCACGGACGCTGTGGACAAGCGGCCTGCGCCTCACGTATGCCGCGGAGCTGCGCTCCGAGCGGCCGGAGAAGATCGCGAGGCACTACGGCGATGCCGAGGACGAGCTCGACGCGCGCACACGCGCGCTCGCCACCGACGCGCATTGGGAAGTCGCGGCGGCGGGCTCGTGGCGCAATCCGAATGCGCGCGCCCGGCGCTTGCGCTCGACGTGCGGCTGGATCGTGTGCCGCGCGCAAGGAAAACTCCTGAGCGTTCTGCGCCTCCTCAAGGCATCGTTCACGTTCGACGGCGGATTGTCGTACCTCGTCTGGAAGATCGAGCGACAGTCCGGCGTGCGCGTCGAGATCACGCCGTTCATGCGCCGGTTTCCGCGGCTCGGCGGCATCGGCGCGATGTGGCGCACGTGGCGCCGCGGCGGATTTTCGTGACAGGCTCCGGCGCCGGGTCAACCGGGGGCACGTCGCGCTAGAATCACCGGCATGAACGCCACCATCCTCAAGTTCGGCTACCCGGCATCGCTGCTGTGCGAATACGGAAGCTGGGTCGTGCTGTTGCGCCCCGCGCAACCCACGCTGGGCAGCATGATCCTCGCGTGCAAGGAAGATGCGACGGCGTTGGGGGCCGTGTCGGCGAAAGCGTGGTCGGAGCTGGCCGTCGCCGCCGCTGACCTCGAGCAGGCGCTCCGCGCGACGTTCGATCACCAGAAGATCAACTACCTGGCGCTGATGATGGTGGACCCGCACGTCCACTTTCACGTGATTCCCCGCTACTCGACGAGCCGCGAGTTCGAAGGATCGAGCTTTGCCGACCCCGCGTGGCCGAAGCCGCCTGATGTCACCAACGCCCTGCAGCTCTCGCCCGCGCAGATGAACGCGCTGCATGCGGCGCTCGGGAGCGCTTGGCCGAAACGGTGAGCGGAGTCGCCTGGCGGCGCAGCGAGGGCCGCGGGCTCCTCGTGTCGATGCCTGTGTGCCGCCGAGGGACGCTATTGCTTCGCGCGCGCTCCGGCACTAGGGGGGCCGGCGCGCGGACCCGGGCCGACCATGCGTAACGCACCGGTTTCGATGAGCCGCTTGATCTCGGGCGAGGAGAGAATCGCATCCTTGGCGGCGACGCGGAGGCGGTCGACGGCTTCGTCGTCGAGCACGAACGATGTCGGCAGCGTGTTGAGGTAATCGCGCTCCGCCTTGTCGGGCACCGCGTTGAACGACACTTCGACGACGCGGATGTTGATGTCGGGGGCGCGCATGACGGCGCCGAGCTTCGCGCTGAGCTCGGGATAGGGCTTGATCGCGTCGCGCACCTCCCGCAGCGACGCCCACCGCGCCTGGATGTCCCGCAGCGTCTCCACCGTGTCGTACGAATAGCGGTCGATCGGCGTGCCGGTCGCCTTGATCAGCACGTCGAACACGGCCGGCGGATTTTCGTGCAACCCCCAGTCGTTCGGCGGCGTCGCCAGCGAATTGACGACAAGGAGGTAGATGTTCCGCACGTGATCATACGGCGTCTTCAGGCCGGCCGCATGCAGCGCCTCGAACGTGGACAGCACGTCGAGCACGCCGCGCATGCCGACGTTGTCCGAGACGCCGCCGTCGACGAGGTGAATGAAACGGTGGCTGTCGCGATCCGCGAACGTCTGCAGCTCCTGCAGGCGCTTCACCGTGCGCGAGGCGGGCCGCGGAGGATCGGGATTGTCGAGGAACATCCGCGCCCACTGCGGCAGCTGGTAACCGCAGGTGCCGCCGTGGTTGTCGATGGTGATCGACGACAGCACGACCGGCACCGCCGACGACGCGGCCGCCGCGCGGGCGAGGCGCATGCTCGACAGATCCGTGCACAGCACGTCGAAGTTCTCCGGGTTGAAGATGAGCCGCGTGCCGTCGGCGAGGTCCGTTGCGCTCACGAGGATGCGGGGCCCGTCGCGTTTCAGGTCGTTGAACGTCGCGCCCTTGAACAGGACCTCGTCGTACATGTCCGCGGCAAGCTCCGATCGACCCCAGCCGGTCGACCCGAGCGCCGGCCAGTTGAACGGATTCAATGCCCGCCCGAGGAGCTCCCCTTGCACGTCTCGCTTGAGAAACGCCGTTTCGTAGACGTCGAACAGCTTGTCGCCGTAAAGCCCGAACGCCAATGCAGTGAAGCTGCCGCCGGAAATGCCGGTGATGACGTCGACCGTATCGAGCGCGCGGACGTGACGTCCGGTGCGCGTCTGCACTTCCATGTCGCGCAATGTCTCGAGCACGCCGTACGAGAACGCGGCAGCCCGCGTTCCACCGCCCGAGAAGGCGAGGACGACCAGCGTCGCGTTGTCCTCCGAATTGTCGGACGGACGCTCGATCCGGTAAGCCTTCTGCGGATCGTACTGGGCAGCCGGAGGATTGACCGGCCGCGTCGCGCAACCGGCAAACGCGAGGACTGCGAACAGCGCCGCGGTCGCGCGCAGCGGTCGAAACATCGGGCGCCTCCGCTTCTAGGCGAGCTCGGGAATCAGCGTCGGCAGCGGCTTGTTCGCGAACCACGCGTCCAGGTTCGCCTTGCAGAGATCGCCCATCGCCTGCCGCGTTTCGCGCGTTGCGCTGCCCACGTGGGGCAGCAGAACGACGTTGTCCATCCCGAACAGCGGCTCCGGAATGTTCGGCTCGTCGGCGAATACGTCGAGCCCGGCGCCCTTGATCGTACCCGCCTGCAGCGCGGCGACGAGCGCCGTCTCGTCGACGATCGAGCCGCGTGCGATGTTGACGAGCGTGCCCTTCTTGCCGAGCGAAGCGAGCACCTCGGCGTTGACGATGTTCTTCGTCGCCGCGCCGCCCGGGCACGCGACGACGAGAAAGTCCGACTCGGCGGCGAGCGTCTTCAAGTCGGGAACGAAGCGATAGGGAACTTCCTGCGGCTTGCGCCCGGTGTACGCCACCTTCATTCCCATCGCCGAAACGCGTTCCGCGATTGCCTTGCCGATTCGGCCGAGGCCGAGAACGCCGACCGTCTTGCCGGAGAGCTTCGTCGTGAGGTCGAACCCGCGCTTCTTCCATTCACCCGCCATCGTGAAGCGATTGGCGCGCACGAAACCGCGACCGGTCATCATCACCAGCGCGACGGCGACGTCGGCGACATCGTCGGTCAGCACGTCCGGCGTGTTCGTCACCCTGAGCCCGCGCTGTTTGCAATAATCGACCGGCACCCCGTCGTAGCCAACGCCGAACACGGAGATGATCTCGAGGGCAGGCAGCGCATCGAGGAGCGACGTCGGCGTCACGGTCCCCCCGCCCTGGACGAGCCCGCGGATCACCTTCCCGTGGGCGGCCAGCAGCGCGGGCTTGTCGGCAGCCTGCACATAATCGTGGCAGCGATAGTCGGCCTTGAGGGGCTCATAGAGGAAAGGCGGCAGCGGCGCGGTGACGATGATGTCGGTCGGCATGAGTTCAGTCGTTCGCTGGAGGTTAAGCGGCGGCCCATTCTAGCAATCCGGCGATGAGGCCCGCGTCGGATCCCGCGGTTTCCACGACGCGGAGGCCCGCCTCGCGTGCGCGGCTTGCGATGCGCGGATGCGGAACGAACGTTGGACAGCGGCGCCACGCGGTCCGCGCCGCAACGTCGCAGAGCGCCCACAGGTTGTCGAGGCCTTCGCTCGACGTGATCGTGACGGCATCGACGTGGCCGTCGTGAAACGCCTCGTTGAGTCCGCCCGCGCCGCTCGCCGGCTTCGAGCGCCGGTAGCACGCCATCTGGTCGACGTGCGCGCCGAGCGCCACCAGCGCGTCGCCCAAGTGCTCCCGCCCGCCCTCGCCGCGAAAGATCACGATCCGCTTTCCGTTCACGGCCGCAAGCTCGGGCAGCGCGAGCAGGCCTTCGCTGTCGAACGTCGTGTCGGGAATGCGAACGTCGTTGATGCCGACTGCGGCCAGCGCATCGGCAGTTCCCGGACCCGGTGCGAACGCGACGAGTCCCGCCGGCCAGCGTCGTGCGTCCGGCACCCCATACTCGACGGCGTTCGCCGACACGAAGATCGCGTAGTCGTACGTAGAGAGCATCGCGTGCGCTCTCGCAACCGCCGACGGATCCGTCGGCGGGAGGATGACGATGGCGGGAAAGATGATCGGCCGGCCGCCGAGCACGGCGATTCTTTCAGAAAGGCCGCCCGCCTGCCTCGCCGGTCGGGTAATGAGAATTCCAAGTCCTCGCAGCGGGCCCATCTCCGTCGCGTTTCTACACCAGCTTCGCGGCGCCCCGCGCGAGAAACTCGTCGGCGAGCGCGCGCCCGAGTGCCTCGGCGGCCGCGTCATCGCCGCACAGGGCGCGACGTTCGCCGCGCATCACGGTCGCGCCATCGCGACTCGCGAGCAAACCGCGCAACCAGAGCTCGCCGTGAACGAAGGTCGCATAACCGGCGAGCGGCGTGTGACAGCTTCCCGAAAGCATTCGCGCGAAAGAACGTTCGGCCGTCGTCGCGAGCGTCGTCTCGCGGTCGGCGAGCGGTGCGATCGCCGCCATGAGATCGGCGCGGTCGGCCCGGCACTCGATCGCGAGCGCGCCCTGCCCGACGGCCGGAAGGCTGTCTTCCGGATCGAGATACGACGTGATGCGGTTAGCAAGGCCAAGGCGCCGCAAGCCGGCGGCGGCGAGAATGATCGCGTCGTAGCCGCCTTCGTCGAGCTTGCGCAGGCGTGTGTTGACGTTGCCGCGCAGCGGCAAAATCTTGAGCAGAGGGTCGCGCTCTCGAAGTTGCGCCTCGCGGCGCAGGCTCGAGGTGCCGATGCGCGCGCCGCCCGGCAATCCCGCAAGGTAGAGAAACGCGTTCGAGACGAACGCGTCTCGCGGGTCTTCGCGCGCGGTGATCGCCGCGAGCGCGAACCCCTCGGGCATGTCCATCGGGATGTCCTTGAGCGAGTGCACGGCGAGATCGGCGCGCCCGTCCGCCATCGCGACTTCGAGCTCCTTGATGAAGAGTCCCTTGCCGCCGACGTCGGCGAGCGATCGGTCCTGGACGCGATCGCCCTCGGTCGTCATTCCGAGCAGCACTACTTCGCTCGCGGGGTACAGCGCGGCGAGCTGCGCCTTGATGTGCTCCGCCTGCCACATCGCGAGCGCGGATTCGCGCGTGGCGATCGTGAGCCGACGCGGCGCGACGGTCCTCGCGGCGGTGTCGGTCACAGTACTTTCACGTTGTCTTGAAACAGCCGCTGCGACGCCATCCCGCTATCATACTGCCGACACCCACCCGACGAAGGCCCTTCCATGCGCATCGTGATCACCGGCGGCGCCGGATTCCTCGGCCTCCGTCTGGCCCGCGCGCTCCTCTCTCGCGGCACGCTCACCGACGCCCGCGGCGTCGCGCGCGCGATCCGCGAGCTCGTATTGCTCGACGTCGCACCGGCCCCGGACCTCGGCGACTCGCGCGTCCGCCCGCTGACGGGCGATCTTGCCGACGCGACCGTGATCGAGCGCGCCGTCACTCCTGACACGGACAGCGTCTTCCATCTGGCGGCGGTCGTCAGCGGTCAGGCAGAGGCCGACTTCGACATCGGGATGCGCGTCAATCTCGATGCGACGCGACTTCTGCTCGAGCGCTGCCGCCGGCTCGCCTCGCCGCCCAAGTTCGTCTTCGCGAGCTCGCTTGCCGTGTTCGGCGGGTCGCTGCCCGACCCCGTTCCCGACGACGCGCCGCTGACGCCGCAGGCGTCCTATGGCACGCAAAAAGCGATCGGCGAACTGCTGGTCTACGACATGACGCGCAAGGGCTTCATCGACGGCCGCAGCCTGCGCCTTCCGACGGTGACCGTGCGCCCGGGCAAGCCGAACAAGGCCGCCTCTTCGTTTGCGAGCGGCATCATCCGCGAGCCGCTCGCGGGCGTCGATGCGATCTGTCCCGTTGCACGATCGACGAAGATGTGGGTCACCTCGCCACGCTCCGTCATCGCCAACATCGTCGCCGGACACGAAGCGCCCGCTTCGGCGTTCGCGCACACGCGCTCCGTCAACGTCCCCGGAATTCTCGTGCCCGTCGAGGCGATGGTGGCGGCGCTGCGCAAGGTCGCAGGGGATGATGTCGCCGGACGCGTGAAGTGGCAGTTCGATCCGGCCATCGATCGTATCGTCTCGACCTGGGCATCGAACTTCGCGCCCCGGCTCGGCTACGCGCTCGGCATGACGAGCGACAAGGACTTCGAAGGCATCGTCCGCGCGTACATGGCCGACGACATGCCGAAGACGTAAGCGCACAAATCCACGGGTGACTTCAGCCGATCGACACGGTCGGCTCGACGGCCTCCAGTGCTTCGGCGAACAGCTCGGGTCCGGCATTCCTGAGCTTGCTCGAGTCCGACAGGATCTGCCGAAATCGCCGGCCACCCGAGCGTCCGTGATAGAGGCCGAGCACGTGGCGCGCGATCGCCCGCAAGTGAACGCCGCGAGCCAGCTGCGCTTCCGCGTAGGCCATCATTGCCTTCACCACGTCGGCGCGCGACCGCACAGGCGACTCGTCGCCGAACAGTCGCGCACCGGCCTGTGCGAGAAAAAAGGGATCGTGATAGGCAATGCGGCCGAGCATCACGCCATCGACGTGCTCGAGCTCCCGCTCGACCGTATCCCACTCGACGAGGCCACCGTTCAGCACGATCGTCAACGCGGGGAAGTCGCGCTTGAGGTGCCGCACGACCTCGTAGCGCAGCGGCGGGATCTCGCGGTTCTCCTTGGGCGAGAGACCTTTCAGCACGGCGTTGCGCGCGTGCACGATGAACACACCGCAGCCGGCGGCAGCGACCGTGCCGACGAAGTCGCGAACGAACGAGTAGCCGTCGTTGTCGTCGAGGCCGATCCGGTGCTTCACGGTCACGGGGAGCGTTACCGCGTCGCGCATCGCTGTCACGCAATCCGCCACGATCGCCGGCTCCGCCATCAGGCACGCGCCGAAGCTGCCCGTCTGCACGCGCTCGGACGGACAACCGCAATTGAGATTGATCTCGTCGTAACCCCAACGCGCGCCGAGCTTCGCGCCGGCCGCAAGCTGGCGCGGGTCGCTGCCGCCAAGCTGCAGCGCCAGAGGATGCTCCGCGGGATCGAAGTCGAGGTGATAGGGAACGTCGCCGTGCTCGAGCGCGGCGCCGGTGATCATCTCGGTGTACAGGCGCGCGTGTGGCGCAATGAGGCGCAGGAAATACCGGCAGTGCCGGTCGGTCCAGTCCATCATCGGCGCGACGCAGACGACGTGCGACTTATGCTGTTGAAGATCACTCACTTGGATGGAAAGAAAATCGCGGCGACCGATTCGTGTGCCCGCTCACGCCTTCGAAGCTCCTGCATGACCAGTTTAGCAAGGCAAACCGGCACATCGATGTGACCCCCGATTGCAGATGCGGTGCGCCCCCACGGGTTGAACGGTCAATTTGCTTCACCGAAATCGAAGACAAGTTTGCACATTCGCGCGCCGGAGGTGATGGAGTCCTGGTTCGGACACGGGCACCAATGATCGGGAGAATCCCGAGAGCGACGAAGGGAACCGCTGGCGATCTCGGATAAAATGCCGAGCGCAAAGAAGCAGCCAGGGGCCGACCTGTAGTATTCAGAGGATGTTCGATGTGAAACGGGGAATCGCGACCCCGCTGCGGGAACGAATGTTGCGTGCAGCCGAAGACCCGTTGGTCAACAAGAACTTCATCTTACGAACATATGCCCCGCCGGCCTCCAATTGACGTCGCATCGGACAACCTGGCCTCGATATCAAGAGGTACCTTGCCGCGCCGCGCGTCGCCGGCAGCGTCGTGTTAGGCACGGAACCGGCGGCCAAACGTGGCGGGTTCCCTGGTAAAGAAGTTTGTCGCCCCGTTCCGGGAGTTCGGGCCGGTGGATGGCGTTTTGTACGCCATCGATCGTGCTCTGTCGACGCTTTCCCCGAGGCTTCATCTGCACGTCTACGATCTCATGGTGCAGCCCATCGTGGACAAACCTCTGCTCCCGCGCCGTCTGAACACACGATTCGAAATCCGCGAGATCAAGGCCGGGGATCCGGAAATATCGCGGATGCCGGTTCGGCCCGAAGTAATGGAGGCGCGTCTGGCCCAGCACGCGACCTGCCTCGGAGCCTTCAAGAACGGAGTCTTCATTGGCTACATGTGGTTCTGCAACCCGGCTTACGACGAGGACGAAGTCCGATGCACTTACCTGCTCGGCCCCGTGCAAGAGTCGGTGTTCGATTTCGACTTCTATCTTTTCCCGGAGCACCGGATGGGGCTCGGGTTCGCCGCTCTATGGAACGGCGCCAACGAGTTCCTGCGGAACCGTGGCATCCGCTATACGTTCAGTCGACTGACCCGCTTCAACAAAGCATCGCGGCGGGCCCATGAGCATCTCGGTTGGAAGGTGGTCGGCTGCGCCCTGTTCCTTCAGGCGTGGAACCTCGAGATCATGCTGGCGACCCTTTCTCCGTACTTTCATGTTTCGACGGCCAAGGCCAACCGTGTCGAGCTGACGCTTGTCCCGGATGTTCTGAAGCAGGCGACCTGAGAACCCGAAGTGTGAGGGAAAAAATCAATCGGACGCTATGGAAACTTCCTGACGAAACTCATGGAAGATCCTTACGAATGCCAAGGGCGACTCCGGTTGACAGAAAACCCCTGGGCGCGCCTACTTGCGGCCAAGACGAACGAGGTCCGGGCCACTAGGAAGGAGACATCATGCGCGTGCTGCGATTGGCAACGTTCATCTTGGTTCTTGCAGCTTTCGGCGTTCCTGCCCTGGCCCAGGAACCGATCTCGAATCTTCCGCGCAACCAGACGCTGATCGTCGAGAACCCCGAAGGGACGATCAAGAACGCGGGCTGGTTCAACATCTGGGCCGTGAATGCGGGGGGTCAATCGACCGGGCTGCACCAGCTCGCGATGGACACGTTGTGGTACATCGATCCGCAACGCGGCCTCGACGGCGTGTGGATGAATTCGCTTGCTGCCGACAAGCCGGTCTACAACGCCGATTTCACCGAGATGACCGTGAAGCTGCGACCCGGCATCTTCTGGAGCGACGGCATCGAGTTCACGTCGGCCGACGTCGTCTTCACCACCGAGCTGCACATGAAGACGAACGGCATGCGCTGGAGCGCGCCCTTCCAGGTGAACGTGGCCTCGGTGTCCGCGCCCGACCGCAACACCGTCGTGTTCAAGCTCAAGAAACCGAATTCGCGCTTCCATGCGCTCTTCACGGTGCGCTGGAATGCGGTCTGGATCATGCCGAAGCACGTCTTCGAGAAGGTGGCCGACCCGCTGAAATTCGATTTCAACAAGCCGGTGTCGCTCGGCGCGTATGTGCTCCACAGCTACGACCCGAATGGCAAATGGTTCATCTGGCAGATGCGGGACGATTGGCAGCGCACCACGCTGGGCCGCTACGGCCAGCCGGGTCCGAAATACGTCGCCTACGTCGATCCGGGCCCGCCCGACAAGCGTGTGATCGCGCAGATGAACCACGAGCTCGACATCATCCACGATACGTCCGCGGAAGGCATGTTCACGCTCGCCAGGCAATCGAAGACGTCGCACGGATGGTTCAAGGGCTTCCCCTACGCCCATCCCGATCCGACGCTGCCCTCGGTGATCTTCAACGACCAGAACCCGCTGTTCAAGGACCGTCGCGTGCGCTGGGCGCTCGCGCTTGTGATCGACATCAAGGCGGTTTCGATGGCGTCCTATCGCGGCGCCGCCACCATCTCGGCGATCGCGATCCCGCCGACGGGTACGCACACCGAGAGCTACCATGTGCCGATGGAGCCCTGGCTCCGGGAATTCGAGCTCGATACCGGCAAACGCAAGATCAAGCCGTACAACCCGGCGGTCGGCAGCGAGATCGCCGAAATGCTGCGCCCTACGCTCGGCGACCAGATCCCGAAGGATCCGAAGGAGATCGCCAAGTCCTTCGGCATGGGATGGTGGAAACCCAATCCGCAAGCGGCGACCGAATTGCTGCAAGCGGCCGGCTTCACGAAGCGCGGCGGCGACTGGTACACCCCCGACGGCAAGGTTTTCACCGTCAGGATCGTGGTCGAAGGCGAGGCGCGGCCGGTGATGACACGCGCCGGCTCGATGATCGCGCAGCAATGGCGCCTGTTCGGCATCGACGCCAAGACGGACGTCGCGCAAGGTACGATGAATGACCGCCGGGCGTCGGCGGATTTCGACACGATCATCTCCTGGAGCGTGGAGACGTGGGGCGGCCATCCCGACCTGTCGTTCTTCCTCGACAGCTGGCACTCGCAATTCGTGTCGGCGCCTGGCAAGCCGCAGACGCCGCGCAACTGGCAGCGCTGGTCCTCGCCGGCGCTCGACAAGATCATCGAGCAGATCCGGACCGTCGGCTTCGACGATCCGAGGAGCCTCGAGCTCGGGCGCGAATACGTGAAGCTCATGGTGCAGGAAATGCCGATCATTCCGCTGATGGCCTACAACGTCTTCACGGTCATGGACGAGACGTATTGGAAGGGCTATCCGAGCGCCGAAACGGACCCCTATACCGATCCGGTGCCCAATTGGGGAAACTCGCGGGCGATGATGGTCAAGCTCAAGCCCGCGAAGTAATGCAGCTACATGGCGGAGGGCTTGCCCTCGCCTTCGCCGCCAGCGTCCGGATTGCGGTGAGACTTGCGCACCGATGAGCGCCTACGCCATCTACGCGGGCAAGCGACTGCTCCAGTTCGTGCTCGTGGTCTTCATCGGCATCAATCTCGCGTTCGTCATCACGCACTCCACACCGATCGACCCCGTCGAGCAGACGGTCGCCACCGCAACCGCGTTCGGCAGCACGAGCCCCGAGGCGGTCGAGTTGATGCGGCAATCGTTGCGCGAGCTGTACGGGCTCGGCGGGAGCGTATGGAGCCAGTACGTCGTGTTCTGGAAGCGGATCGCGGTCGGCGATTTTGGGCCATCGCTGTCGGCTTTCCCCACGCCGGTCTCCGCACTGATCAACCGCGCGTTGCCATGGACGATCGGACTCCTGACCGTGTCGACCCTTCTCGCCTGGATTTTGGGAAACCTCCTGGGGGGCCTCGCCGGCTACTATCGCGACAGCAAGTTTCTGCGGATTGCGGGCATCGTCGCGATGGGCATCCATCCGATTCCGTATTACATCGTGGCGTTCGTCTTCCTGATCGTGTTCGGTTATCTGTGGCCGGTGCTGCCGATCACCGGCGGGTCGCGGATGAACGTCGAATGGGGATGGAACGCGGCCTTCATCTCAAGCGTGCTGCGGCACTCGGTCCTGCCGATCACTTCCCTGGTGCTAGTCGGCATCGGCGGCTGGTTCATGGGCATGCGCTCGCTCGTCTCCAACGTCGTCACCGAAGACTATGTCACCTACGCCGAGCTCGCGGGTGTGAGCCGGCGACGCATCCTCGGCGCCTACGTGATGCGCAACGCGCTGGTGCCGCAGGTGACCGGCCTCGCGATGTCGCTCGGATCGATCTTCAACGGCGCCATCATCACCGAGCAGGTGTTCGGCTATCCGGGCATCGGCACGCTGCTGATTTCCGCGGTGCATACCGGCGACTACAGCCTCGTCATCGGCATCGCAACGGTCTCCATCGTCGCGGTGTCACTCTGCGTGCTGGCGATCGACCTCCTCTATCCCCTGCTCGACCCGCGGGTGAAGGCGAGCTAGGGCCGAAATGCTGACCACCGCCCGCGACCTCTTCCGCTACAACCGCGAGTTCCGGATCGGCGCCCTGCTGACCGGATTCATCGTCGCCTTCGCCGCGCTTTCGCTCGTTTCGCCGTATCCGCCGCAGGACACCTTCGTCGTCCCGCCCGACGTGCCGCCGTCTTTCGCCTATTGGTTCGGCACGACCTCGCGCGGCCAGGATGTGTTCTGGCAGCTCACGTTCGCGATCCGCAACACGATGTCGTTCGGCTTCGCGGTCGCGATCCTGAGCCGGTTGATCTCCATCGCGATCGGGATGTGGTCGGGTTACAAAGGCGGGCTCGTCGATCGCGTGCTGATGTCGATCAACGACACGTTCATCGTCATTCCGCTCTTCCCTCTCCTCGTGCTCTTCTACTTCGTGATGCGCGACAACATGTCGTGGCCGCTCCTGGCGTTGGCCATGGCGTGCCTGGGGTGGTCGTACGACGCGCGCCTCATCCGTTCGATCGCCATGAGCCTCAAGAGCCGGGAGTTCACGCAGCAAAGCGTGTTCTCGGGCATGCGGACGTCCGAGATCGTGCTGCAGGAGCACCTCCCTTACGTGCTGCCGATCGTGTTCTACACCACGATGAACAACATGAACTGGTCGATCGGCCTCGAAGTCACGCTGTCGGTGCTGGGTTTCACGAACATCGACACACCGACGATCGGAGTGATGATCTACTGGGCCAATCAGCACACCGCGATGGTGGCGGGCATCTGGTGGTGGATCTTCTTCCCCGTGCTGTTCGTAGTGATCCTGTTCATCGGGCTCTTCCTGCTGGCGATATCGATGAACGAATACATCGATCCGCGCAGCCGCCTCGCACGCATGGGAATGCGCGCATGAGCGCCGCAGGGCCGCCAGCATTGGCCAATGAGGGCGCTCGCCCCCATCAGGGGGCAGGCGGCGCCGAGCGCCGCTTCGGCAGGAGTGCCGCAGGGCCAGACCGCGTGCTCACCGTGCGGGACCTGCGCGCGTATTACCGGACGAACCATTTCGGCATCAGCCGCGAAGTGCGTGCCGTCGATGGCGTGAGTCTCCACGTCGACCGCGACGAGATCTACGGCTTGGCGGGCGAGTCGAGTTGCGGCAAGACCACGCTGATCAAGACCATCGTGCGTGCGATCCGCCCGCCGCTCGACATCGTTGGCGGGTCGGTCACCTTCAATTTCGGCGACCGCGACCTGGACATCCATGCGCTCGTCCAAAATGAACTGGAAGCCGTCCGCTGGCGGCATCTGTCCTACATCCTGCAAGGCTCGATGAACGTGCTGAACCCCGTGCGGAGGGTGCGGCAGTCGTTCGTCGACTTCGCCTTTCGCCACATCCGGAAGCCGTTTCCCGAGTTTCTGCGCCTGATCGAAAGCCATCTCGATCGCGTCCGGCTCGCGCCGGCCGTGCTCGACGCCTATCCGCACGAATTGTCGGGCGGGATGCGGCAGCGCGTGACCATCGCCCTCGCCACCGTTTGCCGGCCGGATTTCATCGTCGCCGACGAGCCGACGACGGCGCTCGACGTCGTCGTGCAGAAGGACGTCCTTTCGATGCTGCGCGAAATCCAGCGCGAAATCCGCTCGTCGATGATCCTCGTCACGCACGATATCGGCGTGCATGCCAACCTCACGGACCGGCTCGGCATCATGTACGCGGGTCGCCTCGTGGAAGAGGGGCGAACGGCCGACGTAATCCGCAATCCCCGGCACCCTTACACGACGCATCTCGTGACGAGCCTGCCGCGGATCGGCGATCTCACGCCAAAGCGCGGGCTCGAGGGCGTGCCGCCCAATCTCGCCGCTCCGCCTGCCGGGTGCCGCTTCCACCCTCGCTGTCCGCTCGCCATTGCGACCTGCAGCGCCGAAGCTCCGCCAATGGTAGACGTCGATACCGGACATCGCGTCGCCTGCTGGGTGACCGCGCCACCCACAGCCTCGATGCCGCCGCAATGAGCGCTGCCGGGCGATCGCCGTTGATCGAAGTCGAGCACGTCGGCATGACGTATGCGATCGGCGGGCTCTTTCGCCGGCGCGCTGTACGGGCTGTGGACGATGTGAGCTTTCGGGTCGAGGCCGGCAGCCCGGAAATCCTCGCCATCATCGGCGAATCAGGCTCCGGCAAGACCACGCTGGCGCGCATGATCCTCAATCTGGCCACCCCGACCGACGGCGCCATCCGCTTCCTCGGCGCCGACTTGACGGGGGTCCGTTCGAATCGTGAGCGCACGGCGTTCATGCGACAGGTTCAGCCGATTTTCCAGAATCCGTTCGAGGCCTTCAATCCGCTGAAGCGGGTCGACCACTATCTCTACTTCAGTGCCCGTCGGTTCGCAGCGGCGCGCGGGCGCGCCGACATCGAGACCAGGACGGACAAGGCGCTGCAGCAGGTGGGATTGTCGCTGGCGGAGGTCAAGGGCCGCTTCCCGCACGAGCTGTCGGGCGGCCAACTGCAGCGAATCGCGATCGCTCGCGCCCTGATCTCCGCGCCCTCGCTCATCATCGCGGACGAGCCGGTTTCGATGGTGGACGCGTCGCTGCGGATGTCGATCGTGAATCTCTTCAAGACGTTGCGCGACGAGCTCGGGGTTTCGATCGTTTACATCACGCACGATCTCGCGACCGCTTACTACATCAGCGATCGCGTCCTGATCATGCAACGCGGCAAGGCGGTGGAAAGCGGCAACGCGCGAGCCGTTCTCGACCACCCGCAGCACCCTTATTCGGTTCTGCTGAAGAATGCGGTACTGTCGCCGGACGACGTGGACAAACCGATCGCACGGCCCGGGACGTCGCGGGATTCCGCGGATTCGTCCCCGGCGATCGCACCTTCGAACAGGGAGTGAGCACAATGAACAAGGTCGAGGTCACGCTGGATCGCGAGTTGATCATCGGGCCGACCGACCCGCGTCTTTTCGGGGCTTTCGTCGAGCATCTCGGGCGCGGTGTCTATGGCGGCATCTGGGAGCCCGGCCATTCGAAGGCGGACAGGAAGGGATTCCGCAAGGACGTGCTTCAGCTCGTGCGCGAGCTCGGCCCGACGATCATTCGGTATCCGGGCGGCAACTTCGTCTCGGGCTACAACTGGGAGGACGGTGTCGGTCCGGCCAAGGACCGTCCGGCCCGGCTCGACCTCGCGTGGATGTCGACGGAACCCAACACCTTCGGCACCAACGAGTTCGTCGATTGGTGCCGCGCCGCCGATGTCGAGCCCATGCTGGCCGTGAATCTCGGCACGCGCGACGGCGACGCGGCGCGCAACCTGCTCGAGTACTGCAACCACCCGGGAGGTACGGCGCTCTCCGATCTGCGCCGCAAGCACGGCTACCCGAAGCCGCACGGCGTCAAGTTCTGGTGCCTCGGCAACGAGATGGACGGCTGGTGGCAGATGGAGACGAAGACCGCAAGCGAGTATGGCCGGGTCGCCGCCGAAGCGGCGAAGCTGATGAAGTGGATCGATCCCTCGATCGAGCTGGCGGCGTGCGGGTCTTCGGGACGCACGATGCCGACCTTCGGCGCATGGGAGGACACCGTTCTCGAGCACACGTTCGAGCACGTCGACTACATCTCGCTCCATACGTATCTCAACAACTATGCCGACGACACGCCGGCGTTCCTGGCGAGCCCCGACCTCATGGACCATTTCATCGAGGAGGTCGTCGCCATCGCCGATGCGATCGCCGCGCGGCGGCATTCATCCAAGCGCATCATGCTGTCGTTCGACGAATGGAACGTCTGGTACCGCACGCGACGCGACCGCAAGAAGCGGGTGAAGGCGGGCTGGCCGGTCGCCCCCTCGATTCTGGAAGAGGCTTACAACATGCAGGACGCGCTCGCCTTCGGCGGAGCCTGCATCTCGCTCCTCAATCACGCCGATCGCGTGAAGGTCGCGTGTCTCGCGCAGCTCGTCAACGTGATCGCACCGATCATGACGGAGACGGGTGGCACGGCGTGGCGGCAGACCATCTTCCATCCGTTCGCCGACTTCAGCCATCTGGGACGCGGCACCGTCTTGCGCGCCACCGTGAATTCGGGAGCGTATTCGGCGAACTATCTCGACCCGCGTGGTACCGCGGAAAACTACTACCCGTTACCGTCGGTGCCCTACCTCAAGCTCGCCGCCGTCCATGACGACAAGGCGGAGACGTTGAACTTGTTCGCGCTCAACCGGCATCTGACGGACGAGATGGAGGTGGATTTCACGATCAGGGGGTTCGGCAAGCTCGCGGTCGCCAAGGCGCATCAATTGCACGACGACGATTTGAGAGCGCTCAACACCGCGAAGCAGCCGAACCGCATCAAGCCCATGCCGCTGTCCGAAACCAGGATCCGCAGCGGTGGCGTTCGCGCCACGCTCCGTCCCGCCTCGTGGAACGTGATCCAGGTGAAAGCAGCAGGATGATTCGCCGGTTCGACGCGCGCGAGGCGGGCGCCTCAGGCGCGCTGGCGCACACAGCCTGCCAGAC
>Ga0068863_100000912_pt1 | contig 29665 bp, 25 predicted proteins | sample KBSSwiS62_FD_66596 | JGI IMG/M metagenome (GOLD analysis project Ga0068863, IMG submission 66596) | Switchgrass rhizosphere microbial communities from Kellogg Biological Station, Michigan, USA - KBS Switchgrass S6-2 | ecosystem: Host-associated > Plants > Roots > Rhizosphere > Soil ... | reverse complement strand
CGCCGAGATCCTTCGCGAGAAGGCCATCCCGGTCAACGACCAGGACCACGTCGCCCAGGTCGGCACGATCGCCTCGCGCGAGCAGGAGATCGGCGACCTGATCAGCGAGGCGCTCAAGGCGGTCGGCAAGGACGGCGTGATCACCATCGAGGAGGGCTCCACGCTCTCCACCGATCTGGAGATCACCGAGGGCCTGCAGTTCGACAAGGGCTACCTGTCGCCGTACTTCGTCACCGACGCGGAGTCCATGGAGGCCGTCCTCGAGGACGCCTACATCCTCCTGCACCGGGACAAGATCGGCTCCATCCAGGACCTGCTCCCGCTGCTGGAGAAGGTGCTGGGCGAGGGCAAGCCGCTGCTGATCATCGCGGAGGACGTCGAGGGCGAGGCCCTGTCCACCCTGGTGGTCAACTCGATCCGCAAGACCGTCAAGGTCGCCGCGGTCAAGTCCCCGTTCTTCGGTGACCGCCGCAAGGCGTTCATGGACGACCTCGCGACCGCCACCGGCGGCCAGGTCATCAACCCGGAGGTCGGGCTCAAGCTGTCCGAGGCCGGGCTGGACCTGCTGGGCTCCGCCCGGCGGATCGTGGTCACCAAGGACGCCACGACCATCGTCGAGGGCGGCGGGGCGGCCGCGGACATCGAGGGTCGGATCGCGCAGATCAAGGCCGAGATCGAGACCTCGGACTCGGACTGGGACCGCGAGAAGCTGCAGGAGCGGCTGGCGAAGCTGTCCGGCGGCGTCGCGGTGATCAAGGCCGGTGCCGCCACCGAGACCGCGCTCAAGGAGCGCAAGCACCGCATCGAGGACGCCGTCGCGGCGACCCGTGCGGCGGTCGAGGAGGGCATCGTCCCCGGCGGTGGTTCGGCGCTGGTCCAGGCCGCCGCCGCGCTGGACGAGCTCACGCTCACCGGCGACGAGGCCACCGGCGTCCAGATCGTCAAGCGCGCGCTGACCGCGCCACTGTTCTGGATCGCCGCCAACGGTGGTCTCGAGGGTGCGGTCGTCACCGCGAAGGTCGCCGAGCAGCCGTGGGGCAGCGGGTTCAACGCCGCCACCCTCAGCTACTCGGACCTGCTGGCCGACGGGGTCATCGACCCGGTCAAGGTCACGCGCAGCGCGGTGGTCAACGCCGCGTCGATCGCGCGGATGGTGCTGAGCACGGAGAGCGCCGTCGTGGACAAGCCCGAGGAGGCGCCGCCCGCGTCTGCCGCGGGCGGCCACGGGCACGGGCACTGACCCGAGCCTGAGACACACGGAGGGCGGGTGGCCATCGCGGCCACCCGCCCTTCGTCACTTCCCGGGGTGCTGGTCGAGCGCTCGGCTCAGACCGGAGGCGCGACCCGCTGCCGCCCGATCTTGATCCTGCGGTCGCGGCCGCGGATCAGGGCGTCCCGCTCGTGCTCGGAGAGCCCGCCCCACACGCCGTACGGCTCGTGGACCTCGAGCGCGTGCCTGCGGCACATCTCGAGGACGGGGCAGGTCGCGCAGATCTCCTTGGCGCGCTGCTCCCGGTTCGCGCGCGCCGGACCGCGCTCGCCCTCCGGGTGGAAGAAGAAGCCGGAGTCCATACCCCGGCACGATCCCTGCATCTGCCAGTCCCAGATGTCCGAGACCGGTCCGGGCAGGCGCCTGATGTCCGCCACTGTCATCCACCCCGTTCGAAGGAAGTCGTCGTCCCCACCGATATGCCCAGCCTAGAATCGCGCCAAACCTTGTTCAAGACAACCGCGCCAAGCGGCGTGCCGGACTTGCCGACACGCAGGTGCACGCGGACGATGGCCCCGTGACGACACAGCCGGAGCCCGACCCGGCGTCGGATACCCCGGCGGAGCCGAACCCCACCCCGCAGCTGACCGTGGCGGCGGTCGCCCGCAGGCTGGGGATCGCGCCGGCCACGCTGCGCACCTGGGACCGCCGCTACGGCCTCGGTCCGTCCGCGCACCGGCCTGGGGCGCACCGGCGGTACGCCCCGGCGGACGTCGCGCGGTTGGAGCTGATGCAGCGCGCGCTCGTCCGGGGGGTCACCGCGGGCGACGCGGCGCGCTCGGCCCGGGACGCCGTGCTCCCCGCACCCGGTCCGGACGACGGTGTCGCCGCAGGCGGGCCTGCCGGGGAGGAGGCCGCCGAGGACGGGAGCCCGCTGCTGGTCACCGGCGAGCCCTCGGACGATCTCGAGGTCCGTGTCCGGGTGGGCGGCCGGGTGCTGCGGCTGCCCGGCGCGGGCAGGCGGGCCCGCGGGATGGGACGCGCCGCCCTGGCGATGGACGCCGCCGCGGTGCGGCGGCTGGTCGACGAGTCGGTGAGCGCGGACGGGATCGTCCGCACATGGGACGAGGTGGTGCGCCCCGTGCTGGGTGCCGTCGCCGACCGCTGGGCCTCGACGGGCGCGGGGGTCGAGATCGAGCACCTCGTCAGCGAGGCGGTGACCGCCGTGTTCGCGGCCCGGGCCGTCGCGGCCACCCGGCCCACGGCCGACGCCCGGCCCGTCCTGCTCGCCGGGACGCCGGGGGAATGGCACCACCTCCCGCTCGTCGCCCTCGCCGCGGTGCTGGCCGAGCGCGGTGTCCCCACCCGCCCACTCGGGGCGAACCTGCCGGTCGACGCCCTGGTCGCGGCCGTGCGCCGGACCGCACCCGCCGCGGTCGTGCTCTGGGCCCAGCATCCCGAGACCGCCGAGACCGGTGTGTTCTCCGCCCTGCCCCGTACCCGGCCCCCCTTCCGCTCGTTCGCCGCAGGGCCGGGTTGGGCGGAGCTCCCTCCGAGGATCAGCCGATTGGAGTCCTTGGTCGGCGCCGCGGAGACTCTCACCGCCCTCCTGGCGGTCCCCCACAAGCACTAGCCCGTGTGGGTCTCTCCCGCGCGCTCACCTGAGGGTCATAACCCACATGGCGCATAACCCGTGGTGGGCCACCGCGACCGGGGCCACGCCCGGCGTGTCGGTCGTCGGGGCCGGGCGAACGGGGTCGATCGCGCGCTGGACGGCAGCCGTCGCCCTCGGCGGACAGGGTCGCTACGCCGCCGCGGCGGCCCTGCTGGACGGTCTCCTGCGGGACCCGCGCACGCCGGTGGCGATCCGGGCGCACGCGCTCGTCACGCGGGCCTCGCACGTGCGCCAGCAGGGAGGGCACAGGCTCGCCGAGGGGCTCGACGGGCGGGCCCTGGCGCTCGCGGTGGGGGCAGGCGGTCGGGGCCTCTCGGGTCTGCAGTCACCCGCCCCGCAGGGTGGGGACCGGCGGCTCGACGAGGCGGGTGGGCCGGGGGCGGAGCCGGGCGGCGGGCCCTGTGCGGACCTGCGCTCGGCGGCCGTCGACGCCCTCGTGGGGTTGGCTGCGGACGGACTCGGGCGCGGCGACCTCGCCCACTCCGAACGCCTGCTGAACAGGGCGGATGCCCTCCTGGGCGACGCCGGTCCGTGGCGTCCGCGGGTCCGGTGGAGCTGGGTGCGGGCGGAGGTCGGGCTCGCCCGCGGCGACCTCGTCCTCGCGCGCGGTGCGGCCGCGGCGGCCGTCTCCGGATCGGCCGCCGCGGGTTCGCTGCGCCACCTGCTCAAGTCCCGGCTCCTGGGGGCGGTGGTCGCCGCCGTCGAGGCGCGGGACCCGGCGGGGGGAGCGGTCCCGCCGGTCGCGACGCGCTCCTCGGCCGTCTGTGCCACCGTCTGTGCGGCCCTCCTCGCGGCCCTCGCCGACCTCGACGCCCTCGCCGCGGAGACGGCCGACGCGGGTCTGCTGCCCCTGTCCTGGGCCGCTCTGCTGGCCGCCGCCGACACCGCCGACGCGCTCCGCGCGGCTTGCGGAGTGCCTTCGGCCACCTCGGCCCTGGCTTCCCGGCCGGGGCCGAACCCTCCCCCGTCAGTGATCGTTGGCCCCGGGGTGGACGGTCGTCCGCCCGCGGGCACGGAGCGACCGTCCGACCGTCCGATCGGGTCGCCTGCGCTCCACGATCGGCGGCAGGAAGGGATGCGTGAGTCGGTGAACGGTGCGGTGAACGACGCGGCGCACCGGCGACACGCCGCAGCGCTTGCGCTGAGCGACATCCGTGCCCGGTCCGAGGCGGTCGGACGGCGCCTGATGGGGGGAGTGGGAACCAAAGCCTGAGAGGCTCGCGGTAACGTTATTACTCCATTCGGTCCCTAGTCACCCACATGACGAGTGCCACTCGGCGCAAGGGTCTCGAATGGAGGGCACAAAATCGCCCTGATCGTGTCAAGGTGATCCGGTCACTCGCCGATGCGGAGGGTGACACATCACCCGGCTGCAGGAAGCTGCAGGAAGGAATCGTCGTGACGACGGTACTCATCTGCGACGATCGTCGCAGCGTCCGCGAAGGACTCACCCGCGTGATGTCCGCGGTGCCGGGGGTGCACCGGATCGATTGCGTCGCCCACGGGGACGAGTTGCTGGCCCGGTTCTCCCGGCAGCCGGTGGACGTCGTCCTGGTCGGCACCCAGCGCGCGGTGCCCACCGGGGTGGAGGCGACCAGGCGACTGGTCGCGGCCCACCCGCAGGCGAACGTCATCGTGTTCGGTGCCCCGGACGACGCGGGCAGCATCGCCGCCGCCATCGCGGGCGGCGCGCGCGGCTACCTCCGCTGGGACGCGTCCCGCCCGGAGCTCGTCGCGGCGCTGGCCCACACGCTGGCGTCGACCGCCGTGCCCACCCCCCGGACCCCGGCGGACCCGGGCGTCCAGCTCACCGAGCGCGAGCTGCAGGTGCTGCGCGGGATGAGCCAGGGCAAGAGCAACGGCCAGATCGGCCGCGAGCTCTACCTCTCCGAGGACACGGTCAAGACGCACGCGCGCCGGCTGTTCCGCAAGCTCGGGGTGCGAGACCGCGCCCAGGCGGTGGCCCACGGCTTCCGCCGCGGGCTCGTCAGCTAGTCCCGCACCGGCACGAGCACGGCGCCGCGGGGGACCGCGGCGAGCACCAGGGCGCGCAGGGAGGACGGCGGCCGAGCGTGGCTGCAGCAGCGCAGCCACCTCACGGCACGCCGCCCCGGAGCGGCCCGTCCGCCACGCGGACACCCCTGCGCAACCCGGCCGTCACCGCACGGCCCGGCCCGCCCCGCCCCCGGCGGGCCCGACTCTCCACCCCTCCGCTGCGGACCGTGACGACGCCCGGTCCGGTGGCCCGTGGGTGTGAGCAACCCGACCGGGTGCGATGACGCCACGTTCCGCGCCCGGCGTCACGCGGACGGTCGACCGTTCGGCGACGCGACTGGACACGTCGTCGTCGGGAGACCTACCGACCGCAACCGAATCGTCCCTCGCTCGTCGTGACCGATGAGTGCGGTTCCCGGATCCTGCCGAGGCTTCGCTACGGTGGTCGGCATTGAGGTCGGTCCTTGACTCTCCGTAGTCGGCCTCACCGAACGGATGAAGACGAACATGCTGCGTAACGCCTGGACGACTCTGCGCGATGAGTGAACCGACAGACGTTCTCGACGAGCTGGTGGCATCTGCCATGGCAGGTGACCGCGGAGCGGTCGAACGTGTATTGGCCACCATCCGGCCGTTGGTCGTACGGTACTGCCGGGCGCGCCTCGGGCGGATGGACCGGTCGTCCGTCTCCGCGGACGACGTCGCGCAGGAGGTGTGTCTGGCCGTGCTGACGGCCTTACCCGGATACCGCGTGCAGGGGCGCCCGTTCCTGGCGTTCGTGTACGGGATCGCGTCGCACAAGGTGATCGACGCCCACCGGGCCGCCGGACGCAACAAGTCCGAGCCGGTGGCGGACGTCCCGGACTCCGTGGAGTCGGAGGACGGCCCCGAGCAGCGGGCGCTGCGCGTGGAGCTGTCCGAACAGATGTCGCGGCTGCTCGACCAGCTCCCCGAGAAGCAGCGCGAGATCATCGTCCTGCGGGTGGTCGTCGGACTGTCCGCGGAGGAGACCGCGGACGCGGTGGGGTCGACACCCGGCGCCGTCCGCGTCGCCCAGCACCGCGCCCTCGCCCGACTACGCAAGAACATGCCCGAGGAGGAGGTGGTCTGAGTGTCCGATCCGCGTAACCCCGATGGCCCGGACCACCCCTTCGGCAGGCCCCGCCCCAACGGCCGCAACGGCGCCCCGAACGGCCGCCACGCCGACGGGCCGCACGGCGTCCCGAACCGCCCGATCCCGTTCCCCGCGGGCGGCAGGCAAGGCCTCTCGCGCGGCGACGTCGAGGACGATCTCGCGGACGAGCCGCTCGACCTGGTCGCCGTCCAGGCGGACGACGAGCTGATCAACGCCCTGTCCGCGGGCATGGCGGTCTCGGCCCCCGGCCGTGGCGGCTACACCGCGGACGACAAGGTCGTCGCGATGCTCGCGGCCTGGAAGGCTGAGGTGGACCGGGAGCCGATCCCGGAGCTGGTGGACGTCGACACCGCCGTCGCCGCGATCGAGTCCGGCTCCCCGAAGCGGGCCTCGAACCGGCGCAGGCACCTGATCCCGCTGGCGGGCGCCGCGGCACTGATCGTCTTCAGCATCGCGGGCGTGTCGATCGGCGCGCAGCACGCGAGCCCGGGGGACGCGCTGTTCCCGGTCACCCAGGTCCTCTACAAGGACGCGGCGAACTCCAAGGTCGCGGCCGTCGAGGTGCAGCAGCGCCTCCAACAGGTCAACGAGAAGCTGGCCGGCGGCGACTCGGCGGGAGCGCAGCAGGACCTCGTCGCCATGGCCCCGCTGCTGGAGCAGATCCGCCCGGAGGAGGGCAAGACCTACCTCGCCTCCGAGCAGACCTTCCTCGCGCAGAAGGCGGTCGAGACCCCGCAGGGTCAGCCGGTGGACCCGCAGGCGCCGCTGAAGAACGGCACTCCGCGGCCCACGCCACCGAAGGACTCGACCGAGGGCAAGCCGGACCCGTCGCAGACGACGACCCAGCCGTCCACCTCGACCTCGCCGAGCCCGTCGAGCCCGACCCCGGGCACGACGGACCCGAAGTCGCAGGACCCGAAGGTGCTGGTCGCGCCGGACGGTTCGCCGAGCCCGAGCCCGGCGACCTCGTCGAGCCCGGCCACCAAGCCGCCGGTCACCGAGGGCGGCAAGGACCCGGCCACGCCCACGACGACCACGGCCACGTCGATGGGCACGACCAGCTCGGAGACGTCCACCTCGGGCGCCACCACCACCCCGAGCTGACCCCGGCACGACGAAGGCCCGCTCCCCTTCAGGGAGCGGGCCTTCGTGCTGTGCGGGCCGGGAGCCTCAGTCCTCGCCGAGCGAGGCGTCCGCGAAGCCGCGGCAGTACTCCCAGGTCACGTAGTGGTCCGGGTCCGGGTCGAACGCGGGCTCGTGCGGGCGCATCTGCCCCTCGTCCAGCAGCTGCTGCAGGCTCGCGCGCAGCAGGTTCCACTCGTGGAAGTGCTGCTCGCCGCAGTCCGCGCAGTCCACGAGGATGCCGCGGATCCCGCGGTGCTCCAGCAGCGCCTGGTACACGGCCAGGTCGGCGAGATCGGCCACGACCTCCTCGCGCTCGGCCGCGGTGAGCTCCTCGTGCTCCTCGGGCCCCGCCTCGTCCAGCGAGAGGGCAGGGTCATAGGGATCGCCCGCGAAGGGGTCGGGGGGCAGACCGTCGAACGCCACGTGCACACGGTACCGCGTCGGCGCCGCCGGCCACCGCGCTGTCCACCGGTCCGTGCACAGGCCTGTGGACAACTCGAGAAGCTGTGGACAACCGGGGTGCGTGTGGGGAGCGACTCCCGGAGCGGTCCGGCCGCGCGGATACGATGGAGGCCTCTGAGGTAAGACGTCGGTGAAGGGTGCACGACCAGCCATGACGAGCGAGATCACGGGATTGCCGCCGAAGTTCGCGATGCTCGGCCTGACCTTCGACGACGTGCTGCTGCTCCCGGCGGAGTCCGACGTCATCCCGAGTGGCGTGGACACCTCGACGCAGCTCTCCCGGCGCGTGCGGATCAAGGTGCCGATCGTGTCGTCGCCGATGGACACGGTCACCGAGGCGCGGATGGCCATCGCCATGGCTCGCGCCGGGGGGCTGGGCGTCCTGCACCGCAACCTGTCCGCGGAGGACCAGGCCACCCAGGTGGAGGTCGTCAAGAGGTCGGAGGCCGGGATGGTGACCGACCCGGTGACCTGCTCGCCGGACGCCACGCTCCGCGAGGTGGACGAGCTGTGCGGCAAGTACCGGATCTCCGGGCTGCCGGTCACGGACTCGGACGGCAGGCTCGTCGGGATCATCACCAACCGGGACATGCGGTTCGAGGTGGACTTCGAGCGGCCTGTGCACGAGGTGATGACCAAGGCGCCGCTGGTCACGGCCCGGGTCGGCGTCACCGCCGAGGCCGCGCTGGGCCTGCTGCGCAGGCACAAGCTGGAGAAGCTCCCGATCCTGGACGGGGACGGCGTGCTCCGCGGCCTGATCACGATCAAGGACTTCAACAAGACCGAGAAGTACCCGCTGGCCACCAAGGACCCGGACGGGCGGCTCGTCGTCGGCGCCGCGGTGGGCGTCGGCGAGGACGCGTACGCCCGCGCGATGGGCCTGGTGGACGCGGGGGTGGACGTGCTGATGGTCGACACCGCGCACGGGCACTCCCGGCGGGTGCTGGAGACCGTCGCCAAGCTGCGGGCCGAGATCGGCGAGTCGGTGGACGTCGTCGGCGGGAACGTGGCGACCTTCGCGGGCGCCCAGGCGCTGGTCGAGGCCGGGGCGGACGCGGTGAAGGTGGGCGTCGGGCCGGGCTCGATCTGCACCACCCGGGTGGTCGCCGGGGTCGGCGCGCCGCAGATCACTGCGGTGTACGAGGCGTCGCGGGCGTGCGCGCCCGCGGGTGTGCCGGTGATCGCGGACGGCGGCATCCAGTACTCCGGGGACATCGCCAAGGCGATCGCCGCGGGCGCGTCGACGGTGATGCTGGGCAGCCTGCTCGCGGGCACCCAGGAGTCCCCGGGTGAGCTGATCTTCGTCGGCGGCAAGCAGTACAAGACGTACCGCGGCATGGGTTCACTGGCCGCCATGCAGTCGCGCGGGGACAACAAGTCCTACTCGAAGGACCGCTACGCGCAGGACGACGTGCTGAGCGAGGACAAGCTGGTCCCCGAGGGCATCGAGGGCCGGATCCCGTTCCGCGGGCCGCTGGCCCAGGTGATCCACCAGCTCGTCGGCGGGCTGCGGATGGGAATGGGCTACGCGGGGGCGAACACCATCGCGGAGATGCAGCAGGCCCAGCTGGTCCGGATCACGGCGGCCGGGCTCAAGGAGAGCCACCCGCACGACATCACCATGACGGCCGAGGCCCCCAACTACGCGGCCCGATAGGCTGACCGCCCGTGCGAGACCTCGTCGAGATCGGGATGGGCCGGGAGGCCCGTCGTGCCTACGACCTGAACCAGGTCGAGATCGTGCCGTCGCGGCGCACGCGCAGCTCCCAGGAGGTCTCCACCACCTGGCAGCTGGACGCGTATCCGTTCGGGATCCCGCTGATGACCCATCCGTCGGACGCGGTGGTCTCGCCGGCCACCGCGGTGGCGATCGGCAAGCTCGGCGGGCTCGCGGTGCTCAACTCCGAGGGCATCTGGGCCCGGCACGCGGACGCGGTGGGCGCGCTCGCGAAGGTCGTCGAGGCGGCGGACTCGGACGACCCGTCGGCCGCGGTCCGCACGCTGCAGGAGCTGCACGCCGCGCCGATCCAGGAGGACCTGCTGGCCGAGGCGCTGCGCACCGTACGGGAGGCGGGCGTCACGGTCGCGGCGCGGGTCAGCCCGCAGCGCGCCCGCGAGCTCACCCCGGCGCTGCTGGCAGGCGGGGTGGAGATCCTGGTCGTGCAGGGCACGATCATCTCGGCCGAGCACGTCAGCAAGGGCGAGCCGCTGAACCTCAAGGAGTTCATCAACTCCCTCGACGTCCCGGTCGTCGCGGGCGGCGTGGGGGACTACCGCACCGCGATGCACCTGATGCGCACGGGCGCGGCGGGCGTGATCGTGGGCTACGGCGAGTCGAGCGCCACCACCACGGACGAGGTGTTGGGCATCGGGGTGCCGATGGCGACGGCGCTGGTGGACGCGGCCGCCGCCCGTCGGGACTACCTGGACGAGACCGGCGGCCGGTACGTCCACGTGATCGCGGACGGCGGGATCAACGGCTCCGGGGACATCGCGAAGGCGATCGCCTGCGGGGCGGACGCGGTGATGCTCGGCGAGCAGCTCGCGGACCACGTCGACGCCCCCGCGGACGGGCTGTACTGGACCTCGGCCGTGGCGCACCCGTCGCTCCCGCGGTCGGACGTCTCCGGCTTCGCCGCCACGGACCGGAGCCTGGAGCAGGTGCTCTTCGGCCCGTCGAGCACCCCGTACGGCACGGTGGACCTGTTCGGGGCGCTGCGCCGGGCCATGGCGAAGACGGGCTACTCGGACCTCAAGGAGTTCCAGCGGGTCGGCCTGACCGTCCGCGGCTGAGGAGAGCCGCCGTGGCCGTGGAGAAGCGGACGGGTTCTGTCAGGGTCTCGTCGTAGCGTCCCCGCCATGGACTGGGACTCGTTCGCGAAGGCCGCCCCGCACATCTCCGCGGTGTTCGTGCGCAGGCACGCCGCCGTTCGCAACCTCTGCTTCCTGGGCACCAACCGGCCGGACGGGTTCCCGCGGGTGAGCCCCATGGAGCCGCGGTTCTTCGAGGGCGAGCTGTGGATCATGGGAATGCCGGGCACCGCCAAGTTCCGGGACCTCGACACCGATCCCCGCTTCACCCTGCACACTGCGACCGTGGACACCCACGTGTCGGAGGGGGACGCGAAGGTGTGGGGAACCGTCGAGCACGTGTCGGACCCGGCCCTGCACCATCGCTTCGCGGAGGACCTCTACGCCGACATCGGCCTCGACCTGCGCGGACAGACGTTCGACCGGTTCCTCGCCGCCCGGATCACCGGGGCCGCGTCCGTGGAGATCGACGACGGCCTGGTGATCACGACGTGGCGGGCGGGCGGCGAGGAGCGGCGGATCCGCAAGCACGACTGACAGGCCCGAGCGGCACCTTCGTGAGCCAGGAGCTCGAAGGTGCCGCCCGTGAACCTCAGATGGTGGCCTTGCGGATGCTGCGGATCCCCACGACCAGGCCCACGGCCGCGGTCGCGAAGGCCGCGACGAAGCCCCAGAGGATCGTCAGGCTGCCGAACGTGCCGGCGAACAGCACCCGCTCCGCGTCCACGATGTAGGTGAGCGGGTTGAACTTCGACACCACCTGCATCCAGCCCGGCCCGGTCTCCAGCGGCAGCATCATCCCGGACAGGATGAGCAGCGGGAACAGCAGCGACTGCTGCACCGCCCAGAAGATCCACTCGGTCTTGCGGGCCGCGATCGCGAGCGCGTAGGACAGCGCCCCCACGCCCACGCCGAAGATCCCGAGCATGACCAGCCCGACCACCACGTGCAGCGGGTAGAACACGAACCCGAACGGGATCGCCACCAGCGTGATCACCAGCGCCTGCACCACGAGCGGGGTGAGCTCCTTCAGTGCCCGGCCCACCATCAGCGAGGCCCGGGACAGCGGCGTGGCGAGCATCCGCTCGAAGGCGCCGGTCATGATCTCGAACTGCAGGTTCGCGCCGGTCATCGACGTGCCGAACATCGTGATCATCACGACCACGCCGGGCAGGAACCACTGCAGGGAGGAGCCGCCGAACAGCTCCCCGTTCCCGGCCAGCCCGGAGAGCAGCGGGCCGAACAGGCCGAGGAAGACCAGCGGCTGAACCAGCGAGAAGACCAGCGAGAACGGGTCCCGGACGATGGTGAGGGTCTCCCGCCACCAGACGTTGCGGACATCCAGTGCGATGGCCATCAGGCCTCCCCCTCGCGCAGCGAGCGGCCGGTCAGGTTGAGGAAGACGTCGTCGAGTGTCGGTTGGTGGGCGGAGGCGGCGACCACGTCCACCCCCGCCGCGCGCAGCCGCTCCAGCACACCGGGCATGGCGTGGGAGGCGGCCTCGACCCGGATCGAGAGGGCCGTGCCGTCGGGGTCCGGGCGCGACGCGAGCTCGGCGCCCTCGGTCGCCAGCAGGGCCGTCGCCCGCGGCACCGAATCGGTCCGCACCACGACGGTCAGCCGGTCGCCCGCCTGCTTGCGCTTCAGCGCGTCCGCGGTGTCGTCGGCGATGATCCGCCCGTGGTCGATGATCACGACCCGCTCGGCCATCTGGTCGGCCTCGTCCAGGTAGTGGGTGGTGAGCACGATCGTGGTGCCGCGCTCCTCGCGGATCCGCAGGATGTGCTCCCACAGGTTCGCCCGGTTCTGCGGGTCCATCCCGGTCGAGGGCTCGTCGAGGAAGAGCAGGCCGGGCTGGTGGATCAGGCCGAGCGCGATGTCGAGGCGCCGCTTCTGCCCGCCGGACAGCGAGCTGACCTTGCGCATCCGCAGCGCCTCCAGGTCCAGCGTGCGCAGCAGTGCCGAGCCCGACTCCACCGCGTCCGACTTGGACATCCCGTAGAACCGGCCCTGCATGAGCAGCTCGTCCCACACTCGGTAGTTGTGGCCGGCGCCGTCCTTCTGGCCGATGTAGCCGATCCGCCTGCGGACCTCCGCGGGCCGCGCGACGACGTCCACCCCGGCCACCCGCGCCAGCCCGGACGTGGGCGGCAGCAGGCTCGTCAGCATCCGCAGGGTGGTCGACTTGCCCGCCCCGTTCGGGCCGAGGAACGCGACGAGCTCGCCCTCCGCCACGTCGAGGTCGATGCCGCGCACCGCCTCGACCGACTCCCTGCCCACCCGGAAGGTCCGGGTGAGCGCCTCGGTGTGGATCACAGACTCCCCCTGATATCCGTACGCTGTACCGCATACTCGGCGGATAAGGTACACCGTACGGAGAGGGCGTCGCCAAGGAGTTTCGCAGAAGTGCACGAACCGGACACCGAACCCGGCACGCCGGAGGGGCGCGCCATGATCCGGCTGCTCTGGGACCCGCCCGCGCCGCCTGTCCGCGGGCCGAAGCCGCGGCTCACCCTGGACCAGGTCGTCGAGGGGGCGATGCGGGTGGCGGGCGAGCTCGGGATCGACGAGCTGTCCATGCGCAAGGTCGCGCAGCGGCTCGGGGTCGGCGCGATGAGCCTCTACACCTACGTGCCGGGCAAGGACGAGCTGTTCGAGCTGATGATCGACCGGGCGTACGCGGACCGGGCGCTGCCGGACCCGGCGTGGGCGTGGCGGACGCAGGTGGAGTTCCACGCCCGCCAGGCCTGGGCGATGTACCGGGCGCACCCGTGGCTCGTGCAGGCGAACCTCTGGCGGATGCCGCTGGGCCCCCACGTGCTGGATCAGCAGGAGGACCTCTACCGGGCCGTCGCGCTGACCGGGCTGCCCGAGCGGACCGTCCCGAAGGTTGCCGGGCTGGTCGAGTCGCAGGTCTTCGGCGCCGCCCGCTCGGCGCTCACCGACACCCGCCTCGCCGCCCGCACCGGCGTGACCTACGACGACTACTGGGAGTCCCGGATGGGCTTCTGGAGCAGCTACTACACGCCGGAGCGGTTCCCGACCATGACCCGCATCTGGGAGAAGGGCGGGTTCGACGGCGAGGACCCGGACGGCTCCTGGGAGCTCGGCCTCGCCCTGTTCCTCGACGGCGTGGAGCGGTTGGTTCAGGCGGGCACGTAGCCGGGCCGCGCGACCACGAGGTCGTGGACGAAGCGCAGCTTGTCCAGCACCGTCGGGGCCAGGACGAACGGGTACAGGTCCTCGTGGCCCATCGAGCGGTTGACCATGTTCAGTGCCGCGGTGAGCGGGAGCCAGGCCTCGATGATCGCGTCGAAGTCCTTCTCGGACTGCTCCGGCTCGGCCGCCAGCGGTCCCCGCACGGAGATCCCGAACGCCGCCGCCGTCTGTGAGGTGTCCCGGATGTGCAGGTAGTGGGCGAAGCTCTCGGCCCAGTCCTCCCACGGGTGCGCGGTCGCGTAGGTCGACACGAACGCGTCCGCCCAGCCCGCGGGCGGCTCGGAGCCGTAGTGCCGCTCCAGGGCGTCCGCGTAGGACTCCGACTCGTCCCCGAAGAGCGCGCGGAAGTCCGCGGTCCGGCCCGCGCGGTCCACCAACACCTCCCAGTACCAGTGCCCGGTCTCGTGCCGCAGGTGCCCGAGCAGGGTCCGGTAGGGCTCGGCGAGCCGCACGCGCGTCCGCTCCCGGTGCCCGGCGTCCCCCTCGGCGAGGTCGAGCGTCACGATGCCCGACGCGTGCCCGGTCACCACCGGCTCGTGGGCGCTGGAGAGCAGGTCGAAGGCCAGGCCCCCGACCGGGTCCTCCGCGCGGCCCACGAGGGGGAGGCCGAGGTCGTCGAGCTGGTAGACGAGTCGTCGCTTGGCCTGCTCGGTGCGCGCGAACGCGGCCAAGCCCTCGGCGTCGTCGTCCGCGGGGCGGGTGCGGGTCAGGGCGCAGCAGTCGCACAGCCCGCCGTCCGCGGTGAGCCAGTTGCAGGCGGCGGCGCTGCGGTTCGCGCACGGGAGGCCGTCCGCGGTGCGGACGAGCGCGCGAGCGGTGCGGGAGTAGCCGATCTCCGTGCCGCAGTGCAGGCACACGGAGTTCTCGAAGTAGACGAGCGAGGAGCACTGAGGGCAGGCGAAGGCGCGCACGGGCCCTTCTACCCCGGGTCCACGCGTTCCATGTCCACGGACACCGTCATCACACTCTCGGCCGAGTCGGTGAAGATCACGCCCTTGAGCGGCGGCACGTCCCCGTAGTCCCGGCCGTGGGCGAGCACCACGAACCGCTCGTCGACCACCCGGTCGTTGGTGGGATCGAGATCGAGCCAGGTGTCGCCGGTCCACACCGAGAACCACGCGTGCGAGGCGTCCGCCCCGCGCAGCTTCGGCTTCCCCGGCGGCGGCAGGGTCTCCAGGTACCCGCTCACGTACCGGGTGGGGATCCCGCGGCTGCGGAGCCCCGCGACGGCGAGGTGCGCGAAGTCCTGGCAGACCCCCGCCCCGCCGGTGAGCAGGTCGGTGACGGTGGAGCGGACCGTCGTCGAGCCGGAGACGTAGTCGAAGTCCGCGTGGATGCGGCGGCACAGGTCCGCGGCGGCCTCGCCGAGCGGGCGGCCCGCCGGGAAGGACGGCGCGGCGTACGCGGCCACCTCCGGCTGCACCGGCAGCCGAGGTGAGGGCAGCCGATAGGGCCGGACCTCGACGGGCGCGGTGTCGCGGACCTCCTCCCACGGCCGTAGCGCGGGCGGGACGACGACCCGGTCCACGGTCACGGTGCTGCGGGCGAGCACGGTGAGCTCGTGGTGGGGCTCGCGGACGCAGAAGTAGGTGGACCGGTTGCCGAAGGCGTCGGTGTGCTCACGCAGGTCGTCGGGGCTCGGGTCGAGGGTGAGCTCGGCCGCGGAACAGTGCTGGTCGGGCTGGGTGCGGGGGAGCAGGTGCGCGCGCCCGAAGCTGGTGCTGACCGCGTCCGCGTAGGTGTAGGCGGTGCGGTGGGTGATCCGGTAGGTCGTCACGAGGCCACCGGCAGCAGGGGATCGTACGGGTGGGGGCTCAGACCGCGGGCGAAGTGCGTGGCGGCGATGTCCTGGGCCAGCGTGTCCAGGTCAGCGGCGAGCCCGGTGAGCAGGGCGCGCAGGGCCGGGCGCGTCCCGTCGGCGGTGTCGCGGGCGGCGAGCGCCTGCGGGTCCAGGCCGGCGAGCCTGCGGACGGCGTCGTCGAGCGAGGTCGGGATGGTGCCGGGCAGGTGCGCGAGGTCGTCCGCGAGCCGGTCCAGCTGGTAGGCCAGCGCGCGCGGATTGTCCCGGTCCGTGAGCAGCAGCCCGAGCAACGGGGCCGCGCCGGGGCGCCCGGCGTGGCGCCTGCGGTGGGTGATCACGCTCTCCGCGACGATCGTGACGGACTCGGTGACCAGCCGGTCCGCGGCGCCGCGGGGCGCGTCGCACAGCGTCGCCCCCAGCAGCGCGACGACGTGCTGGGCACGCTCGATCCGTCGTCCCGCGTCGAGCAGGCGCCAGCCCGCGTCCCGGACCAGGCTCTCCGCGGTGAGGCCCGCGAGCGCGAGCAGGCCCTCCAGGACCCGGTTCAGCGCGCCGGCGAGATCGGCCTCCGGGTCCGCCGCGACCCGGCCGAGCACGGCGTCCAGCCTGCCCAGGACCAGCCAGGTGTCCGTGGAGAGCAGCTCGCGGACGGACTGCGCGGCCCGGGTCAGCCGGTGCACCGCGAACCCGAGGGTGCCGGGGCGGTCCCGGTCGGTGAGCAACGCGCGGACGTCCTCGGTCGGGCGGGTGCGGGTGATCTCCGCGGTGGCGGCGAGCAGCGCGTCGAGCGCGAGGGCGCCTGCGGGCTCCGGGGTGGTCTGGAAGTCCGCCCAGCGGTCGACGACGGCGCGCAGCAGCCGGGCGGTGTCCTCGGCGCGCTCGCAGTAGCGGCCCAGCCAGAACAGGTCCTCGGCGACGCGCGGCGAGACGCCGCCCGCCGCCACGTGCGCCGGGATCTCGTCCGGCCCGGTGAGCGCCCGCTCGGGCCGCTCGCCGACCACCCAGACGTCCTTGGCCAGCGTCGGGGCGCCGTCGAGCGGGCGGGCGCCGGGGACGGCCGGGACGGAGGCGAGCCCGCCGTCGAGGACCTCCCAGCCGGACCCGGACGCGACCGCGAACGCCCGCAGCGCGATGGGCCGGGAGGCCGCCGCGTCCTCGTCGATCATGGGGGCGGTGGAGAGCGTGACCTCGCGCTGCGCGGCCCAGGCATGCGGTTCGGCGGCGATCCGGGCGAGCAGGGTCTCGCGTTGCGCCGCGCTGAGCTCGGCGCCGCGCACTCCGCGCCCGCCCCGGCTGACCGGGCTGAGGACGAGCTCGTCGAGATGGGCCTCGACGTGGGTGAACGAGTCGCCGCACCACCATGTCGGCGGGCCGGGGAGCAGCAGGTCCTCGCCGAGCAGCGCGCGGCACAGGGCGGGGAGGTAGGGAACCAGGCCGGGGTTCTCCGCGACGCCGGCGCCGAGACCGTTGAGCACGGAGACGGCGCCGGTCCGGGCGGTCTCGACCAGACCGGGCACGCCGAGCCGCGAGTCCGGGCGCAGGTCCAGGGGATCGCACCAGTCGGCGTCGAGCCTGCGCAGCACGACGTCCACCGGGTCCAGCCTGCCCAGCGAGTGCTGCCAGAGCCTGCCCTCCCGGACGGTCAGCTCGGAGCCGAGCACCAGCGGCACGCCGAGCAGCGCGGACAGCAGGGCCTGCTCGTAGGCGGTCTCGGAGTCCGGACCCGGGTTGAGCAGCACGACCCGTTGCGCGTCGGTGCGCAGGCCCGCGCGCATGGCCTCGAAGAACAGGCCCAGCCTGCGGATCCGGGAGCGGCGGTGCAGCGCGGACAGCACCCGGGCGACGACCCGCCGGTTCGCCATCGCATAGCCCGCCCCGGACGGGGACTGGACCCGGTCGTCCAGCACCACCCAGCCGTCCGGGGAGCGGCCGAGGTCCACCGCGGCGAGGAACAGCTCGCGGCGTTCCGGCGTCCCGACGGGCGTGCGCCAGGCGTGCAGGTACCCCGGGTGCCCGTCCACGACCTCCACGGGCAGCACCCCGCGGGTGATCACCGAACGGGGGCCGTAGAGGTCCTGCAGGAGCCGTTCGAACAGCTCGGCCCGCTGCGCGATCCCGCGTTCCAGGCCCGCCCACTCACCGCCGTCGACGATGAGAGGGAGCGGATCCAGGCCCCACAGCTGCTCGGACTCGGCACCGGGCGGGTGGTAGGCCACGCCGTCGTCCGCGAGCAGGCGCAGGGTGTCCGCGCGGCGGGCGCGCAGGCCCGCGGGCCCGGCGCCCTCCAGCACCCCGGCGAGCCCGGACCAGAGAGGCCGGACGGCGCCGGTGGCGTCCCGCATCTCGTCGTGCACTCTCACCTCGGGTTCGTTCGCCGCAGATCCAACGTCCTCGGGTACTCGGCGTTCGGGTCAGCCTTCCACAGGCTGGTGTCGACGGGGCCGGGCGAGTGCCCGTAGGGGGTGAACCGGGCGTTCCGACGGGCCTCGGCCTCGTTGGCGTTGACCGGGTAGTGCTCGTAGGCGCGGCCCCCGGGATGCACGACGTGGTACGTGCATCCACCCAGCGAGCGCTCGTTCCACGTGTCCACCAGGTCGAAGACCAGCGGGGAGTGCACCCCGATCGTCGGGTGCAGGGCGGACGGCGGGGCCCAGGCCCGGTAGCGGATCCCGGCGACGAGCCCGTCGGAGGTCGCCGCGGGGTGCAGCGGGACGGGGACGCCGTTGCAGGTGACGGTGTAGCGGTCCGCCAGCGCGCCGGTGACCTCGATCTGCACGCGCTCCACGGACGAGTCGACGTAGCGGGCCACCCCGCCCGAGGACATCTCCTCGCCGAGCACGTGCCAGGGCTCGATGGCGCTGCGCAGCTCGAGGGTGGTGCCCGCGACCTCCACGCGCCCGAGGCGGGGGAAGCGGAACTCCAGGAACGGCTGCAGCCAGCTGAGCTCGAACGCGATGCCGTGCTCGTTCAGGTCCGCGACGACCTCGGCGATGTCCGCCTCGACGAACGCGGGGAGCAGGAAGCCGTCGTGCAGCCGGGTGCCCCAGCGGACGAGCCGCCCGCGGTGGGGCTCGGCCCAGAACCGCGCCACCAGGGCCCTGACCAGCAGCGCCTGCACCAAGGACATGTCCGGGTGCGGGGGCATCTCGAAGCCGCGCAGCTCCAGCAGGCCGAGCCTGCCGCGCTCGGAGTCGGGGGAGAAGAGCTTGTCGATGCAGAACTCGGCGCGGTGGGTGTTGCCGGTGATGTCGGTGAGGAGATGGCGCAGCGCGCGGTCGACGTGCCAGGGGCGGAGCTCCGCGCGCAGCCGGTCCAGCTCGGCGAACGCGATCTCCAGCTCGTAGAGGGTCTCGTGGCGGCCCTCGTCGACCCGCGGGGCCTGGCTGGTGGGGCCGATGAAGGTGCCGGAGAACAGGTAGCTCAACGACGGGTGCTGCTGCCAGTAGGTCAGCATGCTCACCAGCAGGTCGGGCCGCCTCAGCAGCGGGGAGTCCGCCGGGGTGGGGCCGCCGAGGGTGATGTGGTTGCCGCCGCCGGTGCCGGTGTGGCGGCCGTCGAGTGCGAAGGCCTCGGCACCCAGACCGACCTCGTGGGCGAGGGTGTGCAGGGTGCGCGTGAGCTCGTCCAGCTCGGGCCAGGTGCCGGTGGGGTGCACGTTGACCTCGATCACGCCCGGGTCCGGAGTGACGGTCAGGGTCCGCGTGCGGGGGTCGCCGGGTGGCGCGTAGCCCTCCAGGACGACCGGGGCGGTCCGGGCCGCGGCCTCGATCACCCCGAGCAGCTCGACGGCGTGGGCGGCGTCGGTGAGCGGGGGCAGGAAGACGTACACGTGGCCCGCCCGCTCCTCGACGACCAGCGCGGTGGTCGGGGCCTCGTCGGCGGGCACCACCGTGGCCGGCTCGGCGGTGCCGGCCCCGGCCTCGACCTCGGGGAGCGGGGGACGCTCCCGGAAGCTCGACGGATCGGGCACCCCGGGCGCGGGGGCCCAGGTCAGGGCGTCGATCGGCATGCGCAGCCCCGCGGGGGAGTCGCCCGGGAGCAGGGTGATCGCGCCGCGGCGGGTGCGCCAGGTGGTGGTGCCCCAGTGGTCGTCCTCGGTGCGGTGCAGCGGGAGCGCCCAGGCGACGGGCGCGGTGCCCGCCGCGTCCAGCCGGTCGACGATCGCCGCGCGGGCGTCCCGGCTGCGCAGCGGCTCGGTGGGGTCGACGTCCGCGAGCGGCGGGTCGCCCGCGGGGAGCCGGGCCTCCGTGACCAGCTGGTGCAGGCGGTCCTCGTAGAGCGGGTGCAGGTGGGCGGGGTCGATCCCGAGCCCCTGCGCGATGGACACCCCCACCCGGCAGGCGTCCTCCGGGGTGCTCGTGCCGGGGTCCGAGGGGGTCGCGAGCCGGGCGGGGTCGGACCAGAGCGGCGCACCGTCGGTCCGCCAGATCAGCGCGGTCTGCCAGCGCGGCAGCGGCTCGCCCGGGTACCACTTGCCCTGCCCGCGGTGGACCACGCCGTTCGGCGCGTAGTGCTCCTTCAGGCGCGCGGCGAGCGCGTCCGCCATCCGGCGCTTGTCCTCGCCGTCCGCTTCGACCGTCCACTGCGGGCTCGCCATGTCCGTGGTGGAGACGAAGGTGGGTTCGCCACCCATGGTCAGCCGCACGTCTCCCCGCTCGAGGAGGGTGTCGATGTGCAGGCCGAGGGCGGTGATGCGCGCGCGCTGCGGGTCGGAGTACGGGGCCGTGACGCGCGGGTCCTCGTGGATCCGCGTGACGACGTTCGCGTAGTCCAGCGTGGACACGCACGGGTCGACGAGCCCGGAGATCGGGGCCGCGTGCCGCGGGGAGGGGGTCGCGGCGAGCGGGATGTGGCCCTCGCCCGCCAGCAGGCCGGACGTCGCGTCGAGCCCGATCCAGCCCGCCCCCGGCACGAACACCTCGGCCCAGGCGTGCAGGTCGGTGAAGTCCTGCGCGAACGTGGGCGGCGGCACGCCGGGGACGGGGTCCGGCGCGAGCTGCACGAGGTAGCCGGACACGAACCGCGCGGCCAGCCCGAGCTCCCGCAGCAGCGCGACGAGCAGCCACGCCGAGTCCCGGCAGGAGCCGATTCCCCTGGTCAGGGTCTCGTCCGGGCTCTGCACGCCGGGCTCCATGCGCACCGAGTAGTCCACCGCGTCCCGCACGGCCCGGTTGACCTCGACGAGGAAGCCGACGATCGGGGCGTCCGTCCTCGGGATGCGCGCGAGCAGGGTGTCGAGGGGCGCGCCGTGGGAGACGCGGCGGAGGTAGGGCTCCAGGTCCGCGGCCAGCTCGGCGGGATAGGCGAAGCCGAAGCGCTCCGCGTACTCCTCCAGGAAGAAGTCGAACGGGTTGACCACGGTCATGTCCGCGACCAGGTCGACGGTGAACGTCAGGCTCGTGGCGGGTTCGGGGAAGACCACGCGGGCGAGGTGGTTGGAGTGCGCGTCCTGCTGCCAGTTCACGAAGTGGTTCGCGGGCTCGACGGTCAGCGAGTAGCTCTCGACGGGCGTGCGGCAGTGCGGGGCGGGCCGCAGCCGCACCGTGTGCGCGCCGACGTTCACCGGTCGGTCGAAGGCGTAGTGCGTGCGGTGTTCCAGGGCCACGCGGATGGTCACGTGAACGCATTGTTCCGGGCGCGCCCCCTCGGCGCGTTTCGTCCGGGTGACAGATCACCGGCGCGCCGAGCGGGACCTCAGGGCGTTCGAGACGGGTCCGGAACGCCCCGAGGCTCGTCTCGGGTGACGTGGGTCGCCGTTTACCCTGGTGACCGTGGACAACCGGGACACACCCACCGTGCTCGTCGTGGACTACGGCGCCCAGTACGCGCAGCTCATCGCCCGTCGGGTGCGGGAGGCGCAGGTCTACTCGGAGATCGTGCCGTCCTCCACGCCGGTCGCGGAGATCGTGGCCCGGAACCCGGCCGCGGTGATCCTCTCCGGCGGGCCGTCGTCGGTGTACGCCGAGGGGGCGCCGCCGCTCGATCCCGCCCTGTTCGACGCCGGCGTCCCCGTCTTCGGCATGTGCTACGGCTTCCAGGCGATGGCCCAGGCGTTGGGCGGCGAGGTCGCGCCGGACGGGACCCGCGAGTACGGGCGCACGTCCGTGCGCGTGGCCGGGGACGCCGGCGTGCTGCACGCGGGGCTGCCCGCCGAGCACCCGGTGTGGATGTCGCACGGCGACTCGGTCACGCGCGCCCCCGCCGGGTTCACGGTGACCGCCTCGACCGACCGCGTGGCGGTCGCCGGGTTCGAGAACGTCGAGCGCAGGCTGGCCGGGGTGCAGTACCACCCCGAGGTCGGGCACTCCCCGCACGGCCAGGAGGTGCTGCGGCGCTTCCTGCACGAGGTCGCGGGCATCGCACCCACCTGGAACACGGCGTCGATCATCGACGAGACCGTGGCCGCGATCCGGGAGCAGGTCGGCGACGGGCACGCGATCTGCGGGCTGTCCGGCGGGGTGGACTCCGCGGTGGCCGCCGCGCTCGTGCAGCGGGCGATCGGAGACCGGCTGACCTGCGTGTTCGTCGACCACGGGCTGCTGCGCGCCGGCGAGCGGGAGCAGGTCGAGAAGGACTTCGTGGCGGCGACCGGCGCGCGGCTGCACACGGTGGACGTCGAGGAGCGGTTCCTCACCGCGCTCGCCGGGGTCACCGATCCCGAGGAGAAGCGCAAGATCATCGGCCGGGAGTTCATCCGGGTCTTCGAGGCCGCGACCGCCGAGGTGGTGGCGGACCACAAGGTCGACTTCCTCGTGCAGGGGACGCTGTACCCGGACGTCGTCGAGTCCGGTGGAGGCACCGGCACGGCCACGATCAAGTCCCACCACAACGTGGGCGGGCTGCCGGACGACATCGAGTTCGTCCTGGTCGAGCCGCTGCGGGCGCTGTTCAAGGACGAGGTCCGCGCGGTCGGCGCCCAGCTGGGGCTGCCCGAGGTCATCGTGGCGCGCCAGCCGTTCCCGGGGCCCGGGCTGGGCATCCGGATCATCGGCGCCGTCGACAAGGAGCGCCTGGAGACGCTGCGGGCGGCCGACGCCATCGCCCGCGAGGAGCTCACCCTCGCCGGGCTGGACCGCACGATCTGGCAGTGCCCGGTGGTGCTGCTGGCGGACGTCCGGTCCGTCGGCGTGCAGGGGGACGGCCGCACCTACGGCCATCCGATCGTCCTGCGCCCGGTCAGCTCCGAGGACGCGATGACGGCGGACTGGACCCGCCTGCCCTACGACGTCCTGGAGCGGATCTCCACCCGGATCACCAACGAGGTGGCCGAGGTCAACCGCGTGGTGCTCGACGTGACGAGCAAGCCGCCGGGCACCATCGAGTGGGAGTGACGCCCGAGCGCCACCGCAGTGGTGCTCGGGCGTCCCCCGGCGTCAGCGGCGACGGACGCTCGCGACCAGCAGGACCAGCCCCAGCAGGATCGCGCCCCCCGCCAGCAGCCAGTTCACCCCGACGATCTGCGGGGTCCGGCCGAGGACCCCGAAGCCCGCGATCACCAGGCTCACCAGCCCGACGATCAGGGCGAGGGGGTCCGGCGCGCGCCGGGTCCGCGTCGGCGGCTCAGCCACGGCGCACCTCCACGGTCCCCAGTCCGGTCCGCAGGTCGAGCTCGAGCGGGCGGCCGGCGCGGACGCCGTCGGCTCCGAGGTCGTCCACGACGGTGAGCTGGGCGTTCGTGCCGCCCTGGTCCGTGGTGCCGTACTGCACGTCGCCGAGGTCGCTGTGCGCGCGCAGCGTGAGGTCCGCGTTCGCCGGGACGGTCACCTCGATCGTGCCCATGCCGACGTTCGCCGCGATCGGGACGGGCGTCGGATCCGAACCGGGCGGGACGCTCAGGTCCAGCCGCCGCAGGTCCAGCTCGACGGTCCCGGCGCCGCGCTCGTAGCTCGGCAGCAGGCCCGCCACGGTCGTCGGGGCGACGCTGATGTCGCCGACCCCGCCGGCCGTCACGCTCTCCAACGGGCCCTTGGCAGCCACCGCACCCCAGGTGAGCAGCGCGAACACCAGTGCGAACGGGATGATGCCACGACCGCCGCGGCGGAACGAGCCGATCACCAGGCCGAGGCCGAGGATGCCCAGCACGGTCGCGAACACGATCGGCAGGCCGGGGAGACCGACGGTCAGCAGCACCGCCGCGCCTGCGACGCCGCCGCCGAGGAGGGCGAGGGCGAGGGTGATCGGCGTGACCCGGGACCGCCGACGCACGGGGGTGGGCTCGGGCTCGGGGCCCGCGGGCTCGGGGAGGTCCCAGGCGAAGGGGGCCGCGCCGAGGGGGTCCCACTCGGGCGGCGTGCCGCGGTCCCAGGGATCGGCGATGCGCTCGGTGGGGGCGTCCGGGTCGGGGGCCCCGACCCGGGTCTCCGCCGCGCCGGCCGCACCGGCCGCGCCGGCCGTGCTCGGCGCGCCGGTCGTGCCCGCCGCACCGGCCGTGCCCGTGCCCGCCGCACCGGCCGTGCCCGTGCCCGCCGGGCCTGCCGTGCCCGTGCCCGCCGTCGAGCCCGGCTCCCCACCCGTCGGATCCGCGGAGGCCGTGGGCGCCCACGGGGCGGACGCCGACGTCTCCGCGCCGGAGCCCACCGTCCCGTCCGGCGCGGCCCCGCCCGGGATGCCCTTGTCCGCCCGGCTGCGGTGCAGCAGGAACAGCAGCCCCCCGACCGCCAGCACCGGCAGGACGAACCCGCCGTGGCCGCCCCAGAAGATCCCGCCGGTGGCGAGCAGCAGCACCGCCAGCAGCACCAGCATCGCCGGGTGGGTGGGCTTGGTGCCGGTGCGGGGGCCCGCGCCGTCCAGCGGGTCGTCCTTCTCCGCGCCGGGCAGCAGCATCCAGCAGACCAGGTAGAGGGCGATCCCGATCCCGTACACGGCGGAGACGGCGAAGCCCACCCGCACGAGGACCGGATCGATGTCGTAGCGGCGGGCGATGGCCGCGGCGACGCCCGCGACCTTCCGGTCCCCCCGCGGCCGTGCGGGACGGGTCTCCCACATGTCCCGCAGCGTCGTGCCGACGTCGTTGCTCATGACAGCGAATCTCCCCCCGCGTGCGCCCCCACGGTATCGGGGACGACCCCGAGGAGACCCGGGGAACGACCCCCATGACCCGGGGGGCGGACCGTGTGACCATGGTGTCGTGAGCGAGACGACCGTGCGGCCCCCGACCAGGGCCCCGTTGGCGCGCCGTCGTTCCGGACGGCTGGTCGCGGGCGTCGCGGGTGGCGTGGCCGACCACCTCGGCGTCGACGTCCTGTGGGTGCGCGCGGCGTTCGTGGCGCTCGCCGCGGTCAACGGCATGGGCGTGATCGCCTACGGCCTGCTCTGGGTGTTCGTGCGGCAGGAGTCCGCGGACGTCACCCGCGAGGTGTCGGCGAAGGAGCGCCAGCAGGCGATCGGGCTGGCGGCGCTCGGCGTCGGGATCGGGCTGGTCGGGGCGGCCCTGCAGAACCAGGTGATCGGGTGGATCGTCGGGCCGCTGGGGGTGGCGGCGGTGGGCGCCGCCGTCGTCTGGCGGGAGGCGGACGAGGCGCAGCGGCGGCGCTGGACCACCGGCGCCCGCACCGGGATCCTCGGCGGCGGCCGCAACGCCGTGCTCCGGCTGGTCGCGGGCGGGGTGTTCGTCGCGGCGGGGATCCTCGTGTTCCTTCTGGGCAACCTCAACCTGGGGCAGATCCAGTTCGGCGTGCTCGCGGTGGTGGCCACGATCGTCGGGATCGGCGTGCTGACCGTGCCCTGGTGGGTGCGGCTCGCGCGGGACTTCGGCGAGGAGCGGCGGGAGCGGATCGTGACCGAGGAACGCGCCGAGATCGCCGCCCACCTGCACGACTCCGTGCTCCAGACGCTCGCCCTGATCCAGAAGCAGTCCCACGACCCGCGCGAGGTCCAACGGCTGGCCCGCGGCCAGGAGCGGGAGCTGCGGCACTGGCTGTACGGGCCGCAGGGCTACGGCCGCAGCACGCCCGCGCTCGACGAGAGCCTGGCCACGGCCCTGCAGACCACCGCAGCCGAGGTCGAGGACACCTACGCGATCACCGTGAACCCGGTGATCGTCGGCGACCGCCCGCTCGACGACTCGCTGCGCGCCCTCGTCCTGGCCTCCCGGGAGGCGATGGTCAACGCGGCCAAGCACGCGCAGGTCGAGGAGGTCAGCGTGTACGCCGAGGTGGAACCGGACGAGGTGAACGTGTTCGTCAAGGACCGCGGCAAGGGCTTCGATCCCGAGGCCGTGCCCGGCGACCGCCACGGCCTCGCCGACTCCGTGCTCGGCCGGATGGACCGACACGGCGGTACGGTCCGGCTGCGCAGCACGCCCGGCGAGGGCACCGAGGTGCACCTCGCGATCACCCTCTCGCAGGAGGAGAGCACGTGACCGATCCGATCAAGGTCTTCCTGGTGGACGACCACGGCCTGTTCCGGGCAGGCGTGCGCGCGGAGCTGGAGCGCGGCGCCGCCGGGGACCCGCCGCTGGAGATCGTGGGCGAGGCCGGGTCCGTCGACGAGGCGGTGGCCGGGATCGGGCACCGGAAGCCGGACGTCGTGCTGCTGGACGTCCACATGCCCGACGGCGGCGGCGCGGCCGTGCTCGCCCGGGTGCGCAAGACCCAGCCCGACGTCGTGTTCCTGGCCCTGTCCGTGTCCGACGCCGCCGAGGACGTCATCGCCGTGATCCGCGGCGGGGCACGCGGGTACGTCACGAAGACGATCTCCGCGCGCGAGCTCGGGGACGCGGTGCGCCGGGTCAGGGTCGGGGACGCGGTGTTCTCGCCGCGGCTGGCCGGCTTCGTGCTCGACGCCTTCTCCGACCGCCCCGGCGCCGCCCCCGCCGTCGACCCGGAGCTGGACCTGCTCACCAAGCGGGAGCGGGACGTCCTGCGCCTGCTCGCCCGCGGGTACGCCTACAAGGAGATCGCGGGCGAGCTGTTCATCTCGGTCAAGACGGTCGAGACCCACGTGTCCAGCGTCCTGCGCAAGACCCAGCTCTCGAACCGCTACGAGCTCTCGCGCTGGGCGAGCGACCGCAGGCTCGTGTAGCAGGCGCCGCGGAGCTACTTCCCGCCGAGGAGGCCGCCGACGGTCGTGGTGACCGGCGCGGCGATCTGCTGGACCTGCTCGGTGGTGCCGCCGAGGCCCTTGCCGGTCTCGGTGAGCGGGGACGTCGCGGCGGACTGGACCTGGGAGCCTGCCGACTGGACCGACGGGGCCTGCTCGCCCTGCGCCGACAAGCCCTGCGTCGGCGAGGACGGGGCCGACGAGGACGGGGCGGGCTCGCTCGACCCGGAACCCGCGCCGCTCGACCCCGACGGGGCGCCGAGCAGCGACGTGACCGGGGACAGGCCCTTGAGCACCGGGTCCGTGACCGGGCCCGTGGCGTCCAGCACCGGCTGGGTGAGCGGCGCGACGGTGCGCACGACCGGCGTGGTGACCGGCCGCAGCGTCTCGACGACCGGCGCGACCGCGGGCTGCAGCGCCGTGGTGGCCGGGGTGACCACGTTCGCCACCGCCGGCCCGACGACCTTCTCGACGACCGGCGTCGTGAGGGGGGCGGCCAGCCGTGCCACGGGCGCCACGGCGGGCGCGGCCGCGGCCCCGACGGCCCCGCCGACCGAGCCGACGGTCTGCGTGGCGACCGACGCCGGCGGCGCGACGACCGGGGTCAGCGCCTGCCCGGCCTGCGCCACCGTCTCGGTCAGTGGCTTCACCAGCGGCGCGGCGCCGCCGACCACACCGGTGGTCGTGTCCGTGACCGCCGTGACCGCGGGGGCCAGCGGGGCGACGGCCCCGTCCAGCCCGCCGACCACGTTTCCGACGGCGCCGGTCACCGGGCTGGTGACGCCACCGACCGCGGACGCCACGGGCGCGACCACGCCGGAGCCGATCTGGTCCACGGTCGGGTGCAGCGCCGCCTCGACGGGCCGGGTCACGCCGCCGAGTGTGCCGCCGACCGCGGAGCCGATCCCGCCCCCGAGATCACCGACGACGCTGCCGGCGCCGGGGGCGGTCACGGGGCTGCCCGGCGCACCACGGAGGTCACCGACGACACCGCCCGTCCCGCCCGTCGTGCCACCCGTGCCACCCGCGGCGGGGGCCGCGACGAACGCGGGGCTCGCGCCGATCGCGGGGGCGACGGGGGTGATGCCGCTCGCCGCGAGGACGGCGGCCGGCGCGGGGGAGACCAGTGCCTGCGGGAACGCGACGGTCATCCACGAGGTCGGCGCGGGCAGGCCGGCGTCCAGGGTGTTCGCGGCGATGGTGTTCGCGCCGTCCGGCAGTCGCATGCCGGGGAAGCTGCCGTCCGCGGAGGCGCCCGCGTCCGAGCTGTCGTTGTGCGCCCCGGTCGCGACGACCGCGGCGAGCACCGAACCCGTGGCCAGGAGCGCCCCCGCGGCGACGGCGGCCCGGCGGGCCGCGGCGGGGCCGCGCCTGCCCGTCTGCGCGGGGCGGGGCTGGATCGGACGGTCCAGGGCGTGCGGAGCGCGGCCCTCCCGGCGCAGCAGCGCCCCGACGGACACGATCTGGCTGGGCCGCGGGTCCCCGGGCTCCGGCGCGGCGTGCACCGAGCGCTGCTCGGGGAACGGGATCACCGCGGCGGCCGACGTGTCGGCGGGCTCGGCTGCGTCCTCGACCGAGGGGCGGGGCGCCGGGATCCGGGGCAGCGGCCGGGACTCACTCGCCGGCTCGACCGAACGGACACCCTCACCGTCGCCCGCGGGGACGTTGCGGCGCAACAGCTCGGCCACCGTGACGGGGTTCTCCGGCGGCAACGGGTTGCCGACGCGGTGTTCGTTCGTGCCCACGGACGAATGACCTCCTCGGGTGCGCAGGGAGCGGACCCGATCAGGTGTACCGGAGGGCTCTCTCATTCACCAAGTGTCATTCGCCCGCTCACCGAGCGTACGGCGATCGGGTGAAACCCGTTCATCTGATTCGGAGGACCGCTGACCGCCCCGCTCGTCGCCACGCCAGGCCTGGATCGCACCGTCTTCGCAGGTGGGAGGTGTTGTCGCCAGGTCGAAGGGCTGGTCACCGACAGTAATCGACGTGCGGCGGTCGCTCACCGCACGTCACGTTACGATTTCGGCCGGTGGCCGAGCGGTCAGCCGCCCTAGCCGTTGGTCGGGTACTTGGCCCGCTCCTGCTGCAGCCCGCGGTACCCGACGAACCCGCCGCCCAGGGCGAGGATCACCCCGATGATCGACGCGGTGGTCCCGCCGGTGGTGAGCAGCAGGCCCAGCAGCGAGACGCCCGCGGCGCCCCCGGCCACCGGGAAGCGGCTCTTCGAGTAGGCCGCGATCTCGGCGCCCGCGGCGCCCTTCTTCTTCGCGGCGTTGTTCAGCATCGCCACGTAACCGACATGTCCGAGTGCGGCCAGCAGCCCGATGAGCGCGACCAGCGTGAAGACGATCCCCATGGCTTCCACAGTGCCACGTCCGGGCTGCGCCGGACGGGGGGATTTCCCCGATTCTCAGTCGGGGTTCAGCACTGCTGTGGGCTCCCCTCCGGCCTGGCCTCCACCCAGCCGCCACCCAGCCGCCCCCGCCCCAGGCGCAGCAGCAGCATGCCGAGCTCGCGCCCCTCCGGTCCGAGGTCGCGGAAGCGGGACAGCACCTTCATCTCCCGGCTGTAGACGATCCGCGGCCCGCCCGCGGCCATCCGCGCCGCCCCGATCCGCTGCGAGACCTCGCTGCGGCGCTTGACCAGCCGCAGGATCTCCGCGTCGAGCGCGTCGATCTCGACGCGGAGGTCGGCGATCTCGGACTCGGTCGGGACGTCGGCGTTCACGGACATCGGTCTACTCCTTCGAGATGGAGTCCACCGGCCCGACACACGAAAAGACCCCGGGTCCGGTGGACTCCGGGGTCGTGGTCTGCAGCGTCAGACGACGGGGGCCGGAATCCGGTACCCGTAGGGAAATCGCTGCCGGTGGTGCACGCGGACAGTCTGCCACAGACCGTCGGGGGGCGGAGGTACCGTGTTCGACACGATGAGCGCCCTGTTCGAACTCCCCGCCCAGACCGTCGAGCCGAAGACGAAGCGCGGCGCGGCGCTGCTGGAGGGGCTGAACCCCAAGCAGCGCGAGGCCGTCACGCACGCGGGCTCGCCGCTGCTCATCGTCGCGGGCGCGGGCTCGGGGAAGACCCGGGTGCTCACCCACCGGATCGGCTGGCTGCTCGCCGAGCGCTCCGTGCACCCCGGCGAGATCATGTCGATCACCTTCACCAACAAGGCCGCGGCCGAGATGAA
>Ga0068863_100000911_pt1 | contig 29703 bp, 26 predicted proteins | sample KBSSwiS62_FD_66596 | JGI IMG/M metagenome (GOLD analysis project Ga0068863, IMG submission 66596) | Switchgrass rhizosphere microbial communities from Kellogg Biological Station, Michigan, USA - KBS Switchgrass S6-2 | ecosystem: Host-associated > Plants > Roots > Rhizosphere > Soil ... | reverse complement strand
GCGGCGCTCCATGTTGGCCACCGTCATCTGCGAAGCAAGGCAGGCGTGAAGCGCGCCCTGGGACTGCATCTCGCTCAACTTCTGTGCCTCGGCAGCGTTCAGGAGATTGAGCTGCTGGACTTCGCTATTGGTCGCATCGGAGCTGTCGAACTGTTGTGAGAGCAGCGAAGTGTTTGCGGTGGCGTTCTCGCTCCTGGAACCCCGGTACTGACCTACTGCGGTGAGGCAATCGGGAGAGATGGCGTCCGAGGTCTCAATCATGGCAAGCTGCGACATCCTAGTGCTACCCAATGTCTGCCCTTGCAAATAAGAAGTGGCATTGCTGTTTATGGGGACAGTGGCCCTCTTCCAAGCGGTGATGGACGCCGTTGGTGAATTGCTGTTGAGCGCGATGCGCATGCCGGCCGTCTCGCCAAACATATTGGCGACAATGACGTTCTCTAGAGTGTGAAGCGTCGTCTGCCACTGCTGTTTGAACGAGAAATGCACGATGTTGTTCTTAAGCATGTTGTACTGGCTCTCCAGTGTGGTGAGCTGAGAGACCAGACTGGCGTAACTGGTGGGGTCGAAGACAATATCCCCAATGCCAAACAGAGCGAAGCTGGGGGTCGCGGCGAGAAGCAATGCCGCGCCGGTCGCGACAATCCATTTGCGGCGGTTCGTCAGAGTAAACTTCATAAAACCTCCTACGGTTGAACAGCGGTTACATGCACTGCGGGCAGGTCGGGTCGAACCTGTCCAGGGTTAAACATCTGCTGTGGTCGACGATCCAGCACGGTAACCGTGTGATCCCTTCGGTGATCTCGACGAAATCAAGCAACGCACTCGCGACCATGCTCGGCGTAGATGTAGCGACCACGGCAAGCGCGAAGAGGCACACCCCGGTTCCGGCGATGAACTTGCACCGAGTTGTGGCTGCTTGCTTCATAGCGTTGGATCGATGCGATGTTCTGCGTAAGACGGAATTAGGATGTCGGTGCCGATGTAAACGCGGGCGCGGGAGCCTTCCTTGAGGGTGATCACCGGCAGACGGTCGAGAAAGTGATTCAATACCTGTTCGCCTTCGGTAGCGGACTGCTCGGAGATTCCATTGCGGATCTCGGTTGAGGGGGACAAGACGCTGCCGTTGTTCCCGATCTGCGCCAGGCCACCCAAGCCTCCGATAGCAGCGGCGGCGGCGAACGCCTGCAAATATCCGTGGTCGACCTTCGTTGCAAGGCCGGTCGTGCCTATTGGGTCAAGGCCCACGTACTTGTCGATCTGAATTGAGAATCCATCTGGGCAAATGGCCCGGTGGAAGGTCACGAACATCTTGCGCTGCTGCGCGTTGCCGACTCTCTCGACCGTGCCAATCAATCGGGTGCCCTGGGGCATCAAGAGCTGCTGATGGTCATGGGAGTAGTAGTCGGTGGTAAGCATGACCATGATTGGCCCGCTGAACCCGCCGTCGATGTGGTTGGTAACTACACCCTCAAGAACGGTTCCCTCGTAGACGCGATAGAGCCGGCCTTCATAAGAATCAAAGTCGTAGGGGGCCATCGGATTCGTCTTGGCATCCGCCCTTTGCTGCAAAGGCGCGCCGCCGCGAGCCGCATCAACAGCTATTTTCTGAACTACCTCCGGCGTCGCCATTTGGGGAGCCAGGGCGGAGGGTGTTATCGCGCCGCTTGGATGCTCGAAGTCAATCGCAACCGTGTCGCTGTTGATTGCGTCCAGCTGCTGCTTCTCCTTGGCAAGCCGTTTCTGTTTTGCCTCAGCCTGAGCCTGCGCGATCTCTGATGTCCGGGCGGGCGCATTCGGGTTGTCGCCATAAATCGCCACCCTCTGCGCGGCGGTCATCGGCGGTGTGTCCGCGGCCTCTGGTCCAGGAACGCCCTCCGCATCCTTAAGCTGCGCGATCGCCGCTGCTAGTTCTTGTTGGCGTTGCCTATCCGCCGCATCTTGCTTGGCTTGAAATTGCTGCTGCGTCTCAAAGCTCGTTACCTGTTGGGCATTGGGTCCAGATGGGCGCATGGCCATGGCGCTCGCCGGAGCGATCTTTTTGTTCCCTCTAACGAGGCTGGAGATGTTGGCGATGCCGATGAGGGCGACAATCGCTATCAATGCGATGACGACCGGCATACTCTTTCGCAATGGCGGCTTCGCCTCAGGCTGTTCAGGAACGGTCGCGGGCGGATTCAGACTCGGCTCGGGCATAGCTAGTTCCTTTCACCGGTGCGGTGGAATTCGACTTTTTGCTTGCCGATGGCGAGGTAGCCGTTATCCAGATCTTTCGGAACCGTGTAGAGACCGTCGTTGTAGTCGAAATTGATGAGCGACGGCTTCTTGTCCTTCACCTCATACAAGGTTGGGGTCTCCTGAAATTGCCCACGCAGATAGGTGAACTTGTCATCGCGCCAAATCTGCTTCAGGCCAAGGGCTTTGCCCTTGTTCTTGTCCCAGGTGTAGTCAAAGTGCAAAGTACCCGGATACTGGCTCCGATACTGTTCTGCCTTAGCCACCTCGGCCTTCTCTGCCGCGATTTCGGCGGCTTTGGCTGCCGCTACATCCTGCTTGACTTTGTCCAGTTCAGAGGCGGGAACGAAGACGGGTAACTCGACAAGCCTGTCCTTAGCGGCTTTATCGCCCGGCTCGATGTACACGTTGGCATCAAAGTGTGGATCCTGGTCGCCCGAAACCTCGCGGAGTTCAAGCGTGTACTCATTGCCGTGATCCGAAATAATGTGAATGTCGGTGTTGGCAGTGGCGACTTTCGGTTTGACGCTGAGAAAGCGGCTGGCGACGTGTCCGCCGTCAAATACCCAGTTCACGGTGTCTCCACCGAACACCGTCGCAACCTTCTCCTCGGGCGGGAGCGCAATCAGTGTTGATTGGAGGAGACCGGCGCGGACTATCGGGGGAGCGTCCGCCGCCGATACGCTGATGGTTCGCGGTGGGCCTGGCGCCAGCGGATGTGGTGGGTCGGGAGCCGCGAATGCTGTGGCCGCTGCGAATGCGATTCCTGCGGTGACGAAGATGAGGATGGGTGGTTTCACGGCGGGTCCTTTCAATTTGGGAATTGGTTACGCGGTCTCGCCCTGGGCAAAACGCGTAATGCCCTCGGTGAGTCCGTACTTGGCGATGAGCTTCGACCGCCGTACCCTGTCCTTGGGCTTGGTCGAAAACGTGGCATAGCTGCGGCTGTCGAGGTTGAGGATGACAACCTTTGTCAACCCGTCGCGACGCATGTAGAGTGCTTCTCGATCCTGCAAGCTCTCAAACAGCGCGATCTGCTGCTCATTCATCTTGAACAACTCGGCGTATCGCTTTCGGTTGAAAGTCGCGTCCTTGAGAAACAGAAACGACGTGCAGGAATTCACAATGCTGTCGGCGTTCTGGCCGAGGTCATCGGCGGACTGCCCGATCATTGTCACGCCGCCAAGGTTCTTGCGAACTATCTTGATCGAAGCGAGCGCGCCTTCGAGCAGCTGCTTGTTCTTCATCGAGGAGAAGATCTCCTCGATCAAAATGTGCTTTGGTACTCCCAGATTCGCCGGATCGTGAAGCACATCGTTGATGCGCCGAAGGAGCCACACCATCAGGGGCTCGATGAGGTCGCCATACTGCTCGTTATTCACTCCCTGGAAATCGAAGCACTGGAGGCGGGATAGAGAGAGGCTGTCGTCCACGTTGTCGAAGATCGCGTGATAGACGCCCTTGCCAACCCACTTGGATAGGTAGCGATCGAGCTTCTTGGGCAAGAAGAGATTCGACAGTCGCCGGTTCTCACGGTCAAGCAGGTACATATCCTGCACGGCCTTGTGGATCACATCGTCATCTTCGGGTTCCATCTCCGCGCCGCCGTTCGTGAGCAGGAGCTTCACGAACGAATACAGAAACTTGATGTTGCTTTCGGTCGGCTCCAGCGCGAAGGGATTCAAATTCGGGCCGTCTTTGCCTACCCGGTCAACCTTGCCGCCATAGAGTTCCACAAGGCTCTCGTAGCTGCCACCGATGTCGAAGATGTAGGTAAAACCGCCATACTTTTGCTCAAGCGCAATGAGTTGATTACCATGCACGCTCTTGCCTGTGCCAGTTGGTCCGATGATGAGCATGACCCGCACGCCATCCACGTACACGTCCTGAAAGAACGGCGTCCGTGCGCGGGTCTCCAAGATATTCAGGTACTCGGAATCCAAATCCTCCGAGTTCGGATGCCCAACGTGTGGAGCGAACACTGAGGAGAGGCGAGCGTGATGGTCCTCGGAGAGCCATAGCGGGAATACATTGAACTTGTGATTGCCGGGGAACATCGCATAGAACGCGGACAGATTGCCCAGCGTCTCTTCCATCACCTGAGCGCGAGCATCGACGAAGACACGATGCACAGCAGGAACGGTTTTGCGTAATTGTTCCGCGCTAGGTGCCGCAAGTAGCAGCCGGAGAGAGTATTCACCCTGTGCCTTCTTATCGAGAGAGCGGATGACTTCACTGAGGTCATCAACGCTACTGTTCGCGGCTTTGGCTCCAGCTCCGGTGTCAAGGGACGCGGTATCGCGCCCGCTCATCACGCGGGTCAACACGCCAACTTTAAAAAACGAGATGAACTTCTCCTGGGCATTGATCTCGCTGCGGGCTGAGGACGTGGATTTTACCCGCCATGTCGAGCACAACACGCTGTCGCAGTCGAGCTTGAGCAGACCGAAGAACAGGCACGGCCGGGACGCTTCAGGCGTCGCCTTCAAAGAAAACATCTGTACATGGCGCTTGCCGACTTGCAGATGGTCGCTGTGCCATGCGACCGCGTTCTTCACGATCTGGCGGTCTACACCCGAATCGCTGCGGAGTTGGTCTTGCTCCGACCACGCTTCGAGGTTGAAAAGATAGCTTAAGAACTGGAAAGCGCTGTTCTTGTCGAGGAGTCGCAGCCCCAACGAACCGCCGAGATGGCCCTCCAGAATCGCCGCCATCTTTTGGAGATCGGCGAGCATCCGCGACGTATCGACAGCGTTCTCCTGCGGCTTGCGCTCAAGCACCTTCACCCTCGACGGCTCCAGCGTGAGGCACCAATGCAAGTCGATGCGCCGGAAGCCGGCCGTCCGTTCAAGGAAGGCCAGGCGGTCGTCCGCGAATACCTGTGTAATCGGGTTCAAATATTTTTGCTGGCGAGGGAGATCGAACCCCGACATCACGCGGGTGTATTGATAGAGGCAGGAACCTTCGGGGAGCCCATGCAATGCGCCTTCAATGGAGTGCATTCGCGCCTCAAGCTCCTGGTCGGTCTGTCCTTCCTCATCAATGCCGGTCAGGGAGAAGAGGCAACCGTAGCCGCCACCCTTGAGTGCAAAGATGTTCGGGCCGATAAAGCGAGAGATCGGAACGATGCTGCACGCTGCTCCGGCCTTGGCAAACCACGGCGTATGTTTCAACTGTTCAGTATTTGCGCGGGTCATAGTAAGACCTCTGACTTAGGCTGAGTCCCCAGAGTTCAAACATCTTTGGATGTTTGCGGACGATTAACCAAGCTCCGATCGCAAGCGTTGGAAAGGCCATCATCGCCAACAGACGGAACCCAACGAGGAAAACCGTTACGCAGACGAATACGATCGCCATCCATGCTGTGAGATCGAGACCGAACTTGGATCTCGGACGATTCAGCGCTTGATTGATCGCTAACGGCTCTCCTCGCTTGGTCATGGCTTTCACCGTTACATGGACTGTCCAGTGAGCGAGCCAATCCAGCCTGCGCCCCATCCGAGTACGCCGGCACCGAACAGCGCACCGAAGAGACCTGGAATAGCATCTTGAAAGCGACCGCTCATCATGCGGATTCCGGCGAAAATCAGGCCGCCGAAACAGATGACTGCGCCTGCGTAGATAGCGAAGGTTTTGAACGTCCCCATGAGCGTCTGTGCACCGGAGAAATCCATCGTCCCTTGTGCGTGGGCAACGCTTACGCATGTGAGCGCGAAAAGCGTCGGCCACAACACACGCGTTTCGTGAAGCAGTTTGCGTTTGCTGAAGAGCTGCGCCAATCGCTTGGCAAGATGAGTTGTGCGGCAGGGAATCACGGCATGGCTTTTACGAAACATTGGCACCTCCGTCGACTGGTCTCAGTCGGGAATATGCCGTGATGATTGGGCTCCTGCTAAGCTCGCGTCCAATACGTATTATTTATCGGGTGATAACTCCGAAGCATCACCTCTTTCTATCTGATGCCAATGTTTCAACCTTTAACTGATTAGCTTCATTTGAACCGGACCATCTTTTACTCGTTGAGGGGGACGCTTTCCGGTTGTGATCGGGGTCTGTACGGGGACAGAAATTTTGTTTGATGCCGACTCCTTGCCATTCTGAGGGAGTTGCTTTATGAGCCTCCTGACCAGGATTGGAACGGTCTTCGGATGACGCAATTTGTGATAGATCAATGCTGTATCTACGGTCCAATCCACGCCGGCAATCGGGCGGGCCAATAGTTCTTCATCCAGGGTTGTTCCCTCCCGGATCAAGGCGAAGCCGTGTCCCCCTTTGACCAGCGTCTGCATCTCGGAGGGGTGCGAAGCGCAGGAGTATTCTTCAAGCTGCACACCGGCGTCTCTGAGGAGTTCGAGCAACCGCTCGTGGGCATCGGGATGTCGTTGTGGGTGATACAGGACTGCAAGATTGCCCTGCAAATCAGCAGGCTGCAGAGAGGCTTTCGCAGCGAGCAGATCGTCTCGCCGCAAGCAGACAACGAGCCGATCTCGCCGCAATTCTTCGATACGTAGCTCCGGATGCCGCAAGGGCAACGTTACAAGGGCGGCATCGACCGTTCCCGATACAACTTCTTCCGCCAGATGCGCCGTGTCTCCATGCGTTGGCCGTACATGGCATACGGGCACGATCTCTTTGTGTAGATCGCAGAAGGCTCGAAACAGCCCCGGATCAACCAATGGAGTGCACCCGAATCGAACGGAACTAACTTCACCACGCTCAATCGCAATCAATGCGTTGATGACCTCATCCCGCGTCTCCAGCAGCAGCCTTGCCAGTGCGATGAAGGCAAGGCCGGTTTCCGTTGGCCGAATACGCCCGCCCTTCATCTTGCGAAAGAGACGAACCGAAGCGTTCTCCTGGAACTGCCGGGCCTGAACGCTAAGGTTGGGTTGCGCGGTACGCAACTCCTCGGCCGCAGCTCGGAATCCCTGTCTCTCCAGGATCGTCAGTAAGTATCTGAAATGGCGAAGCTCTGCCCATTCATACATAGCGCACCGCTCGACAAGAAGTAGTGCTTGCGACTGGACTCCAAACGCGGGTAACTGCGTCTCCGCTTGTGGGAATTCTGGCAATAAGAACCCGGGTTATCAACAGGGAAGTCCAATTTGGCCATAATTACGCCTCACGGCGAGATGCCTGCTTCAGGCGATGTTGCGCCGAGGTGATACGCGAAACGTATCACCCGATACATGGAAAGTATTAGACGGGACTCTTCTGTCAAGAGAGGCTAGGCACATTTCCCGGTATCTTTCGATGCCGTCATTTCACGTTAGGAGATGTTATATGGCTTTCGCGGCAAGCGTTCAGCAAATGCCCTCCAGGGACGTGCTTCTCAGCGTTGAGGATGTTGCTCAACGGCTGAATGTCACGAAGGATTGGGTCTGGGATCACTCCTCACGCAAGGCTCCTTATCTGCCCGTCATTCGGATGAGCGACGGGGTCCTTCGCTATCGCTCCAGTGAAGTGGAAGAGTTCATTAACGAGCGGGAACGCCTCTCAGCCATGCGGCGCAAGCACCGCTAAATAAGCCAAAGAGAGTAAAATGGGGGCAGCCCTGCTCGCATTTCCCCCACAGAAATCGAGGCATCGATGGGCAAGTCGCACCAGAAGGGATGGATTATCCTTCGCGGTAAGAAATGGTACGGATACTTCCGCCGAGAAGTGATCGATCCTGAAACCAATCAACCGAAAGCTACGGTCGTCCCGGTAGTGCTCGGGTTCAGATCAGAGCTTTCAAAGTTCGAAGCAAAGGAAGCACTCGAACGCGAGATCACGAGAGTCACGGGATCTATTTCCAATGACCGATCCGCAATCAATGTTTCCGTGACATTCGGATGGTTCGTTCGCAACCGTTTCTTTCCGTTGAAGGAAGCAGATTGGAGGGAGGAGACTGCGAAGGTGAAAAAATATCTCATCGAGGCGGACCTCATCGAGAAGTTCGATGAAGACCGGCTTGAGGACATCGACAAGTTCGCCTTGCAGACGCATCTCAACAAACTGGCCAAACTTCAATCGAGAGACAGAGTGCTCCAGATTCGGGCGTACATGCAAGCCATCTTTTCAGAAGCAGTCGATCAGGACTATCTGCCGAAAGATCCAGCTCGCAAGGTCAAAGTTCCGGCTCATCTTCGGGAGACAGACAAGACCGTCCTGACCTGGGACCAACTCCGGCTCGCTCTCATGGAACTGACTCTGCAGGATCGCATTCTGCTTGAGCTGGATATGACCAACGCACTTCGACCGAGCGAGCTTTTCGCTTTCCGGTGGAAGTGCTTCGAGTACGAAGCCTGCACTCTGGAGATTGTGGAAACCGTATACAAGGGCAAGATTCGGCCTTGGGGAAAGACCAAGAAGAGTCTCACGGTCATCCATGTTCCGAGAAGTGTTGCGGCCGATCTCCAGCAATGGCGGAAGCAATGTCCCGATCCGTCCCCCGATGCCTTCATTTTCACGAACGGAGCGGGTGGGTTTCTGGATACGGACAACTATCGTAAGCGGGTGCTTCACAAACTCGCCCGGAAGTTGAACCTTTCGAAGCTCACGTTCCAGGTAATTCGGAGGACGGTTGCAACCTTGGCCCAGAAGAAGGGAACGGTAAAAGACGTGCAAGGTGTGCTGCGACACTCTCGCACTGCGACGACCACCGATATTTACATGCAGGAGATTCCGGAAGGTGTGCGGGGGACGATTGATTCCATCCATCGCGAATTGATGAAGAGTCCCAAGCTTAGGGCCGCGAACTCCAAAACAAAGAAAGAAGGATCCCGGACGATCGGTAACGAGATGGGGTTCGGGGGCACCGGGGTCTCGGGACGCCCCAGAATTCAGGAGAGGAGGAGCGGAAGCGATTTCGAAACCCCGTCGCAACAGGGTTTTGAAAATTTGCTACCAAATGCTACCAAGTCGGAAGAGGCGGAGCCGCTAAGTTGTTGATTTATTGGTGGACCTGATCGGGATCGAACCGATGACCTCTTCCATGCCATGGAAGCGCGCTCCCAGCTGCGCCACAGGCCCACTTGGGCGGGATACAACTCCTCTATTGTCTCTGCTTTGAATGGATTCGTCAATTGAGCCGGAGCCAACCCCGAATCCGCTAACACCAGCAACAAAGGCGTTTGATGGTCTTTGCGCGGACTTTGTCAAACAGCTGCGTTTTCAGCAGTGTCTGGTCGTGCCCCTTCGGAGGCATGGGTTCCAGCCCACACCAGGGCTGCGGCCAACACAATTGCAAAGACCGCCATCGGGATCTGAACCATCATGAAGACCAGAAGGATCCCCATTCCAAGCGCTGCGAACAGAGGCACGCGATTGCGAGGCAGGATGCCCACATTCACGGCAACAAAGAACGGAACGATCGCGAGCGAAAGATCCTGCGGGGTGATGTGGTAGCTGACCAGCATAGCGGCCAGCGTCGCTGCGCAGAAACCGCGATCGACGTTCGTCCACGCGCGCGCGGCCCAAATTACGGTGGCGACCGACAACAACGCGACCCAGATGCTGCCTTCCTGCCCGACAAGTGAAAGCAGTCCCTGCCAGTTCGCCTTGTGAGGCAATTCATTCACCGGCAACTCAGCGTGCAATGCGAAGTTGGGATACGAGTGCAGCGCCTGCAGGCCCGTCATGGCGAGTGAGATCGCAACCAGGACCGCGGTCGATGCGGAAAAGCCGGCGAGCTCACGCCACTTCCGCTTCAACAAGAAGATCGGCACAAATCCCAGGACGAGTTGAAATTTCAGTGTCGCCAGGCCGAGCAACGCTCCTCCCCAGAAACGATGTCCCTTCCTCAATTGTTGATAGGCGAGTGCATAGAACAGCACGATCAAAATCGAGTACTGGCCGTGCAGCAGGCAATCGAGAACCGGAACAAAAAGAAGCCCGAGCAACACGGGCCAGTTTCCAAACGCGAGGCCCGTTTCGCGCTCGAAGATTTTAATGCTCACAACCAGGAAGCCCATGCAGGCGGCGGTCCACACCGCAAAGGCTACGGGAGTGGGCAGAATCGTGAGTGGAAGGATGGGAATGAGCGCGATCGGAGGATAGCGAAACAGCGTATCGGGGGGGCGATGGTATCGGAGTTGATAGAGGTGCTGCACTGCAAGGTTATAGAGGTCATGGCCCTTGCCATCCACGATCATGTGGGCCGCGTAATAAAAGACACCGAAGTCGAACTGCTGCTCCAGATGTTGATGGACTGCAAGGACAACGAGCAAAACCATTCCGAGAAAAACGATGAGCCCGGCATTGATGCGGATCGGTTCCTGAGCGGATGCGGCGGGTGTGGGTTTCGTTAAAGTTGTCATCTCAGCGTTCCACTGATCTTAATGCCACGACGCAGCGACTTCGGAGATGCCGCGGGTAATGGAGTTTCACTAGTGTGTCGGGCCTTTCCGGGCACGAACTGGCACCCGTGCAGAACGGCGATTTCGAGATGTGCGCGCCTCTGTTTCAGGCCTAAGTCGTCCAAAATACATCATCTACGGACAGAATCTCTCGTGACCGGGAACACTTTAGGGGTATTCCGGTGTCTAAGAAAATAGGCGCGTGGGGCAAATCGGGCTTCACACCCTTCGCGCCCGGGTAACAAGGCGACCCGACAAGTTCTTGTAATGGTCGGGGTTGTTTGCCGCAGGCAGACGGCGCACTGGGCATGGAACTGCTCCTTTAATAGGTGACGGGAGAGATGCCAAGTGTGGTGCTGATGCGGTAACGTGGGGGGAACTGAATTGCAGGCGGATCTCACCATGGGAAATATTGCAAGCGCGCTTACACTTCACTCCGACGAAGCCGCACTGATCGCAGAGTTGCAGGCCGGGTCTGAAGAAGCGTTTGCCTGGCTGATTGCTCGTTTTCACCAGCCCATTTACTCGCTTCTTGCGCGAACATTGCATGATCGTGCCGACGCTGCGGATCTCACGCAGGAAGTTTTTGTGAAGGTTTTCCGTGGGGTGGGCCGCTTTCATGGGGAGTCTTCCCTGCGTACCTGGATCTACCGCATCGCTTTGCACGAAGCATCGAACCAGCGGCGTTGGTGGATGCGCCATAAGCAGCAGGAAGTGCCGATTGAGCAGGAGATCGGCGACGGTAATTATGGCTCGTCGATGAAGTTAAAAGAGACTCTTGTCGACCCGGGAGAGTCGCCGTTCGAGATGGCGCTTCATGAAGAAACCCGGGCGAGGGTTGAGGAAGCACTGAGCCGGGTCCAGGAGCCGTTCCGCACCACGCTCATCCTCCGGGACATCGAAGGTTTTGTTTACGAAGAGGTAGCCGAGATTCAGGGGGTGAATCTCGGAACAGTGAAATCGAGGCTCGTACGGGGACGAGCCCTTTTGAAGGCCATTCTTGAGGAATCCCGCTCGGCTGACGCAGCCTTAACGCGTCGCGGGTTTGAGGTTTCCCTGGGAGAGGAGGCGAGATGATTGACTGCGGCTCCATCCAATCGAAGTTCTCGGAGTATCTCGATGGCCGGCTGACCGGGCACGAGATGCAGCACATCGCCGCCCATATCGGCGACTGCCAGGATTGTTCAAGCGAGTGGGCAGGTCTGAAAAAGGCGCAAGTGGCATTGGCTTCCCTGGGCCCGGTGCCTCAGCCGAAAGATCTTCTGTTGCGCATTCGCGTTGCAGTGAGCCAGGAACGTGCGCGCAGCCGCAGGAGTCTGCTCCAGCGGTGCAGGCTGGCCTGGGATAACACGATTGGGCCTTTCGTCCTGCAGGCGGCCGCGGGGTTCGCCAGCGCGGTCCTGCTGCTCGGCACTGTAACGGTGCTGGTTGGGATGTTCACGCGCCCCGAGATGGCGCACGGCGTCGACGAGCCGCTGGGCATGGCGACGGCTCCTCACTTTCTCTATCTCTCTTCGGCGGTCAGCAGCAACGATCAGATCCGCGATGGCAGCGGTCCGGTCGTAGTCGAGGCTTACATCAATGGCCAGGGGCAGGTGTACGACTATCGCATCGTCTCCGGTCCGGTCGATGACAAAACACGCGCTCAGGTGGAAAACCTCCTGCTCTGGAGCCACTTCGAACCGGCCCGCTTCTTCGGACAACCAGTGCGCGGCCTCGCAGTGCTGTCGTTCTCCGGAGTTTCGGTTCGCGGATAGTCTCACCTACCGGTCAAGGCCCTTCCGCCTCAGGCGTAAGGGCCTTTCCTTTGCTCCGAATCCTCGTCTAACTCGTGTGTTCCCGATCATTTTCAGGCTCATCGAGGGCTCAAGGCGAAGACATGTCTGGTGCCGGACGCGAGCCCATCGAATGCCGTAGACTTCATGAAAGGTCCTTTCTTCATGTCGTTAAACCGCTTTTGCATCGTTGCCAGCGCTCTCTTTACCGGCTTTTGTCTCCTCATCGCATCCGGCGTACCGTTGGCCGTCGCCCAATCTTCGAGCAGCCAGCAAGGCTCCTCATCTCAGCCGCCGCAGGAAAAGTCGCCAACGATCGTTGACCCCGCCGGCCCGACGATTTCGCTCCAGAGTTCTCCGCAACTCTTCTTCATGGCCGCCGCGCTGAATGCATGTGGCTACGACGAAGGCCTCGACGACAGCGCAATTGTTCGCAAGCACGTTCGCGACGAAATCAACGCGGCACTCGCGAAAAGCGAGGACGCGCGCGCCAAGCGTGACAAGATCTGTCTCTATATTGCCCAGCACCGGCTGTCAGGCTCAGAGCGCGATATCTCGCAGTACGTCTCGCTGGCGCTTTATCTCAGCCCCCCGCCAGCCATGGAGACGACGGTCGAATTGCCTGAAATGCCACCCGACTCGACCCAGGTGGTCGAAATCGTTCCCCTGTTGAAAGACTTCGCGCAGGCAGTCGATCTAAATGGAATCTGGCTCTCCGTGCGTCGCACGTATGACGACGAGACGAACAATCTGCACGATCCTCTGTCGAAGATGATTGTCTCCACCAACCTGTACCTCAAGATGCCGGCATCCACATACGTAGGCCGCCGTTTCGTCGTGTTGATCGAGCCAATGCTCTCGCCAAAGATGGCGAACGCCCGCATCTACGGAACCGACTATGTGATTGTCCTGTCGCCAGTGAATGGAACGATCGACATGCAGAACGTGCGGCACGTCTACCTGCATTACACAATCGAGCCGCTGCTCTATTCGCGTACCAACGCCATCGATCGCATGCAGCCGATCATGAAGGAAGTTCGTGAAGCTCCTCTCGAGTTCCGTTACCGCTCTGAGACGGTGCCGCTGGTCGTCGAGTGCATGATCAAGGCCATCGAAGCACGAACCGTGAACACAGGCATTCCGGACTACAAGATCCCCGCCGGCGTCGACCGCTCCGTACTGCCTCGCTATGAACGCGAGCGCATCGCCACCCAGCAGAAGCAGGAGACGGTTCGGGTCGCGGCGGTTCAGCACGACATGAAGCAGGGCTTTGTGCTCACCCAATACTTCTTCGAGCAACTCATCCAATTCGAAAAGGACGCAGCAAGTTTGCGCGATACCATCGGCGAAATGGTCTATGGCATGGACGTCGAGCAGCAGGTTCATCGCGCGCGGCAGACCGAGTTCGACCAGAAAGCAGACGACGACATCCTGCAGCGAAGTAAGCCGCGCACACTTACCGGACTTGATCTTGCAGAGGCGAAGCTCGCGGAAGGCGATATTGCTACAGCAAATGCCATGGCCCGAAAGGTGCTTGCGGACAAAACCGACACGCTCGACTCCGTCGCTCAGGAGGCTCGCGCGGACTTCATTCTTGCGCGTGTGGCAATCGCTACAGGCAAGCCAGGAGAAGCGATCGACGATTTTCAGAAGACCATTTCCACAAGTAAGGAACCACGCCTCGTCGCGTGGTCGCACATCTATCTCGGGCGCATGCTCGATCTCGATTGTAAGCGGGACCAGGCGGTAAGTGAATATCAGCAGGCACTCGCCGCCCGCGACGGCCAGCAAGATACGCGTCTCGCAGCGGAACGCGGCGTGAAGACAGCCTATGCAATGAAGGGACACAGTTGCGAAGAAGACGCTGACGCGCCCGACGTAACTCCACCGAAGTCCGATGCGCCTGCGCCACAGGGGCAACCCAAGCCGCAATGATCGGCGAGAGCGATCGCTCGAGATTGAAAAATGATAAAGGGGAGCGAAAAAGCGCTCCCCTGAATGATTCCGGTCAGCTTTAGATAATCAGTATCCGGTTCAAAGATATTCAGAAACGAAGTTCAGGGCCGAACGTTACGCGCAGGTTGTTATAGGTTCCATTATTGAAATACATCTGATCTCCAGCTTCCAGACGAAGACCAAGTGGCCCGAAGAACCCTTCGATGCCGCCGCCGGGGTACGCCGCAAAGTGCGTCGTGCCGCCGCCGAATTGATCGAATGCGTTGCTGAAGGTGTCTCCTGAGACGGTGGTCGTCGAGCTGTGGCTGAATTCAGTGAACCCAACTTTTCCGGTTACGAATGCGCGAAACGGTCCAGATGTTCCGAATTGAAACTTTGGTCCGAACAACGCAGTCAACGGACGAGTTCTGCTGGACACAGTCGTGCTGCTCAAGGTGCCTGAGTTATCGCCAGTGTTGAGCGCGGTATAGTTCTTCGCGAAGTCGTAGCTCATTTCGCCTTCGAGCGCAATGTTGGGATGCACGTTGAAGCCCACGCGAGCGCCGAGACCCACGAAGTTGACGCTGTTGCCGCCCGCAGGCTTGACCCGGAACAGATCGCCATAAACGCCGATCGAGCCGTGATTGTTGTCGAAACCATGATGAGGCGAGTTTTGTACGTATTGGGGCGGAGGACCTGACGGCGGTGGTGCTTGATCGTCCTGCGCCTTGATTGAGAGGGGAAGTGCCAGAACTGCGAGCAGTCCGGCACAGCCAAAGATGCGATTCATGACTGTGTACTCCAAGGTTGATTTGTCGTCGCCGCAGACTGATCTGCAGGTCGAGAAGCGTTCGCGAACATCACGCGCAGGGCAGTGTCCCCGCAACGCCCGAACTCGTTTCTAGATGCCTTTGATTTGCAGCAGGTTGGCAGCCACTTAGGTTGCTTGGCGGGCACTAACTTTTTTCAATCGAATCGGTAGATTTTTCAATCGAATCGGAAAGAAGTAAAGAGGCCACCTTGGACAATCTGGTTCCCAGGCTGGTTCCAGTGGGACGACCCGCTTGGATCGCCCGGCACGTCTAAGGAATAATTGCAGTGAGGCTTGTGGGGTCGCACCAGCCCGACCACCCGCGAACCCCATGCAAGGGACCTAATAGAGGGTATGTGGAAGCAGTTTTAACGGAATTGGAGAATGCGCTCGGTCATGGCTTCGCCAAACCCGAGTTGCTGCTTTGCGCGCTGACACATCGTTCCCTGGCCAATCAGCAAATGCAGGATGGCGCCGAGGATCCTGACCTGCTGGCGACTGACAACGAAAGGCTTGAGTTTCTGGGCGATGCGGTCCTGGGCCTGGTCGTAGGAGAGGCGCTCTTCCTGAGCCATCCCGAATGGCAGGAAGGCGAGCTTACGCGCGTCCGCGCACAGCTGGTGAGCCGGCAGCACATGGCGAAAGTGGCAGGAGCCATTTCGCTAGGCGATCACCTACGTCTTAGCCGTGGAGAGGATCGCAGCGGCTTACGAAGAAAGAGCACTGTTCTCTCCAACACCATGGAGGCGGTCATCGGAGCGTTATTTCTCGATGGCGGCCTGGAGCCTGTCCGCACCTTCGCGCGCCGCTACGTCATGGGAGAGACCGTTGAAGAGTTGGCGGAACAATTGCGATCCGGTGCTGCTTTAGGAAACTACAAGTCGGCGCTCCAGGAGCGACTCCAGGCAGAGCGCGCGGGTGCGCCGGTGTATCGCGTAAAGAGCGAAAGCGGGCCCGACCATCGCAAGCGCTTCCTCGTCGAAGTTAGATTGAGACCTTCCGATGGAGAGCCCGGCAAACCTCTGGCTCGTGGCACAGGAACCACCAAGAAACATGCAGAACAGGATGCCGCACGCAAGGCCCTGGTACGTTTGACAGGCGCAGCAACCGCCTCCATCGACGAGGCAGAGATCGAGGAGGAAGAGACGGAATGAGTGCCCCCGCTCAAACACCTGCGCCTCCTATCCATCGATCGCACATCTGGCAGCATCTGCCCACCGTACCGGAAGCGCTGGCATCCCTGATGCGGACTGTGGTGGTCGCGCTTTTTCTGCTCACGTTCGTGCTGCAGCCTTTCCTCATCCCCTCTGAGAGCATGGAGCGCACCTTGCTGGTCGGCGACTTCCTGCTCGTCAACAAGCAGATCTTCGCGCCTTCAGGTAGTGCTCACACCGCACATCTGCTTATGCCGTACCGGGACGTACAGCGCGGTGACATCGTAGTGTTCCACCATCCTGATCCTCCCTACCTCGTCAAGCGCGTTGTCGGCATTCCGGGAGACCACATTCGCATCGACGACCGCAAAGTCAGTGTGAATGGCGTTCCGCTCGAAGAACCATACGCAGCTTTCGAGCCAGTGGCGCCCAATCAGTTTGGTGAGAACTTTCCGACCAGCAATTACACCGATCCAAACGTCGATCCAACGTGGTGGCGCGAACTGCAGGCGCTCACCCAGAACGGTGAACTTGTCGTGCCCGCTGGCCAATACTTCATGCTGGGCGATAACCGCAATCACAGCAAAGATTCGCGCTTCTGGGGCTTTGTGCCCCGGAAGGCCATCATTGCCCGTCCCCTCGTCATCTACTTCTCGCTTCGACGGCCATCCACCACGGATGTGCAACAGGCCACAGATGATAGACTCGGACACGACAGGGAACTCTCGGCACGTCTCGCAGCTTTTGCGCGCTGGAAGCGCATCTTCCGCGTAGTGCACTAGTCTCGATGAAGATCGAGAGCCGGACAGCTACCGAGGCACAGAGCGACAGGATGACCACAAAGAATACGCCGCCAGCCAAAGCGCCCACCGAAACTGAGACCGTTGCAGAAGAGAAACACGAGGAGACTCCCTTCGAGGCTGCGGCCAGCATCTGCTCCGTTCTGGTCGTCGGCCTTTTCATTCTCACGTTTCTTGCACAGAATTTCGTCATCCCCTCCGGTTCGATGGAGAAGACGCTTCTGGTCGGCGACCATCTGGTGGTTGATCGCGTCACGCTGGCGCCCCCAAGCAAGTGGATGCCCCTGGTCCACTATCGCGAGCCCAAACGTGGCGACATCGTGGTCTTCATCAAGCCGGGGACGATCGACTCAGACGGCAAACCCACGATTCTATTTCTCGTTAAGCGGCTGGTCGGAACTCCCGGCGACCATATCCATCTCCACAACGGCATCGTATACGTGAATGGTCAGGAAGAGCCTCAGCCGCATGCTCAGCCGACCACTGAAGCAAACTTCACGCCGTTCCTCGACGAATTTCCTTCCATCGCACCGATAGGCAACGGCGATCCGAATACCGGTACTCCTGATTCGTGGGCAAATGAATTCCCCAGCCACGTCGCGGACGGCGATCTCGTAATCCCTCCCGGCAAGTTCTTCATGATGGGCGACAATCGCCACGACAGCCTAGACTCACGCTACTGGGGCTTCGTGCCGCGCGAGAATATTATCGGCAGACCGCTCTTCAATTATTGGTCGTTCAGGACATCGGAGGGTCAGCTGGAGAAGACCGGCATCGGAGACAACATCGCCTGGATTGCGCACGTGGCGCTCCACTTCTTTACTGATACGCGCTGGAAGCGCACGCTGCACCTTACCCGGTAACGCCGAGTATTGCTGCGGGGGAGCTTCACATCGGAACGCACACCATGACGGAAGAAGCGCAAAGCCGGCAGCGAAGGCGATCGAAGCTGTGGATGCCCGCTCTGGCATTGACTATCGTGGTGGCAATCATCGTTCTTCCCCCGCTCTTCAGTATCAATCGCTATAAAAGCCGTATCGCGAGTGCGATGTCCAGCTCACTCGCTCGACCGGTGTACCTTTCGGGTGTGGAGCTGCGCCTTCTTCCACGGCCCGGATTTGTCATCACGGATCTCACCGTTCAGGAAGACCCCGACTACGGCGCAGAACCGGTGCTTCACGCCAATGAGGTGAAGGCGGCCATACGCCTCTCGTCGCTTTGGCGCGGTCGCCTTGAGATCAGCCGCATCAGTGTTGACGAAGCAAGTCTGAACCTGGTCCGTACAGCCGCCGGCCGCTGGAATATGGACAGCCTCTTTCGTACTGCCGCTCAAGCCCAGCCCGACGGGTCGAAGCCTCGCAAACAGCCGTTGCCGTACATGGAAGCGACGAACTCCCGGATCAACATCAAGCAAGGCATCGAAAAGCTTCCATACTCGCTCCTCAACGCAGACCTCTCTTTCTGGGAAGAGAATCCCGGCGATTGGCGCGTGCGCCTGAAGGGACAACCGGCCCGCACCGACGTCAACCTCGAACTGGGCGATACGGGAATCGTGCAGCTCGAAGCAAACCTGCGTCGCGCCCCTGAGCTCAAGCTCATGCCCATCCATGTCGAAATGGAATGGCGTCAGGCACAACTTGGACAGCTCAGCCGACTGCTTGTCGGGAGCGATCCTGGATGGCGTGGCGATTTAACTGCCGAGATGAAACTGGACGGCACCGCGGAATCGGCAAATGTCGCAACGCGTTTGCGTGCCTCAGGTGTGCATCGCGCCGAGTTTGCCCCTGCCGAGCCAATCGACTTCGACGCAAACTGCGGGTTCCTCTATCACTACTCGGCGCGGACTATCGAAAAGCTTGCGTGCAATTCGCCTCTCGGCAATGGCCGGTTATTGATCGAAGGCAATTTGCCCAGCGACGGACAGCCCAAACTCTCGGTGCAACTCGACAAGATACCGGCGCAGGCGATCCTCGACGCGCTGCGAACTGTGCGCAATGAGGTTGGCACGGGCCTTGAAGCGACCGGCACCCTCAGCGGCAGGCTCGATTACGATGCCACCGCGCCCCTTCAAGCTGTGCCGCAGCTGACCACTAAATCGACTCGTCATGCAAAGACCACCGCGAATCAACTTCCCGTCTCGCCAGGACCTTTGACCGGCAGCATCAGCATCGACTCGCTTCGGCTCAGCGGTGGAAGTCTCACCCAGCCGATTCTGATTCAAAAGGCAGCTTTGCAACCCACCCCCACTGACGATCGGAAGAGCGAACTCCTTGCCGGCTCCTCAACCATTCCTGCCGGGGCACCCACACCTTTGTCTGTGTCCGTGCGGCTCACTGAGAGCGGATACCAGGTTTTCATCAAAGGATCGGGGACTCCAGCGCGTCTACGTCAGATTGCTCAGGCGGGTGGTCTGAAGGAAGCTGCGGCTCTGGACACGATCGCAGCCGATCCGGTCGTGCTCGACCTCTCGATTGCGGGTCCCTGGTTGCCTGCGCCGGAAATACTTCTGGCTGAGAGCGCCGGTATAAGCGCTGCGCCATTGAATGGAGGTCCTGCCACTCCAACCCAGCCCGTCCCCGATCGCCTTACCGGAACCGTCACGCTGCACAACGCTAGCTGGAAAGCCGATACGCTCAGCACTACTGTTCAGATATCCCAGGCTGTGCTCCATCTCAACGGCGGAACCAGAACGTGGGATCCCATCGCCTTTGTCTACGGCCCGCTGAAGGGAACCGCCCGCCTTGTCATCCCTGTCTGCGATCCAGAGCAGGAATGCTCGCCCACTGTCAGTCTCAATTTTTCGACGCTCGATGCAGGGGAACTGCAAGCCACTCTGCTTGGAGCCGAGAAGAAGGAAACGCTGCTCTCGAACGTGATTTCCCGATTCACCTCAGCGACGGACCACAAGTGGCCTGCCTTGCAGGGTACGTTGAGAGCGGAAGAGTTCGCGCTTGGTCCGGTCACGCTTCGGAATGCAAAGGCGGATCTTAAACTGTCTCCAAGCCAAGCCGACCTGACGAGCATGGATGCCGAACTGCTCGGCGGGCAGATTCACGTCACCGGCAAGATCGAAAACGGCAACAAGCCCACCTACTCGCTGGAGGGGCGGGCTGAGGGGATTGAGCCCGTCGAGTTATGTCGAATCCTTGAGCTCAATTGCAATGGAAAGCCGCTTGACCTGAGGGGCAAGGTACAGTTGTCGGGGTTCATCGATTCAGAGCTTGGCTCCTCCGCAAAAGGCAATGTGCACTTTGACTGGAAGAAAGGTGCGATCACGGGTCGCGCGTCAGAAGCGGATGATCCGATCCCCGCCGATCTCTCCCGTTTTGACAATTGGTCGGCGGATGCGGAGATTGCTGGCAACGAGGCGACGCTGCGAGAAAACACGGTGAAGACCGGCAAGCGAACTACGACGATCAAGGCAACGGTGATTACCTTCGGCTTCCCCCCAAAAATCACCTTCAGCGCAAAAGCCGCCGCTAGCGCACCTCAGGCCGCTACTCCCAGCAAGTAGTCCGGCCATTGCGGCCTTCGTTATTACAATCAATACATGGCACCCAGAGCCGTCTCTTCCCCCGTCGAGATTCGCTGCAAGGGAGTGCTGTTCGACATGGACGGCATCCTGATCTCTTCCATCGAATCAGTAGAACGCAGTTGGACAAAGTGGGCCGAAATGCGGGGCGTTGATCCCGAATTCGCCTTGAAGATGGCGCATGGTCGTCGTGCGATCGAAACCGTGGCCCTTCTCCGGCCAGATCTCGACAGCGACGCTGAACTCAAGTTGATCGAAGACATCGAACTCGCGGATGGCGGAGGACTTGCCGTGCTTCCTGGCGTCCTCGACCTGCTGTGCGCTCTGCCTGCCGATCGCTGGACTGTCGTTACAAGCGCGACGGAGAGGTTGGCGCGTCAGAGAATGGAACACGCTGGCATTCCTGTTCCTGCCCGCTTGGTAACTGCCGATGATGTGGAGCAAGGCAAGCCGGACCCTGCGCCTTACCTTGCCGGCGCGGTGCTGCTGGGATTGCCGCCTGAGGATTGCGTCGTCTTCGAAGACGCCGAATCGGGCACACTGGCCGGGCGCGCGGCCGGATGCACCGTCATCGCTACGACGTTTTCACACGACGTGGAATCGCTCGCAGCTGCCCACTACCTCGTTGAAGATGTGACCGGAGTGCAAGTGCGCAATCTACCGGGCGAGCAGGGGATTGTGCTGACATTCACACCATTTACGCCTGTTTAAGGTCGCTACTCATTCGCCTCGATCCTCCGCCCATGCGTATCCTGCAGCGGTCGCGAGTTCATCTTGAACAGGTAAGTAAACGCGCGAACCTGATCGAGGCTGATCGTGATCTCGTTCTCGAATACAAACCAGCGAACTCCCTCAGTGCAGGGCGGAGTGGTGAGCGAACCCGTGTAGGTCCAGTAGCCGCGGTCGGCAGGCAGAAAGCCGCGAGGATTGACCATGTCCGTCACGGTCTCTTTCGCGCCGGCTGCCTTGGGTAAGTGCGGCCACAGCATGGCCAGAACTGCGTTGGGACCGCTGCGATCCATTGCCATCCGAATTTCTACGACCGCCATCTTTCCGTCGGAGCTTTTGTGCAGCAGTTCCACATCCATATCGGTGAGCTTCCCGTTCACGGCGCTCTCGCTGGGATGGTGGAATTCAAACTGTTGCAGGTCGTAGCGCACTCCGTCAGCAACGATGTAGCTTCCGGGCTTCACGCGCGCCACGATCAGGTTTCCTGTATTCTCCAGCTCCACTGAAGCGGCAATGTAGTGAAACTCGATGGGCTGGAGCTTCTTGTTCAGACGCGCTCCGTGTATGTCGATCGGCGATTGCTCATGCCCCTTGGAGCATGCCTGGTAGGCGGGATCGAGTCTCCCCCATGCCAGCGGCCCGGTTCTCCCGGCATAGTCCCAGTTGGTGGATTGCGCCATGGCGCAGCCAGATCCAATCAGAAACGCGATGATCAATGCACAATTGCGCATGAATAGCTCCTGCCACATGTATGACGACAATGGAGATTCTAAAGCACAGGGCACATAGTCCCGTCTGCTGGTTCGTCTGCCTCGCACGGTTCGGGAACCAGTTCGTTGATCAGACAGGGTAGACTTGACGGAATTGTCGGGAACGTCCAGAACCGGGTGCTGGTTCAGCTTTGAGCAATCTGAAAGGATTCTTCGCCATGAGCACGACAAATCCTTTGCGCAGCGCGCCCCGGAAGGCAGTTGTCATTTTTCTGCTTGCGGTTTTCTTCACCTTCGTCGCCATGGGAATTGCCAACGACATCATCGCCATGGGCCGACAGCCATCCTTTCGCTTTGGGTGGTCCCTCCTGATCTCAGGCTCATTCGCGGTCTGCTACGCAGTCTCGGGGATAACGCTGCGATCGAGGATCTGGAAGGCCTTCATACCGCTCTTTGTGCTGCACATGGGCCTTCTGTCGTTTCTGGCGCGCCGATTTCCCGATATGCCCCATCTCCGTCAGATGAACGTGGCTGAAACAGAGCGAGTCGAAAAGCGGCTTAGTTTTGACGGGATTGCCATAATGGTGACAGTTTGTCTCGGCTATATCGGCTTCGTTCATGTCTTCGTGAGCGAGAGCAAACGTCATATTCGCGCTCAAGCTGAGAAGGCGCAATTGGAAGCGGAGATGGCCGCCGCTCGTGAAGTCCAGCAACTCATGCTGCCGGATGAGGCTGAGTCATTCCCCGGCTACTCGGTTGAATCCGTCTACAGGCCCGCATTACAGATCGGCGGCGACTTCTTCCAGATTCTTCCCGTCGCCAACAATGGATTCCTGCTCGTCCTCGGCGATGTCGCCGGCAAAGGCCTGGCGGCGGCAATGCACGTCTCCATGCTGGTTGGCGTCATCCGCACGGTGGCCCTGGAGACGAGCGACCCGGCAATGATGCTTCGCAAGCTCCACGATCGCCTCGTCGGTCGAACCTCCGGTATCTCGACAGCCCTCGCCGCTCACGTTTCGGCCAACGGTATAGTGACCATCGCCAACGCCGGCCATCTTTCCCCTTACCTTGATGGCATCGAGATAGAGCTTCCCGGGGCCTTGCCGCTGGGAATCGCGGAAGGCGGAAACTACACCTCGATTCGCGTGGAGCTTCGCCCGGGCAGCCGCCTCACCTTCTACTCAGATGGTGTTGTCGAGGCCCAGAACAAGGCCGGAGAGCTCTTTGGTTTCGATCGGGTACGAGCAATCTCAACCGAGTCGGCAGATGCAATCGTGGACAAAGCTGTTCAATTTGGCCAGGCTGACGATATCACGGTCGTGACAATTGAGCGGTCGGCAGATCGCGGGACGGCGGTTACAGGCCTGACGAGCGTGCCAAATCCCGCCCCGGCATAGCATCCATCTCTCATGCCGCACAATACGAATTCAAAAACGAAAGGGACTCCATTCGGAGTCCCTTTCGTTTGCTTGATCGCGAACCTACCGCGCGCTTGCTGTTGCCGCCACGCCTGCCTGCTCGGCTAGCTTCGCAGCCTTGTCCGTCGCTTCCCAGGTGAACTCAGGCTCGGTGCGGCCGAAGTGTCCATAGGCGGCTGTCTGCCTGTAGATCGGACGGCGCAGGTTTAGGCTATCGATGATGGCCTTCGGCGTGAGCGAGAAATTCTTGCGCACGAGTTCGGTAAGCTTCGCCTGGCTGATCTTGCCGGTTCCGAAAGTCTCCACCAGCACGCTGACGGGCTCCGCAACTCCAATCGCATATGCCAGCTGAACCTCAGCCTTGTCGGCGAGACCCGCTGCCACAATGTTCTTGGCGATGTAGCGCGCCATGTATGCCGCCGAGCGGTCGACCTTTGTCGGATCCTTGCCCGAGAATGCGCCGCCACCGTGCCGGCCCGCACCTCCGTAGGTATCCACGATGATCTTGCGCCCTGTAAGTCCGGTGTCGCCCATAGGACCACCGATTACGAAACGGCCCGTCGGATTGATGTGGTACTTGGTGTGTTCGTCCAACAGCTTCGACGGCAAAACCGCCTGAATTACGTGTTTCAAGACATCAGCGTGTAGCTCTTCATTGCCGACCGTCTCCGAATGCTGGCTCGAAATCACAACGGCATCAATGCGAGCCGGTTTGCCATTCTCGTCGTACTCTACCGTCACCTGGCTCTTGCCGTCGGGACGAAGATAGGGGAGTTTCCCGTTCTTGCGAACGACGCTGAGTTGCCGGGTAAGCTTGTGGGCCAGCGAGATCGCCGCAGGCATCAGTTCAGGCGTTTCGTTCGTCGCGTAGCCGAACATCATTCCCTGATCGCCGGCACCGCCCGTGTCGACACCCTGGGCAATGTCACCCGACTGCTTGTTGATCGACGAGATCACGGCACACGTATTCGAGTCGAAACCGTATAGGGCGTTGTCGTATCCGATGGACGCGACCACGCCGCGTACCAGGCTCTGGAAATCGACATAGGCCTTGGTGGTGATTTCACCCGCGATGACCACCAGGCCGGTCGCGGTCAGCGTCTCCGCCGCTACGCGGCTGTAAGGATCCTGTTCGAGACAGGCGTCCAGGATGGCATCCGATACCTGGTCTGCAATTTTGTCGGGATGACCTTCCGTCACCGATTCAGAGGTAAACAAAAAACGATCGCTCAACTTCGCATTCCTCCCCTTTGCAGGGACTTGAGTAGATTTTCCGCCGCGAATGGCTTATGAGGGCAGTTGCCGCGGAACATAGGGCATCGGCCGACCAGAGTCGCACCTGCACATCTGTCTATGGTAATTGCGACAAGGCTCAGCGGGCAAAGAATGGCAGCAAACGGCGATATCCGTGCACCCAGAGGAGCAATGCAGAGGCTTAATGGCTTGGGGAAGCCGCTTCAATCGGTCGGCTGTCAAAAAAGATCTTCCGAAGGTTAGTGCTTCAGCCAGGAGGCTGCATGAGCCACTACGGCATGCGCCTTTGCGGGTACGGGAAGCACAGAACTCCACCAGCCCGCCCTCACTCCGACATAGCGCACCGTGAGATAGCCCGCCACCGCGACAATCGCAACCAGAACAGCCGCACCGACCCAGCGCAGCCGCAACTCCATCGCTTCGCGCTTCTGAATCCGCTCTTTGCCCACGTTGGAGGCGAAAGTAGCCCATCCGTTGTCCGGAGTGTCGACGGTCAAGCCTGACTGGTTTGTCGCCTTGAGGAACCGGTCGGTCCAGTCCCTGGTATCCAGCCCAAGGGCGCCGACATAACCCCGGACGATGCCTTTGCTCAGGATGCCCCCGGGAAGCTGCTGGTACCGATCCTGCTCCAGCGCAACCAGGTGGCGCTGGCTGATCTTGGTAACGGCAGTGATCTGCTCCAGCGCTATGCCGCGCGATATCCGCTGCGATCGAAGCTCTTGCCCAAAAGTACTCATTTGGTAACCAGTCCCGTCATAATAGCTCGTGGCTTTTTCCACAGCAAGTTACGAAGGACATTTCGTGTGATGAACCAACTTTATCACCCTTACTATCATTGAGCTAGGGGGTACTCAATGTGCTTTGTGTCACTGCAGACTGTGCAAAAGTACCTTGGAGTCTTTGAAAGCCCCTTCGAGCCGAAATGGAACCAATCCGGTCCGGCCATTTCGGCAAGTCTGTCCAAAATGCACCAGGAAAGGGGCTGGTAGGCTTACTTTGAGGGCCGCTTCTCGCTGGAGTCTTCAAAATCCTATGAATAAGCTCGTAATTGCCAACCTGCTGCACCGCCCCTTGCGCTCCCTGATCAGTGTTACCGCTGTGGCTATTGAAGTCATCATGATCCTGTCGATCGTGGCCATCTTTATGGGTATGCTCGACAGCCAGAGAGAGCGCATGAACGGAATTGGCGCGGACGTCGTGGTGATGCCTTCCAACGCGGCCATGGTTGCGGGAGTAGGCGGCGCGCCGATCTCGGCCAAACTCGCAGGTTTTCTCGGCACTTTGCCTCACGTAACGGTAGCATCGCCAGTCATCACGGACTTCAATATGTCCAGCGCGGTCGAAATCATGTATGGAATCGACTACAAGAGCTACAACGCCCTGAGACCATTTGTGTTCCTGTCCGGAGGGCCGTTTCAAACTCCCGATGACGTGATCATTGACGATGTGTACGCAAGTTCCGGCAAGGGTTATCGCGTTGGAGACACGATGACGATTAAGAACCACACATTTCGCGTCTGCGGCATCGTGGAGAACGGCAAGGGCGGACGCAGGATGGTGCCGATCGACACGCTTGGCAATTTGATCGGCTCAGATGGCAAAGCTTCGGTCATTTATCTGAAAAGCGATGACCCGGCAAACAATAACCTGATCATGGAAGAGATCCACAACACCAAGGGACTGGCAAACTACCGGGTGCAAACAATGGAGGACCTGGTTTCGCAATACACTCCTTCGCGTTTCCCGGGGTTTAACCTCGCCCTCAACGTGGTTATCTCGATAGCTGTCGTCGTTGGCTTCCTTGTGATCTTCCAGTCCATGTACACCGCTGTGCTGGAACGGACGCGTGAAATTGGGATCCTTAAGTCGCTTGGATCGTCCAAGGCCACTATCGTCAGCGTCGTTCTTCGCGAAACCGCCCTGCTGGCTGTTGCTGGAGTTCTACTGGGTATTGCCGCGACCTACGGAGTGCGGGGACTGCTCCATTTGAAGTTCTCTACCTTCGCGTTCGAGCTGACTGCGCAGTGGATTGGGTACGGAGCACTGATCGCGTTTGGGGGAGCAATCTTTGGGGCTCTCTATCCAGCCTGGATGGCGGCCCGCAAAGACCCGATCGACGCTCTTGCCTACGAATAGCCGGTTGTCGCCGCGGTTGTAGGGTCTGCCGTGCAACCTCGAGACTGCGTGTTCCGTGTGCCGGATATACTTTTCGTGATTCCCGGCAACAAACATAGTGAGGTCATCTGCGTCAGCCAGAGCGGCTGCATCAGCCCAGAGGCTGCATCAGCCCAGCGGAGAAAGTGTCCTTGCCGAACGTTTCGAAACTCAGCATCCGTTCTTCATCGATAAAGTGGATGTACGCCGTCTGGGTCGTCGCCATCGGCGTATTCGGCGTTCTCCACGCGTTAAACCTTGCCGCGGATTTCCCCAACCACACCCCCTGGCACATCGACTGGGCCAAGTACACCGACGAAGGGTGGTACGGCAACGCCGCCGTCCGCGCGCATCTGTTCGGTCAATGGTATGTGCCCGGTGATTTCAACCCGGCGCCGGCAGTTCCAGTATGGCCGTTTCTCGAGTGGATACTCTTCTTCTTCACGGGCGTGAACGTCGAAGCAGCACGCGGCTTGGCGATCGCGTTCTTTTTTGCCAATCTCATTCTGTGTTATGCGTTACTTCGTCCGCGCGCGCCAAAGTGGGTCGCCCTGTTGGCTCTCACTCTGATGGTGACGAGTCCATTCCTCTATTGCTTCAGCCGGCTGGCCATTCTTGAGCCGATGCTCACCACGCTGATGCTTGCTGCGCTCAATCTGACGGTCCGACTTCCCCAAATGCGTCGTCCTGTCGCGACGGCCGCAGCCGTCGGCGTGCTCTTCACGCTCATGATGTTAACCAAAACGACGGCCATCTTCCTCCTCCCGGCGATAGGCTGGGCGATGTTTGCGGCCTTCTGGGATAGGGCAGAAGCTTCTTCCGTATCTCCACGATCGAGCCTTCGAACTTGGTTCCACCACTGCGCACTGCGCTGCGCGGCCTGGGCGATCGGTGCATTCATTGTCACTTTCGGCGCATGGATGGCTCTAGTCGTCGCACTCGGATACTTAGGCGATTACAAATACCTGTTCTTCATCAACAAATATGTAAAGCCCACGGAGTTCTACTGGCCGCTGCTCAGCTTCTGGTGGTCGCTTCACGCCACGATCTGGGTCGATCGCATCCTGATGCCGCTCTTTGGAGTGCTGATCGCGGCAGTCTTGCTTGCTGTCATTTTCTTCCGCAAACGCGCCGGATGGGCATCCGAGCTGATCGCCGATCCGGTCTTCGGAGCCTGCTTTCTCGCCGCTGGTGGCTACATTCTCTTCATGACGTACCAGAACCACCCCCAGCCCCGATATTTCACACTCGTGGCTGTCTTCTGTTTTCTGATCATCGCAATGGCTGCGGGAAAGCTGTGCGCTCAACCCGGCTCGCGCCGCATCTTCGGCTGGGGCGCCGTGGCCCTTGCAGCAATTGCCTCAACGGTCAACGGCGTATGGACGATCAACTTCGCCGTACACCCTGAGTACACCTTCGTGAACGCAGCCCGCGCTCTGACCAAGTACATCGACCAGCACCCGAACGGAAATCGCCTCCTCGTCTCCATCAGTGGCGATGAGATCACGCTCATAACCCACCTGCAGTCACTCTGCGACGACTTCGGCGTGCGCACGCCAGAACTCCCCGACCTGAGCGCGAAACTGGCTCACTACAATCCCGGCTGGTGGGCCACCTGGAACGACATTGATCCCGGCACGCTCGAGGATCTGCACACACACTACTCCCTCGAACAGGTTGCCGAGTTCAAGGCCTTCGACGATGCGGAGCGAGACGTTCTCGTGCTCTTCAAGCTTCACCCTGTCTCCGAACCTCGGATCATTGAAGGCAACAATCTCCAGCAGCCACTCCCAGAGGACAAAATCGACATCATGGTCGAGTAGCGAATTCGTCGGCTCCCTCCAGCCATTCCCGCCATTTCATCCTGCAGGGTGTAGACGACTTCATGCGCGATTGAGTAGACTCCTGCCCGCGGTATATACAAGCGTTTTTCCGACTCCCGGAACAGGACGGTGTGATCTTCCCCATGATGCGTTCGCCCTAGAAGCTTGTGACTGCAATCACTCGACAGCCCTGTGGTCGGATGATAGGCTTCCCGTGACTTCGAGCCGGGGCTTCCGCGGGCCTGTATTTCGCGGGAAGTGTTCCGAGGTTCGTGAGGTCGCGTGCCTTAAATTGCCCGCTATTTTGAATCGCAAATCTCTCTTGGAGGGTGTGTGACAGCTATTGAATCGGTGTACCTATTTTTGAAGCGGCAGAGTAAGTCCGTGGCCATCCTTATGGGCCTGCTGCTTCCTACCTTGGCTTTTGGGCAGCCGGAGCAAACCGGCGGAGGAGAAGCCAACCTGGTGCTTCCGGATCTGTCGAGTGTCAACTTTCTCGGCATGAACGGACATGCCCTCCTGATGATCGGATTGCTGTTCTGCGTCGGTGGCCTGTTGTTTGGCCTTGCCATCTATGTGCAGTTGAAGAACCTGCCGGTGCATCGCACCATGCGCGACATCTCCGAACTGATCTATGAAACCTGCAAAACGTATCTGATCACACAGGGAAAGTTCATTCTTCTGCTCTGGGTTTTCATCGCGGTCATCATTTCAATGTACTTTGGATGGCTGGCGCCGGTTCCGGGCAAATCGATCGCGGTTACATTGCCGATCATCCTGCTGTTTTCGCTCGTAGGCATCGCGGGCAGCTATGGTGTTGCGTGGTTCGGAATTCGCGTCAACACGTTTGCGAACTCGCGGACAGCCTTTGCGGGATTGCGCGGAAAGCCGTATCCGGTCTATGCGATTCCTCTAAAGGCCGGCATGAGCATCGGCATGTTGCTGATCTCTGTCGAATTGCTGATCATGTTGTTCATCCTGCTCTTCATCCCGCGTGATTATGCAGGCCCATGCTTCATCGGCTTCGCCATTGG
>Ga0068863_100000909_pt1 | contig 29764 bp, 31 predicted proteins | sample KBSSwiS62_FD_66596 | JGI IMG/M metagenome (GOLD analysis project Ga0068863, IMG submission 66596) | Switchgrass rhizosphere microbial communities from Kellogg Biological Station, Michigan, USA - KBS Switchgrass S6-2 | ecosystem: Host-associated > Plants > Roots > Rhizosphere > Soil ... | reverse complement strand
TCGGCCCCGGCGATCGTTACTATGCGCGTGCCGTTCTGACGTTACTCGTTCAAATAGAAGCGCAGCTGCAGAAGCTTGTTACCGTTGTTGTCGTAGTCCCAGAAGAAGTTCGCAAAACCACCTTGAAAGAGCGCGACGGTCTGCAGGGTGTTCGAGTCTACCAATGACGTCAACGCGTCCGTCACGTTCGTGAACTTGTTCGGCTTCATTCGAACGAACATCGCCTTGTTCGTAGAGCAAACCAATCCGCCAGTGGGGTCGGTCGCGCAAGTGGTGAGCGTCGAGTTTCCACCTGGCGTTCCGGTAACTCGTGCCCAGACGTCATATGATGCCGTGGCACCCGTGGTGCACGGAACCAGAGTGGTGCCCGTGGCTGTCGAGATGTTCGTGTTGCAAGGAAGCTGGAAGACGGCGCCTTGTTTGGCAATCTTGGTCCCATTACAGTCAAAAGCCGGGTCAAAGGCGTTGCCATCACACACTGCGAATGGCCCTTGAGTTAGCCAGATGTCCGCGCCTGGAGTGGGATCAGTGTCGGGGCCATCCTTGCCGTTGGTATAGAGAGGAACGAAAATTGTGTGACGGTCGGAGCCGGTCAGCGGCGGGTTTTTTCCGTTTGTTACGCCGATAAGGTTCAAGTTGTAATGAGGCCCGTTGGACGTAATGCCATTTCCGTTCTGTGCCAACACCGGGATTGACACTATTGCCGCGCCTGCAACCACTGCGGCACCGGCTACAAGCATCCACAGCTTTTTCATTTTTCCTCCCTATGCAACGGAGTACATCATCATCGGAATGGCGATCCGCAATTTAGCGGGTAGCCGTAGAGATGGACTACCGGGTGGGCTTGGTACGGGGATGCTAGCTTTGCGGAACTTGGGATACTACTGTCCTGAAGAGCAGTTTTGGAGCAGGTGGCTTGTGCGCTTCCCAACGCCGCTGTCGCGCAAAGTGTCAGCATTCAGGACTCCGTGATTTAGACCTGGTGCTGTGTCAGTGCTCACTGTCTAATCGTTCTTATCCGGAAGTCGAAGCAAGTGGCCCGCTACCGCCATTAGAATAGCAATAGTTAGAATTCCGGCAGGCCAGATCCACCACAGCGAAAGTCTCGTTTGAGGGCGACCATACGAGATTGACCGCGAAAACGCGGTATTCCAACACTATCGAGGTCATCTTGGCGGATGCGACGTCTCCTTGCACGACCAAAACACTGACTCCGCCTCGCGACAGAGAGGTTTGCATGGCAATTTGCAGCAGGCGGGGCATCTGCTTCTCGATCGCCACCAGCTGGCAGAGTGGCTGCACTCGAGAAACAACCGCTCCGGGTGGGTCTCTTGAAAAAAGTCCGTGCCAATCTCGGTCGAAGGTATTTGCGCCGCAATCGCAAGCACCGGCGCCAACGTTTTGTGTGCGTCGAACAAACCGTTGTTCAAATGGAGATTGCCTGGCCCGCAACTTCCGGCGCAAACTGCAAGATTTCCGGTCAGTTGCGCTCCAGCGGTCGCAGCGAAGGCGGCTGCTTCTTCGTGCCGCACGTGTATCCATTCGATCTTCTTGTTGTGGTGAACGGCGTCGACAATGGCGTTTAGACGAGAACAAAATCCGCATTCGGATGAATGAAGCCACTGGAGAAATCAAAGACGTTAACGTCGACGCCAAGGCCGAACTCGCGCCGCGAAAGAAACTCGAACGGTAGCGGCAGAATTCCGAGTCCATGAAGCCGCGTCAACTATGTACTGTCCTGGCAGTGGTATTATTTGCGCCTCAAATGGCGCAACCTCCAAGAAGTCCGGACCTCGAAGCCCAACGCACAGCAATGAGAAAACTCGAGTTTCTTGCTGGCATGTGGACGGGCGAAGCGCGCATCACGCGTGAGGCAGGTGAGACAACGGAATTAGTCCAGACAGAAGCAGCGAGCTATAAGCTCGACGGCTTGATCCTGGTTATCGAGGGAATCACGCGCGCAAAATCCAGCGTGGCTCCTGTGATGCAAGCCTTCGGCGTCATCTCTTACGAAGATGAAAACAAGACCTATCGCATGCGCGCATTTAATGATGGCCGCTTCCTTGAGACAAACGTAAAACTGTTGGAGGAGGGCAAAGGAATGACCTGGGGCTTCGTGCTTGGAGAAATCAAAACGAAGTCTGTTATGCGCATCAACGAAAAAGACGAATGGACGGAACTCCACGAAATCATTATCGGTTCACAGCCTCCGAAAAGGCTTATGGAGATCGCCGTCCGCCGACAGAAATAGCTGCTTGAATCTCGCCCTTCACGAAACCGCCACTAAGGACGGCGACAGCGACTTGAAGTCGGACGGTACTTTCGGATTGCGGACTGTTGACGCCCTTGTCTTGACTGGTCTGGGCAACTTCCGGATGGTCGGCGAGATGGTGTCGCGGGAACCAAAAGAGACTGTCAGAAAACTGCAACGCCGCGGAACCTTTCGGTTCGATCGATGTTCTCGGAGGTGGAAGATGCCTTAGGCCACAGAATACCAACTTTGGCCGATGGCGGTGTGCCATCCGCTGTCGTACTCAGCATTCCTGGAGGACAACACGTGGCCGAGCGTAAAAGAAAAAGATGGGCACGATCTGTAACAACTGACTCGACACATCCGCCGCCGGGTCTGTTCAAAAAGAAAGCGGCGACAATTGCAAGAGTCCTAGCTTCCAAGAGAGTTTCCCCAAAAGGACCACAATCGGGTATGCGCATGCTGACCTATTTCATCAATCGAGGGGGGCGTGGACTCAGCAAATCGCGACGGGCCGAATTGGAGCGCGCCAAGCGACTGCTCTCGAAACGAGTGCGGCAAACGCGAGCAATTTCACGTCGGTCGAAATAGACAATGGCATCCATGCGCCATTGAGTGAACGTTTGGCCGTTTCAAAGGGCTCGTTCTCGTCGTCAGCAACGGTTCTTGACAGCCCCAACGCAGGGGAAGGCCGACGAATCCTCAGGCGCTGTTTCCACCGACCATGTCTCAGTACGCCACATCGGCGAATGATATTTACATTTGTTCGTCATCTACCCCCGCCGGGAGGCGGCGTGCATGGGATGTGCGGATACAATGCCGCCGCGATGGCACTCCGGAAATGCGACATCAAGATCATTGCCGCACTTCCTTTTTCTCATCGTGCAAGATAAAGCGTGTACGGAGCCAATCGAACGGATTAAAACACTAAATCTTTCACCGCAACGGATACCTAAGAGGTCCTGAACATGTTGCTGAAAACCAAACGGATTGACAAATCGATTGCGCGCTTGCGGAAGTTCTTGAAAAAAATCCCAAGCGCCCAGCGCCGGAGACCATTCACAAGATACGGACGAGCGCGCGACGTGTCGAATCGTCTCTCGATGCAATGGACGTCGGCAAGAAAAAATTACACAAACATCTGGTCCGCAGTCTCTCTACTTTGCGGAAACGTCTCGGCAAAGTCCGCGATATGGATGTCCTAACAGGCTATGGGATGTCGATCGCATCCAAGGCATCTGAAAGCGAGCCTTTGGTCGAGCTATTGGAACATCTGGGAACGAAGAGATCCGAGCATGCCAATCGTCTCCGCAAGACCGCTAAAACGCTCGGGCCACGGCTGCGAAAGGATCTTCGACAATTCGCTCGCAAAATGGACAAAGCAGAGGACAATTCGGGGCGGGATAAGTCTTCGGGCATCGAGTCGAGCGGAAAGCAAGAAGCGGCGCTCGAGGAGCTGCGGACGAGCCTCGGCCAGCCCGCGCGTCTAAACCGGTCCAACCTCCATTCTTATCGCTTGAAGGTTAAAGAGTTGCGGTACGTGCTGCAATTGTCCGAGGAGAAACACTTCGAGAAATTTGTCAACCAGCTGGGAGCGGTCAAGGACGCCATCGGGGAATGGCATGACTGGGAAGAGCTAGGTGCTGTAGCGGCGGATGTCGTGGATCAAGGCCTTCAATCAAAACTGGCAAAGCAGCTCAAGGAGATTACAGATGAGCGATTCCGGAAAGCCCTCTCTATTACGAACAGCATGCGAAAAAATCTCCGCCATTTGATGCCTGTCAATGCAGTTCGCGCATAGTCCTGCAAGCTATCGGAGACTTGCGCTATCGCGCCAGCGCCTCCGCTCGCGACTACTCCGCAACTCTTTTCTTGGCTTTGGCCAGCCGACTTTCTGCTCACTTTGCTAGCGAAGGGTCGGCTGTCACGTTTCGCAGCCCCGGCTGTTAGCCGAAGGGTTGCTAGTTCGAATCTAGCCTGGGGAGCCAACCTCCGTTTTCGTCTTCTGGAAAATCAGGTCGAACAGCAGACGTCAGCACATTGCCGTCGACAAAAACCTACGACCGTTGTGCCTAACGCCGAAAGGAAACAAACGTTGACCCGAAGGGCAAGGCCCGCGAATACCGCCGCTGCGCATGCTACCCTCCGTCAATGAAAAGAATCGGGATTCCCGTCCCGCGAGCCTTGTTTTTTCTTCTCTTTTGGTGCTTCGCGTCCGCGTTTACTTACCCTCAGTCGCTGCGTTTTGACGACTTTGCTCGGCAAATCGATCGCGAGCTAAAGCCGATGAAGCCCCATCAAGTAGCAGTTTTAGATTTTCGGAATACTGGTGACTCAGGTAACCTTCAGGGGCACTACCTTGCTTGGCTCGTTTCGGAAGCTCTGAGTGAGGCTTCGAACAGATCTTACAAGGTCGCCAACCACAAGTCGTTCGACGACGATCTTTCTAAACACCACATCATCGATGCGCTGGGCCCGGACCCCACACACCCATCGATTAGCCCGGTTATTCGCGCCGACGTGCTCCTCACCGGGACCATCGCCCACGAAAATAACGGGTACCTTCTCCGCATTACTCCCGTGTTCGTCACTACAAAAGAATCCCTTCCTTCTTTGAGCGCGCGGATTCCGGCCACTGAATTCTTGGACAGCATGCTCGGACCTCTACCAAGCGACGTGCCCGAGCTGACAACCAAGAGCCTCTGGGCTGAAATGAACTTGCCTTCCTGCGTCTATTGCCCTGACCCTCTTATACTGACCCTGCGCGACAGGCGAACATCAACGGGCGCGATGTTTTTATGGTTGTGGTTTCCTTGGACGGCCGGGTGGCGCAGATACGCCCTGTCAAATTGCTGGGTTATGGACTCGACGAACAGGCATATGTGGCGATCAAAAAATGGACGTTCAGGCCGGCTACAAGGAAAAAGGACGGAACGCCTGTTGCCGTGGCGGTTCCAATCGAAGTAACCTTTCGTCGCTTTTGAAGCGTCAGGGCGCGCCCTCTGCGTTCCTCTCGGGTTCTGTTACGGGTTCAAGGCATTGAAGAGCTCAACCTGTGCCAGGTTTGACACAAACTCTCCGAGAAAAGTTCTAAAATCGTCCACTTGAGAGAGCCAACTCCTCAGGCCTTTGCATTCAATAACTTCCCGCCATACCCTTTGCGCAGTTTAGAACTTCATGGATAGAACTCCCGCTTGAGCGTGACGACCCTGTGGGGCGGTTCCTCGTAACTGAGGCGCGTCGGAAGCTCCCGGCGCGAACACCGCCTTGCTAGAATTCTCGACGCGATGGAGGCGAGTGCGGAACTGGTACTATCCTCCCTGAGCATGCAGTTGCGACCAAAAACCGTGACTAGTTCGTGGAAGGCAAGAGTGCGGTGGATTGGCCCGTGCACGGCACTTCTGCTGACCCCATCTTTGGCTTCTCCTCAAGCACAACAAACTAATCCTCCGCAGTCTGCGCCGGAACCGAAAATCAAATTCGCGCAAACGCCTTACCAGCCGATAACGGGGAGACAACGTGTCAAATGGGTTTTGATTTCGCCCTTCGAACCGGAAAATCTCTTGCGCGGCTTGTTCAGCGCCGGCTTGGGCACGGCATCCAATACACCGAGGGAATATGGCCCTCACTGGGATGGTTTCGCTAAACGCTACGGCATGCGATTTACTGGCGTGATCACAAGTAAAACCATGGAGGCCGGTCTGGGAGCGATATGGGGAGAAGATCCTCGTTATGTCCCCGCGCGGGACAAACCGTTCCGGGAACGCATCGGCCACATTTTCGTCATGACAGTCATGGCCACTCGGCGCGACGGTCAACTGCGACCCGCTTACGCGCGCTTTATTGCCTATCCAAGCAGCAACTTCTTGTCGAACACCTGGCGTGTCGACAGCGTGTCGGACACATCTCACGCCCTAGCCCGAACTGGCTATGGGTTTCTGGGGAAAATCGCTACCAACACGTTAAAAGAATTCTGGCCAGATGCTAAGAAATACATTTTCAAGAGATGATGAAGCCTTTGGGGGATGCCCTTGAAAGCTCCATTAGAGCAAAGGGAGCCGTGGCTAAGCTCTTCGGCTCGCCAGAAATGGAATCCCGTTTTTGTGGCAGACTTGACACAAATTCTCCAAGAAAAGTTCTAAAATCGTCGCCTTGGGGGAGCCAAATTCTCCTTCTTCTTCAATTAGTTACAGACGTCCTTCGGCTCCTTCCTTTTTTCATCCCCAGCGGAGTTTTGATTCCGGTCAAGTCCAAGCGGTTCTCTAACGGGCATCGTCCAGGTGTTCGAGAGTCCCGGAAACTGAAGCTTCGCATCCATTTCCTGAGTGAGTTTTTCGTAGTTCATCCCCGGCCGCCACTTCTCGCGCGGCTTGGGCATGGTAGTGGTGTCATACGTGTCGAGCGGGGCGTTATCCGTTGCACTGTCGGATTCTCCAATCGTTCCGAACACGGTCTCGACCTCCGAAAACGTGCGAATGATACGGTCCTATTCCGGTAATAGTTGCGAAGCCTGGCCAATCGAAATTCCCGGCAAGGCGATCGGCATGTACAAGGTCGAGCCTTCGAAAAGCGGTGGGATGGACTGGCTGCCGATCTTGAGTGCGAGAGGAAGTGTGGCAATAAGAAAAATCAGGTTGAGCAGCGACGTCGTTTTGCGGAACCGTAGACAGAGCCGGAGGACGGGCAGGTACAGAGCTTGTGTGACGCAGGGACAGCGGGTTCCGCGATTCCGGTCGCATACGCCCGCGGATGGAAGACATAAGCGTGATGGCCAGCAAGGGCGAGAAGCCGACTGCCAGTGTCTTGGTCCCACGAACGCGACCGGAATCGTCACCAGAATCAAGGCGGCTTGTGCCGTCGAATTCCAGGGCCAGATACAGCAAAGAAAAACCGCAAATACAATCTGCCGTCACGTGCGCAGCGGAGCTTCGAAAAGATGAGATGGAAAGAATCTGGCTCAGCAGCCTTATTCTTTTGGGAGCTTCCGGTAGGGATGTTCCAAGCTAAGGTAAAGGAAAATACCCTTTTCTCCCTTGCTCGGGCCCACCCCAAACGGTAAGGCGATACCAGGAACGATTTGAAGCCCATTTTTGAAGTTATACGCCCAGCGAATACCAGGATTGAGCAGCAACGTGCTACTCCATTCAGTTGTGCGGGGCGCAACCACGTCTTCGTTCCTGTAAAATACCGTTTCCAGCAGAACATTGAAGCGCGGGTGCGCCAGCCATACAAAACTCTGGCCCAGGTTATATCCGAACGTGTCGGCCCTCGCTCCGGAGTCGTTGCGAGCATTGGGAGTGATGGTAGCGCCCGCATTCCAGTGCGCGACGAGCTTCTTGGTTACCACTAGGCTGACAGGAAGCTGCGTCTGAATTCCCATGTTTCCAGCGCCACGAGCACGCCGAAAGTCGCCCGTGGGCAGAAGCACGCTGACCCTGGGAGCAAATGCCACCCTCGCGTGACCGCTTCCCAGCGCCTGGTAGCGGTAATTGAGAACAAAATCGCCGACTCCTCCGCTGGTCTCCGGGTGCTCACCGGTATGCAGCGCAACAAGCGTGTAACTGAGCTGGTTTTTCGGGCTCGCGTCGACAGGCCACTCCTGCGTGAACGTGTAAACCCAATCCTTGCTATTCCAGAGCCGCTGAAAAGTTTGAATGTGCTGCACTATTCCAAACTCCTGGTTGTAAGCCTCCTCGACCAAGAAGCTGTTGTCCTGAATCACAGGAGAGCCTTCCGGGTTTGGCTCTTGTACTTTTCCTGTTTTCACACTGCTTTCGTCCGGTCGAATGTCTTGCCGGCAAACGAGTTCGCTCAGCTTGCAATCGCGAATAGCTACCGGTGTAGCAGTCTGCGCCCAGCCCGCAGAAACCGTCAGGGATCCAAGGATCGGAAGCGTAACGCACAACAAGTAAGATGTTGTGCTGTGCGCCCGGCCGGACTTCCCGTTTGAAATGGACACGTAGTGTCCTTTCTGTTCAGACTTTGGACCGGGCTTGCCAATACAGCTGCTTAGCACCTATCGTGTTTTGCGCGATAAACGGTATTCGCGCAGAGTTTGACCATTCGGCAGCTTGTCGACGTTCCGGGATCGAAGGCAATCAGTATTTCGGTGGGGTTAAATCCGTTTTTCGCGTGGTCCACTTCACCGACGACCGTGGGCATCAGGTGATGAGCGTGGCGGTGTGGCGACTGCGGATCTTCCGCGAATGCCGTGCGTGAAGCGTCGAGCGAAACACTTATGGTGGCTGCTGCTCCGACCAGACCAGCGCCGCCTATTTCGGCTGTCAAAAGCCGTCGACGCGAAATCGCACGTCGCTCCGCGCCGTTGGGAGCAGGCGAATCCTGTGTTGAATCTCCCGGCATGGTTTTCAACCTCACCCGCATCTGTGCCGTGCCATAACTGAACCGCCCAGCACTGGTTTCGTTTGGTCCTTGAGCCATCGGTTAGGCCGGAAGTCGTCATCGGCCACAGCATATTGACCCGGGAGCATTTGTTAGATTTAACCACAGTTAATGAGAAAAGTAAATATAGGTATACATCGAAGTCTTGTGCACACGCCGCGTGCTGTTTCACAATGTTTTTGCTTGAATGCGATTTGCGCCCAGCGTATCGTTCACGAGGCTGGCGCGCAATAACTGCCCAAATCGCTCCTTACCATCAATTTCGCGGCGTTGGGCGTTCAGCCTGAGCACATAGCGAAGATGTGAAACATCCTCGGAGGTGGCCAGGCGTTTCACATCTTGCTTGTGGTTGTTGGCCGCCTTGTTCGCCTCTGCACCGTCTCAGCACAGACGCAAAAACTCTCGCCTGAAGGCCAGAAGTGCCTGGAGTGTCATGGCTCGACTACACCCGGCATCGTGTCGCAATGGAATTCAAGCGCGCGCGAAGGTGGGAGTGGACTGTTACTCATGTCATAACGTCGACGCGAAGGACCCTGCCACTTTCGACCACTACGGGCAGAAGATCGCGGTTATCGTGACGCCGAACTATTGTGGCAGTTGTCACGCCAAAGAACTGCGCAGTTTGCGAAGAATCATCATGCCGCGGCGGTATAGTTCATCGGCTCGCTCGACAACAGAGCGCTATAAGCAGTGATTTCGGCTTCTGCGATCACGTCCGGAATGGGAAGAGTTAAAACTCGGTACTTCTACGGATCTCAAGTCCTTCTCATCCCATCAAACGCGGTGGATTCACGCAACATTAGCTCGACGTCTAAGCGCGGGGGTTTCAAAGGCTAAACTCGTTTGCGAACGCTGATTCAAGGAAAACACCGCCCTGTTTAAGTCTAATTGAGGACAAGCCTGGGAGTTGGGTTCTTTTTGGAAACTATTATGGATCAACCGATTTGAGGGGTGTTTCGTCGACCGTCTGAGCTGGCAGCGCTTACCGAACATCAAGTGGATTGCGACTTACGAGGCTTGTGTCGGCTCAGTATGGCTGATTGGCATTTTTTGCACTGAATCTTAACTGAGTAATACCAGGCGGTGGGGCAACGTCCAGGAATCTGTATAAATGCAGACGACGGATAACATCATCTACTAAGACATACTCTGCGACTCGCGAGCTACCATCCAGTCGGCTAATGTTGCATTTACCATACCTCTCATTTTGTGCTACAAGGAACCATTTCCGCCGAAGCTCGAGAATTTGACAATGTGAAAGAAAGGTGTCGATGGAGAAATTCCTGATGTTCAATTCCGATACGCCGAATAAATCTAAGGCTTTCGGATTCGCGTAAACCAGACGACCGTCGCCGTTCGTCACAACGGTTGCATATTGAAAGTCTTGCAAACACTTTCCGAAATCTTCCCTTTTTGTGCGACTCGCCTGTAGTCTTCGGGGTTGGTCGATGACACTCCTCCCCAGCCTGGCGAGCGTTTTCTGCGCTCGGTGAAGGTGCACCGTCATTCTTTCCAACGCGACAAAAAGTTCTTCCAACGCGATAGAGATTTGCGATTTGAATTTGATTTCCATAGCACGGGTCCTAGCGGAAAATCTACGCGGTGAATCAGGAGCGGGGTGGGGCTGAATTGAGGTGCATATCAGCCATCTCGAAGGTCCTTGGGTAACCAAGGATAGCGCGGCATTAATCCTGAAACAGCTTTCACGCTACGCTTACGCCTTCGCTGTGTCAACGCTGATTAATCGGAACCGGGCAACCAATGTTCCGCCTAAGTCCTTCCGTGAGAAGGCCGCTTGATGTCGAGGCGGGTGTTCCCTGAAACGTTGCGGAAAACACGAAACAGCGCACTTGGAAGCCGCGTGGATGCTTCGGGAGTATGAACGGCTTACAGTACGCCAGAACTGTCCTTCGCCCGCTGACTGATCGACCGCCGTAGCGCTACGACTGAAAACTCCGCGCTACTGGGTTCCAGCAGACCCTGACAGAGTCAACGGCTTGATCTCGAAGATGACCATCGAAACTCTCAAGCTGCGGCCGAACCACGCGCTGAGCGGACAGCCTCATACGCGACGGGGTGCGTGCGAGGAAGCCACAGTGTATAGTGGCGGCTTCGTCTTGATTTGGCACTCTGGAGGGAACGCATGAGTCTGTGGTCGCGCCGCAAATTCTTCTTAACTTCGCTCGCTGGGACGGCTGCTGCCGGAACCACCAATCTGCTGGGTTCAACTGGGCTCACTTCGCAGCCGGAGACCGGATCAGGCATGAGTTCGCTGTTCGGCCAAGCAGCTACGAGGGGCAAGCGGCCGGTCATGATTTCCAGCGCGAATGGAGTCCATGCCCTGCAAAAGGGGATGGACATTTTGAAAAGCGGCGGCGACACACTCGAGGCCGCCGTCGCGGCGGTCACCGTGGTTGAGGACGATCCCAATGACGATTCCGTGGGCTATGGCGGTTTGCCCAACGAAGAAGGTGAGGTAGAGCTCGACGCGAGCGTCATGCACGGGCCCACGCGGCGGGCCGGCTCCGTTGCCAGCGTGCGCAGGATTAAAAATGTCGCACGCCTTGCGAAAGCCGTGATGGAACGCACCAATCACACGATGATTGTGGGTGATGGCGCGCGACGGTTCGCCGTCGCGGAAGGCTTCGAAGAGCTGAACCTTCTCACGGAGCACTCTCGAAAAATCTGGCTGGCCTGGAAGGCTTCGACCTCATTCAATTGGCGGCCAGGCATTGATAGTCCGGAGTGGAGCGGAAAAGCCGCTTCGCGCGGCAAGAACCCGCTGGACTCGGAGAACTTTCGCGCGCGGCTGGCCGACATTTGCGGCAATGACGAAGCCCTCATGGCGCACGCGCTCCAGGTGATCAAGGATCCGCCGACGGGAACCATCAATTGCCTCGCGGTGAACGACAGAGGAGAAATCTCCGGCACCACGACGACCTCTGGTTTGTCGTGGAAAATTCCCGGGCGCGTCGGCGATTCGCCAATTATCGGCGCTGGCTTGTATGTTGACGGCGACGTTGGCGGTGCCGGCTCAACTGGAAAAGGCGAAGAGAACATCAAGATTTCGGGCGGTCATACTATAGTGGAAATGATGCGCAAGGGCATGTCACCCAACGACGCCTGCCTGGAAGCGCTGCATCGCGTCGCACGCAACTATAACAATGACAAGAAGAAGCTCGGCACCTTCCACATTTATTTCTACGCGCTGAACAAGGATGGCGCGCACGGCAGCGCCTCGTTGTGGCGCAACGGCTACGACCCCAACAAACGCGCCAAGTACGCCGTGCACGAGGGCACCGAGGGCCACCTCGAAGATTGCGCCGCGTATTTTGACGAGGTCGGCGGCGGGGATTAGGCAGGCGAAAAACCCGATGTTTCGGACTACTCCACGACGATGCGTAGGAACTTTTTCTTACCGGCGCGCAGAAGAAATTCGCAGGATGTAGTCAAATCCACATCTTTGCGGAAATTGTCCACGCGCTGTCCGTTGATTTCCACGCCGCCCTGTTTGATCAGCCGTTCCGCTTCGCTCTTCGAGGGCGTCAGGCCAAGGTCAACCAGCAGAGCCGTCAGTTTCTTCGCCGGCCCGCGCGAAATCTTGATACCGGGCGCCTCCACTGGCGCCTGGCGATCGCGAAAAACGCGCTGAAAGTTTCCCGCCGCTTTGCGACCAGCTTCCGCTCCGTGAAATACCGAAACAACTTCTTCGCCAAGCCGCATTTTCGCGTCCATAGGATGCAGTTTGCCCGACGCGACTTCGCCCTTTAGCTGTGCGATTTCCTGTTCGGATCGGTCAGTCGCCAAGTCGTAGTAATTCCACATCAAGTCGTCAGGGATGGACATCAGCTTGCCAAACATCTCCTGCGGCGGTTCTGTGATTCCTACATAATTGCCGAGGCTCTTGGACATCTTGCGAGAGCCGTCGAGTCCGACCAGAATCGGCATGGTGAGAATCGATTGCCCCGGTAAACCGTATTCGCGCTGGATTTCGCGATGTACCAACAGATTGAACTTTTGCTCAGTTGCGCCCAGCTCAACATCGGACTTCAGCGACACGGCATCAAAGGCTGTCAGCAGCGGATAGAGCAGCTCGTGCACGGAAATCGGCTGACTATTCTGCAAACGTGAGCGGAAATCTTCCCGTTCCAGCATGCGCGCCAGCCGGTAGTGCGAACACAACTTCACAACATCCGTGGCTGACATTTTGCCCAGCCATTCGCTGTTGTAGCGCACCTCAGTCTTTTCGCGATCGAGAATCTTGAACACCTGATCCAGGTACGTCTTGGCGTTGCCATCCACTTGCTCGCGCGTTAGCGGAGGGCGGGTCTCCGAAACACCTGTCGGATCTCCGATCATTGCGGAAAAATCGCCAATCAAAAAAACTGCCGTATGCCCCAAGTCTTGAAAGTGTTTCAGTTTGCGCAGCACCACCGTGTGTCCAAGGTGAAGGTCGGGCGCCGTAGGATCGACTCCGAGATACACGCGCAGCGGCTTCCCAGTCTTGCGCGATTTTTCCAGATCGGCTTTCAGCTGCTCTTCCGGAATGATCTCAGCGATACCCTTTTTGAGATACGCGAGCTGATCGTCCACTGGCTTGAAGTTGAGTTGCGTCATGATGTGAGAATTACGCGGCGCCCTTCAATTTTGTATTTCCCTTCCAGAATAATCTCAACCGCCTCGGAGTAAATCCTATGCTCTTCCTTAAGAATGCGCGCGCCCAGGGTGTTTTCCGTATCGCTGCCTTCAACTGGCACAACCGCCTGCAGCACAATAGGCCCGGCATCCAGATTCTCGTCCACGAAATGAACCGTGCATCCGGCAAATTTCACTCCGTAATCGAGCGCCTGCTTTTGTGATTCTAGTCCCGGGAACGATGGCAGCAGTGACGGATGAATGTTCAAAATCCGCTGCGGAAACGCCGCCACGAAATAGGGCGAAAGCAATCGCATGTACCCGGCGAGGCAGACCAACTCCACGTTGGCTTCACGCAACGCCGCCACAACCTGACGATCGTACGCCTCGCGTTCCAATCCTTTCGAAGGAATAACCCGCGTGGCCAAGCCGCGCGCCTTCGCCCGCTCGACCCCTGGAGCGCCTTCGCGATTGCTGAGGACCAGCCCGATTTCCGCATTGCGAATCCGGCCGGCCGAAACGCTGTCCGCCAGCGCCTCAAAATTCGAGCCGCGGCCACTCAAGAGCACACCAATGCGCTTTTTCATGAAGAAAAAACGTTAGCACAATTGCGCCGCCCTCCCAACATGGGGATCAAGGCTTCGATTGAGCTTTAATCTGAAATTCGGCTTCGCGGGAAATGGCCCGGCCAGAAACTCCGTCGCGAACGTTGACTCGCAGTAGGTAGGTACCACGTGGAAACGCAGCCAATGGAATCAGCCGGTTCAACGTGACTTGCTCGCCGCTTTTGCGTTAGCCAAGACCGGTCAGGCCCAGGAGTAACCGTGCTTGAAAAGCGGCAGCGACCGAATCCGCTGCCCGGTGGCCGCAAAGATTGCATTACACACCGCCGGTAAAACAGGCGGCAGCGCGGGTTCGCCCAGCCCGGTAGGCGAATTATTCGTTTGCACGAACTGCACTTCGATGTCCGGAGGCGCCTGCGGAATCCGCACCGGCGTGTAAGAATCGAAATTGTTTTGCACCGTCCGACCTTTGTCGATCGTGATTTCGTACGACATCAGCGAGCTCAGCCCTTCAATCACTGCCCCCTGGCACTGATTCTCCGCATTCAGCGGATTGATGATTTGGTTGCCGACGTCGCCTACCACCCAAACCTTGTTTACTTTAACCTTCTTCGCGCTGTCCACGCGCACTTCAGCCACTTCGGCAAAATATCCGCGGTGCGAAAAATAGCACGCCGCTCCCATAGCCGTGCCTTTCGCCAGCTTGCGCTGGCCCCAGTTAGATTCCTTCGCCACGCGTTCCAGCACCGCGCGCATCCGCGCTGCATCAAATTCCGGCTGCCCCTGCGCTGGCACGCTTGCCGAATTCGCAACGCGCGGCGCGCTCAACAAACCTAGCTGAAACGCGATCGGATCCTTGCCCGCTGCATGGGCCACCTCGTCCAAAAACGACTGGAAGACGAACGCATAGGCGTTGCTTCCAGGAGCACGCAATGCATAGGTCGGCACGCCGCATGGCATCAGCGATGCAGCGAAAAGATAATCCGGCACAAAACTGGCGGGAAATTCTCCGGGACCAATCCCCGCCGTTGGCGCAAACTGTTTGTCCTGTCCCAGACTCACGAAATGGTTCCGCCAAGCAGTCACTTTTCCGGAACTGTCGATGCCCGCCTTCAGGTAGTGGAAGCCGATTGGCCGGTAGTGATCGTGATGAAAATCGTCTTCTCGCGTCCACAGCAGCTTGACCGGCACGCCTACTTCCTTGGCAATCGCCGCAGCTTCCAGCATGTAGTCGTTCGTTAAACGGCGCCCAAAACCTCCGCCAATCCGGCAAATGTGCAGCGTAATGTCGCTTTCCGAAATTTTTAGAAGCTGCGCCACTTGAGCTCGACCTCGGCCCGGTGTCTGGCTCGGCGACCAGAATTCCAACTTTCCATCCCCGTAATGCGCCAGGCAGTTCTGTGGCTCCAGCGGAGCATGCGCAATGAATGGATACGCATACGACGCTTCCACAATTTTTGCGGCAGACTGCAGCGCCTTGTCGGCGTCGCCATCCGCCCGCACCGCAAAAACCGGCGGCTGCTTGGAAAGTGTTTCCGCTTTTTGGGCAAATCCAGCGCTGCTCTGCTCCGCCGTTACACCTTCATTCCAAGTCACGCGCAGTTTCTTGCGCGCCGATTGCGCTTGCCACCAGGAATCCGCTACCACCGCTATCCCGCAGTGCAGTCCCAAAAGTTCCTGTGTTCCATCCACAATGAACGCGTGGCGCACTCCCGGCATCGTTTTAATCTCATCGACATTCGCCGAAGTGATTTTCCCCGCGAACACCGGACATTTTTCAAAGACGGCATACAGCATTCCCGGAACTTTCGTGTCAATGCTGTAAGTCTGTTTGCCGCGGACAATCTTCGGATTGTCCACGCTGCGAACGGCCTTCCCGATAATCTTGTAATCTTTCGGATCTTTCGGCTTCACCGTTTGCGGATCCGGCGGAGACATCGTGGCCACTTTCCCCGCGAGTTCACCGTAACCGACCGAACGATTCGAAGCCCCGTGCCGCACTCGGCCCGAAACCGTCGAACATTCAGCTGCAGGTACCGACCATTTTTCCGCTGCTGCCGTTACAAACATCTGTCGTACCGCTGCGCCAGCGCGCCGCAACGGGTCCCAGTTCGTGGGCGTCGACGTGCTCCCTCCCGCGCGCTGTGGACCGAACTTCATCTCATCCAGATCCGCTTGCTCGATGCGCACATCTTTCCAGTCCACATCCAGTTCATCCGCCAGGATCATGGGCAAATGCGTCTTCACGCCCTGGCCCACCTCAGGATTTTTGGAAAGGATGGTTACGATGCCGTCGGGCGCCACGCGAATAAACGCCATCGCATCAAATGCCGATGTAGGCGCGGCTCCAGACGGCGCTTGCGCCAGGGTGGCCGCCGCCGCGGCTGGTCGCAAATAACAGGAAATCAAAACTCCTCCGCCCGCGACGGACGTAACCTTCAAAAATGAGCGGCGGTTGAGAACTCCGGTTTGCATCACGCACCTCGCTGCTGGCTGGAAGACTGATTCTAACGCCACTGGCACCTAGTTCCAATGAAGTCTCGCACACCCGCCAGCCACCAAACGAAGGCCAACCCGTTAAGCCGGCGGCGCTTCGAACTGCGCGAACGTAATGAAATGCCCCGCCGGATCTTTCACTCCGATTTCGCGCGCTCCATAAAACGTTGTGCGCTCTGGCATGTAGGTTTCCGCGCCTCTTACCGAGGCTTTGATCGTCTGCAAATCGTCCACCTCGAGATAGAGGAACGATGGGCCTTTGCGAGCTTCGTCGAAGATCGCTGGCATGTCCTTCTCTACGCTGGCATAGGACTGATACATCACCTCGGCAGCGCCTTGCTGCAGAATGACGAACGCCAGCCTGTCGCCATCCGGCACTTCCACGGTTTTGATGAACCCGAGATGTTGCAGCCAGAACGGAAGCACCGCTTCGATTTTCTCGACGAAGAGAACTGGCGTTAGTTTTTTGACCGGCATGGCGGAATCTCCTTGCTTTTGGTAACTAGTCTAAATTAGACTAGTTAAGCTAAACGAGACTGTCAAGGACAAGCGCTATGAAAACTCAACGCCGCGAACTTAAGGATTTGATCTCGATCGGACCCGCCGCCCTGCGCGACTTCGAACGGCTCGGCATCCGCAGCATCGCGAAGCTCGCAACACAAAATCCGCAGTCGCTGTATGACAAGCTCAATCGCCTCTCCAGACAGTCTCACGACATCTGCCTGCTCGACGTTTTCCAATCCGCCGTCGCCCAGGCTCGCAATCCCCTCTTACGCCCCGAACAGTGCCAATGGTGGTGGTGAAGCAAGAAGCGGAAAAAAGCCGCCACAAAGCTACGCAAGAGATCCTCGATTTGAAACGGCACCGGCGCGAAGAACTCACTACCGCCGATCTGGTGCTGCTGAGCCTCCTCGCTGAGCAACCTATGCACGGCTATCAAGCGAATCGCGAGCTGCAGCGACGCGAAATTCGAGATTGGGCGGCCATCTCGCGCCCGCAGGTGTACTACTCGACGGAAAAACTGGCGCGTCTAGGTCTCTTGCGCAAAGTGCAAGGTGGCGTAGCCTCCGGCGGTCCCGAAAAGCAGAGCTTTGTTGCGACGAAGAAGGGTACCGCGGCACTCGCCGACGCGCTGGAGCGTGAAGACTGGTGCACGCAACGCGACAGGCCGCATTTTCTGACCTGGTTGGCACTCACCTGGCAGGCGCGCAGTGGAGTATTCGCGCAGCAAGTGCGCAGGCGGGAAGAGTTTCTAAAGCAGGAACTGGCGCGCGAACGCGCCACCCTGCGCAGCGTCTTGCAGGAAGTCGGCCATCCTTATCACGAAGCAGTGTGGATGCTGAAGTTGATGGTCGCCCAGTTTTCAACGGAACTCCGCTGGCTTGCCGAGCTGCGAAAACAGTCGCGCCGCCGCGCCCGCGCTCTCCATCCCACCTTGGAAGCGCCATAGCCGAAAATGATCGGGCAGCGCGCGGAAAGGTTTTGGCTGCCTTCGCTTGCTGTAAATCGCAGCAAACTCGCTATACGCGAAATACCTGATTCACTTCCTCCAATGAAACGTTTGTTGCACGGATGCCTTCTGCGGCCCCAATAGGGTACACTCGGAAAGCATGCTTCCCGCGAAGCCATCCGAGCAGCTCAAAGAAATCCGGGCCAAACTCGGGATCACCACGCGTGACGTCGCCGTCCTGAGCCAGCGTCTGGCCGAAGTCGAAAACAATCCAGAGTACGCCATCTCCAACGCCTGGCTCACCCAGGTCGAAAATTCCACTTCCGTTCCCAGCATCTACAAACTCTACGCACTCAGCGCCATTTACCGCATCAAGTTCACCGATCTCCTTTTGCTTTTCGGCGTCAATTTGCAAAAACTCGGGCATCACCAAAAAGAGCTTCAACTCCCCAACACCCACCTCGTCACCATGGAGATCTACGACTCGGAAAAAACTGTTTCTTTTCCGATTCGCTTTGACCGCTCCTTTGACATCGAAAATACCAATCTCCTCAATCGCATGGTCGAAATTTGGGGTGAAGTTCCCATCTCGCTCATACAGCATCTCGACCTCCGCCACAGCCTCTATGGCTACGTCGGCATGCGCGACCTCACTCTGTACCCATTGCTCCGCCCGGGCTCTTTCGTGCAGATCGATCAGAAGGTCCGCAAAATCCGCCCGGCGCGCTGGCGCACCGAACATGACCGCCCCATTTACTTCGTGGAGCTTCGCGACGGATATGCCTGTTCGTGGTGCGAAATCCAGGATGGCTATCTCTTGTTGCTACCTCACCCACTCTCTCCGATGAGCGTGCGCCGTTTCAGCTACGGTACGGAAGCGGAGATCGTGGGGCAAGTGACGGCGGTGGCAATGCGTCTTGCGGACGATCCGGCTTCGCCGACTGACGATGCCGCAAGACTGCCAAAGCGATCTTGATGTTGGAAATAAATAGCTCCGCAATCGTAGGATCCACGCGAAGCGGAATCGCCACTCGATAAGGCTCCAGCTTCTGCCAGGCATTCAAAAAAGCGATCGGCTGTTCGCGCGACGACTCCATATATCTATGCAGCTCTTCCGTCAGCCGCCGCAACGACAACAACGAAACTGTCTGAAACACCTCCCAATGCGCGTACTCCAGCGCCTGTGCCGCCGCTCCCGCTCCGAACCGTCCCGCTAGTCCCTCGTGTTGGTACACCCCGGAGTTATAGTCACGCGTCGACGCAATATAAATCAGTCGCTCCAGCGCCGACGGTATCCGCGCCAAGCTCCGCACGCAGAAGTCCTCATGCGCTTCACCAGCGACGCCTGTCGGAACCACGCTGTGAACCCTTACTTCCATTTCGCTCCAAGGTGCTGAATCGCGGTCCGATTAGCTGAACGTCACGCTGGCAGCGCCGTTCCTTCCGCTTCGAATACGCAAGAAAAGCGCATCGGCCTCCGCTGCAAGCCGATGCCTGCCCGCCGGACCAAATGTCATGACCAAAATGAACAGCAAACCGCAAAGTACTCTTAGTTCGAGGTAGCGAGCGACCAGTTGCAACTCACCCGAAATCTGCAAATCTCGTGCGGTTCTAGATGCCCGTGTGTGTTCTTGCATGATGCGGCGGGCTTCCATACGTTTTCTGACCACCCAGCGAAGTGCGAGCTTCTTTCGCTCCTGCACCATCAATCTTTCTAACTCCGAAGATTTCAGACCGGCAACGAACTCTTCGTCCTCTACCGAAAACACCCGGGTTAGTACCTGCTCGGCAACCGCAACGTCTTCTCCGAACCGCACATCGCAGGTTCCTGCGATGCTCGAATCACTCAAGCGCAGGTCCGGCAGCGTCGTCTCATACTTGGAGCGGAGTATGTAGACCCCCAGCACCCCGAAAAGAACCAAGGCAGCCGCGATGGAAACGTAAGCCATCATAGTCGCAGCGCACCCCTTACGACGGACCGCGTTTCCCCCAGGCGGCTGTTTGTTTCCTCCAGCATCTCTTCATATCCCTTTGCCGCCGTATCGCTCCCCATGTGCGGGCTCGGAGACCAGAGCAAGACCGTCCACACACCCAGGACAAAAATGTAAGTGAACGACTGCACGTAGGAGGCCACCGCCTGCACATCCGCGCCAAATCGCCTCATCAACGTCAGGTTCAGGATATTGACGCCCAGAAATATGCCGTAGCCGAAAAGAATTCCACGCAGATTACGGCTTATCGGTATGGCATAGCACAGGAACAGCACCAGAAGCGTCAGCAGCGCAGCGATCTCGATGAAACGCATATCGCGCTCCAGCTGGATGGTCATCATCGTGGACCACTTGTGCGAGCCTTCCTGTGCGGTCAGGAAAACTCTTCCCACCGTCAGAAGGAAGACCAGCAGCAGCGCGTTGCGCGCCAGGCGCGCCGCGCCCGGAAATTCCTGCAGTCCCACCTTGTAGATTTCCAAAACCACACCGCAACCGACGAAAACGTCAACGAATTCCAACGCCCAATAAGCATCCGCGTAAGAGCGCGGATAGTAGGTTCCCACGATGTACAAAAGGATGGATTGAACGAAGACCAGACCAATGTAGGAATAAAACAGCGGAAATTTCGAATACCGGCTAGACTTCCAACCTCGATAGAGCAACGCTCCTTCGAGCACTATCCCCGCCAGCCATAAGAAAAGAGCTACCATTGGTTAACCAGTAACCACGTATCTGTTGAGCCCACATAGTAGCAGACCAGAGGGAAGAAATTTGCGGAATTCTTCCCTCTGTCTGTTGTTCAAGCCTGTTGCAATTCCCGCTTCGGCAGCGGAGGGAGTGGCGCCGTCCCGTCGGCCACTGTCGTCGACGCAAGACCCCGCGTAGGTCTCGGCAGGGGTGGCAGCGGAGCCGTCCCGTCGGCCACGATGCACGGCCGCTGATTTTCCTCGGAAGTCGCCTTTTTGTCCGATGTAGCGCTGGCAAACAGCAACGCCGCCGCGAATATGGCAAATAGGGTCTTACGAACTTTCATGTTGCCTCCTATAAATTGGGTCTAGAAATTGAACTCGGGGAATGGCGCGGAATCGGAGCACCACGCACTCGCGAGCATAGGTAGTACGCGTCGAATTCGCGCCTTCCGTCCCCGTCTGGTTGCAATAGCAACCAGCACCGCTCGGATGCGCGGCTTTCCAACCGCTTTTTGCCGACACGCACATTTCCCAACAGCCAGAGTGCGTTCCGGCTATCCCCCACGAACTCGCGTCGGCTGGCCCATTTATTCCAAGTTTTTATCGGTGAATCGCCGGCAAGTTGCCTGACCGCACACTCGGTTGCGTCCGCCGGGCTGACGATCCATGTTCGGAATTCAAGCCAACTTCCCTTTTGCCCATCCCAGCGCCGCGCCCCAGTCTCACAATCTCCCTGAACGTTCCGTATATAGCCCGGGCTTACGGCTCGGACGCTTTCGGAGGTCGCAGCAGCCGCATGCGATTCAAACAAGGGCAGGTCTGGCGCTGTCTGAACGATGCTTGTGGTGCTCAATTCCTGGTTACCGAATCCGGTGCATTGGATGAAGGCGGCAACCCACGCTGCTGTTGCGGCAGCTTGATGAAAATGCCGTACGAACATCCCAAGATTCGCTTTAGCGAGGAATCGCAGGAAGTGCGTAAGCTTCTGCAACAGCTGTCGACGGTGCTGCGCTAGGCAGCTTTACCGCCGAGGTTATCTCAGGAAGCTCAGCTGAGGAAAAGGGACCGTGTTGCATCGCTTTCGTCCGCTAGTTTTGCCGTCCGCCGTCGCGCTGGCCGCAGTGGGGGCTATGTGATTTACGACTCGCTGGCGTACTCGGTTCGCTCCGACGAACTCTTGGTTATTTCCGGGGCGTGCTGCTGCGCCATCACGCTAATTCTTATTGTTCAACTTTTTCGGCATGGCCGGGATCCCAGGGAACCAATAGAGGAATAAGGGAGAGGCAGCGGAGGTTCTCTGGTACAGAAAGCGGCTCCCTGTGGCTGGGTAGGGAGCCGTTTCTGTTTTCTAGTGTCGGTTTTTCTGTTTTGAGTTCATCCTCCGTATTTCGTTTTCGAGTTTCGCTCTTTCTCCTGCCCTCACGACTTCCCCGGCGTCTCCTTCGGCATCAGCTTCTTCATCGCCGCCTCTCCTTCCGGAGTTAGCGAGGCGGTCGGCAACTTCCCTGCTGCGGTACTCGCGCTCGATCCTCCATTGCCCGGTCCGAAGAACCGCATCGCCGTAGCCGCCAGCCCTTCGATCGCTCCGTTGCCGTTTCCTCCTCCAGTCACCAGCACGTCAGGCACGAACTTCGCCTTCCCTTCCGCCAGCGCCGCTACCACGTTGACGATCGCCGTGGCATTGGAACCCAACGCTTCCACCTGCGCGCGATAACCGCGGGCTCGTGCCAGCCCGATCGCTTCCACTTCCGCGCCCTTCGCTGTACCGGTCTGCCGAATGTATTCCGCCTCACCGGTCGCTTCCGCAACGCGTGCATCGGCGTTGTTCTTCTTGATGTCCACTCCAACTTTTGAACGCGCCAGGTCCGCCTGCATATCGGCCGTACCCTTGGCCTGTTCCATCTCGATGCGCTGTTGTTGCGCCGCCTGTTGTTTCTTGAACGTCTCGATTTCCTGGTTCGCCACTTCGCGATGCGTTAGCACCGTCACCATGTCTTCCGGCAAAACCACGTCTTGGATGTACACGCCTTTCGTCTCCACCTGATACTGCTCCAGTTGCTGACGGATGTGATCAAACGCTTCGAGTTGCACCTGTTTCCGCGTCTCAATAAAACTGATCGCCGGCATGCTCTGAAGCGAGTTGCGGAAGTGGTTGCCCACCGCCGCCTGCAGCACTTCATTCACCAGGTTCTTCATCGTCCCGACCATCGAAATCACGCGCGGCGCCTTGGTATCCGACACGTGGATCTGCACCTGCAAGTCAATCTTGAAAACAAAGCCTTCCTTCGACTTCGCCACAATTTGTTGCAGTTGCGCGTCCAGGTTGTGCGCTTCGCTCACCGCGTCGGCCCAATTCAAGTTCAGAATCGCTGTCGGCACGATTTCCGATTCGTAGCACCGCGGGTTTAGCGGATACTTGCCAGTGCGCAGCGGCTCTTGCCAAACGCCACGATGTCCCGGCCGCACCAGTGAGCCGTACTTGAACTCCGCGCCGGATGTGTCCTCCGTCGCTAGTCCCACGTACGCTTTCACCACCGCCACCTGGCCCTGCTTTACCACCATCATCGGCACCAGTTCCACGCTCACCAAAAATGGATTCAGCGCGTACGCCCCGTACTGCAACGGGTCATGCTGTAACCCGATATGCCCGCCGTGATCCAGAAACGCCTGGAAGTCTTGATAGTTATTGTGCAGATGGTTCTTGCTGCCCAGCAGCGTCTCGATGATTTGTGCATCGCTCGCCTTGTTCTCCGCGGCTTCGATCTTCGCGATGTCTGCGTAGCCATCCAGACGGCTCGCAATGTCGCCCGATGGCAGCGGGTCGCCTTCGTACGTCGTCACAATTCCCACGAAGTCCAAAGTCGTTCCGTCCTTGCCGCGCGGTTGCGGTTCGATGCGCACCAACTCCAGGCTTTCCGGCCGGAGTCCCAAAGCCACTGGACTCAGCTCACCGCCTCGCCCCATCTTCGCGCGCACGTCCGGCGATACGGGCACTCCGTAGACCCGGCTCCTCGTCAACACCAAAAATCCCAGCGGATGAATCGGCACCAGCGATCCCGGAGGCAACACGGGCCGCTGTACACCCTTCTGTCCGCCAAGCTGCACAAACGATCGCAGGTCCGAAAAATTCGCAAACTCTTTCTTGTACACTGCCGACTTCGCGCCAATCGGCAGCGGATTGCCCACCTGCGCAATCACCACTCCGATTTCGCCCGCCGGCACCTGCACCCAGGGATACTTCTCCACCGCGTACAGAAAAAACGGCTTCCACCGCAGTCCCGGCATCAACAGGTCGGCCTGATAACCAGCCTCCCCGTTGAACGCCACCGGGTTGTCTTTCGCCAGCTTCTTGAACGAAAACCGCTTTGTCACCAGACCGACTTCCGTCGGCCCGATCCGGCGCAGAGACGCCACGAACGACCAAACTGCCACTGCAATCAACAAAATCAACAGCGGGTTCGCAAAAAACAGCTTCGCAAGCCACTCAACAACGAACATATACACACCTCCGGCGCTCCAGGCGCTACATTCGCCGGCCTGTTCTTCGCAGGCCCTGCCTTGTCTAAGGGAGTTACATGTTCAGACGCGCAAGAATCTGCGCGTCCGCGACGCATCTGTCAAGTAGAGCACCAGTACGCAACCTAAACTCTCTTATTTTCAATAAGTTACAACTTTACCGAATGGACATACGCCCTTTCACCTTGCCGCTCGCCCGTTCAGAAAAGTCCTATAATCAACTCACGATCGGTTTCACGACGGGGAAGTCCAGGTTTCCGAACAGCGGTCTGTTTCCACTGAGGCCGCGGCTTGTAGGTAGGAATCTTCAGTTCCTCAGTAGGTGGGGCTTCAGCCCCCGCGTTAAGGCAACCTGAGAACGGGCTTTAGCCCCTGAAGCTTCACCGAGCATTGCTTCCGCAACCTGTCCTCCGCCTTCAGGAGAAACTTCATGAACACTCGTTTTGTTCGTTTGCTCTTTCTAGGTTCCTTGGCCCTCACTCTCTGCACCGTCCCCGCTTGGGCGCAAGGCAACGGCAAAGGCAAGGCCAAGGGCCACGACAAGGACAAAAAAGACAAGGGCGATGACGACAACCAGGGTGACGCGAAATACCGCTTCCGCACCGAGGATCGCGCGTACGTCACCACCTATTACTCTAAACACGGCAAGGGTCTGCCACCCGGATTGGCCAAGCGTAATGGCGATCTCCCGCCGGGACTCGAAAAGCAGCTCGAACGCAACGGCACTCTTCCCCCAGGACTGCAGAAGAAACTCCAGCCCTGCCCGGTCGAAATCACCCGGCGCTTGCCCCCGCTTCCACCCGACTACCAGCGCAGCGTCATCGGCGCCAGCATCGTCGTGTTCAACCGCAAGACCAACATCGTCGTAGATGTCATGGCTGACGTCGTCCGCTAGTCACTTCTAGCGGCCGACCTTCCGCCGGTTCGTTTCTCTTCGTGCCACCGGTTCGCTTTCCAACCCGGGTTCGGTTCGATGTTTCGTAGTGGCCGGTCTGCAGACCGGCATTTCCTAACGCCAGGCTCCGTGGAGCGGGCGCTCCCGGAAGTTCCGCGGGTCCTTCGTATCCGCCGAACTTGGGCAAGCCTAAACCATTCTACCGATGCTCATAACCTGCCCTCCGCGTTAAAGTCGTGACGCGACGAAAGGAGGCCACGATGGCTCGCCACACACACAAATTCACTATTGCGGACGATGAAGCAGTCCGCGCCCTGATCGACAAGCTCGTGGACGGCGGCCCGCAGGGAGTCCGCCGCGAAAAACTCCTGCGCGCTCTCGATGACGCCGCACGCCACTACAAAGACTCCAACCAACAAGTACGCCGCGCCTTCTTCCACGGGCTCCTGACGGGCTATGCCGTCGCATTGAAGTTGTCGTGAGCGGTCTGACCTCGCCAAAGTCGGGCGCCCCAAATTCGCACCTACAAAAATCCGGCCCCAAAAAATCCGGGCCCTGGATTCTCGCCGCCACTATCCTCGGTTCCAGCATGGCTTTTATCGACGGCACCATCGTCAACGTCGCCGCGCCAAAATTCCAAAGCGCCTTTCATGCCACCGTCGTCGACGTGCAATGGGTCATCGAATCCTACGGCCTTTTTCTCTCTTCATTGATCCTGGCCGGGGGCGCGCTCGGAGACAGGCTGGGCCGCCGCTTGGTCTTCTTGATCGGTGTAGGAATATTCGCCGTAGCATCCGCCGCCTGTGGCCTGGCGCCGAACATTCACTTCCTCATAATTGCGCGCGCCTTTCAGGGTATAGGAGCGGCTTTGCTGGTCCCGGGAAGCCTCGCCATCATCAGCGCCTACTTCGACGCAGCGTCTCGCGGACGCGCCATCGGCACTTGGTCAGGATTCACCGCCATCACCACCGCTCTCGGCCCGGTCCTCGGTGGATGGCTCATCGAGCACGCCTCTTGGCGCTGGGCTTTTTCCCTCAATCTTCCCCTCGCCGCACTAGTCCTTGCCATCTCTCTTCGCCGCGTGCCGGAAAGCCATGATCCGACTGCCGCGCGCCTCGACTGGCTAGGCGCATTGCTCGCCACAACCGGATTAGGAGCTCTCGTGACCGGCCTTCTAGAGTCTTCCAAGCTTGGCTGGCAAAATCCCATCGTAATCGCAAGCCTCGTCGCTGCCCTCGTACTTCTGATTCTTTTTCTCCGCGTCGAAGCTCACGCGAAATCGCCGATGGTCTCGTTTTCGCTGTTCCGGTCGAGCGCTTTCCTTGGCGCGAATTTGTTGACATTATTTTTCTACGCCGCGCTCGGCATTTTCTTCTTTCTGTTTCCCATCACGCTGATGCAGATACACCGATACTCTGCGACGGCCGCCGGCGCCGCCAGCCTGCCGATAATCTTCCTGATGTTCTCGTTGTCGCGCTGGTCTGGAAATCTGACCAGCCGTTACGGCGGGAAAATTCCCCTAATCATTGGCCCCCTTATCGGCGCCAGCGGCTTTGTCTTGTTTGCTGTTCTCGCGAATGGCGGCAACTACTGGAAGACATTCTTCCCCGCATCGGTCGCGCTAGGCCTGGGAATGGCGGTAACCGTCGCTCCTCTCACCACCGTCGTGATGAGCACAATCGACAAAAATCACAGCGGCGCCGCCTCAGGAATCAACAACGCCATCTCGCGCATGGCTGGCGTACTCGCCATCGCCGTATTGGGAATCGTCCTCGTAAAAACCTTCGCCACCCATTTGGAACGTAGCCTCCCAACCCTTCCCATCGCTCCAGAAGCGGCCCACGAAATCCGCGCTAAAGAAATCGAGCTGGCCGGCATGGAACTCCCCAAAAATTTGGATCCCCACGCCTCAACCCTCGTACGCCAAGCCATCTCCGAATCCTTCCTCTCCGCTTTCCGCCTCGTCCTCTTCTGCTGCGCAGCCCTAGCCGTGGCCAGCGCCGTTGTCGCCAGCCGCTTCATCCCCCTGAAATGACTGACCCTCCGATTGGTTGCGCGCTAATGCGCGGTACCGGCGCTCGTTCCACGCCAAGCTTCCTGCCCGATCGATGCCATGTAACAGTCCGAATCCAACCGGGTGTAATTCAAGTCTATGGTTGTGCACGATGGTATGGAACCGCAGCAGCGCACTTTGCTGACCAATATGCGGACCGCCCTACGATTACTTCACTCGACCTTGTCTGCCAGCCGGTTCTACAAACTAAGGGAGGGGGGCGAGATAGGAGAATCGCCTAAAAGCTTAGCGCGCCCGAATAGACGACCCGTGCCTTGGCGGTGTCGCCACGCTCGACGCGCCCGATCTGGAAAAACTTCTCGCGCCGCCGCTTCAGGTCCGCTTCCACCTTCTTCACGTAGGCCGAAGGCACCACCAAAATCATGCCGACGCCCAGGTTGAAGGATTCCAGCAGCGCGTCCGAATCCATCTTCCCCACCTTCGCCAGGTACTTGAAGATCGGCAGCACCGGCCACGACGCCAGATCAATCTGTGCTTTCACGCCGGCCGGCAACACGCGCGGCAAATTTCCGGGAATGCCGCCGCCGGTAATGTGCGCCAACGCGGAAACCCAGCCGTTGGCCAGAATCGTTCGCAACGCCGGCGCGTAGCAAAGATGCGGCTTCAGCAATTCCGCTCCGATCTTGTTCCCGACTTCCGCCACGTAGGTGTCCGGCTTCAACTTGGCCACTTCAAACGCCAGCTTGCGCGCTAGCGAATAGCCGTTCGTATGAAGTCCGGCCGAAGGCAAAGCCAACAGAGTGTCGCCCGGCTTCACGTTTTTACCCGTGAGCAGATTTTTCTTTTCGACAGCGCCGACAATAAATCCGGCAAGGTCATAATCACCGGCGGCATAAAATCCCGGCATCTCCGCCGTCTCGCCGCCGATCAACGCGCAACCCGCTTTGCGGCAGGCGCGGCTCATGCCGTCCACCAGTTGCTCGACGACGCGTGGATCCATTTTGCCGAGCGCCAAATAGTCTAGGAAAAAGAGCGGCTCCGCGCCCTGCACCAGAATGTCGTTGACGCAGTGGTTCACCAGGTCGCCGCCGACCGTCGAATGCACGTTCATCGCGATCGCGACTTTCAGCTTGGTGCCAACGCCGTCCGCGCTGGATACCAGAATCGGCTCTTTGAATTTTTTCATGTCCAGCGCAAACAGCGCGCCGAAGCTTCCGATTCCGCCCAGCACACCATTGGTAAATGTGCGCGTAGCCAGATGGCGTATGCGGCTTTTTGCTTCATCCGCGACCGCGATATTCACTCCTGCGTCGGCGTATCTCATGGATGGTTCCGGCAACCTTTGTTTAAGCTCGAGTCAAATCTCGCGGCGCGAGGGGATTCGCCGCAGCCTGTGACCTCATTTGCCTGCTCAGAAAACCCGCTAGAAAACGTGGAACAACCGCCTCCAGCGCACCGTCCCCGGATGGATAATTCCATTCAGGTAGGCCAGGAATCTTTCGCCGATTTTGCCCGGTTGCCACGGCTCCGTCCCCGCGTTCAGGGACATGTAGATCAGTACCGGCGTGCCGATGATGTCTTTGCGGGGGACGCAGCCCCAGAAGCGCGAATCGAAGGAATTTTGCCGGTTGTCGCCCATCGCGAAATAACAATTCTCGGGAATTTTGTAGGGCATCACCTGCGGCATTCCCGCGAACGCGCCGGCATAAAGACCGGGATCCACGCGCTCCGTTTTTCCGAGCGTGTAGGTCTCCACCAGCCGCTCGCCGTTGATCCACACCGCGCCGTCATGAATATCGATGGTGTCGCCCGGCAAACCGATCGCGCGTTTCACGTAATCGGGCTGCGACAGATCAAATGGCGGCTTGAAAATAATAATTTGCTGGCGCTTGGGATTGCGCCACAACGGCACGTGCCATCCCGTGAAAGGAATTCCCGCATCGTAGCCCACCCGGCTCATGATCAGGTGGTCGCCGATCAGCAGCGTGCTTTCCATGGAACCTGAGGGAATCACTCGGGCTTGTCCTATCGCGCCGTTGATCAGCAGGAAAACCAGGCCGACCCAGAACCACGCGATGATTTCGCGGCGGACCTTCTGCTCCATGGTCAGTTTGTCTTGGGGTTTGCTTTGGACTTTTTCGGCCTTCACGGTCCCACCGGCGCCGGACCTAGCCGGCTGCTCTCCAACTAGAATAACCGAAACAGCCTGCGCCAGCGAACCTCACTCGGATGGATCAGGGCATTCGCATATGCGGAAACGCGATCGGTGATCGCGCCCGAACCCCACGATTCGGAAGGCGTATCGATGGACATATAAATCATCACTGGGGTGCCGACGATGTTGGCGCGGGGTATGCAGCCAACGAAGCGGCTGTCCAGAGAATTACCGCGGTTGTCGCCCATCACGAAATAGCACTCTGGGGGAACTCTGTACGGCAAAACATTATTCTGACCGGCCAAGGCGCCGCGGAACATCCCCGGATCGCCCGGCTCGGTACGGCCCACGGTATACGGCTCCTGCAATCGAGTTCCGTTGATCCACACGCTCCCGTCTCGCACGTCTACGGTTTCGCCAGGCAGACCGATCACGCGTTTGATAACGTCGGAGGTTTCACCGGGAATCACCGGACGAAAAATTACGATTTGGCCGCGCTTGGGATTTCGCCAAAGCGGCACATGCACGTTCGTGAATGGAATACCGGCGTCGTAGCCCATGCGGCTCATGATCAGGTGGTCGCCGACCAGCAACGTGTTCTGCATGGACTCGGAAGGGATCACGCGCGCTTGCCCTACCGCGCCGTTGATGAGCAGAAAAACCAGTCCGACCCAGAACCACGCGACGACTTCGCGCCAGACTTTTTG
>Ga0068863_100000908_pt1 | contig 29779 bp, 30 predicted proteins | sample KBSSwiS62_FD_66596 | JGI IMG/M metagenome (GOLD analysis project Ga0068863, IMG submission 66596) | Switchgrass rhizosphere microbial communities from Kellogg Biological Station, Michigan, USA - KBS Switchgrass S6-2 | ecosystem: Host-associated > Plants > Roots > Rhizosphere > Soil ... | reverse complement strand
CCGGCCGGAATGCGTCCGTGCTCGCGCTCCCACGATTCGATCGCGGCTGGCGTCAGCAGGAAATCGTCGGCAACCGGGCGGGATGCCGGTTCCGTCACCGCGTCAATCACGCACGCCGGCCCGATGAAGCGTCGTGCCGGGATTGTGTCGCAGGCGTTGTCGGGCAGATCCTTGCCGGTAATCCAATGGACCGGCGCATCGAAGTGCGTGCCCGTGTGCTCGCCGAACCGCAGCGTGTTCCAGTACCACGCCGGCCCCTTCTCGTCGTACCGCGAAATCTGATCGATCGTCACGCCCGGCGACGCGGCGAAAATCGGCGGCAGGTCGATGACCGGCGTCGCCGGCCCGAGCGGCTGCGTGAGGTCGACGACCTTGATCGTGCCGTTCGCGAGCGCGTCGGCGAGCTGCGTCAGAATCGACGTCACGATCGCAGATACCTCTGAAACTGAAACCGGTTTTCGAGCAGGGAGAGATCCGTGACGTAGCCTGACGGCCCGACGGCCTCCACTTTCGCGACGAGCGTCGTCAGGTCGCCGGCGCCGAGCGCCTCGTCGAATGCGCTCCGGAACGCGTCGACGGTAGCGACGGTGGCCGTTCTCGGCACGCCGGCTGCGGCAGCGACACCCGCGAGATCGCTGCCGGTTGCGGTCGCGGTCGGAAAGCCGCCGACCGACAGCAGGCTCTCGTTGTCGAAGACGACGTGCACGAGGTTGCGCGGCCGGTAGCGCGCCAGCGTCGTGAGGCCGCCGAGATTCATCAGGACGGACCCGTCGCCGTCGAGCACCACTACCTGTCGATCCGGCTTCGCCAAGGCAATGCCGAGCCCCATCGACGACGCCAGTCCCATCGCGTGCTGCAGGTAAAAGAAGTTCGGCCGGTGGCCGATCGACTGCAGCTCCGCCGCGACCGCTCCCATGATCGTGACGACGATCTGCTGTTCGAGGCGCGAGTAGATCGCCTTGAGCGCGTCGAGCCGCGTCATGCGTCTTCCCACATCAGATCGCGGCACAGCAGCAGCGCCACCGGCTTGTTCGCCGACAGCGCCAGCGTCTGTGCCTTTGCAATCCGCGGCGCCACGTGATCGGGGCGGTCGAGGTACGAGAAGGGAATGCGGAGCGCTCGCAGCAGATCCTCCGTGACACCGCCGCCTTCGGTCTGCCAGGGATCCCGCTCGCCAAACTCGCCGCGATAGCTGATCAACATCAACAGGGGAATGTGATACAGCTGGGCGCACGAGACGATGCCGTTGATCGACGCCAGGAACCCGTGGTTCTGCATCAGCATCGCCGACTTGACGCCGGCCAGGTGTGCCCCCGCCGAGATCCCGACGCCTTCTTCTTCCTTGGCCAGCCGGACGAGCGTCATCTCCGGATCGTCTTCGGCCATGCGGATCAGATGGACGAGCCATGTTTCGGGCAGTGCCGACAGCAGGCGGATGCCGGTCCGCTTCAGCGCATCGTAAACGACACCGGAGTGGGCGACGGAGACCGGTGACATGGTGTCGCTGCTTCAGGCCTTATGGTGCTGCAGGAAGGCGCTCACCGCCGCGGGATCGGCATCGACGAAATCGATGCCCGCCCGGTACTGGAGCCCGCTTTCCCCGTTCATGTCGAACGACGTCCAGGCGACTTTCGCGTGGAACTCGGCCTGGCCCGGCCATGCGATCGCGACTTCCTGGTTCGGCCGCAGCGCTTTCGAGCACATCACCTGTGCGCCCGTCGTTGAGAAATCGACGATGACCGATGTGCGTCCGTCGATCATGACATCGACACGACCCGCCATCTTGAACCGCGGCGCCCGACGGGTGCCGCGCTGGTCGAGGGACGGATCGGCGATCGCCGGCGCGGTGTGCCGCGGGACGATCCGCGAGTAGTCGCTGTCGTGGGCCAGGACACGGATCTCCGTGTCCCTCAGCGAGGGATCCGCCTTGATGCGGTTGATGAGCGCGGCGCCGCGCGACGTCATGGCGAACAAGCGCTCCAGCGCGACCTGCTGCGGCTTGCGCTCCGTAATCGCCTGGAGCGCGGCGAGCGCGTCGAGGTGCGGAAACTCGAGCAGTTCGCCGTTCAACGAGCCGGCGCGCTCTCGGAGGGCGGGAAGCAGATCGGCGGAACCGATGAGGACGACGCAGGGCTCAGGCACAGCGCACCAGTATACAATCGGCGCCGCGATGGACCAGCCTCCGTTCCGCGACCTCACGCTCGGCGATCTCCTGACGCGCCTCGGCCGCGCGCTGCCGGATCGTGACGCCGTCGTCTACGCGCAGGGTCCACGATGGACCTTCCGCGAGCTCGAGCAGGAAGCGCGAACCATCGCGCGCGGTCTCGTCGCGCTCGGCGTCTCGCCCGGCGAGCGCGTCGTCGTCTGGGCGACGAACGTGCCCGAGTGGGTCGTGCTGCAGTTCGCGCTGGCGAAGATCGGCGCGATTCTGGTGACCGCCAACACGTCGTTGCGTGCGCGCGACATCGACTACCTGCTGCGCCAGAGCGAAGCGGCGACGCTGGTGACGATCAGCGGCTTTCGCGACGTCGACTACGTCGCCGAGCTCGGCAAGATTGGCGCGACGTCGGGCACGATCGCGACACTGAAGCGGATCGTCGCGGTCGGGGAGGCGACGGCCACGGCGCTGGCCGCCGTCGCCGGGCCGTCGGATCCAGTCGTCGTGGTGCGCTACGCGGACATCGCCAGCCATGCGGCGCGTACCCTCGAGACACACCTCGACACTCTTGGCCAGGCCGTCGTGCCCGACACGGTCATCAACATGCAATACACCTCGGGCACGACCGGGTTCCCGAAGGGCGTGATGCTCTCGAGCCGCAATATTCTCAACAATGGCTTTGCGTGCGGCGAGGTGCTCGGCTACACCCAGGACGACCGGCTGTGCCTGTGTGTGCCGCTGTTTCATTGCTTCGGCTGTGTCATCGGCGTGATGGGGGCCTTCACGCACGGCGCCTGTCTGTGTGTCGTGGAGGCATTCGATCCGAAGCGCGTTCTCGAAATGATCCACCGCGAGCGCTGCACCGCGCTCTACGGTGTGCCGACGATGTTCATCGCGGAGCTCGAGCATCCCGAGTTCTCCAGCTACGACCTCACGTCGCTGCGCACCGGCGTCATGGCCGGCTCGCTCTGTCCCGAGTCGCTGATGCGACGTGTGATGAGGGACATGAACCTGTCGGAGATCACGATCGCGTACGGCCTGACCGAAGCCTCGCCGGTCATCACCATGACGCCGCGCGCCTCGACGGTGGAGCAGCGGTCGCAGACGGTGGGTGTCCTCCTTCCTGAAGTCGAGGCCCGGATCGTCGATCCCGAGACCCGCCGCGTCCGCGCGACCGGCGAACGCGGCGAGCTCTGCACGCGCGGATATCACGTGATGAAGGGCTACTACAATAATCCGGAGGCGACGCGTGCGGCGATCGACGCGGATGGCTGGCTTCGCACCGGCGACGAAGCCAGCGTCGACGCCGACGGCTACTTCCGGATCACCGGGCGCATCAAGGACCTGATCATCCGCGGCGGCGAGAACATCGCGCCGAAGGAGATCGAGGATCGTCTTCGGGAACACCAGGCGGTCGCCGATGCGTACGTCTACGGCGTGGCGGATGCGTACTTCGGCGAAGCGGTGGCCGCGGCGATTCGATTGAAGCCGCAGAGTCAGGCGGGTCCGGAGGACATGGTCGCCTGGTGCGCCAGCAGCCTCGCGAAATTCAAGGTGCCGAAATACGTCCGCTTCGTCCAGGAATTTCCGATGACAGCGTCAGGAAAGATTCAGAAGTACAAGCTGAGGGCGGACCATGAGGACGCCCTCAGAACTTAGAACTAGGAACTAGGAACTGAGAACTTGGAACTCAGAGACTCGAAACACTGAGGGCTGAAACTCAGAACATCCTCAGCACGAAGAGGAAGAGCAGCGTTGCGACTGTTAAAGAGTGTGTAACAAAACCCCAGAAGATCGCGCGACACTGTTCTCACCGCCCGGAAAGGGGGGCATCGGCGCCCGACCTGTTCGGGGACCCACGGGGCATGGGCCGAGTAGCCGGTGCAGAAAGTCTTCCGTGAAACGGGTGTCCTGACCCTTCGACGGCCATGCTACTATTGGCGCCCGTAGATGGAGTCCCTGCTCGCCGTGTACTGCCGCCTCTGACAATCCGCGCGTATCAGGCGCGTGGCTCGCCTGACCGATGCGTGTTCGAGTACTACCCACGGCCTCTGTAAGACCCCCACCTGTATTCGTGAAGCCGTCGTCGTCGGTCCGGCCGACTAGGGCCCGCGATGCCGTTCGCGACGAGCTTCTATCGTGATCGGCGGCTGATGATCACGCGCGCCTGGGGCCATGTCACGTTGGCTGATGTGCGCGCGTGCCAACAGGAACTGGAACAACGGCCCGAGTTCGATCCTACGTGGGCGCACGTCGTCGATGCACGAGACGCCGTCCAGTTCGACCTCTCCAAGGACGAGATTCGCCAGCTCGCCGCGACGAGCGTGCTGGCCCCGTCGGCACGGCGCGCGATGGTCGCGACCGACCGTGCGATCTTTGGCCTCTTCCGCATGTACGGCACGCTGTTCGAACTTCAGATGGACGGATCGGCGGTGGGGGTGTTCACGACGTTAGACGATGCGATCGAGTGGGTCACGCCCTGACATCTCACGATTGTAAGTAGGACTCGGACATCTCACGGCACGGAGGTCGGGTTTTGTTACAGGCTCTTAAAGAGAGATGCTGTTTTGGACGCGAAGTCACGTCGGGAGTACGCAGCTTTTGCCTCCTCTAAATTCGATCCGGCCGACGTGACAGCATCGGCAAGTTGCCACGCGAGTTGACGAACCACACCAGGTTCGATCGACAGTTCACGGCAAAACAGCACCATGCGGCAGACGAACTCGAACAGCCGTTCCCGAAGGTCGGTCCGCGTGTCAGGCATGGCTGCGCCATACGCAAGTTCTGTACTCGTCGGAGTTCTCCGGTCTGAGCTCTCAGGTCGGAGTTCTTATTTTTAAGTTCTTAGTTCTTAGTTCTAAGTTCTGCAAGACGCTCAGAAGATCCTGGCGTCTTGCAGTGGCCACCAGCGCACCTTCACCTTGCCGACGATGTACTTCTTCGGCACGGGGCCCCAGTGACGGCTGTCGGAGCTGTTGTTGCGGTGGTCGCCCATGACAAAGTAGTAGCCCTGCTGGATGACCTGCGGACCCCAATCATCGTGGCTGCGGAATTCGGCGGGGACGTAGTCGTCGTGCAGCGGGATATCGTTGACATAGACGCGGCCGTCGACGATGCGCACCGTGTCGCCCTCGCGGGCGATGACGCGCTTCACGAACATCTTCTCGGGGTTGAGCGGGTAATACAGCATCACGATGTCGCCAGGCCGCGGCTCGCCGAGCTCGTAGACGAGCTTGTTGACGATCAGCCGATCGTGATCCTCGAGCGTGGGCGCCATGCTCAACCCGTCGACGCGCGCCACCTGCACCCCGAACGTGACGATGAGCGTGGCGTAGACCGCCGCGGACAGCAGCGTCTGGACGCCGGCGACGACCTCTCGCCCCATCCGCCTCCACGCGCCCGCGTGGTCGGCCGGTTCGAGAGCGGGAACAGGCACCGCCTCGGTAACGACCAACTCGCCGACGGCCGGTGCGGCGATGGCGAGCGCTGCCGGCTCTGACGCAGGTGCCAGCAACGGCAGATCGAGCTCTCCCTGGCGCAGCTCGCCCGACAGCTGCGGCGTCACATCGACCGATTCCATAGGATCAGGATACCACTACCGGTGGAGCGGAAGGCAGGAAGCCAGGGAGGGCTGAATCTTTATCGTGCCCTCGTCGGAATGTCAGACCCGGCCACTCTGGCTTCGTCCGAGACCAGGGCAGCCTGGACGATGAACCGCCGAGGCGCGTGGCCGATGAAGTCGAAGGGGTAGCAGGTGACGAGCGTGAGCGTCGGTTGTGCCGTGGGATCCAGCACGTAGACGTCGTCCGGCGTGACGATCAGCGTCTTGCTGATCTTGTAGTGGTACACGCGGTCGGCCGTCGTGAGCTTCATCTCATCGCCGAGATGGATACGGCGGAGCGGACGAAACACGGTGTCGCGATGGCCGGCGATGCCGACGTTGCCCGTTTGTCCGGGAAATGGCGTGTCCTCGATGTGGCCGGATCCGCGGCTGAGCGTTCCGTCGTCAGTGCCTTCGAGTACGGTCGTCGCGAGCCTGACAGACGGTACCTCGAGCCGCGCGACCCAGGTGCCGGGCGCAGGCGCGGGAACCGGGGCCGGCGGCGAGGTGGTGGTACCCGGCAGTACCGTCTGGGTGACAGTCACTTTCGGCGGCGGCATGGTCTGTGTCTGGTGCGCCCGCACCAGGATGACCGCGCACCACAGGCCCAGCGCCAGACCGAAGGCGAGCAAGCTGCGCTCGATCCACTTCAACAGGACTCTGGTCACGGCTGTGAAGAACGGCTGCCGGCAAAGTAGCCGGGCCGCGTCCGTACCTTGAGGCGTCGTGGGTCGGCGGGCGCGACTTCGACGCGGATCCGGTGAAACACACCATCCCGATCCGGCGGCGCGTAGCCGAGGGTGTAGCCGCTCCTGATCTCGTGGGCAATCTGCAGGCACGCCTGCACCAGCTCGCCCGGCGACCGGGGCAGGAAGCGCTCGCCGCCCGTCAACCGCGCCAGCGACCTCAGGACACCGGGGTTTTTCTCCATGTCGTCCGCGTCGAAGATGCCTACGGTGTAGATGGCGGCATTCGAGTCGCGCGCGCGCGCCAGCACTTGCTCCAGCGTGGCTTGGCTTGCGTTGTCGCCGCCGTCGCTGATCACTACCAGCGCCTTTCTGGCGCGCGATCCCTCGCGTAGCTGGTCCATACCAGCGATGAGCGCGTCGTACAACGAGGTGCGTCCTTCGGCCCGCATCGATCCAATCGCCTGCTCGAGCGCTACCAGATCGTCGGCGAGAAGAAACCGCCTCCCGGCGACCGCACTCCGCACATCGTCATTGAAGCGAAGCGCAAAAAGCTCGTCTTGCGGATTGCTGGTTTTCGCGAACGCCAGCGCACCGGTCAGCACTTCGCCCAGCTTTTTTTTCATGCTGCCGCTGGCGTCCACGATGAGGCCGATCGTCGCGGGGGCATCCTCGTTGGTGAAGAACTCGACCGATACCTTACGGCCGTTGTCGAAGACGATGAAATGCTCGCGCGCGAGATCCGAGACGTATCGGTTCTGTTTGTCCGTGACGACAACCGGCAGCACCACCAGCTCACTCGATGTACTCCGGAAGCTCGGCGGATCCTGGGAAGGAAGGGCAGGAAGGGCAGGATGGGCTGGAAGAGCAGCATGAAAAAGCAGGACAAGCGCAGCGGCAATCGACGCCGCGCGTCCGGTCCTGCCTGTCCCGCCCGTCCTGCCCATCCCGCTCAGTTCCGTTGCGTCAGGCCGCGCGCATCCGCCGGACAATCAGTCCGCCGGCGATCGACAGACCGCTGAGCAGCTCGTAGAGCGGCAGCGGGCTCGCCGTCCGCGGAAGCTGGCGGCGGGTCCGGCCGCTCGTCCCGGTGGTGTTGTTGGCAGTGCCCGCCGCCGGCGCGGCCTGAGCCATTGTCGTGGACCGTGGCGCCTCACTCGCGGTCGTCGAGCGGGGCGCGGTGGTCGCTTGCGCGGTCGTCGCTACGGCGTTGTTGCCTTCAACTTGCCAGGCGCCGTTCTCGTCGAAGCGGCCGACCTGCGCGGTCTTGAACGCGTCTGACGAGTTCGTGTCGTCCATCGCGAGCACCGACTGGTGGTTGGCCTTCGCGATCTTCATCGCCACGCTCTTCGGGTACACGAACTCGTTGCCGATCCGCTCGCCCGGGTAGTACCACACCTTGACGGCCTGGGGCGATCCCACCGGACGCTCGGCGAACATCACGACAGGTTCGTCCGACGGTTCCATCCGGTCGTTCGGAATCGCGAGCAGCGTCGCGAAGATTTTCTTCTCGGCCTTGTCGAACACCTGGACGACATGGCGATTGCCGCTCAGATCGGCCAGCTTGAACACATAGCTGCCGGCCGGAAGCGTCGCGCCCGGAATCTGAACCGGACCGCTGAACGTGAGAATCGTTTTCTTGTCCCACTGATCGGCGCGCACGCCCGGTGCGGCCATCAACGTCACGATCGCCGCGCAGCACACCGCTTTCAATACACGCATGAGCTTATCCCCCTTCTTCAAGTCGCTCGAGGCGAAGCTGGTGCACGTTGTGTGCCGAGTATGAGTCTTGCCTGGCGAACGAAGGCGACAACCGCAAGAAAACCCGCCAAACGGGCCTTCGAACAGCTCGGCCTCCCGGTCCGCGGCAACAAATGCGAAGGCATGCCGCACCTGATCTAGGAAGGCAACGACATGATTTCGGAAGCCGAGGACGACGCCACGCGCGACGCGGTGATCATTGGCGGTGCGCAGAAAGTCGAGCACTACGAGATCGCCAGCTACGGGACGATCCGCACGTGGGCGAACCCGCTGGGTAAGACCGACGTGGCTGCGCTCCTGGAGGACACGCTCGAGGAAGAGAAGGAAGCGGACCGCGGTTGCGGCGGATCGCGGCCGGCGTCGGTAGGGGCTGTCCGAGGGGACTGGGGACTCGGGGACTGGGGACTCGGGGACTGGGGACTAGGAAAGTCCCCAGCCTCCATGTCCCCAAGTCCCCACTGATTACTTACTCCGCTTGAGCGCCGTCATGAACGGCTCCGTCACGGCGGGCGCTTTCACCGACGTACCCATCACGACGTCGCGCGCCGCGACGTTGGGACCGTACAGATCGGTGTTGTCGTCAGTATCGGGCTTCACGACGCCGCCGGACAGGTTCACCCCGGCAAACAATCCCTGCGTGCGCGAGTACGACAGAATCTCCGCTTTCATCTGCGCATCGGTCGCGGCGCGCGCATCGCGGCCGACCGGGCCGCCGGCGATCGAAGCCTCGGCGCCGAGCGTCACTTTATTGCGGAGCATTTTCTCCACGCCGCTCGCGTTCATCACGAGCAGCACCAGATCGATCGACTGCGCGCCGATCTGCAATCCCCAGCTGCCCTTGCCGACTTCCATGAATACGGGCGCGCCCCACTCGCCGTTGTGGCGGCAGCTCATCAATCCCTTCCCGTATTCGCCGCCGATGACGAACGCCGCCTTCTTCAAGCCCGGCACGACGATCACACACTCGGCTTTGTCCCACAACTCCTGGGGCACATCTTTGTCGGGAACGGCGTGAATTTCCCGCAGCACAGTGGCCGCCTCTTTTACGCGGCTGACTTCCTTTGTGGACAGGTCCCCGGCTGTGGCCGAGTTTGCCGCTACCGCAAGAGCAAGAGTCGCAATAAGTGCGCGCATCGAAATACCTCCATCGCAGCAGTCAGTTCCCGAAACTCTGCCAAGATTATCACTAGAGGGCTACGGCTGACCTCACGGGCCTTGCTTTTGCACCATCCTAACCAAGGTGACACCTTCCGCGTCGATTCTCGTCGCCGATGACAACGACATCAGTGCCCGGTTCCTGAACCGTCTGCTGACCCGCGAAGGACATCACGTGTCGGTGGTCCGCTCCGCCGACGAGGTGCTGGCGGCCTGCGAGGCGCAATCACCGGACATCGTGCTTCTCGATTTCGTCGCGCCTCGAGGCCACGGCTTCGACATTTGCCGCCGACTCAAGGAGCAGGCGTCGACGCGTTTCGTGCCCGTCGTCATCGTCACCGCGCAATCGGAGCGGGATGATCGTCTGAAGGGTATCCTCGCCGGCGCCGACGATTTCCTGGGCAAGCCGTTCGATCCGCTGGAACTCCACGCCCGCATCCAGAGCTTGGTCCGGCTGAAGCGCTACACCGACGATCTCGAGTCGGCCGAGACGATCATCCTCGGCATGGGCGCGACGATCGAAGCGCGCGACCCGACGACACAGGGGCACTGCCAACGGCTGGCGGCGTACGCGACGCGCATGGGCCGGGCGCTGGGACTCGACGCCGCGGACCTCGCCGCGCTCGAACGCGGCGGCTTTCTTCACGACATCGGCAAGATCGCGGTGCCGGATTCTGTGCTCCTGAAGGGCGGCAAGCTGGACCCGCAGGAATCGGCCGTCATGCGCGAGCATCCCGTCGTCGGCGACGCGATTTGTACGGGCCTGCGGTCGCTGCAGAAGGTGCGGCCCATCGTCCGGCATCATCACGAACACCTCGATGGCACTGGGTATCCCGATGGGCTGAAGAACGCGCAAGTGCCGCTGCTCGCGCAGATCGTCGGCATCGTCGACGTGTTCGACGCGCTCACGTCCGACCGGCCGTACCACACCGCCGTGTCGCCGGATACTGCGCTCGACGTGGTTTCTGACGAAGCGTCGAAGGGATGGCGCGATCGGTCGCTCGTCGACGCGTTCACGGATGTCGTAAAGAGCCAAGTTTGAGCCTCGTCGAGCGAAGTGGGGCACGCTGTTTGCACTTTCGCCATTTATGGCGAAATACGGCAAGAAGGCTCAAAGCAAAGTGAAGCGGGCGATGCACGAGCGCAAGCGCGGCACGCTACGGTCGGGTCGCTCGGGCAAGAAGGTCACCAGCCGCAAACAGGCGATCGCGATCGGTCTCAGCGAGGCGCGCCGTGTCGGCGGCAAGGTGCCGCGCAAGCGCAAGGGCGGCAAAAAGCGCTAAGCCGTAAGCGCTTAGCGCCCATCATGGTCTTGAAACCTCTCGGGCGGGAACCTCGTCAAAACGTGGTACCATTTTTACGGTTCCCCAAACCGGTTTTCCGCAGAGGAGAGTATGAATCGCACGATCGCTGCCGCGGCCCTGGCGGGCTTCTTTGGGACTTTTGCGCCTGCGGCGGCTTCCGCGCAGACGCCCGCTCCGACGTTCAGCAAGGACGTCGCTCCCATCCTGTACAAAAACTGCACGAATTGCCATCGACCCGGGGAAATCGGCCCGATGGCGCTCGTCACTTACAAGGACGCGCGCCCCTGGGCCAAGTCCATCGCGACCCGGGTCGCCAACGGCACGATGCCTCCCTGGCACGCGGACCCTTCGCACGGCCAGTTTCTGAACGACCGAAGCCTGAAGGCCGCCGATCGCGACGCGCTCCTGAAGTGGGCCAACTCGGGCGCACCGGAAGGGAATCCTGCGGATCTGCCGAAGCTGCCGTCGTTCACCGAGGGATGGCAGATGGGTCAGCCCGACGCGATCTTCACCATGCAGGAGGACTATCCCGTCCCAGCGGGCGGCACCATCGACTACAAGTTCTTCGAGGTTCCGACGAACCTGACGGAAGACAAGTGGGTGCAGGCGGTTGAAGTGCGGCCCGGCGCTCGCGCGGTCGTGCATCACGTGATCGTGTACATGCGCGGCGAGCAGGCCGAGCCGCGTCAGAACGCGCAGGCCGCGCCAGGGGCCGCGCGCCCGACGCCGCCGTTCTCGTTCGGACAAGGCATGCGGCGTCCCACCGACGCGCCGAAGCAGGACAAGGCGCCGGTCGAGAACGATCGCGCGCCCAAGCGCGATCCCGGTGCGTGGCTCACCGGATACGCGCCCGGGCAATCGGTTCGCATCTATCAGCCGGGGACGGCGCTGAAGATACCGAAGGGCGCAGTCCTGACCGTGGCGATGCACTACACGGCCAATGGCAAGGAGACGACCGATCGCACGCGCATCGGTGTGAAGTTCGCCTCCGAGCCGCCGAAGACCGAGGTCCTCGTCGTGCCGTTGCAGACCGCGAACTTCGTGCTCAAGGCGGGGAGCAGCGACACGCGCGTCGATGCCGAGATGACAATGAACACCGATGTGACGCTGTGGAGCGTGTTGCCGCACACGCACATGCGCGGCAAGAAGTGGGAAGTCACCGCGATCTATCCGGACGGCCGCTCGGAACTGATTCTGGACGTGCCGAGATACGACTTCAACTGGCAGACGGATTACATCTACAAGGAACCGCTGCTGCTCCCGAAAGGCACCAAGCTCAAGACGTCGGCGTGGTACGACAATTCAACCGCGAACAAGGCCAATCCCGATCCGACGAAGGACGTCTACTGGGGCGACCAGACGTGGGAGGAAATGCAGTTCACGGCCTTCACGTTCAGTCTCGCCGGGCGTCCGGCGACGACTTCGGCGCCCGGAGGCGAGAAATAACATGCGCAAATCGATTCTGGCGGCGATCCTGACGCTGGCGGCGGCCGGGACGGCTGCTGCCCAGTCCGCCGCGCCGACCTACAGCAAGGACGTCGCGCCGATCCTCTACAAGAACTGCACGAGCTGTCATCGGCCGGGAGAAATCGCGCCGATGTCGCTGCTGTCGTTCAAGGACGCGCGTCCGTGGATCAAGTCGATTGGCACCCAAGTCGCAAAAGGCGCGATGCCGCCGTGGCACGCCGATCCGGCGTACGGCGAGTTCGTCAACGATCGGCGCTTGAGTGCCGCTGAAAAGGACACGCTGCTTCGCTGGGTCAACGCCGGAGGGCCGGAGGGCGATCCCAAAGACCTGCCGGCGCCGCCGAAGTACGCGGACGGCTGGGCGATTGGCCAGCCCGACGTCGTGTTTGAGATGCAGGAAGATTATCCGCTGCCGGCGTCGGGCACGATCGCCTATCAGTACTTCGAAGTGCCGACCACGCTGACGGAAGATCGCTGGGTGCAGGCGGTGGAGGTGCGGCCCGGTAACCGCGCCACCGTGCATCACGTGATCGTGTACATGCGGCCTCCCGAGGCGCCGGCGTCGGCGCAACCGGCGGGCGCTCAGCAGAACCGGCCGCGTCCGCAGCCGGCGATCACGTTCGCCGACGGGATGGACATTCCGGCCGGACAGACGGGCGGGCCCGCGCTGCCCGACGGTCAGAAGCGGAACGCCGGTCCGAACGATCGTCCGATGCCGAAGCAGCTCGGTCCGTCGATCGGCGGCTACGTGCCGGGGAACGGGTATCGCATCTATCAGCCCGGTACGGCGACGAAGGTCCTCGCCGGATCGACGCTGATTTTCCAGATGCATTACACGACGATCGGCAAGCCGGCGACCGATCGCACGAAGATCGGCCTGGTCTTCTCGAAGACGCCGCCGAAGACGCCGCTGGTCGGAGCAGTGCTGGCCAACGGCGGCCTGCACATCGCGGCCGGCGATGCAAACGCGCGTGTTGACGCCGAGATGACGCTCAACCGCGATTTCGTGTTGTGGAGCATTCTGCCGCACACGCACGTGCGCGGCAAGCGGTGGACCTACGAAGCGACGTTCCCGGACGGCCGGAAGCAAACGCTGCTGTCGGTGCCGAACTACAACTTCGACTGGCAGACCGATTACATCTACAAGGAGCCGTTGAAGCTGCCGAAAGGCACGGTGGTTCACGCGACAGCGTGGTACGACAATTCGCCGGCGAACAAGTCGAACCCCGATCCGACCAAGGATGTCTGGTGGGGCGATCAGACGTTCGAGGAGATGATGTTCACGGCGCTGATGATGAGCGTCGAGCCCGCGCCAGCGCCGCCGACGGCGGGCCAGAAACAGTAAAGTTAAAAGTTAAAAGTTAGAAGTTAAAAGTTAGAAGACAGTCAACGGCAGGAGTTCGCGGGGACGTCCCGTAGCTCCTGCCGTTTTTCTTTTTAGTTTTAACTTTTGACTTTTAACTTCTAACTTTAAGGCTTCGCGGGTTTTGCCCTCAACACTCCGACCTGCACCAGCATTCCGGTGAAATCGTAAATCCGCGTTTCGTGCGCGACGAGATCACCCTCCATCCGCATCAGCCGCGCCATGCGGACCTCGATGCGCCGTCCCGTCCCCGGCAGTCCGAAGAAATCGTTCACGTGCGTGGCGTGCATCGTGAGGAACACGCCGACATGGGGCGGATCGATCAGCGTGGCGTCGACTGTGGTCGCCGCGTCCGGGAACGACGTGAAGAACGCGCGCTGCGCCTCCTCGATCGCCTTGCGTCCGCGAACCGTGGCGAACATCGGGCTTTCGATGATGCCATTGGGTGTGTGGCAGGCGGCGATGGCAACGGGATCGCGGCGATTGACTGCCTCCCGCAGCCGATCCAATGCGGCCTGCAGTTCAACACGAGCGAGCGTCTGCGTCATCGCACCCTCCTGACCTCAGACCACCCCAGAAGCGGGAGTATACTCCGCGACGGTGACGGTTCGAACTGCGGGCGCGATTGGCGTCGTGGCCGCGTCGCTGGCGGTGATGGCGGCCGCCGAGTCGCGGCCGGTGTTCAGCGTGGGCGCGCTCCGTCGCGATGGCATCGTGATTCCGTTCGGCACCTACGACAAGAACCACTGGGAGACCAACTGGCCGGTGCCGAAGCTCGACATGACGGTCCCCGTCGATCTTCGCGCCGTGCCGTCCGGCTGGTGGGGGCCGACGCCGCCGCTTCGCGCGTGGGAGGCTTGGATCGGCCGGGCGACGCCGCAGCCCGTCGACGTCACGCAGCTCGATTGGGTGGATGTGCACTGCGTTCGTCAGGTCGGGTTGAAGACGACCTATCAGTCCGACAAACCGGTCCCGCCGCCGACGATTCAACCGTATCCGAAAGACGGACTCGTCGTGTCGCCGCCGCAGCCAATCGAGCCGATTGAAGTGCTCGCACCGTCCGATCGCGAGGTGCAGGCGCTCGTCGACGACATCCGCGTCGCGTTCAACAAGGCCGAGCGCGAGGTCGAGGACCGTCATGGCCACTCGATCAAGCGTCAGGCACGCGAAGGGATCGCGCCGGAGATCGAAGCGGTGTACGCCTATGGCCACGAGCCGCGCGTGTACTACATCGAGGCGACACGTTCGTATCGAAAACTGGGACAGCGGGAGTGCGTGGAGATGGCGTTCGCGACGGGCTGGTTCTCGCGCGAGCGCGAGGCGACACGCCCGATCGCGACCGTGCTCGATCTGCTGCGCTGCGATCGATACGGGGCCAGTTACATGTTGCCGTTCGGCGTGCTGCGGCTCAACGGCAAGCTGTTCTGGCTCGCGCAGTTTTCGGGGTGGGATCACGAGCGGTTCGTGGTCGTCGAGATCGGGCGGAAGACGGTGGAAGCGCGCATCAACGTGTATGGAGGTGGCTGTTGACGGTCTTGTGGCGTGGTTCGCTCGTCGTGCTCCTGGCGGCGTCGCTGTTCGCCTTGCCGCGTGCCGCGCAGCCGCTGTGGGACACCGGAACGTTTTCAATCCTCGGATTCGATCCGCGGACCGGGGAGGTCGGCGGCGCCGTGCAGTCGCGCGTCTTTTCGGTAGGGAACGGCGTGTTGTGGGCCGATGCTGACGCCGGTGTGGCCGCGACACAAGCGATCGTCGACGTCGGCTACGGACCGAAAGCGCTCGAGTTGCTGCGGAAGGGTCTCGAGCCGCGGGCGATCGTCCAGGCGATTCTCGAGCAGGATGCCGATCCGCTTCCTGACAACTGGAGCAAACAGGGACGGCAGTTCGCGGTGATGAACCTGAAAGGGCAGTACGCGGCGCACACCGGTCCCAAGGCGACCGACTGGGCGGGTCACAAGGGCGGTACGTTCGCGACCGCGCAGGGCAACATCCTCGCGGGACCGGCGGTCGTCGATAACATGATCAGCCGGTTCGAGGGGACGACCGGGCACCTGTCGCAGCGCCTGGTGGCGGCGCTCGAAGGTGGTCAGGCCGGCGGCGGCGACAAGCGCGGGCAGCAGTCGGCTGCGCTGGTGATCGTCAAGAAGAACTGCGGCGTGTGGCTGCACAACGATACGGTCCTGAGGCTCCAGGTCGACGACAACCCCGAGCCGATCAAGGAATTGAAGCGGCTCGTCGACCGCTGGAACGAGCGCAAGCCCAGAGCCGTGACGCCAGAGTGCAAGCCGTAGCTGGGCTTCGTGCGCTTCTGACTCTTCGTGTCTTCGTGAGAAACCGTCGGTTATCGGTTATCGTCCCTGCAGGACGATGAGGTGCGCGCGTGAGGGCGACGTGGCCAGCAGCTCGATCCCATCCTGCATGAGCGTATCGCCGCGGACGGTGCCGATCGGTCCGACGCCGAGCGAGAACACGCTGTAAGTGGCTTCCGGCTGAAGTCCGCGCGGACGGACGATCAGCCGCTCGGTGCCGGCTTCGCTTCTGAACCCGAAGATCAGCGCGTTGAGCCCGTCGTCGGCCACCTCCTGCAGGACATCCCAGCCGCTCTCGTCGTACGGCGTTTGCAACGTCAGGAGCGTCGCGTTCGCGACGGCGACGATGCCGCGGTATCGCTTGTACAGCGCGATTTCCCCCGCGAGTTCCGCGGCGGTTTCCTCCTGAAGGAGATCGGTGCGATACGTCAGGCCGAATGCGGCCGGCATTCGGCTGCGCGTCAGCAGCGGCAAATCGTTAGCGCCCGCGATTGGCTCGCCGTCCGCGTCGATCAGGAACGACAACAGGTAGGCGGGCGGAAACGCAAACGTCAGCCCTTCGATGTTGTGCCGGACGAGAGAGGACGGCGATGTCCGGTCATCCATCCACGCCACATCGGTGTACGCGAGCATGCCGAAATCGATGCGCGCCCCGCCGCCGGAGACGTTCTCGATCAGCAGGTCCGGGTAGCGGCGGCGCAGCGCGTCGAGCAGTTCATACAGCCCCTGAACGTGCGCGAGGTTGCCGTCCGCCGCGCCGTGTCCGTGACCGCTGCGATTGCAGTTGATCCAGAAGTTGTTGTCCCACTTCAGATAGTCCGGCCTGATCCGATCGATGAGGGCCGCCAGCTGATCGAGCACCCACTGGCGTCCCGCGGCGCCAGCCAGACAGATCTGCGCGTTCTGTCCCGAGCCGTAGTCGCCGTCGCGCGTGGCCAGCCACGGTTCGCGCGCCAGTCCGGCTTTGTCGACCCACGCCAGCGCCACGCGCTCCGGTTCCAGCCAGATGCCGAACTTCAGACCCAGGCCGTGGGCGTAGTCGGCGAGGCTCGCAATGCCCGACGGAAACCGGAAACTGTCTTCCGCCCAGGTGCCGAGGCCCGACTCGAAGTCGTAGTCGTTGGTGTCGCCCGCGCCCACATACCAGCCGGCGTCCAGTACGACGAGCTCCACGCCGAGCGCCGCGGCGCGATCGATTTCCGCGACCATCTGCTCTTCGTTGACCTGGGTGCCATAGGGAAACCAGGTGTTGTAGGTGACGAGCGGCTGGAACGGCCGGCCCTGGCGGACGCCGTTGATGATGAAGTTGTGGAGCGCGCCCGACTCGTCGTTGCCCGCGCGCGCGGTCACCCCAAAGAACGTGTGCGGGATCTCGAGCGGCCTCGCGGATGTCACCGCTGTCGTGACACCCGGAAAGTACACGCTAACCTGCAACCGGTCGCCGCTGCGCTGGAGCGCGGCACGCCAGGCCCCGGACCACATCAATCCACCGTAGAACTCGTCCCGGCCGTCGTTCACGAACAGCAGCGGCACGAATGTCTCCGACGATCGGCCATTGGATCCGAGTTCGATCCGCTCACCCGGATCGAGATCGCGGTCCGCGACGACGAACGCGTCTTCGACGACGTCGCCGGCCGCGGAGTCGCCGCGCAGGCCGCCCAGCCACCGAATGTGGCCGACCGGCATCGTCATCTGCCAGCCGACGAGGTCCGTGACGGACGTGCCCTCGCCGCCGCTGCTTGTGATGCGTGTCCAGGTCTCGATCGTCGGCGACCCGGGATAGCAGGTATAGACGCGTGTGAACAGCAGGCGCAGGGCGCGATGTTCGAAGGTGAACGACAATTTCACGCCGTGCGCGGTGGCCTGGGCGTCGGCGGAGAGGAAGCTGACGGCGCCGCTCGAGGTAAGCGCGATACGCTCGCCGCCGGCGGTCAGAGTGACGTCGGCGGCGGGCGTGATCTCCCAGGCGCGGCCGGCCGCTGGATTCAGCAGCCGCTGCAGGACCAGCGTGCGGGACGCGTCGAAGCCGATGACGGCCTCGAATTCCTTGCTGCCGATGGACCAGACATCGCTGCCGTTCTGATGCGCGATGAAGGCGTCGTCGCGCGAGGCGACAATCGGGGGGCGGTCGGCGGCCGCCACGGTTCCCAACGACAAGCACACCACGGCGCACGCGGCGGCGGCAGCGCGTCTCGGGATCCGATCCAGGCGCGCGACCGCGCGCCATTGCGCGAGAGTCAGCGAGGGCAAAGCCAAATCGTCACAGGCGGCCCGATCATTTTACGGGAAGGTTCTCATAAAAAACCTGTTGACACTATGCGTCACGAGAGCCCATTGTGCAGCCTCATGCCTGCGATTCGTCGAACGCTCGTCGTCGTGGCTGGCGTGTTCGCGTGCGCCGTCCATGCCGTGCCCGCACGTGCGCAGCCGCAGGCCGGGTGGGACATGGCGCTGACTGGTGGGTTCGTCGCCTCCGGCCTGGTCGATCCGGTGTTCGCCCTTGGGAACGTCAGCGGTCAGCCGGTACGCGTCGTCGTGCGCGAGCACGATCAGGAAAGCACGGTGAATCTCAGCGTCGCGATGTTCGGCCAGATTTACAACGATCGCTGGCCGTGGGTGGCGCCGATCTCGATCGGCGTCGGCATCCGCGGCGATTCTCGCGCCACGCTGTTCATGGGGTCGGCGCTGCGTCTCGGTACGCACGCCTCGGTCACTGGCGGCGTCGCCATCGGCCCGGTCAGCGCGCTACCCGCGGGGACCGTGGAAGGGCGGGCGGTCATCGACACCAACGTGCTGTCCAACCTGATCACGCGCACGACCCACTCGTGGTTCGCCGGGGTGACTTACACGTTCGCCAGCTTGCGCTAGCGTTACGTGGCGACGCGGCTCAGCGTCGTGCCCTCGAGTTCCAGGACGTACTTGGCGCCGAATGCCATCGACGGCGTGTACGCACCAGGTGCGAGGCGGTCGTCGAGAATCTTCACGATCGCGGTCACGCCCGATTCCGCAGTCAGCGTGTAGCCTTCGCGTGTGCGCAGGCGCATCGCAACCTTGTGCCCCGCATCATCCCAGACTTCGCCGTACACGTACATCTCGTCGCGTGCGCGCTGTTCGTCACCCGGGCCTTTCACCCGCCTCGCGATCAGGGCTTTCACGAAGGACTGCACCGGCGCCAACCGTAGTAGCGAGCGAAGGATGCCAGGCATCTTCATCTTCTTGATCTGCTCTTCAGGCGCGCCGAGGAAGACTTCGATGTTGGGAATCCCGGTCGAGTAGTACGCGGTCGCGACATCGCCCCACGGGATCGTCACAGCAACGGCAGAGAGCTTCTCGGTGAACGGGATCGTTTCGACCTTGTACGCCGGAGGCACCTTGACGATCCTGCCGTTCTCGCGAACTCTCCCTCCCTCGGGAAGGCCTTCGACCATCGTCTTGGCGGTTCCTGGACTGAGCTTGCCGTCACGCGCCATGAAGGCCAGCTTGAGGTGAGTCGCCGAGGGCAGCTCGCGCTTCAGCATGGCCGCCAGACAATCGGTCGGCACGACGTCAAAGCCGACTCCCGGAATGGCGATGATGCCGGCGTCAATCATTTCCCGCCCGCGCGAATGAATGTCTTCGAAGACCGCGATTTCGCCGGTGATGTCGAGATAGTGCGTGCCGGCGCGCTGGCATGCGTCGAGCATCTGCCTGCTGGTGGCGGAGAACGGACCCGCGCAATGCAACACCGCGGCGACGCCTTGTAGATTCTTTGCGACGACGGCTGGGTCGTGAAGGTCGAACACGCGCGATTCACAGCCCAGGTCGTCGGCCAGTGCCCGAATCGGGTCGGCATGGCGGCCGGCCAGAATTGGCCTGAGACGACGGTCTGTCGCGACCCGTGCGGCGAGTCTACCGGTGTAGCCGTTGGCCCCGTAGATCATCCATATTCGGCTCATGCAGGACTTTTAACTTTAACTTCTTTCCTCCCAGACCTGGCACAAATGGACGATGACCTCCACGGCTTTTTCCATGTCCTGCACTGAGACCCACTCGAGCCGCGAGTGAAAATTGTGTTCTCCGGCGAACAGGTTGGGGGTTGGCAGTCCCATGAAGGACAGCCGAGAGCCGTCGGTGCCGCCGCGGATCGGATGGGTGATCGGCTCGATGCCTGCGCGCCGGATGGCTTCGCGCGCGTGGTCGACCACCGCAGGATACCGGTCGAGCACCTCCTTCATGTTCCGGTACGACTCTTCAACCGCGACCTCGACGCGGATGCCGGGATAGCCGGCGGCCACCTCTTTCGCCAGCGCTTCGAGCATCCCTGCCTTCTGGCGAAGCGCCGCGGTCACGAAATCTCGAATCAGCAGGCGGACCGACGTGGTCTGCACGCTTGCGGTGATGACATAGGGATGAACGAACCCCTCGTGGCCGTCGGTCGTTTCCGGCGACATCCCGTCGTCTGGCAGCCGATCGATGAACCGCGCGGCTGCCTTGATGGCGTTCACCATGCGGCCTTTCGCATAGCCCGGATGGGTGTTGAAGCCGTGGAAGGTGACCGTCATCGCGTCGGCGGAGAAGCTCTCCATCTCGATCTCGCCACGCCGGCCGCCGTCGAGGGTATAGGCGAATTGCGCGCCAAAGCGCGCGACGTCGAAGTGCTGCGTACCGCGGCCGACTTCCTCGTCCGGCGTGAACCCGAGCCGGATGGTCCCGTGCGCCATCTGGGGATGAGCCGTGAGAAAAGCCGCCGCCGTCATGATTTCGGCGACGCCGGCCTTGTTGTCCGCGCCGAGGAGCGTCGTCCCCGACGCGGTGACGATGTCGTGGCCCATCTGATCGGCTAGGGCGGGGATGTCGTGCAACCGCAGCACCGCGGTCGGGTCGTCTGGCAGCACCAGGTCATGTCCGTCGTAACCGCGATGCACGATCGGCGCGACACCGGCGCCTGGCATTTCCGGCGACGTATCGACGTGCGCGAGAAACCCGATCGTCGGCACGCCGGGTTTCTTCGTGGTCGCTGGGATTGTGGCCATCACGTACCCGTACTCGTCGATCGACGCGTCAGCGAGGCCGATGGCCCGCAGCTCGTCGGTCAACGCCCGCAGCAGGATCAGCTGCTTGTCGGTGCTGGGGAACGTGGTCGATGTTTCGTTCGATTGGGTGTCGTAGCGAACGTAGCGGAGGAAGCGGTCGAGGACGTCGGACATTCGGGAATTATGTCGGGGGCTGGGGGCTAGGGGCTAGCTGTCAGATGCGGAGTCGGGGCTAGGGGCTAGAGGCTAGGGGCTAGCTGTCAAATGCGGAGCTAGGGGCTAGTTGCCTCAATGAACGTCCGGTGCAGGAAACGCACCGCTTCGTCGGTTCGCGTGCGATCGATCATCCACGTGATACGGAACGACGACGTGGCGGTCCCGTGTGACGCGATGCCGGCACGGGTCAGCGTCTCCGATCCGCGGCGGACGTTCTGAAAGCTGGCGTTGATGCCCGCGCCGACGACGCTGACCGCGGCCAGCGTGTCGGCGATACGGGCCTGAGCGCCAAGCCGTGACTGGATCGCGGCGCGGACGCGCCCTTCCTCGTGCAGGTTCTCCCGCGACATCACCAGCGTCAGCCGCCCATCCGCCACATGCAGCTGCTTCCCGCCGACGCCGTGCTCGTCGAGCAGCGCGAGCACGGCGAGCGCGTCGGAATCTGCGTGGAGGACGAGCACGTCCCGTTCGCTGGCGACACCGACGACGGTTCCGGGAACGCGCGGGGCGTGCTTCCGGACGACGGTGCCGTCGACCGACGGGTCGTCGCCTGGCAGCGGTGCCGCGGTCGCCCGCGCGTAGATCGCGATGCCCGCCTCCTTGGCGAATTCGACCGCCTGCGCGTTCAAGACTTTCGCGCCCGACTCGGCGAGCTCCTGCGTTTCTTCGTAGGAGAGCGCCGGGATGCGCTGCGCCACGGGCACGACGCGCGGGTCGGCGGTGTAGACGCCGTCGACATCCGAGCAGATCTCACAGTATTCGGCGCCGAGCGCGGCTGCCATCGCGACGGCGGTCGTGTCGCTGCCGCCGCGGCCGAGCGTCGTGACGTCGCGGCGGTACGACACGCCCTGGTAGCCGGCGATGACGACGATCTTTCCGCGCGCCAGCTCGTCCTGGACGCGGACCGGGCGCACCTCGATAATCCGCGCGTCCACGTGCCGATCGTTGGTGATGATGCCGGACTGGCTGCCCGTGAAGCTGATGGCATCGCCACCCAGCTCGCGAATTGCGATCGACAGCAGTGCCATCGAAATCCGCTCGCCCGTGGTCAGCAGCATGTCCAGCTCGCGCCGGTCCGGGTTGGCGGATACCTGCTTGGCGAGCGACAGCAGCTCGTCTGTCGTGTCGCCCATGGCCGACACGACAACAACGACGTCGTGCCCCTGCGCGCGGGTGCGCATGACGCGCGCCGCGACCTTCTGAAGCTTCGCGACGTCGGCGACGCTCGATCCGCCGTACTTCTGCACCACGATTGACATGGCGTCCTACGGTTTATCACGAAGCCACGAAGAAACGAAGAGCACGAAGCTGCTTTGTACAAACAGAATCTTCGTGCCTTCGTCACCTTCGAGCCTTCGTGATGAAGCGTGGCTCTCTTCAACTGAAGGTCGCCACCACCGGGGCATGGTCGCTCGTCCCCACATCCTTCTGGACCGGACATGCGACGACGCGGGCGGCCAGCGCCTCGCTGGCGAACACATGGTCGAGGCGCCATCCGATGTTGCGCTGGCGCATGTTGCGCCACGGCGCCCACCAGGTAAAGAGGTTGTCGTTCTCGGGGTCGACGGCGCGGCCAAGGTCGACGAGGCCTCGGCTGAGAATCCGCTCGATCAGTGCGCGCTCTTCCGGGAGTTGGCCGATCGCGCGCGGCTTGCGTTCGCGCGGGTGCACGTCGCGTTCGGTCCTCGCCACGTTCATGTCGCCCATCAGGGCCACGTGCCGTCCCGTACCCTGCAGCGACGCGGCGTAGGCGTCGAGTGCTTCGAGAAACTGCATCTTGGCGGGGAAGTCCTTGCCACCGTTCGGCACGTACACCGATGCGACGAGAAGGTCACCGATCTCGGCGGTGACGATGCGGGTTTCGTAGTCGAAGGCGGGATGCGCGAACACCGGCCGCTCGGGCGCGAACGCCTGGCTGACGTGCAGGGCGACGCCCGAATAGCCTTTGCCGCCGTGCCAGTACGACCAGTAGCCTTCGAGCCCGAAGAGGGCCGTTGGGATTTGCTCGACGGTGGCTTTGATTTCCTGCAGGCAGACGACGTCCGGACGCTCCTGCGCGATCCATTCCTGGACCTGCGCCAGACGCGCCCGGATGCCGTTGACATTCCAGGTCGCGAGCTTCATCGGCTGTCGGCCGCCAGCTTCAGCCGTCAGATCTGCTGAAAAAACTGAGACAGCCGAGCGCTGAAAGCTGCCGCTAATGTGACGCGTGAGCCGCCTGGCGTTCGGCGGCCGGAATCGCCATCAGTGCCGGCTGCGCCGCGACGTGCGCCTTCACGATTTCCTCCGCCTGAGCCATCAGCGCCGGGTCGCCGTTCCGGTAGACGGCGTTGGCCTCGATCAGGTCCTTCTGGTGCGACGGCGTCGCATCGATGCTCTCGTAAATCGCCGCCACGGGACAGGCCGGCACGCACGCGCCGCAGTCGATGCACTCCTCCGGGTGGATGTACAGCATCGTCATCTGCGCGAATTCGGGTTCGTCCTTGCGCGGGTGAATGCAGTCCACCGGGCAGACGTCGACGCAGGCGGTGTCCTTCGTTTCGATACACGGGTCAGTAATGATGAACGGCATGCTCGCGAGTCTCCGTAATATGCGTGACGGTGTAGTGTCCGACAGTCCAGTTCCGGGAGGCGGACCAGATCGGTCGGCCTTCAGGACCCGAACCGGCGAATTTTATACCGCGAGACTTCACGGGGGCAACTTCGCGTGCGCCTGGGGGTGTGCGCACACGTGGACATGCCTGCCGGGACGCGAGCGGACGCGCTGAGTGCCTTTCTGTGGTTCGACTACGCGCGGCGGCGCCTGATCGCCGCGGCCAGGCCACTGGCGAGCAGTACGAACGGCACCGGCTCCGGCACGGCGCTCGTGCCGCCGGAGTCGGCAAGGCTTCCGAACAAGTTTCCAACCAGCAGCGCTCCGTCGCGGCCGCCAAAGCCGGGCGGGGCGATGGCGAGTCCCCACGGCGAGCTCAGGATGTCGCGACCATTTCAGCCCTTCGCCTTCAGCAGAGGACGAAACATCATCGGAGTCGGTGTGATCTGATACCCCATCGATTCGTACAGCGGCTGGCCATCTCGGCTTGCGTTCAGGGCGACCGACGTGATGCCGTGCCCCGCGGCCCAGTCGTGGATGGTCGTCATCACCCGGCGTGCGAGGCCGCGGCGGCGGTGCGCCGGTTCCGTATACAGGTTGTAGACGATCGCGATCGTGTCGCCCATGTAACTCGGGCCCGGCGGCCATGGCAGGATCGAGATGCCGCCGCCGGCGGCGATGGCGCCGTCGTCCGCCTCGATCAGCCAGGCCCGATAGATGCCGGCGGGCATCTTGTGCGCCAGCCACTCGCGAAACGACGCCTCGAGTGCTGGCGCGTCGAGGGGCAACCCCATGTCGGTGAACATGCCGATGCGATGACGGACCAGCGCGTCGATGTCACGCAATGTTGCCTCTCGCACCAGGTACGACATTTCACGCTGAGTATAATCGCGGCATGACGGAGACGCGGCGCGGTCCAGAACCGCCGGACCTCAGAGAGAAAGGCGGCATGAAAGACGGCCAGGCGCAGCGATCGAACGCGCGGCTGTTCATGCAGTTCATGGCGTTCGGCGGTTGCGCCCAGACGGCGCCGCTCGGCGACGCGCTCGCTCGCGCCAAAATCTCCGGCGTCCTCTACGAGGATGTGAACGATCCGCGCGGCATCGGGCTGCTGACCTTCAGCGAGGATCCCGATTTCTTCCTCGACCGCGTGCGGCCGATCCTGAACGGCCCGGGCTTCTCGGTGCTCACGCAGAAGAAGGAATTCACGATGCTCGGCCGCACGTATGCGATCGGCTACGAGCCGGACCTGATCGAGATCCTGCAGAATCGGCCGCGCCGGACGGTGCTGAATCCTCTATGGAAATGGGCGCTCTGGTACCCGCTGCGCCGGAGCGGCAAGTTCGCGCAGTTACCGGCCGAGGAGCAGCGCGTCATTCTCGCCGAGCACGGCGCCATCGGCATGTCGTTCGGAGCCGGCGACTACGCGCACGACATCCGGCTGGCGTGCCACGGCCTCGACAAGGACGACAATGACTTCATCGTCGGCCTCATCGGAAAGGATCTGTACCCGCTCTCGGCGATTGTGCAGACGATGAGGACCACGCAGCAGACGTCGCTGTATCTCGAGCGGCTCGGACCGTTTTTCGTCGGGCGGGTCGTCTGGCAGAGCGCCGAGTGAGCAAGCGGACGCTTCATCACGAAGTCACGAAGGCCCACGACGATCACGAAGATCATTCTTTCAAACTGAAAACTTCGTGTCCGTCGTCTTCTTCGAGCCTTCGTGATGAATTGTGGCTCTAGCCTTATCGTGGCGCCGCGACCGCCTGCTCGAGAAATGCCTCGATGTCGGCGGCCGGACGCGCCCCGGAGGTTCTCGCCACTTCCTTGCCGCCTGCGAAGACCGCCATCGTCGGAATCGACCGAATGCCGAATCGCTGACCGAGGTCCGACAGTTCGTCGGTGTTCACCTTGATCACCAGCGCCTTGCCGGCCTGCCGCGCGGCGACTTTCTGCAGTTCCGGCGCCACCATGCGACAGGGGCCGCACCACGGCGCCCAGTAGTCGACGATCACCGGCACCGAGGCTGAAGCCATCAGCCGATCGAAATCCGCCGAGTCGTGGACGTCAATCGGCGACGCCGGAGCGGGGATCTCCGTCTTGCAGCGTGCGCATCGTACGCGCTCGCTCAGTCGATCGTAAGCCAGCCGGTTTTTTTGACCGCAGGATGGGCACGCCGCGATGAGTCCGCGCGCGTCGGGTTCGTACACCGCCATCCTTCTATTCTAGGCGACAGGAGACGATACCAAGCTCATGTCTCATTTTCGCGCGCGTTTCGTTTTCGCGACCGGTTGCTTCACCGGCGCGTCGGACATGACGGCATTGCCGAGCAGGGCGACGCTGATCGCGTAGGAATTCGCGCAGTTGTACTCCAGCAGCGCGTCGTAGTTCTGGTAGACCAGAAAGTGGCGCGTCGTCCCTGACACGAGCGATGCGGCCGGCATGGAAGCGGGCAGGGCTTTGCCGCCTGGCAACCGCACGCCGAGCTCGTCCCAGCGCGCGCGCGGAAGCGCGACGGTCATATCGCGCCTGGCGCGGCAGCCCCCGCTGCGCCGCGCCACGCCACCGGCAATCCGACGCGCGGCCTCACGGCCGACGGCGACCTCGCGTCCCCAGGTGTCGTCGGCGCGCCAGCCGTTCCCTTTGAGATAGTTGGCGATCGACGCAAAGATGTCGGCTTCGTCCGACCACACGTCGCGGCGCCCGTCGCCGTCCCAGTCCTCGGCGAACTTCAGGTAGCTCGACGGCATGAACTGGACCTGGCCCATCGCGCCGGCCCACGAGCCGCGCAGCCGGGCCAGTTCGATGTCGCCGCGATTGACGATCTCGAGTGCGTCGAGCAGTTCACCGCGGAAAAACGTCGCCCGGCGCGGATCCCACGCGAGCGTCGCCAGCGCGGCGACGATCGGACGCGTGCCGGTGAAGCGGCCGAAGCTCGATTCCATCCCCCAGATGCCGGCGATGATCCGGGGCGGTACGCCGTAGCGGTCGCTGACCTCGTTCAGCAGCTTGCGATGTCGCGCGACGATCTCTCGCCCGGCGCGGATCGTCTTGGGCGTCAGTGCACGACTCAGGTATGTCTCGAGAGAAAGCACCGTTTCCGCCTGGGACCGATCGCGTTCGAGGACCACGGGGAGCGGTTCCTCGATGCCCCCAAGGGCTTCGTCCACGATCTCGGGTCGGATGCCTCGCGCTAGCGCGTCCGTTCGGACGCCGGCCAACCATTCCGAGAATGATGGGCGCGCGGCGTCCTGCGCCTGCGCAAAGGCTGAGGTACAAATGACGATGGACGCGATCAGCAGAACCAGGCAAGTCTGAAGTCTGAAGTTTGAAGTCAGACGACGCAGGCGAAGCGACCGGGCGGCCTTCAGATGTCCGGCTTCAGCCTTCTGACTTCCCACTTCAGACTTCATAGCCCAGTCTACATCCCTTCAAGCGCCCGAACCGCCAATCGTGACGCTCGACGATTGGACCTGTCCGCCGTAGCCCCATATGACCTTCGGAGCGAAGGTGGATGGGCTGCAACTGGGCTATTCGTGGGCATGGTCCGTGCTGTCTGCAGAGGCAGTGCAAGAGTCTTTCAAGCGAACAGAGCTGGTCATTCCCTGGCGGACGCTGCTGAAAGTCATCGCTGCGGTCGCGCTCGTGTGGATGTGGTTGAAGCTCGTCGAGCTCGGCCTCGTCATTATCGTCGCGGTGCTGCTCGCAGTGACGCTGAACCCGATCGTCAACTGGCTCGAGCGCCGCAGGCTGCCGCGCGCGGCGGCCGCCACCGTCGTCGGATTCGTCTTGGTCGCCGTCGTCGGAGGGTTCCTCGCCGCCAGCTGGTCGTCGCTTTCGAGCGAGGCCAGTTTGGCCGCGGAACACATCCGGCAGTTCGAACGGGACACGCTCGGGCACCTACCAGGATGGGTGCGCGAAGCCGTGGGTGGAGCGGGCACCGTCGATATCCAGTCCCAGATCGCGCCCTACGCGCTCGGCCTCGGACAGTCGGCCTTGTCGGCCCTCGTCGTCGCGCTGCTGGCGTTTGTCCTGACGCTGTATCTGCTGATCGAAGGCCGGCGCACGCGCGACTGGCTGATGGCGTTCGTGCCCAGGACACACCGCGGCAAGGTCGAGGAAACGCTCCGCGTGGGGGAGCGCGTCATCTTCGCGTACGTCGTCAGCAACGTCATCACGTCAGTCTTTGCCGCGCTGGTCGTTGGCGTCGCCCTGTCGCTGCTCCATGTGCCGGGTGCGCTCCTGCTCGCGCTGATCGCCGGCCTGTTCGACTTCGTGCCGGTGGTGGGATTCATCCTCTCGAGCATCTTCGCGGTGATCATGGCGCTCTCGGTCTCCCCAGGCACGGCGCTCGCCGTTCTCGCGCTCTACTGCGCGTATCACTTCGTCGAGAACTACGTCATCGCGCCGTGGGCGTACGGCGACCGGTTGAAGCTTTCCAATCTCGCGGTGATTCTGGCGTTCGCGATTGGCGCCGCGGTCGCTGGGGTGATCGGCGCGCTGATTGCGCTGCCGGTGGCCGCGGTGTATCCAGCGATTGAACAGATCTGGCTGCGTGACGCGCTGGCCGACGACACGGTCGCCGAGCACCGGGCCATCGAGCATCGCAGAGCCGGCTGAGCGTCAGTGCGCCGCTTCGACGTGTCCGCCGGCCTTCGGTCTCTTCATCAACAGCACGAGCGGAACCAGCGCAAAGAACATGACGCCCAGTAGCTGAAAGATGGTGACGAACGACATCATCGTTGCCTGACGCTGGACGACGCCGAAAAGGGCGGCGTAGGCGCGATTCGTGGCGGTGATGGCGTCGGCGCCCGCCGCGATGAACGCGTTCTTCATCTGCGCGAGCAACGTCTGAGCCGCCGGATTGAAGGGCGTGACGTTGGCGCCAAGCAGCGCCGTCGTCGACTGGCCATCGCGCGCGAGCATCGTGCCGGTGCTGGCAATCCCGATGCTGCCGCCGATATTCCGCATCAGGTTGAACAGGCTCGTCGCATTTCCCATGCGCTCGCGCGGGATCGGATCCATCGACACGGTCGTCAGCGGCACGAACAGCAGCGACATCCCGATGCCTTGTATCAGCTGCGGCCAGAAGATGTCCCAATAGCCCGCCTGCAGATTCAGGGACGACAGCCATAACAGCGACGCCCCGCCGATCATCAGGCCAGCGGTGAGGAGCTTTCGCGGATCGAAGCGCCCCGTCATCAGACCCGTGATCGGCATCATGACGAAGGCGCCAATGCCACGAGGCGCCATGGCGATGCCGGCCTGGAGCGGGGGATAGCCGAGCAGAGTTTGCAGCATCACCGGCAGTAGCACCATGCTGCCGTAGAGGACGAACCCCACGACCGTCATCAGAAAGACGCCCACGGCATAGCTGCGCGCTTTGAAGACACGCAGGTCGACAATCGGATCGTCGGTCGTCAACTCGTGCGCAACGAGCGCCACCAGCGTGACGACGCTGATGACCGCGAGCGCGGTGATGAAGGTCGACTCGAACCAGTCTTCCTGCTGTCCCTTGTCGAGCACGATTTGCAGCGCGCCGATGCCCACGACCAGCATCCCCATCCCCCAGTAGTCCACCTTCCGCGACTCGCTGCGGAGGTACGGCGGATCGAAGATGTAAAGCTTCGTCATCACGATCGACGCGATGCCCACCGGGATGTTGATGTAGAAGACCCAGCGCCAGCTGTAGTTGTCGGTCAGCCACCCGCCGAGCACCGGACCCAGAATGGGCGCGACGACGATGCCGAGTGCCCAGAAGCCCATGGCCTTGCCGCGATCCTGCGGCGTGAACGCCTCCAGCAGCACGGCCTGTGACAGGGGCTGCAGCGCGCCGCCGGTCGCGCCCTGGAGAATCCGGAAGACGATCAGCATGCTGAGCGTCGGGGCGAGGCCGCACAGGAACGACGAGGCCGTGAAGCCGACCACCGAGAGCATCAGCAGGCGCTTGCGACCGAAGGTGCTCGCGAGCCACCCGGTCATCGGCAGAATGATCGCGTTGGCGACGAGGTACGAGGTCAGCGCCCACGTCGCCTCGTCGATGGACGCTGAAAGGCTGCCGGCGATGTGCGGCAGCGACACGTTCACGACCGTGGTGTCCAGCACCTCCATGAAGGTGGCGAACATCACCGAGACGGCAATCAGCCACGGGTTG
>Ga0068863_100000905_pt1 | contig 29860 bp, 28 predicted proteins | sample KBSSwiS62_FD_66596 | JGI IMG/M metagenome (GOLD analysis project Ga0068863, IMG submission 66596) | Switchgrass rhizosphere microbial communities from Kellogg Biological Station, Michigan, USA - KBS Switchgrass S6-2 | ecosystem: Host-associated > Plants > Roots > Rhizosphere > Soil ... | reverse complement strand
CGGGGCGGGGAAGTCGACGCTGCTGCGCCTGCTGGCCGGGGAGACGGGTGGGGGAGAGAGCGACACCGAGGGGTCGGTCTCGCTGTCCCCGCCGGACGCGACCGTCGGGCACCTGCCCCAGGAGCCCGAGCGCGGGCTGGAGCCGATCAGCGCCTACCTCGCCCGCCGGACCGGGGTGGTCGCGGCGCAGGCCGCCATGGACGCCGCCGCCGCGGAGCTGGCGACCTCGGACGGGACCGAGTACTCGGCCGCGTTGGAGCGTTGGCTCGCCCTCGGCGGAGCCGATCTCGACGAGCGGTCCGGCGAGGTCGCGGCGGAGGTCGGGCTGGACGTCCCGCTCGACACCCCGATGCGCGCGCTCTCCGGCGGGCAGGCCGCCCGCGCCGGGCTCGCGGCGCTGCTGCTCTCCCGCTACGACGTCCTGCTGCTCGACGAGCCCACCAACGACCTGGACCTCGACGGCCTGGAGCGGCTGGAGAAGTTCGTGCAGGGGCTCCGGGGTGGGCGGGGAGCGAGCACCGTGATCGTGTCGCACGACCGTGAGTTCCTGGCCCGCACGGTGAACCGGATCGTGGAGCTGGACCTGCACCAGCACCGGGTCGGGGTCTACGACGGCGGCTACGACAGCTACCTCGCCGAGCGCGAGATCGCGCGCAGGCACGCCCGCGAGGCGTACGAGGAGTACGACGACAAGCTGGACCAGCTCAAGGACCGCGCGCAGATGCAGCGGAACTGGATGGCCACCGGCGTCCGGAACGCGCGGCGCAAGTCGAAGGACAACGACAAGAACGTCAAGGCCAAGCGGGCCGAGACCAGCGAGAAGCAGGCGTCGAAGGCCCGCCAGACCCAGCGCGCGATCGAGCGCCTCGAGGTCGTCGAGGAGCCCCGCAAGGAGTGGGACCTGCGCATGTCGATCGCCGCGGCCCCGCGCTCCGGCGCGGTCGCGGCGCGGCTGGACGGCGCCGTCGTCGAGCGGGGGTCGTTCACGCTCGGGCCGGTCACCGCGCAGGTCGACTGGGCCGACCGCGTGATCATCACCGGGGCCAACGGGTCGGGGAAGTCGACGCTGCTCGGCGCGTTGCTCGGGCGGATCCCCCTCTCCGCGGGCTCGGCGGGCCTCGGGTCGGGCGTGACGGTCGGCGAGATCGACCAGGCCCGCGGGCTGTTCCTGGGGGACGACCCGCTCGTGACGGCGTTCGGCCGGGCGGTGCCGGACTGGCCGGAGTCCGAGGTGCGGACCCTGCTCGCCAAGTTCGGGCTGACCAAGGAGCACGTCCCGCGCCCGGCGGCGTCGCTGTCACCGGGTGAGCGGACCCGGGCGGCGCTCGCGTTGCTGCAGGCCCGCGAGGTGAACCTGCTGGTGCTCGACGAGCCCACCAACCACCTCGACCTGCCCGCGATCGAGCAGCTCGAGCAGGCCCTGGACTCGTTCCCCGGCACCGTCCTGCTGGTCACCCACGACCGGCGGATGCTGGACACGGTCCGCTCCACCCGCCGCTGGCACGTGGAGCGGGGCCGGCTGGTCTCTTGACCTTGCCGCCCCGCCCGGACTTAGCCTCCACGATGGACGCCCGGGAGGCCGAGGCGATGGCCGCCCACTCCGCGTACTGGCGGGGCCGGCTCGCCTAGGGCCACACCACGTTCTTCGGCCCGGTCGGCGATCCCGCCGGGGTGTGGGGCATGGCCCTGGTCCGCGGATCGGCGGCGGAGGTGGCGGAGGGGTGCCGAGCAGACCCCGCGGTGCGCTCGGGCGTCTGCACCTTCGACGTCCTGCCCGTCCTCGCGCCGGTCACCATTCTCTGAGGAACGAACGGCGCGACCGCTCACCCGGTGTGAGCGACCGCGCCGATCGCCGACGGGGGACGATCAGGCCTGTGCGGTCTGCTGTGGGCCGATGGCGAAGCGGAGCTCCTCCTGGCCCTCGTCGTTGGTGAACGGCTGCACGTCGAGGACCTTGTCGTCCAGCACCTCGGCCGCCATGGGTTCGAGGAACACGTTCAGCCCCTCGGCGGTGAGCACCGTGTCGTTCCCGTCCGCCTGGGCGGCGAGGGAGAGCTCCAGACCCTGCTCGGGATCGGTGGCCGCGATCCGCAGGCCGCCGCCGTCGGGCAGCTCCGCGTCGGTGGTCAGCGTCTTGATGGCTTCGGCCGCGGTATCGGTGATTGCCAACATTCGACCGACCGTACCGAGAATCCGGCAGGCCCGCAGATCTCAGCCGAAGCTGTCGGGGTCCGGGCCGATCCGGTTGCCGGCGTCCAGGCCGGTCAGGGCGGCCACGTCGTCGTCGGCCAGCTCGAAACCGAAGACGTCGAAGTTCTCCACGATGCGCGACGGGGTCACGGACTTGGGGAACACGATGTTGCCCAGCTGGAGGTGCCAGCGGAGCACGATCTGCGCCGGGGTCCGGCCGTACTTCTCGGCGAGCGCGGTGACCACCCCGTCCTGCAGCAGCGGTCCGCCCTGGCCCAGCGGGCTCCACGCCTCGGTCGCGATGCCGTGGCCGCGGTGGTACTCGCGCAGCGCGGCCTGGCCGAAGTCCGGGTGCACCTCGATCTGGTTGACCGAGGGCACCGTGTCGCTCTCGGCGGCGAGCCGGTCGAGGTGCGGGATCTGGAAGTTCGAGACGCCGATGGACCGCGTCTTCCCCGCGGCCTTGGCCTCCTCGAAGCCGCGCCAGGTATCGACGTAGGCGTCGCGCTTCGGCTGCGGCCAGTGGATCAGGAAGAGGCCGACCCGGTCCAGCCCCAGCTTGGTCAGGCTCTCGTCGAGCGCCTTCTGCGCCTCCCGGCGGCCGTGGCGGTCGTTGTTCAGCTTCGTGGTGACGAAGAGCTCCTCGCGGGCGATCCCGGACGCCGCGATCGCCTTGCCCACCGACTCCTCGTTGCCGTACATCTGCGCGGTGTCGACGTGGCGGTAGCCGGCGTCGAGGGCGCGGGCGACGGCCTCCTCGGCCTCCCTGCCCGCGTCGACCTGCCAGACGCCGAACCCGAGCTGGGGGATCTGGACACCATCGTTCAGGGTGATGGTCGGAACAGACATGGTTCCGGTCTACCCCTGAACCGGGTCGGCTACCCCGCGAGGTTCCTCACGCCGCCTGCGGGAATGCGCGCACACGGGGCGCGAATGGTTCACCCCTGGGGGCGGGGTTCGGCGCTCAGGCCCAGTGCCCGCGCCGCCATCCGGGCGAGATGTACCGGCTCTCTCGTCCCCGCCTGGCGTAGCTGGGTGCGGCAGGAGAAGCCGTCCGCGAGCACCTCGACGTCCGGGTCCGCGCCCCGGACGGCAGGCAGCAGCACCCGCTCGGCCGCGGCCATCGAGACCTCGTAGTGGCCCTTCTCGAAGCCGAAGTTGCCCGCCAACCCGCAGCAGCCCGAGTCGAGCACCTCGGCGTCGATGCCCAGGGCGGCCATGACCGCGCGGTCCGCGTCCGAGCCGAGATCGGCGTACTGGTGGCAGTGCAGCTGGACGAGCGCCCTGGTCGAGCCGGAGGACCGCGCGCGGAGCTCGTCGGTGTGCTCGGCGAGCAGCTCGGCGAACGTGCGCACGGTGAGGGCCTTGACCAGCGGGTCGTCCGGGAGGAGCTCCTCGGCGTCCGTGCGCAGCGCCGCCGTGCACGAGGGTTCGAGGCCCACCACGGGCACGCCGTCGGTGATCCAGGGCTCGATGGCCCGCACCGAGCGGCGCAGCACCCGTCGGGCCGCGGCGACCTGGCCGGTGGAGGTCCAGGTCAGTCCACAGCAGACCGTCCGCGGCGGCAGCTCGACGGCGTACCCGAGCGACTCGAGCACCGCGACCGCGTCCTCGGCGATGCCCGGGTCGAAATGCTCGGTGAAGGTGTCCGGCCACAGCAGGAGCCGCCCGCGCGGGGCCGAGACCGGAGCCGCCGCGGCGAGCGCCCGGGCCCGGGCGGTGGTCGTGAACGTCTCGCGAGCGATCGGCGGGATGGCCCGCTCCGGCGCGATCCCGCCCGCCCGTTTGGCCGCCGCGGCGAGGGGCCGCACGCGCGCGAGGACGTTGAGCCCGTCCACCCAGCTCGCGGGCAGCTTCCCGACCAGCCGCAGCCAGCGCGGCAGGGCGCCCATCGAGTAGTGGCTCGCGGGGCGGAGCCTGTTCTTGTAGCGGTTGGCGAGGAACTCGGTCTTGTACGCCGCCATGTCCACGCCGACCGGGCAGTCGGTCTTGCAGCCCTTGCAGGACAGGCAGAGATCGAGGGCGTCGGCGACGTCGTCGTCCCGCCAGCCGCCGGTGACCACCTCGCCGTTCGCCATCTCGAACAGCAGCCGGGCCCGGCCGCGGGTGGAGTGCTGCTCCTCGCCGGTGGCGCGGTAGCTGGGACACATCACGCCGCCGTGCGAGGTCACGCACCTGCCCACGCCGAGGCAGCGGCGCAGGGCCCGGCCGAACTCGCCGCGGTCGTGGGTGAAGGCCAGCACCGGGGTGCCGAGCGCCGGCATCCCCATGAAGATGCGCAGGTCGGAGTCCAGGCGCGCGGAGCGGACGATGCAGCCGGGGTTCATCCGGTCGTCGGGGTCGAACACGCCCTTGAACTCCTCGAACGCCGCGATGACGTCCGGCGGGAACATCCGCGGCAGCAGCTCGGAACGCGCGCGGCCGTCCCCGTGCTCGCCGGACAGCGACCCCCCGTGCGCGACGACGGCGTCCGCCGCGTCCTCCATGAACGCCCGGAAGTTCGCGATCCCCGGCTCGGTGAGCAGGTCGAAGTCGATCCGGACGTGCAGGCAGCCGTCGCCGAAGTGTCCGTAGTAGACACCCCGGCGGCCGTGCCGGGCGAGCACCCGGTCGAACTCGCGCAGGTAGGAGCCGAACCGCTCCGGCGGTACGGCGGCGTCCTCCCAGCCGGGCCAGGCCTCGCCGCCGTCGGGGCTGCGGGTCAGGATCCCGGCGCCGTCCTCGCGGATGCGCCACAGCGCCTTCATGCGCGTGGGGTCGTCCTCGACCACGGCCTCGGTGAGGCCGTGCGGGCGCATGGCCCGCGCGATGGCCTCGGCCTTCGCCCTGGCCTCGGCCCTGGACTCCCCGCCGGTCTCGACGTAGAGCCAGCCGCCGCCGGGCGGCAGCGCCCGCGACATCGTCTCCACGGGGTTCTGGGCACGCAGCGCCGCGATCAGGCCTGCGTCCATGCCCTCGATGGTCAGCGGGGCGTGCTCGCGCACGACCATGACGTTGTCCGCCGCGACGTACGCCGACTCGAAGCCGAGCACCGCCAGCGCGCGGGCGGGCGGCGACTCGACCAGCCGCATGGTGGCGGCGGTGATCACGGCGAGGGTGCCCTCGGACCCGACCATCGCCTTCGCGAGGTCGTGGGGCAGCTGGTCGAGGTTGTAGCCGGACACGCGGCGGGTGAGATCCGGGAAGGTCTCGGCGACGCGCGGCCCGATGCGCTCGTGCAGCGCGGCGAGCCTCGCCGGGATCTCCCCCGTCGGGTTCGCGGTGTCGAGGCGCTCGCCCCGGTAGGTCAGGGTCTCCAGGGCCACCGTGTTGTCCACGGTCTTGCCCCACGCCACGGAGTGCGAGCCGCAGGCGTTGTTGCCGACCATCCCGCCGATGGTGCAGCGGTTGTGGGTGGACGGGTCCGGGCCGAAGGTCAGGCCGTGCGGCGCCGCGGCGTCCCGGAGCTGGTCGCAGATCACCCCGGGCTCGACGCGCGCGGTGCGGGCGTCCGGGTCCAGCGACAGGATCCGGTTCATGTGCTTCGTGAAGTCCAGCACGACGGCCGTGTTGACCGCCTGCCCGGCGATGGACGTCCCCGCCCCCCGCGGCAGCACCGGGACCTGGTGCTCGCGACAGACGGCCAGCACGGCCTCGACGTCCGCCGCGTCCCGCGGGGCGACCACGCCGATCGGCACCTTGCGGTAGTTCGAGGCGTCCGCGGACCACATCGCCCGATGTGCCGGGTCGAAGCGGACCTCGCCCGCCACGACGGTCGTGAGATCGGCGGCGAGGGCGTCGGTGGGGGTGGGTTCGAGCGCTGTCACGGTGTCAGTCTGATCCCCGGGCGTCACCAGTTCTCGACGGACTTCGTGAGGATGTCGGCGATGTCGTCCTCGGACGGCGTCCTCGGACACGTGGCGAGCAGGCGAGGACCCGCTCGACGCCGTAGGCCGTGAGCTCGAACCCCACCTCGTCGACGGCCCCGGCGCCGAACTTCAGGGGCGGGGCGCCCCAGGTGAAGATGGTCTCCTCGGACAACGGGTTCTCGGTGGCCATGGTGGGTCGGTCCCTTCAGCGCTGAGGGGTCGGCCCCGCCACAGTGGCATGTAGCATGCCACCCGGCAGTTCGTGCGGCTCGCCCTATCCGCGGGTCCACCCGAGGTCGACCTCGACCGGCTCGCCGCCCGCCTCCTGTGCGATCAGCAGCTCCGCGGTGTGCTGGATGTGCTCGCGCATCGCCTTCGCGGCGGCCTCGGCGTCGGCGGCCTCGACCAGGTCGAGGATCGTGCGGTGCTCGGCCACGATGTCCGGCAGCGACCGGGACTCCCGCGCCGTCGACACCCCCCGGCGCAGCACCATGTCCCGCAGCCCGTCGACGTAGCCGGCGAGCCGGGCGTTGCCCGAGGCCTCCAGCAGCATGCGGTGGAAGCGGCGGTCGTGCTCGAACATGGTGAACTCGTCGTCGGCGTTCGCGGCCTTCTCCATCTGCGCGAACGTCCGGCGGATCTCCTTGAGGTGGACCGGGTCCAGCCGCCCGACGGCCCGGCGGGTCGCCGCGGGCTCCAGCAGCAGCCGCAGGGCGAAGACCTCCTCGAGATCGTGCAGCGAGGGGAGCAGCACGCGCACCCCGCGGTTCTTCTCGAACCGCACCATCCCCTGCTGCGCGAGCTTGATCAACGCCTCGCGGACGGGGGTGCGGGAGACCCCGAGCTGGGTCGCCAGCGTCTGCACGGAGTAGAGGGTGCCGGGCACCAGCTCGCCGCTGACCACGGCCGCGCGCAGGGCCGCGAGGACCTGCGCGTTGACACTCGCGGTGGCGGGCAGCCGCTCCATGTGATCACCCTCTCCCTCGGAGAGTGGCATGTCACACACCACCGGTCAAACACCGGACGGCGCCGCCGGGGGTGCGGTGGCGCCGTCCGGGCGAGCGGGTCAGGAGTTGGGGCCCTCCAGCATCTCGGTGACCAGGGCGGCGATCGGGGAGCGCTCCGAGCGCGTGAGGGTCACGTGCGCGAAGAGCGGGTGGCCCTTCAGCTTCTCGATCACCGCGGCGATGCCGTCGTGCCTGCCGACGCGCAGGTTGTCCCGCTGCGCGACGTCGTGCGTGAGGACCACGCGGCTCGCCGTGCCGAGCCGGGAGAGGACCGTCAGGAGCACGTTGCGCTCCAGCGACTGCGCCTCGTCGACGATCACGAACGTGTCGTGCAGCGACCGGCCGCGGATGTGGGTGAGCGGCAGGACCTCCAGCATCCCGCGGGCGATGATCTCGTCCAGCACGTTCTGGCTGACGAGGGCGCCGAGGGTGTCGAACACCGCCTGGGCCCACGGGCCCATCTTCTCCGCCTCGCTGCCGGGCAGGTACCCGAGCTCCTGCCCGCCGACGGCGTAGAGCGGCCGGAAGACGACGATCCTGCGGTGCTGCTGGCGCTCCATGACGGCCTCGAGGCCCGCCAGCAGGGCGAGCGCGGACTTCCCCGTCCCGGCCCGTCCACCCAGCGACACGATCCCGATGTCCGGGTCCAGCAGCAGGTCCAGCGCGACCCGCTGCTCCGCCGAGCGCCCGTGCAGCCCGAAGGCCTCCCGGTCCCCGCGCACCAGCTTGATCTGCTTGTCCGCCGTGACCCGGCCGAGCGCCGAGCTCGTGCCGCCGAGCAGCCGGATGCCGGTGTTGCACGGCAGCTCCGCGGCCTCGACGTGGTCGAGGACGCCGTCCCGGAACAGGACGTCGACGTCCTCGGCCGCCACCTCGACGTCGGCCATGCCGGTCCAGCCCGACGGCACGACGTCCTGCCCGTGGTACTCGTCAGCGGGCAGTCCGACGGCCGCCGCCTTGACCCGCAGCGGCATGTCCTTGGTGACGAGCACGACCTCCCGCGACGTGCCGTAGTCCGCCTGCAGGTTGAGCGCGCAGGCCAGGATCCGGCTGTCGTTGGTGTCCGCGCGGAACCCGCTGGGGAGCACGGACTGGTCGCTGTGGTTCAGCTCCACGTGCAGCGTCCCACCGGCCTCGCCGATCGGCACCGGCGCGTCGAGCCTGCCGTGGGCGATCCGGAGGTCGTCGAGCTGGCGGAGCGCCGAGCGGGCGAACCAGCCCAGCTCGGGGTGGTGTCGCTTGCCCTCGAGTTCGGAGATGACCACGAGCGGGAGGACGACCTGGTGCTCCTCGAACCGGGTCAGCGACCACGGGTCGGAGAGGAGGACGGAGGTGTCGAGCACGTAGCAGCGGGCGGGGACCTGCTCCGCGCCGCTTTCCTGAACCGGGGCCGTACGACGTTCGGTCACGGGTGCTCCCTCGTGAGCGCGACACCACGCCCACAGTTCCGGTGGGCCGGCCGACCCTGGCGCGGATGCACAGACACTGCTGCCTGCACGCCCGCAAGGGCCGGGTGCCGGCCCTCTCGGGTGCTTCGCAACACCACGTCCAGGGCCTCCCCGGACGGTGCGATCGGGTACGCACCGCCACCGGTGACGCTACTAGCGGTCACCCTCATGCGGTCAAGGGTGACCTTCGGCCCTGCGGACCGTCGAACCCCAGAATTAACAGAACGGCCGACCGCTCATCGCGTGATCGACACCGTCCGTCGCCGGCGCACCCCGACCGGGTGACGGCTGAGCGGCCCAGCCCCCGTGGACCGGTGGCAGTAGTGCCGCCGGCGTCAGCGGCTGGGCCACCAACCTGCGGAAACGCGCTGGGTCACCGGCCCAGAAGGCCCGAGCGAGCGGGTATCCCACGACGTAGGTCGCCGTGTAGCCCCGCCAGTGTGGGTCGGTGACGAACCGGAGCGCCCGCTCGACGCGTTCGTCGTCCAGCAGCAGCCAGCGCGCCAGATGGGCCCGGGCGGCGTCGGGCCCGGCCCGTTCGGCGAGGAGCGCGGCGTCCAGGCGGGCGTGCTGGAGGGGCAGCATCGCCTCGTCGAGGGCCTCGGCCAGGTCACCGTCCGTGCACACTCCGACGTCGGCGAGCACGTCCGCGGCCCACCGCCCCCACCCCGGCCCGACGACGGCCTCGAGCGCGAGGTCGGCCGCCCCCTCGACGACGAGCGCCCGCGGCGAGCGGGTCAGGCTCAGCGCCCGCTCGGGGTCCCGCGAGGCGAGCCTGCTCAGGTGCTCGGTGTGGTGGCCCGGGTAGGTCTCGTGCGCCACGAGCCGGGCCAGCTGCCCGGCCCGCAGCGGCGCGTCCGCGCTGAAGCGGACGAGCGAGCGGCCGCCGCCGAGCGGGCGGCTGAACCCGCTCCACGGCCGGTTCTCCACCAGCTCGACGGTCACGCCCTCCCGCGCGGGCAACTCCATCAGCTCCGCGGTGCGGGCCCGCAGGGCGGCGAGCAGCACGGCGATCGCCCGCGACCGCCGCTCGGGCGGGACCTCGTCCGCGCGGCGCAGGGCCGCGAGCCGGGCGCGCACCGATCCGGCGCCGGGCAGCAACTCCGCCAGCCTGCGGTGCGCCTCGCGGTACCGGTCCGGGTCGCCGAGGCGGACGACGACGCCGTAGGTGTCCCTGATCTCCGCCGCCAGGCCGACGCGTTCGCCCGCGGCGCCCCGGGCCGTGCGCTCCAGCGCGGTGAGCTCCCCGGCCAGGTAGGCCCGGCGCACCGGGGACAGCTCCAGGAACTCGACGGCCCGGCGCAGGCCGCGGGCCGTCTCCGCGAGTGCCGCCGGGGCGGGCCGCGGCTCGGACCGGACATGCCTGCGCAGGGCCGGATCACCGGTCCAGGACTCGACGGTGCCCGGCACGAGCCGCTCGCAGCGCAGGGCCAGCAACGCGGTGTCACGTGCCACCGCACCCACTCCGACCCGCGCAGACCGCATCCCGGGCACGCTACCGGGTCCGATACCCCCGAGGGGCTTCGTCACGATCGTGGCCGCGGCCGTCCCGATCGACTGAGGCCCACGACTGTCCGTGTCCGGGAATCCGCGAACCGGTCACGCCCGACGGGACGAAGTCACCCGATTCATGGAATAACCAAACGCAGCGTCGCCGACTCACACGATAGTGGTAGCGAATTTGTTCGCCATGTTGCGAAGCGATAAATTCTTCCTCAGTCAGCGCGGGCTCCCCGGTCGGACGCTGACGTGAAAGGGGCCGGTTCGCCGACCCCACGCACTTAACAGGAGAAGAACTGTGCTGAAGAAGGCTGGAATTGTCGTGGCCGGCGTCGCCGCGTCCATCGTCGCCGTCAGCCCGCTCGCCTTCGCCGGCGAGTCGGCCGCGTACCACCAGAGTGGCAAGACGGTGGGCATCGACAAGTCGGGCGCGGGCCTCGTCAACGTCTCCGGCAACGACGTCAACGTTCCGATCCAGGCGTGCAACAACGACGTCCCGGTCAACGCGGGTGTCGGCGCGGTGCAGGGCAACCTGAAGGACCTGACCGGTGCCCTCACCGGTGCGGCCGCCCTGTTCGGCAAGGCGTCCTCCTCGACGGCCATCGCCACCGACTCGGACCGCGCCTGCGGCCAGGAGTCGGGCGCGGGCGACTCGGTCAAGTGACCTTCGCCTGAAGCCACCAGGAACGCCGGGCCTCGCGCCCGGCGTTCCTGTGCGTTTCCTCGACAATTCACGTGACGTTCGACAACGGCGCGGAATCCACCGATCGAGGGAATAACCTCCAGATCCTCGAAATCCCGACACGATCGGGTCAGACGATTTCTCCCCGGCGTCTGGAACGGATAGATTGATCTCAGTCGGTGCGGGCTCCCCAGTCGAACACCGACTTGTCAGGGGCCGATGACAGTCGGTTCCCACGACTCACAGGAGAAGTACACGTGCTGAAGAAGGTTGCCCTCGTCGCCGCCGCGTCCGCCGCGTCCGTCGTCGCCCTGAGCCCCCTCGCGTTCGCGCACGAGGGCTCGACGACCGGTATCGACAAGACCGGCAAGGGCCTGTTCAACGCCTCCGGCAACAACGTCAACGTGCCGATCCAGGGCTGCAACAACGACGTCCCGGTCAACGCCGGCTTCCTCGTGGGCCAGGCCAACGCCAAGGACATCGTGGGCTCCGCCACCGGCGCGCTCGGCATCCTGGGCGCGGCGAAGGCCGACTCCTCGATCACCACCGACACCGACCGCACCTGCGGCCAGGTCTCGGGCGCCGGCGACTCGGTGAACTGAGCTCTGCTCCAGACGGAGGGCGTCGGACCTGCGGGTCCGGCGCCCTTCGGCGTTCCCGGAGCCTGCTGTTCCCGGCGCCCACTGTTTCCGGGGCCTGCTGTTCCGGGGCCTGCTGTTCCGGGGCCTGCTGTTCCGGGGCCTGCTGTTTCCGGGGCCTGCTCAGGCCCCGAAGCGGCGGTGGCGCGCCGCGTACTCGCGCAGCGCCCGCAGAAAGTCCACCCGGCGGAACTCGGGCCAGTAGGCCTCGCAGAAGTGGAACTCCGAGTGCGCGCTCTGCCAGAGCAGGAAGCCGGAGAGTCGCTGCTCGCCCGACGTGCGGATCACCAGGTCCGGGTCCGGCTGACCGGACGTGTAGAGGTGCGCCGCGATGTGGTCGACGTCGAGCACCTCGGCGAGCTCCTCGATCGTCGTCCCGGTCTCGGCGTGCTGCAGCAGCAGCTTGCGTACCGCGTCCGCGATCTCCTGCCTGCCGCCGTACCCGACCGCCACGTTCAGCTGCAGGCCCGGGCGGTCCGCCGTCCGCGCGGCCGCCGCGGCGAGCCGCTCGGCCATCGGCGGCGGCAGCAGCTCCAGGGCGCCGACGACCCGCAGCCGCCACGGCGTCGTCGGGCCGCTGAGGTCGTCCACGACGTCCGCGATGATGTCCAGCAGCGGGAGCAGCTCGTCGTCGGGCCGGTTGAGGTTGTCGGTCGAGAGCAGGAACAGGGTGACGACCTCGACCTTCGACTCGGTGCACCAGCCGAGCAGGTCGGAGATCTTCGCGGCACCCGCGCGATGGCCGTCGTTGACGTCCTCCAGGCCCGCGTCCCGGGCCCAGCGCCGGTTGCCGTCCAGCATCAGCGCCACGTGTCGCGGGCGCTCGGCCCCGGCGAGGCGCCGGGCGAGCCTGGCCTCGTACATCGAATAGAGCAGGTCACGGACACCCACGGACGGGCAGCCTACGCCGCACGTCGACGACCACCGCCGCCCAGCCGTCGCGCTTCACCCGCCGGCCACCGCATGGTCATCCGGTCTGCGCCCGCGATCCCGTAGCCTCCTGGGGTGTGACCGTCGGGACCCTCGTTCCTCCGCCTGACGCCCCGTTCGTGAAGCCGCGGATGCGCGGCTGGCTGCACCTGTGGTCCTTCGTCGTCTCCGTGGCGGCGTGCGCGACCCTGGTCGCGGTCGCGGCGAGCCTGGTCGGCGGGATGGCCGCGCTGGCCACGTCCGTGTACAGCATCACGATCCTGGGCCTGTTCGGCACCAGCGCGCTCTACCACCGCCGCACCTGGACGTCGCCGCGCAGCAGGCTGGTCATGCGCAGGCTGGACCACTCGATGATCTTCGTGTTCATTGCGGGGACGTACACGCCGGTCACCATGCTCGCGATGGACCCCACGACGGGCCGGTGGATGCTGGCCACCGTGTGGGCAGGCGCGTTCGTCGGCGTGATCCTGAAGATGTGCCGGCCGCACGCGCCGAAGTGGGTGGGGGTGCCGATCTACGTCGCCCTCGGCTGGGTCGCGGTGTTCGTGCTGCCGGACCTGCTGCACAACGCCGGGGTCGCGGCGTTGGTCCTGCTGCTCGTCGGGGGGGCGCTGTACACGGCGGGCGCGGTGTTCTACGCCGTGCACTGGCCGAACCCGTGGCCCCGCACCTTCGGTTACCACGAGTTCTTCCACGCGGCCACGGTGCTGGCCGCGGTGTGCCACCAGCTCGCGATCTGGTTCGTCCTGTTCAAGGGCTGACTCGCCGCCACGGTGCGCCCCTGCGCTGGACTGGGTGTTACTCGGGTCCCCGGGTCCGCAGCTCGTCCACCTTGGCCATCGCCTCCCGCAGGTCGGCCAGCCACGCGTCCGCGTTGCGCCCGACGAGGCGCACTGCCCAGGCCAGCGCGTCCGAGCGGGAGCGGGCGACCCCGGAGTCGACGAGGGTGTCCAGCACCATCCGCTCCGGCTGCCGCAGCCGCGTCATCACCGGGACCGACGCCGTGGTGAACAGCTCCTCGGTCTCGCCGATCCGGGCGCCCCACGCGACCTTGCGCTGGTAGCGGTGCTCGGCCTGGCGCGCGACGTCGATCCGGGCGTCCCGGGTCTCCTCGCGGAAGCGGGAGATCCGACCCGCCGCCGCGGCGGCGCGCTCCGCGCGGCCCTGGTCGGTGTCCGGGAAGTCCCCCTCGACGGGCGGGAGCTCGCCGACGATCAGGATCTCCTCGCGGTCCACGGTGACGTCCGGGGCGCCGGTGAACCAGCCGTCGGGCAGCCGACCGGCCAGCCAGGCGGCGAGGTCCTCGGTGTCCGGCAGGTCCGCCTGCTGCCAGCCGCCCCGCGCACCGCCGCGACCCGGGCCGCGCCCGCCGCCGTGCCAGCCCTTGTGCATCCGTCCGGTCATGTCGCACCTCCTTGCGATGCTTACGAGATTACACCGCAACAGGCTCCACGCTGTTCGCTCTCAGCGGAGCAGGAGGTCGGCTCGTCGGGCGTGGTGACGGTGCGCGTCGCACCGACGCCGCGGCGGGCGTACGCGGCGCCGTCCACGAGCGGCGGATCCGTTCGATGCCACCGACACGGGCCACCCGGATGCCGGCGTGGTCCCGCGGGGTCAGCCCTGCTTCTCCTGCGAGGACTCCTCGGCCTGCTCCTCGTCCCCGTCGAAGGACTTCGGGAGCTTCCGGATCCGGCGGGTCATCGAGACGATCAGCGCGATGGTGGCCGCCGCGAGCAGCAGGATCACGACCAGCGCGACCGGGGACGCCTTGCCGAACTCCTCGCCCTGGTCCGCGGGCGGCTGGGGGTTCTGGGCGGCCACCACGGCGACGGTGTCCCCCACGTACCCCAACTCGACGAGCATGGGCACCAGGCTACCCGGCACGCAGCGCCGGTTCGCGCAGGCCGGCGAACAGGTCGTCCTCCGGGGTGGGGCTCGGCACCAGCGACCGGACCAGCTCGTACTCCTCCCACGGCCAGATCCGCGCCTGCGTCTCCAGCGGGGTGAAGAACCACCGGCTGGTGGGGTCGATCTGGGTCGCGTGGGCGCGCAGCGCGTCGTCTCGGCGGTCGAACCACTCGGCGCACTCGACGCGGGTGGTCACCCGGTCCCCCGGGTCCGGCCGGTCACCCCAGCCCGCGATCCACTCCGCGTACGGAGACTCCTCGCCCGCCGCCTTGTACGCCTCGTCGAACGCGAGGATCCGCTTCTTGGAGAAGCCGTGCGAGTAGTACAGCTTCAGCACCTGCCACGGGACCCCGGCCTCGGGGAAGCGCGTCGGGTCCGCGGCCGCCTCGAACGCGGCCATCGACACCTCGTGGGTGCGGATGTGATCCGGGTGGGGGTAGCCGCCGTTCTCGTCGTAGGTCACGAGCACGTGCGGGCGGAACTCCCGGATCACGCGGACGAGCGCCTCGGTGGGCTCCTCGAGCGGGACGAGCGCGAAACAGCCCTCCGGCAGCGGCGGCGTGGGGTCCCCCTCGGGCAGTCCCGAGTCGACGAACCCGAGCCACCGGTGCTGGACGCCGAGGATCTCCGCCGCCCGGGCCATCTCCTGCCGCCGGATGGCCGTCATGTTCGCCAGCACCTCGGGCTTGTCCATGGCGGGATTGAGGATGCTGCCCGCCTCGCCGCCGGTGCAGGTGACGACGATGACCTCGGCGCCCTCGTCGACGTATCGGGCCATGGTCGCCGCGCCCTTGCTCGACTCGTCGTCCGGGTGCGCGTGCACGGTCATGAGCCGCAGCGGCTCGCGGGTCTCGCGAGAGGTCATGGCGAAATCCTTGCAGACGGGTCGGACGGTCTTCTCTCGCTCCCACCGAACGCCGCGATGCCGCTCGTCCTTCCCCGATGCCTCCGACCAGCCGAAACCGATTCGGGGGAACTTCGCCGAGCGGTCATCCGTTCGTCGATGAGCCGCGCCGAGCGGTCGTCCCCGTGCTAGGGTTTCCGGCACACGGCTCGCAGGCGGGCCGTGTTTTTCCTTACTCGGGGCCGCGTCGGACCCCGAACGTACCCGTGCAGACGCCGGGTGCCCGGCCCACGCCGTGTGGTGCCCGGATCGCTGGAGGAGTGATGACCGTGACGGAGACTCAGGTGACCTGGCTCACCCAGGATGCCTTCGATCGGCTCAAGTCCGAGCTGGACGACTTGATCGCGAACCGTCCCGTCATCGCCGCCGAGATCAACGCCCGCCGCGAGGAGGGCGATCTCAAGGAGAACGGCGGCTACCACGCCGCCCGCGAGGAGCAGGGTCAGCAGGAGGCCCGGATCCGCCAGCTCCAGGAGCTGCTGCGCACCGCCCAGGTGGGCACCTCGCCCACCAGCGCGGACTCCGCGGCCCCCGGCACCGTCCTCACCGTGAAGTACGAGGACGACCCGGACACCGAGAAGATGCTGCTCGGCTCCCGCGAGGAGGGCAGCGCCGGCGGCCTGCAGGTCATCTCCCCGAACTCGCCGCTCGGCGCCGCGCTGCTGGGCGCGAAGAAGGGCGAGGAGCGCGAGTACGAGCTGCCGAACGGCGGCACCATGAAGGTCACCCTCGTCGACATCGAGCCCTTCACCCCCTGAGCCGAGGGTCGTCGTCCGGCACGCCGGTCACCGTCACCTGGTGACCGGCGGAGCGCAGGGCCGCGACGAGCTCGCGGCAGTGCTCCGGGCCGCGCATCTCCAGGCTGAGCGCCACGTCCACCTCCCCCATCGGGACGGTCGCGACGATCCGGGTGTGCGCCACGTCGATCACGTTCGCCCCCAGCTTGCCCACCCGGGTGAGCAGGGCGGCGAGCGCGCCGGGCCGGTCCCCCACCCGGACCTGCAGCGACAGGTAGCGGGCCGTGGCAGCCATGCCGTTCTGGATCACGTGCAGCAGGACGAGCGGGTCCACGTTGCCGCCGGACAGCACGGCCACGACGGGCGGCTCGTACCGGTCGGGCCCCTCCAGCAGGGCGGCCACCGGAGCCACCCCGGCGGGCTCGACGAGCATCTTCGCCCGTTCGAGGCTGAACAGCAGTGCCCGGGACAGCGCGTCCTCGCCGACGGTCACGAACTCGTCCACCAGCGCCTCCACCTGCCGGTAGGTAACGTCGCCCGGGCGGCCGACGGCGATGCCGTCCGCGATCGTGCGCATGGACTCCAGCGCGCGGGGCTCGCCTGCGGCGAGCGAGGGCGGCCAGGCGGCGGCGCCCGCCGCCTGCACGCCGACCACCCGGGTCCCCGGCCGTTCGGCCTTCACCGCGGCGGCGACGCCGCCGAGCAGCCCGCCGCCGCCCGTCGCGACCAGCACCGTCGCCACGTCCGGCACCTGCTCGACGATCTCCAGCCCGACGGTGCCCTGCCCGGCCACGACGTCCGGGTGGTCGAAGGGGTGGATCAGCACCGCGCCGGTGCGCTCGGCGTGCTCGCGCGCGGCGGCGAGCGCCTCGTCCACCGTCGCGCCCGCATGCCGCACCTGCGCGCCGTAGCCGCGGGTCGCGTCCACCTTGGGCAGGGCCGCGCCGCCCGGCATGAACACGGTGGCCTGGATGCCCAGCAGCTGCGCCGCGAGCGCGACGCCCTGCCCGTGGTTGCCCGCGCTCGCCGCGACGACCCCGTGGGCCCGCTCGTCCGGGGACAGCCGGGCGAGCCGGGTGAAGGCACCCCGGATCTTGAACGACCCGGTGCGCTGCAGGTTCTCGCACTTGAACCAGACGGGACCGGAGACAGCGTCGGACAGGGCGCGCGAATGGGCGATCGGCGTGGTGCGCGTCACGCCCGAGAGGAGCTCGCGAGCGGCTCTGATCTCGGCGATCCCCACCGGGGCGCTCGTGGGCTTCACGGTCACGGCCGCATCGTGCCATCGGGCGGGTAACCTCGCCGGAAAGGCGGGCGCACGGGGGATGGGACGCGGATGAGGGTGAGGACCGGCGGCGCACGCGTGATCGCCCCGCTGGCCGCGGCGGCGGTGCTCGGCAGCCTGGCGATCGTCACGGTGCAGCAGGTGGGCTGCACGGATCCCGGCCGCTACGAGCGGGTGACGGGCGGATACCAGCTCGTCGGGGGCTGCTACGACCCGGCGGACCTCGTCGTCCCGATCACCCCGGACACCGCACCGCCGCCCGTCGCTCCCGTCCCGGACCGCTCCTAGGCCTAGCGCACCGCGTCCAGCGCGTGGGTCAGGTCCTCGACCAGGTCGTCCGCGTCCTCGATGCCCACCGACAGCCGGACGAGCGAGTCCGGCACCTCCAGCTCCGAGCCCGCCACCGAGGCGTGGGTCATCTGGCCCGGGTGCTCGATCAGGGACTCCACCCCGCCGAGGGACTCCGCGAGGATGAAAAGCTCGGTGCCCGCGCAGACCTTCAACGCGGCCTCCCTGCCCCCGGCGACCTCGAAGGACACCATCCCGCCGAAGCGGCGCATCTGCTTCGCGGCGACCTCGTGGCCGGGGTCCTCGGGCAGGCCGGGGTAGCGGACCTTCGACACGGCCGGGTGCGCGGACAGCGCCGCGGCGATCCGCTCGGCGTTGTCGCTGTGCCGCTCCATCCGCACCGCGAGCGTCTTGACGCCGCGCAGGGTCAGCCACGCGTCGAACGGCCCGGGCACGGAGCCGACCGAGTTCTGGGTGAAGCGGAGCTGCTCGGCCAGCTCGTCGTCGTCGAGGACCAGCGCCCCGCCGACGACGTCCGAGTGCCCGCCCACGTACTTGGTCGTGGAGTGCAGCACCACGTCCGCTCCGAGCGCCAGCGGCTGCTGCAGGTAGGGCGAGGCGAAGGTGTTGTCCACGACGAGCCGCACCCCCGCGGCCTTGGTGACCTCGGCCAGCGCGGCGATGTCCGCGATGCCCAGCAGCGGGTTCGTGGGGGTCTCGCACCACACGACCTTGGTCTCCGGGCGCAGTGCGACCCGCAGCGCGGCGACGTCCGCGAGGTCGACCGTCGAGTACGTGACGCCCCACTGCGCCAGGACCTTGTCGACGAGCCGGAACGTGCCGCCGTACGCGTCGTGCGGGATGACGACGTGGTCACCGGGCCTGACCAGCACCCGGAGCAGGACGTCCGACGCCCCCATCCCGGACCCGAACGCGAACGCGTGCGCCCCGCCCTCCAGCGCGGCCAGACACTCCTGCAGCGCCGTGCGGGTGGGGTTGGCCGACCGGGAGTACTCGTACCCGCCCGCCCGCAGCCCGCCGACGCCGTCCTGGGCGAAGGTCGAGCTGGGGTGGATCGGGACGATGACCGCGCCCGTGGTCGGGTCGGGATCCTGGCCGGCGTGAATCGCCCTGGTGGAGAAGCCGCGCATGGCGCGCAGGTTACGCCGGGAGGACCAGCCCGCTGAGCACGGCCCGGTGGTCCGATCCGGGCAGGTCGACGATCTCGTAGCGGGTCGTCGCGGCCTCGCGCGGGATGAGCACGTGGTCGATGTGGATGCCCGCCCAGCGCGGGATCCCGGCGCGGAACGTGCCCGCCAGGCCCTGGCCGGTGCCCTCGGCGGCGTCCTTCACCCCGGTCAGCGCGGCCCGGAACGGTCCGTGGTCCAGCGTGGCGTTGAAGTCCCCCGCGACGATCGGGCCGGGCAGCGCCGCGGTCCAGCGGGCGATCGCCGCCAGGTCGCGGCGCCACACCCGCGCCTGCCACCGCGCCATCGGCGCCTGCGGGTGCACCGCGTAGAAGGTGCGGTCGCCGAGCAGGCCGCCGCGCGCCCACAGGTGCTGGCGGCGCAGCTCCGGACCGGAGCCGACCTCCACCTCGCCCACCCGGCCGGCGACGAGCAGGGTGACCGACCAGCCGTCGGGCTTGCCGGGTTCGGTGGAGACCCAGGAGCGGTAGCCGAGGCCGTCGAGCAGCGGCATGAGCTTGTCCCGGAACTCCAGCCCGGACTCGGGCAGCGACACCAGGTCCGGGCGCTCGCGCGCGATCAGCGTGGCGAGCGCACCCGCGTCCGCCCTGCCGTCCCACACGTTCGCGGCCAGGACCAGCAGCTGTGTCTCGCCCGCCGGCCTGCGCGTGGGCAGGGCTCTGGACACGAGCCCGGCCGCGCCTGCCGCCGCCACCGCCCCGACGACGGCCCCGGCGGGCCGCGTGGCGCGGAACGCGCTCAACACGCCCGCGGCGGCGGCGGACCCGGCCACCGTGTGCGGGCGCAGTGCGCCCAGCGCGGGGAACGGGTGCCACCGGTCCAGGCCGAACCGGTCCGGCAGGACGGCCGCCGCCGCCCCCGCGCCGAGGACAGCCGCGAGCAGGGATCTCCGCATGCCCCGACGGTAGCGAGGTGCCGCTGAGAGCAGGCTGTCAGACGCTCCCCAGGTACGCCAACACGTCGGAGCGGGTGACGACGCCTGCGGGTTTGCCGTCCACCAGCACCAACGCCGCGTCCGCCTTCGCGAACGCCGCCATGGCGGTGTCCAGCGGCTCGTTGGCGCCGATCGTGGGCAGCGGCGGGGACATGTGCCCCTCGAGGCGGTCCGACAGCTTCGCCCGGTCGGTGAACAGCAGGTCCAGGATGTCCCGCTCGACGACCGACCCCACGACCTCGGCCGCCATCACCGGCGGCTCGGCCCGCACGACCGGCATCTGCGAGACGTGGAACTCGCGCAGGTACTGCACCGCGTCCGCGACGGTCTCGTTCGGGTGGGCGTGCACGAGGTCCGGCAGCGTGCCGTCCTTGCGGCGCAGCACGTCCCCGACGGTCGCGCCCTCGGTGGGCGGCAGGAAGCCGTAGGAGGCCATCCACGAGTCGTTGAAGACCTTGCCCAGGTAGCCGCGGCCGCCGTCGGGCAGCAGGACGACGATCACGGAGTCCTTCGGCGCGGTCGCCGCGACCCGCAGCGCCGCCACCGCCGCCATCCCGCACGAGCCGCCGACCAGCAGTGCCTCCTCGCGGGCCAGCCGCCGGGTCATGTGGAAGGAGTCGGCGTCGGAGACCGCGATGATGTCGTCGCACACGGTCTTGTCGTAGGCGTCCGGCCAGAAGTCCTCGCCGACGCCCTCGACCAGGTACGGGCGCCCGGTGCCACCGGAGTAGACCGAGCCCTCCGGGTCCGCGCCGATGATCCGCACCCGGCCGCCGGAGACCTCCTTGAGGTAGTTGCCGGTCCCGGAGATGGTGCCGCCGGTGCCGATCCCCGCCACGAAGTGCGTGACCCTCCCCTCCGTGGCCTCCCAGATCTCCGGGCCCGTCGTGGCGTAGTGCGAGGCGGGGCCCTCCGGGTTGGCGTACTGGTTGGGCTTCCAGGCGCCCTCGATCTCGCGGACGAGCCGGTCCGAGGTCTGGTAGTAGGAGTCGGGATGGTCCGGGTCCACCGCCGTGGGGCACACGACGACCTGGGCCCCGTACGCCTTGAGCACGTTCCGCTTGTCCTCGCCCACCTTGTCCGGGCACACGAACACGCACCGGTACCCGCGCCGCTGGGCGATCATCGCCAGCCCGATGCCGGTGTTGCCCGATGTCGGCTCGACGATCGTCCCGCCCGGCCGCAGCTCCCCGGACGCCTCCGCGGCGTCCACCATGCGCAGCGCGATGCGGTCCTTGACGCTGCCGCCCGGGTTCAGGTACTCGACCTTGGCCAGGACCAGCGGATCCAGTCCTTCCGCGACCGTCCCCAGCTTGACCAGCGGAGTGTTGCCGACCAGGTCGGAGATGTGCTCGGCGTAGCGCATGGGGGCATCGTTCCACGCGGGCCGGGGGATCTCACCCGAGGACGACCATCCCCACCGTCACGACGGCCGCCACGAGCAGGACCGCCATGACCGCCATGGCCACCCGCACCGTGCGGGCCCGGCGGCGGGCGACCACGCTCGCCGCCAGCAGCGCGCGCTCGACCGGGAAGAGCCCCTGGTGCTCCGCCTGCAGGGCGAGCGCCGCGTCCAGCCTGCGGCCGCCGAGCAGCGCGTCCGGCGTGCGGCCCGCGTCCACCCAGGTGCGGGTGGCCTCGGTCAGCATGCCCCGCGCGGGACGGCGACGCTGGTCCTCGCGCACCCACTCGACGAGCCGCGGCCAGGCGAGGAAGGCGTCGTGCGCGAGCTCGAGGGTGTCCTCGCCCTCGGTGAGCAGCCGGGCGTCCACCAGGGCCTCCACGGTGCGCGTCATCTCGACCGCGGCGACCGCGTCCAGGCCGACGAACAGCGCGGAACGACGGCCGCGGCGCCGGGCGGGTTGGGCCGTGGCGGTCGTGCCGTGCGCGCGGACCAGCCGGATCAGTATGGGCCGGGCGAGGGCGAGGCGCTCGGGGGACAGCGCCGCGAGCGCCTCCTCGGCGATCTGCTCCGCGACGCCGTACACCCCGCCCGTCGCCCGGTAGTGGGCGATCGTCACGGTCGGGCCGCCGTCGGCGACGGCGTGTCCCCAGGCCGCCTCGAGGACCCTCGCGACCAGGGCGAGCGCGCCCGGCGGGGACGCAGTGGCGTGCGGCGCGACCTCCAGCTCCCCCAGCACCAGCTCCGCCACCCCGTCCGCGAGCGGGAACCCCGCCGCCGCGGCGGGCTCGGTGATGATCGCCCGCAGCCCCTCGGCCGACGGCCCGGTGAGCCGGACCGGCGCCACCGGTCGGGCGTTGGGGGTGCGCAGTCCGTCGAGCACGCCCTCGCGCACCCCGACCAGCACGCGCGGGCCGCCCTCTGCCTCGCCCTCGAGGAGCACCCGCAGCGCGGCGTGCAGCGGGTCCCGCCGGTCCATCCGGTCCAGGTGGGCGTGGACGTCGTCCACCAGTACGAACGGCGCGTCCCCGGCGAGCAGGGTCGCGAGCTCCGCCGCCGAGCCTGCCCCGCGCACCCCGGGCAGCTCGGCGGCCACGGCCCCGAGCAGCGAGGACACCCCGACGCCCGAGGGCCCGGTCACCACGACCACGCCACCGGGCGGGGTGGCGCGCACCCGGGCGAGCACCTCCGCGACCTCGGCGTCCCGCCCGCGCAGCCCCTCGACGACCGGCCGCGCGCCGGGATAGGGCCGCAGGTCGGGCGAGGGCCTGGTCGGGGACTCGACGGCCCGGGCGAGGGCGGCCCGCCAGCGGACCCGGACCGGGTCGTCCACCGGCACGCCGAAGGCGGTCAGCACGGCGTCGAGCCGGGCGGGCGAGGGCAGCGAGCGGCCCTGCACGTAGTCCCGGATCGTGGTGAACGGCAGCAGCGGGACGCCGGACGCCTCCGTCCGCTTGGCGAGTGCACGGAAGCTCAGTCCGGACTCCCACTTCATGCGGGCGAGCTCGGCGGCGAACCCGGCGCGGTCCACGACGGCGTCCGGGCCCGCCTGCTCGCTCCCCGCCATCGTCCGCCTTTCCCCAACCGCTCCGCCGGGACCGGTCCGGCGGAGGATAGGACGGCACGACGATCTCGTGCGTCATGTGGCACGGGTGCCGGACGGTCGAGGTCCGTCTGTACGACGTTGTACGAATGCACCGGAACGCGCCTTTCCGGCGGCACGCGACACGACCGTCCGGACTAGGTTGGTGCCCTGGATCGGGAGGGCCTCGGCAGGCACGCCGCGCCCGTTCCGCCGCTCCCCGGCTTCCCCGTACGCAGCCGGCCACCCGAGCACCCGCGGCGCCCACCACCGCCGGGCGCCGCGGGCCCGAGCATCACGTGCCCCTCGATCGCAGGAGGCGCGTCCCGCGCGCCCCGACGCGGCGGGCCGGTGGCGCGAGGGGTGACCGGCCCGCGGAGGGACGGGCCGGATCACCCCTCACTCGCGCTCGACCCGCCGGACGCCCCGCCCCTCGTGCCAGGACTCCACGACGAGCCGGTCCGCGGCCTCGTTGAGCCTGGTCAGGACCACCTCGGTGACGTCGGCCCGGAAGGCGTCCGCGTCCCCGGTGTCGGTGAGGACGGCCCGGCCCGCGACCTTCGCGTCCCCCTCCCACTCGGCCTCGTTCTCGGGCGGGTCGTAGGTCGCGCTGTGCAGCGCGAAGCGGGGATCCCGACGCAGGTCAGCGGCCTTGCGGGCGCCGAGCATGGAGCCGAAGGTCAGCTCACCGTCCGCGAACTCGGTCTCGGTGCCGGAGATCCGCGGCGAGCCGTCCGCGCGGATCGTCGCGATGGTCTTGTGCTTGTGCGCGTCGAGGAGGCGCCGGACCCGGGCCGCGAGCGCGGGGGCCTGCTCCTCGACGTCCTTCCAGGAGGCCATGGGGGCAGTGTGGCGGGAAACCCTGACAGAACGACGCCGCGAACCCGAGGATCCGCGGCGCCGCCCTGGCCGGGTGGAGGGGTTGACCCGGCCGAGCCCTACTCGGAGCGCAGGTAGCTGAGCAGCCGGAGGATCTCGATGTAGAGCCAGACGAGCGTGGTCATCAGGCCGAAGGCGATGTACCAGGCGAACTTGGCGGGCGCCCCGCCCTTGACCGCGCGGTCCGCCATGTCGAAGTCCAGCATCAGGCTGAACGCGGCGACGCCGATGCAGACGATGCTGAACAGGTACGCCAGCGGCGAGCCGTCCCGCAGCCCGATCCCGCCTGCGGTGAAGAACCCGGCGACCAGGTTGACCAGCATCAGGATCACGACGCCGATGGACGCGCCGATCAGCCACTTCGTGAACTTCGGGGTGACCCGCACCGCGCCGGTCTTGTAGACGATCAGCATCCCGACGAACACGCCCGCCGTGCCGACGATCGCCTGGAAGCCGATGCCCTGGAAGTTCGTCCCGGAGAACTCGAGCATCCCGGTCAGCCCACCGAGCGCCACGCCCTCGGCCGCCGAGTACAGCAGCACGAGCACCGGGTTGGTGGACTGCCTGAAGATGATGACCAGCGAGATCACGAAGCCGACGAGCAGCGCGGGCAGCGCCAGCCCGAAGAGCCCCGACCACGCCGTGAGGATGCCCGCGACCAGCGCGACACCGCCGGTGAGGGCGGTCTTGACGATGACGTCGTCGACCGTCAGCGGCCGCTCGCCCGCGCCCGCCCGGCCGATGCCGACCTGCGAGGCATGGGCGTCCGCGTAGGCGGCGCCGCCGCCCATCAAGCCGCCCTGGCGGTCGAACGTGGCGTACCCGCCCTGCCCTTGGGGCAGGTTGCGGAACGCCGGGTTGCTGGTGGTGCGCACCGGGTCCTCCTCGTCGCTCTCGTGGGGTCAACGCGAGGGCGACCGGGTTGGTTCCCCTCATTCGTAAAGGCGACTTTACCCACGGGGCGGGGGGTCAGGCGGCGCGCCGCGGCTCCAGCGGGACTCCGGCCGCCTCGAGCGCAGCCTCCGTCTGGAGCCGCGCGAAGGGCCGTTCGCGGGCCGGCAGGTCGGCCGGGCACGGCCGGTCGACGCCGACGGCCCGGCACAGGTCCGACAGCACGTCGTCGTAGGCGGCCTGGACGGCGACCCGGCGGACGTTGGTGGTCGGCGCGGCCCCGCGGATCTCGCGGCGGAGCCGGTGCAGGTCCGCGACGAGCCGCTCGTACGGGCGGCCCTCGGGGGCGGGTGGGCGGCGGCGCGCGCCGAGCCGCTCCGGGAGGTCCAGGAGGAGCGGGACGACCCGCATCAGGACCCAGACGAAGAGGGTGGGTGCGACAGCGATGGCGGCGAACTCCAGAACGCCCACCCAGACGTCCGACACCCGCGCGAGGATAGTCGGATCCCCAGGTCAGCGGGGATCTTGGCGGGGTACGGTCGCGTTCGTGCCGAGCCGCCAGGTCGTCCGACCCGCCGCCTACGTCGTCTGTCTGGACGGCGACCGGGTGCTGTTGGCCCGATGGACCGGTCCGCGGGGGCCCGAATGGACCCTTCCGGGTGGTGGGCTGAATCACGGGGAGGATCCGCGTCACGCGGCGATCAGGGAGGTCGAGGAGGAGACCGGCTACACGGTCGCGCTGGACCGGCTGCTGACCGTGGACTCCGTGCACTTCCCCGACGCCCGGTGGGAGCCCGACGAGCCGGTGGACCTGCAGGGGATCCGGATCGTCTATGCCGGGCACGTGACCGGCGGCGAGCTGCGGCACGAGATCGGCGGCAGCACGGACATGGCCGGATGGTTCGATCTCGCGGAGGTGGGGACCCTGCCGAGGGTGCGGTTGGTGGAGCTCGGGCTGGCCGCGGCGCGCGCCGCGGATCCGGGCGCACACGCCGCCCGGCTACCGTGAGCCCCCTCGACTACCGGAGGTTGCGCCGTGTGGGCCTTCTTCGCCAAGCGCCTGCGACTGTGGCTGGTCCTGGCCGTCGCCGTGCCGATCGGCGGCTGGCTGCTGGGCCGGGTCGCCGATCTGATCGAGCGTCGGAAGGGCCCGAACCAGCTGAGCCGGACGCTGCACCAGGCGCGGGGCTGGCTGCAGCGCCGCTCACGCGGCCCGCTCGCCGCCCGGACGACCGAGCGGGACCGCCCGGCCCGCTGACGAGAGAGGTGCCGCGACCGCCGTCTCGGGGATCGACGGCCGCGGCACCCGGCAACGCGTGTCCGCTCCCCAGCGACACGCGGTGTACCGGTTACCTCGCCGGGTGAGCGACCGCTGTTACCGAGACGTCAAGTCGATCGCGGCATGTCAGCAGAAGTGATGATGATCGCGATCTTCTCCTAGGCTGGGGCCGTGAACGCCGACGTGATCGTCGTGGGGGCGGGCCTCGCGGGCCTGGTGACCACCGCCGAGCTGGCCGCCGCGGGACGACGGGTGGTCCTCGTCGACCAGGAGCCGGAGTCCAACCTCGGCGGGCAGGCGTGGTGGTCCTTCGGCGGGCTGTTCCTCGTGGACTCCCCCGAGCAGCGCCGAATGGGGGTGAAGGACTCCGCGGACCTGGCGCTCCAGGACTGGCTGGGCAGCGCCGGCTTCGACCGCGGGGTGGACGATCCCGCGGGCGAGGACTTCTGGGCCCGCCAGTGGGCCACCGCCTACGTCGACTTCGCGTCCGGGGAGAAGCGCGCCTGGCTGCACGGGCTGGGGGTGCGCTGGTTCCCGATCGTCGGCTGGGCGGAGCGCGGCGGGTACCTCGCGGACGGCCACGGCAACTCGGTCCCGCGCTTCCACGTCACGTGGGGCACCGGGCCGGGGGTGGTCGCGCCGTTCGAGGCGATCGTGCGGGACGCCGTGCGCGCCGGGCTCGTCGAGCTCCGGTTCCGACACAGGGTCGACGCCCTGACCAGCACGGACGGTGTGATCACCGGCGTCTCCGGCGCGGTCCTGGAACCCTCCGACGCCGCCCGTGGCGTCGCGAGCTCGCGCACCGAGGTCGGGGCGTTCGAGCTGACCGCGCAGGCCGTCGTCGTGACGTCCGGGGGGATCGGGGCGAACCACGACCTCGTCCGGGCGAACTGGCCCGCCCGGCTCGGCACGCCGCCGACGGAGCTGGTCACCGGCGTGCCCGCGCACGTCGACGGGCGGATGCTCGGCATCGCCGAGGCCGCGGGCGCCCGGCTGGTGAACCGGGACCGCATGTGGCACTACGTCGAGGGGCTGCGCAACCACTCGCCCGTCTGGGCCGGGCACGGCATCCGGATCCTGCCCGGGCCGTCGTCGGTCTGGCTGGACGCGACCGGGCGCAGGCTCCCGGCCCCGTACCTGCCGGGGTTCGACACCCTCGGCACCCTGGAGTACCTGCGCGGGACCGGGCACGACCATTCCTGGTTCGTGCTCACCCAGAAGATCATCGAGAAGGAGTTCGCACTGTCGGGCTCCGAGCAGAACCCGGACCTGACCGGCAAGGACATCCGGCTGACCCTCGGGCGGGTGCGTCCGGGCGCGCCCGGGCCCGTGCAGGCGTTCATGGACCGCGGCCCGGACTTCGTCGTCGCCTCGACGCTCGCCGATCTCGTCGAGGGCATGAACAAGCTCACCCCGTCCCCCCTGCTCTCGGCGGACGAGATCGAGCGACAGATCGTGGCGCGGGACCGGGAGCTGCGAAACCCCTTCACCAAGGACGCGCAGGTCATGGCCATCCACAACGCCCGGCGCTACCGCGGGGACCGGCTCGCCCGAACCGCCGCGCCGCACCGCATCCTCGACCCGAAGGCCGGGCCGCTGATCGGCGTCAAGCTGCACGTGCTGACCCGCAAGACCCTCGGCGGCCTGCAGACCGACCTCTCCGGCCGGGTCCGCGGCGCGGACGGCTCCCCCGTACCCGGGCTGTTCGCGGCGGGCGAGGTCGCGGGCTTCGGCGGCGGCGGGGTGCACGGCTACCGCTCGCTGGAGGGCACCTTCCTCGGTGGCTGTCTGTTCGGCGGTCGGCTGGCGGGAAGGGGCGCCGCACTGGCGACGGCGTGACGGCGTTTCCGATTCGGCGCCGGGGGGTACCCGTTTCGTGATCGACGCCGAGCACACTCGTCGTCGGCGCCACCGGACGGGGACCGGCGCCGCTCGACAGAGCTGGAGACCCACCTCGCGCGTGCCACTGGGGAGCGACGCGCGCACCCCCGGAGGTGTCCGCGGCCCGACCGACTCGACGGCGGTCGGGCCGCACTCCCTCCTCGCGCCGACCCGCCGCGTCCGCCAGGGTGGACGGCAGGCGACGAGGAGGCGCGGATGTCCTACGGGGACTACCAGCTCGAGATCTACGGCGCGGGGACCCGGGGGATCCTCCCCCGCTTCCCGGTCGACTTCGCCGGGCTGGAGCGGCGGGCGGCCGAGGCGATGCCGCCGTGGGTGCTGTCCTACGTCGCGGGCGGCGCCGGGGACGAGCGGACGCAGCGGGCGAACGTCGAGGCCTTCGACCGCTGGGGCCTGGTGCCGCGGATGATGCGGGACTGCAGGACCCGCGACCTCTCGACCAGCCTGTTCGGCGTCTCGGTGCCGCACCCGTTGTTCCTCTGCCCGATCGGCGTGCTGGGGATCTGCGCGCAGGACATGCACGGCGACCTCGCGGCGGCCCGCGCCGCCGCTCGCACCGGCGTCCCGATGATCGCCTCGACGCTCTCCCAGGACCCCCTCGAAGACGTCGCGAAGGCTCTCGGCGACACCCCCGGCTTCTTCCAGCTCTACACCCCGCGGGACCGGGACCTGGCCGTCAGCTTCATCCAGCGCGCCGAACGGGCGGGCTTCAAGGCCCTGGTCGTCACGCTGGACACCTGGGTCACCGGGTGGCGGCCGCGAGACCTGAACACCGCGAACTTCCCCCAGCTGCGCGGCCACTGTCTGGCCAACTACACCTCCGACGAGCACTTCCGGTCGACCGTGCGGTCCGACGATCCCGCGGAGGTCGTCGGCCTGTGGGCGCGGGTCTTCGGGCACACCGTGACCTGGGACGACCTGACCTGGATGCGCGCGGCGACCACGCTGCCGATCGTGCTGAAGGGGCTGTGCCATCCCGAGGACGTCCGGCGTGCCAAGGACCTCGGCGTCGACGGGATCTACTGCTCCAACCACGGCGGTCGGCAGGCCAACGGCGGCGTCCCCGCCCTGCAGTCACTGCCCGGCGTCGTCGAGGCGGCGGGGGACCTCCCGGTCCTGTTCGACTCCGGGGTCCGCAGCGGCACGGACGTCGTCAAGGCGCTCGCGCTGGGCGCCGCGGCGGTGGGGACGGGCAGGCCGCTGTGCTACGCCCTGGCGGTCGGCGGTGAGGACGGCGTGGTCCACCATCTGCGCTCGACGCTCGCCGAGGCGGACCTCCTGATGGCCGTCGACGGCTACCCCGACCTCGCCTCGCTCCGCGGGGCCGGCCTGGTGCCCGTGGGCTGAGGGCCGGGCTGGGCCGCGCGGGTCCGCGCCCCGACTTCTACGCTGCTGCCATGGAACACGTGCTCGGCCTCGGCGGGGTCTTCCTCCGCGCCGACGACACGACCGCGCTCCGGCAGTGGTACGCGGACGTCCTCGGCGTCGTCGATCCCCCGGGGGAGGTGTGGCGGCAGGAGGCCGGACCCACCGTGCTCGCCGTGTTCCCCCGGGACGACGACCACTTCCCGCCCGAGCAGCAGGTCATGCTCAACTTCCGGGTCGCCGACCTCGCGGCCATGCTGGCGCAGGTCCGGGCCGCGGGCGTGCCCGTGCTGCGCGAGGAGGACGAGGCGGGGATCGGCCGGTTCGCCTGGATCACCGATCCGGCGGGCAACCACGTCGAGCTGTGGGAGCCCGAGGACTGATCAGTGGCAGTCGCCGTGCCGGCCGAGCGTCTCGACGGGTCCGGCGCCCGGCCGCGTCCACTGCGGCACCGGGCGGCTGGTCGGGCCCCAGGTGAACGCGCCGTCGGCGTCCGAGCGCCAGAACCAGCCCGCGTGCCGCGCGTCCGGGACGCCCTCCCACTCCTCGCCCCGCCCGCGGTGGGTCATGTCCAGCAGGGCGAAGGAGGCGTTGATGCGCTCGGTGCCCCGGCCCGTCGTGGAGTAGGTGAGGAAGGTGCGCTCGCCCTTCCGCAGGTAGGCGGCGAGGTAGCCCATGTCCCCGCCGGCCGGGCCCTCGACGCCCCGCACCGAGTACCAGGGCTGCGTGTATCCCATGAACTCGACGAAGGGCTCCACCTCCGCCCACGGCCCCGCCGTGAGGATGGCGAGCGAGACGCCGCGGGCGTTGAGATAGGTCGCGTCCGGCAGGTGCCAGGCCGCCATGGTGCAGCCCTCGCACTGCCCCTGGGGCGGCGCGCCGTCCCACCACATGTGCTTGTAGACGACGAGCTCCTCCCGCCCCTGGAACAGCTCCAGGAACGGCACCGGGCCCGCCGCCCCCACGACCTCGACGGTCCCGTCGAACTCGACCATCGGCAGCGCGCGCCGGGCCGCGGCGAGCGCGTCCCCCTCGCGGGTGTGCGCCTTCTCC
>Ga0068863_100000904_pt1 | contig 29860 bp, 27 predicted proteins | sample KBSSwiS62_FD_66596 | JGI IMG/M metagenome (GOLD analysis project Ga0068863, IMG submission 66596) | Switchgrass rhizosphere microbial communities from Kellogg Biological Station, Michigan, USA - KBS Switchgrass S6-2 | ecosystem: Host-associated > Plants > Roots > Rhizosphere > Soil ... | reverse complement strand
ATTTTGACGCCGCCTTTGCTAGCGCAGTAGGAAGTGAAGTGCGGAAAGGGAAGTTCTTCGTGGACAGAGCTGATGTTGATGATTTTGCCGCCGGGTCTGCTGTTTGCACCGGAGGCTGAGGCCATCAGGTGTCTGACGAACGCCTGGGTAATGAAGAAAACGCCCTTGAGATTGACGTTGAGGACGGCGTCGTAGTCGGCTTCGGTGGCGTCCCAGAAATCGGCGCGGCGCTCGAGGCCGGCATTGTTGACGAGGACGTCGATTTTGCCAAATTGGGCGATGGTGTCGGCGATGAACTTCTGGCCTTGTGGAACATCGCCGACGTCGTACTGGAATGCGGAGCATTTGCGGCCGAGTTTCTGGATGGATGCGACGACTTCGTCGGCGCCGGCTCTATTGGAGCGGTAGCAAAAGGAGATGTCGGCTCCTTCAGCGGCGAATCTTTGGGCAATGGCCAGGCCGATGCCCTGGCTGGCACCGGTGATGGCGGCGACTTTGGATTGCAGGCGGTTAGACATGACGGTTGTCCCTTCTTCATGGTCGTACAGTCAGATACGTGAGAAGGGAATAGTTGCATGGGGGACGGTCAACGGTCGACAGTCAAAAGTTGAAAGTTAAGAGAGACGCGGGTGGCGCTCCGGCTACGTTGTTTGCCGAGATGAGACGCAGCATGCTGCACCTCCTACGAAGATCAGATTCCGTGAACTATTTGGCGGGGATAAGGGTGACCTGGCTGGCGACGCATTGCCAAGTGGCGCCTTTTTTGATCCAGGTATCGATGAAACGCTGACGCAAAGTAATGCGTTTTCCCTTTTGGGTTTCTCGAATACGAAAAACGCCGATAGTGATGGCCGTGTCACCGTAGATTTCCGCACGGATGTCCTCATAGACGGTTTGCGAGGGCTGATAGGAAGGGTCTTTGATGCTGGCGAGAAACGCGCTTTTATTGGCGAGACTGCCATCGGTCTCGACGCCGACAAAGGTAGGAGCGAGAATCTGCTCGAGAGCTTTGGTGTCCTTGGCTTCGATGGCACGATTCCAGGCATGTTCAAGAGCAATGATGCGGCCAGTTTCATCGTTGGGCGAATTTTGCGCGAACGCGGGGAAAACGGTAAGGAGTAACAGCGCCGCGATACGGAAGAGCTTGGTCATGGAGGTTTTTGCATTCGGAGAGTCATTTCGCAGTGATCAGGGTGGCGGAGCTGGCCACACATTGCCAGCCCTGGTCGCGCTTAATCCAGGTGTCAATGAAACGTTCGCGATGAACGTAAGGCTTGCCCTTTTCGACGCCCTTAATGCGAAAAATCCCGACGACCACGGCGGAGTTGCCGTAGACCTGAACGCTCATGTCCTCATTAACAGCCTGCGAAGGCTGATATTCGGGCGCCTTAATGCTGGCGAGAAATTCGCTTTTGGAGGAGACGCTACCGTCGATTTCGACGGCGACGAAAGTGGAGGCCAGCAGCTGGTCCAGGGCTTTGGTGTCTTTGCCTTCGATGGCGTGATTCCAAAGCTTTTCTAGGCCGAGGACGCGGCCGCCTTCGTCGGTGGCAGCGTTCTGCGCGAAGGCAGAAAAAACTGCGGCAGCCAAAAGGATGGCGCCGAGGGAGACGGGTCTTTTCACAGAGGCACCTCGTTAGCTGAGAAACGCGGCTCGCCAGAGTGAATTCAGGATACGAGGAGAAGTGGAGAGGCGGAAGGGAAAGAGCGAAGGGAGTTTCGTGAGGAGCACGTGCGACGTGGCTTGTCTCCGCCCGCGCTGCGAAGCGAAATGAGGGACGAAGATACAAGACAGGTGCATTGATCAAGAAGCGCTCGATGCAAAATCGTACCTCGCTTTCGTCGGAATGACGATTGTGAACGAGGTGGTATACAAGAAGAAAGGGCGGACTTGCGGCCGCCCTTTTTGAAACATCGAAAGCAAAATTAGGCGATGGTGACTTCGGGGCTGAGGTAAACGTCCTGGATGGCGTTGAGGAGCTTGACACCTTCCCTCATGGGACGCTGGAAGGCTTTGCGGCCGGAGATTAAGCCGGTGCCGCCGGCGCGTTTGTTGATGACGGCGGTGGCTACGGCTTCTTCGAAGTCGTTGGCACCGGAGGCGCCGCCGGAGTTGATGAGGCCGGCGCGGCCCATGTAGCAGTTGGCGACCTGGTAGCGGCAGAGGTCGATGGGGTGATCGCTGGCCAGGTCGGTGTAGATGCGCTTGTCGAACTTGCCGTAGCCGGAATTGCCCATGTTGAGGGCTTCGTAGCCGCCGTTATTTTCCGGGAGCTTCTGCTTGATGATGTCGGCTTCGATGGTGACGCCTAGATGGTTGGCCTGGCCGGTGAGGTCGGCGGAGACGTGATAGTCCTTTTCCTTCTTGAAAGCGGCGTTGCGGAGGTAGCACCAGAGAACCGTGGCCATGCCAAGTTCGTGAGCGTGGGCGAAAGCCTGACTGACTTCGACGATCTGGCGATCGCTCTGGTCGGAGCCGAAATAAATGGTGGCGCCTACGGCGACCGCACCCATGTCATAAGCCTGCTTGACGTTGGAGAAGAAAATCTGGTCGGCCTTGTTGGGGAAAGTCAGAAGCTCGTTGTGATTGAACTTCATCAGGAACGGAATTTTGTGGGCGTACTTGCGAGCGACGGAGCCAAGAACTCCGAAAGTGGACGCAACGGCGTTACACTGGCCCTCGATGGCCAGCTTGACGATGTTTTCGCCGTCGAAGTAGTCGGGATTTTTGGCGAAGCTGGCGGCGGCGGAGTGCTCAATGCCCTGATCCACGGGGAGGATTGACAGATAGCCGGTGCCGGTGAGGCGGCCGGTGTTGAACATGCGCTGCAGCGCGGCGAGGACGCGCGGGTTGCGATCGGAAAGCGCCCAGATACGATCGACAAAATCGGGACCGGGAAGGTGCAGGCGATCCTTTGAAATTTTTGGATTGCTGAATCCGAGCAGGGAATCGCCTTTGGAGCCGAGGTACGTTTGAATTGAACTGACTGTTGCTGTTGCCATGTGCTTGCTTTTCTCCTCTGTGGTGAGAGATGACCTTTGCCGGTCAGCTCGTCAGAATTTCTTTTGAGAGCATCGAGCCTGCCGCGGTGTCGATCAGCCAGAACAAAGAACCATTGGTTGGCTGAATCATCTGCGCGGGCAGTTGCTCGGGTTCATGCGGCCCTTCGAGAACGGCCTTCAAAGCGCAGGCTTTGTCGGAGCCAGTGACCATAAAAATCATGTTCGCAGCAGCGTTGGCTGCGGGGGCAGTCAACGTGATGCGTTCGGTGTAGAGCTTGCCGATCCAGTTGCGTGTCACGATGCGTTGCGATTCGTGAAGCGCCTTAGTGCCCGGAAAGAGCGAGAGCGTATGGCCTTCGTTGCCCATGCCGAGCAGAACCAGATCGAACCGGGGAAACTCGCCTGGCTTCAGGCCGAACTGGCGGCGAATTTCGTCTTCGTATTCGGCAGCAGCCTGCGCAGTGTCCTCATTTTCGCCCCTAATGCGGTGAATCTGCTGTGGCTGCAGTGGCACCTTGGAGAGCATCGCGTCCGTAGCCATCTGGAAATTGCTGTCCGCGTGGCCCGGACCGACGTGCCGCTCGTCGCCAAAGAACACCTGCATTTTATCCCAGGGAAGAGAATAGCGCAGCGTAGGGTGCTCGGCCATGAGTGCGTAGAGCATTTTGGGAGTGGAGCCGCCGGCGAGCGCGATGCTGAAAACGCCGCGAGCGGCTACTGCATCCGCGGAGATACGCGCGACTTCGTGGGAAGCGTAGCTGGCGATTTCCGAGCAGTGACCGAAAACTTGAATGTGCCGTTCAGCCACTTGCGTTTCCCTTTCCAGGGTTAGAACTGCTTGCCAGAGATTGCGGCGGAACACTTTTCGCCGGCTTCGTCGGCGAGGACATTGCGCCAGGCCCGGCCGTCACGTTCGAGCAAATCGTCGGCGTCCTGCGGGCCCCAGGAGCCGGCGGCGTAGTTCGGAAAGCCGCGCGCGGGAAGCGCTTTCCAGACGTCGATGACAGGTTCGATGACGCTCCAGGCGGCCTCGACCATATCGGCCCGCTGGAAGAGGGTGGCGTCGCCGATCATGCAGTCGTAGAGCAAGCGCTCGTAGCCGGTGCTGTGTGAAGTGCCGAAGTCGCGCGCGTAGTCGAAATCCATGTTGACCAGTCCGAGTTTCATGACGGAGCCGGGAACTTTTGCGCCGAAGCGGAGAGAGATGCCTTCGTCGGGCTGAATGTGAATGACTAGCTGGTTGGTGCGCGGGTCCTGGATGGGACTGCGGCGAAACAAGGTGAAGGGTGTGCGGCGGAAGCGGATGGCAATTTCCGTCACGCGATGACAAAGACGCTTTCCGGTACGGAGGTAGAAGGGCACATCGCCCCAGCGCCAGTTGTCGATTTTAAGTTTGAGAGCGACAAAGGTTTCGACGTTGGAGTTTGTTGCGACGTTGGGTTCGCTGCGATAGGCAGGAACGGATTCGTTGTCGATGACGCCTTCGCCGTACTGCCCGCGCACGGTGTTTTGCAGGACTTCTTCGGGCGTCGGCATCTGTATGGCGTGCAGGATTTCGGCCTGTTTATCGCGGACGGCGTCGGCTTCGAAGGAGATCGGCGGCTCCATTGCGGTGAGAGTAAGGAGCTGAAAGAGATGATTAGGAATCATGTCGCGGAGCGCGCCGGCCGTTTCGTAAAAGGCGCCGCGATGTTCAACGCCGACCGTTTCCGCGGCAGTGATCTGGACGTGGTCTATATACGTGCGGTTCCAAAGGGGCTCGATAATGCTGTTAGCGAAACGGAAGACCAAAACGTTCTGGACGGTTTCTTTGCCGAGGTAGTGGTCGATGCGGTAGATCTGCTTCTCGGTGAGAATTTCTTTTAGCTCTTTGTTGAGCTGAATGGCGGATTCCAGGTCGTGGCCAAACGGTTTTTCGACGATAACGCGAATCCAGTTCCCGTTGCTTTCTTGCGTGAGCCCGGCTTCGCCGAGCTTGCGCACGATAAGCGAGAAAAATTTCGGAGCGACAGCGAGGTAATGGAAGAGACTGCCTTGCGTGTTGTGATTTCTTTGGGCAGCGGCGATCTGTTCCTTGAGGCGTTGATAGGCGGTGGGATCACCAAAGTCGCCCTGTACGTAGTAGATGCGTTCGAGGAACCACCCCCACAGAGCTTCGTCGAGAGGAGCGTCGGAAAGTTCTTTGACGCCTTCGGTCAACTTTTGCCGGAAGGTCTCCGTGGTCATCTGGTCGAAAGCGAAGCCGATGATGGCGAATTGCTGCGATAGCAAACCTTCTCGCGCGAGGTTGGCGAGCGCCGGAAGAAGTTTGCGTTTGGTCAGGTCGCCGCTGGCGCCATAAATAATCATGACGCAAGGAGAAGCCTTCTGCGGGGAGTCGTTATTGGTATTGAGATTTGCCATTAGTCTCGATTGGGTGAGTGCAGTGCGTACGGACTAGAGTATCAGTGGCCGGATTTTTTCTCGACGTGACCGCCAAACTGGAAGCGGAGGGCGGACAGGACCTTTCCGGCAAAATCATCTTCACCGCGGGAAGTGAAGCGCTGATAAAGCGAGGCACTGAGCACCGGGGCGGGAGTTGTGGATTCGATGGCCGCGAGGATGGTCCAGCGGCCTTCGCCGGAGTCGGAGACGCGGCCGGAGTAGCGCTCGAGCGTAGGCTGTTCAAGAAACGAAATCGCGGTGAGATCGAGCAGCCACGAAGCGACTACGGAGCCACGGCGCCAAACCTCGGCGACATCGGCGAGATTGAAGTCGTATTGATAGTGTTCGGGATCGCGCAGAGGTGTGGTTTCGGCGTCGGTTTCGCGGACATGCTTGCCGACATTGGCGTGCTTGAGAATGTTGAAGCCTTCCGCGTAGGCGGCCATTAAGCCATATTCGATGCCGTTGTGAACCATTTTGACGAAGTGGCCAGCGCCGTTGGGGCCGCAGTGGAGGTAGCCTTCTTCCGCTGTGCCAACGGCTTTCTCACGGCCAGGGGTGCGGGGAATGTCGCCGCGGCCCGGAGCAAGCGTTTTGAAAATTGGGTCGAGATGCTTTACGACCTCGTTTTCGCCGCCAATCATCTGGCAGTAGCCGCGCTCGAGTCCCCAAACGCCGCCACTGGTGCCCACGTCCACGTAGTGAATGCCTTCGGGTTTGAGTTCCTTGGCGCGGCGAATGTCGTCGATGTAGTAGGAATTGCCGCCGTCAATGAGAATGTCGCCGGATTCCAGCTTGGGCAACAAGTCCATGATTGAAGCGTCGACGACGGCGGCCGGAACCATGAGCCAGATGGCCCGAGGCTTCTGCAGTTTTTGAACAAAGTCGTCGAGTGAAGTGGATCCAGTGGCACCCTCGCCGGCAAGCTGTTGAACCGTGGCAGGTGTCCGGTCAAAAACTACGCACTGGTGGCCATTTTTTTGCAGCCGGCGCACCATGTTGGCACCCATACGCCCCAGGCCGATCATTCCGAGTTGCATTCTGTCCGCTCCTGTAACCCGAGTTGTAAAAGAAAACTGCTAGTGCGATGAAGATTTCTTCAATTCAAGCCTTGCGAGGTAGCTTTCGCCAATGCTTTGAGCCCCAACTTCAAATTTTTGCCGAGATGAACGCGCAATGCGCGCCGGCCACGCTCGGCAAGCACGGCAAAATCCCCGCGCGCTTGCGCGGCTTTGACGATACCGAACGTGTATTTCTGGCCGGGCACAGGAAGATCCGAGGCATCGTCACAGGTAATTTGCAGGAAGACGCCGCTGTTTGGCCCACCCTTATAAGCCTGACCGGTGGAATGCAAGAAGCGCGGGCCGAAGCCAAGACACGTGGCAACTTTTTTGGTGTCGCGTACCGCGATGCGTATGGATTGCAGCGCTGCCGCGTTTTCAGCGTTCATGGGAATGTAGCCGAGCACCGCGAAATAATCGCCGGCCTCGATGCGCGATAGATGAGCCTTGAGAACTTCGCCGAGCGTTTTTCCGCCAGCGAGCGCGAGGACATTTTTCGGGTCGGCAAAAAGCTTAGCGTCCTTGGAAGTGAAAAACGGCGATTCGGCGGGCAGGCTGCCGGTGGATTCGTATTCGCTGGTGAGTTTCTTGGTTTCGATCTTGCTGGCTTCGACGTCTGGCTGGTTGAACGCGTTGATGCCGATGATGGAGCCGGCGACGGCCGTAGCGATTTCCCACCGGAAAAATTCCTGGCCAAGGGTGTAAGTGTTTGCCAGCGTGATGCGGACAACCGGTTGGCCGGCCTTTTCGAGCGCAGCCACCGCAGCGTCCTGGTCTTTGTTCGTTTTGCCTGCGAGCGTGAGGTAAGCGAAGACGCGATCGCTGCCGTAGATTTCCGGTTTGGCGAGCTTTTCGCGATCGACGGGAATGATGCCCTTGCCGATTTTGCCGGTGGATTCGGCGATGAGCTGTTCGAGCCATGCGCCGAGGTCGAAAATACCTGGCGACGTGATGATAGTGATTTTGTCGCGGCCGTGGTTGGCAGCGACGCCAAGAATGGTGCCGAGCAAAACGCCAGGATTCTTGTCGGCTGCGGTGTTTGCAGCGCAAGCCTTGGTCATTTCCAGCGTGTTCTTCAGAAATTTGCTGAGATCGAGGCCCATGGCTGCCGCGGGAACCAAACCGAAACTGGAGAGTGCCGAGTAGCGGCCGCCGATACTCGGGACGCCGGCGAAAATTCTCCAGAACTTGTCGGCCTCGGCGACCTGCTGCATCTTGGAGCCGGGATCGGTTACCGCAACGAAGCGGCTGCCGACGAGTTTTTCTCCGACAGCTTTCTTGACGCGCTCGAAAAAATACTGCTTAAAGATGTTGGGCTCAAGCGTGCTGCCGGATTTGCTAGAGACGATGCACAGCGTTCGCTTAAGGTCGAGTTTCTTTTCGAGCGCCTTGATCTGCACGGGGTCGGTAGAGTCCAGGACGTGCAGTTCGGGGAAGCCCGCGATTTTGCGGTAGGTCATGCGCAGAACTTCCGGGCAAAGGCTGGAACCGCCCATGCCAAGCAACAAAACATGCTTGAATTTGGCTTTCTTGACCTCGGCGCCAAATTGTTTGAAAGCCGCAAGATTCGCGAATTGCTCTTCTGCGATGGTCAGCCAGCCAAGCCAGTTGCCTTCGTCAGTGTTACTCCAAAGCGAAGCGTCTTTCTGCCACAAGCGCGCGACTTTATTATTCCTTTTCCAGTCGTCCAGGGATGCCTGAACGGCTGCCCTCAACTCTTTCGGGAGTTTGTAACCCAGGCGATTTACGCTCACGCACGCACCCCGGCATGCTTTGCAATGGCGTCGAGCAACTGCTTGAAAGGATCCTGGAATAGCTTTACGGCGTCGGCCAGCAGCTTGTCCGTAACTTCCTTCATGGAGATGCCCGCGGCTTCCATGTCGGACATAGTCTTGTCGGCGCCTGCGACATTTTCCGTAAGGCTGTTGCGCAACTTGCCGTGATCCCGGAACGCGTCGAAGGTGGCCGGTGGAATGGTATCCACGGTATCCGCGCCGATCAGTTCTTCCACGTAAAGCACGTCGCGATACTTGGGATTCTTGGTGCTGGTGCTGGCCCAGAGCAACCGCTGCGTCTGCGCGCCTTTGGCGGCAAGCGCTCTCCAGCGAGGAGTCGCGATAAGTTCTTGGTACTTGGCGTAAGTGCGGCGGGCATTGGCAATGGCAACTTTGCCGCGCAGCGATTCCAACCGCGACTTCTTCGCGGAATCCGACTCGGTCTTCAGCTTCGCCTCGACGGTGCTGTCGACCAGCGAATCAATGCGGCTGACAAAAAAACTGGCCACGCTGGCGATGTGCGAGATATCCTGGCCTTTCGCGGCACGCGCTTCTAGGGCTGCGAAATATGCTTCGGCCACTTGTTCATAGGCGGACTGCGCAAAGAGCAGCGTGATGTTGACGTTGATGCCGTCTTCAAGCGCCTGGCGAATCGCCGCAACTCCTTGAGGAGTTGCCGGAATCTTGATCATGACGTTGGGGCGGTTGACGGTTTTCCAGAGCCGGCGCGCTTCCTCGATTGTGGCTTGCGAGTCAAACGCCAGGTTCGGGGAAACTTCGAGGCTGACATAGCCATCGCGACCCTTGGTTTCCTTGTGCACAGGGCCGAAAATATCGGTCGCGTCCTGAACGTCACGGATGGCGATTTTCTCGTAAAGCGCCATGGCCGTAGAAGACTTGGCATCCGGCGCCTTGATGATGTCGTTGTAATCGTCGCCCGCAGTGATGGCCTTCTCGAAGATCGCGGGGTTTGAGGTCATGCCGCGCAGGCCGTCGTTGTCGATCATTTTCTTCAAATCGCCGTTCAGTAGAATGTTGCGGCGAATGTAATCGAGCCAAGGCGATTGGCCGTACGCCAGCAAGCCTTTGAGGGGATTTTCACCCTTAACTCCCGCCAAATTGGGAAGAGTAGTTGTCGTAGTCATGAGGTCCTCCTAAACTTTCGCGTCTCGTTGCTCGCTATTTCTATTGTACGCCCGCCGTGAGCGACGAGGGTTAAACGGATGTAACTGCGGCGGACGTTGGAATTCTCTAAACTAGCGCTGGTCTTCGAGTGCTTTGACCTTAGCCAAGCGGCGTTTGTGCCGCTCCTCATTGGTGAAATTGGCACCGACAAATGCTTTGACCAGATCCTCGGCCAGCTTCACGCCGATAACTCGCGACCCGAGAACCAGCACGTTCATGTCGTCGTGCTCGACGCCCTGATGCGAGGAGTAGGTGTCGTGACATACGGCCGCGCGAATGCCGACCAGTTTGTTCGCGGCGACACTTGCACCCACGCCGCTACCGCAAATCAGCACGCCGCGCCCGGCTCGGCCATCCAAAACTGCGCGGCCGACAGCTTCGGCGAAATCGGGATAATCGGATGGATTGGTGTTGAACGCTCCGACATCCAGAACCGCATGGCCCAATCCGCGCAGGACGTCGCCCATGGCGTTTTTCAGTTCGAATCCCGCGTGGTCCGATCCGATCACGAGTTTCATCGCTAGTTCACTTTCCGAGAGATTTTTTGGCCGCCGCGACCACATTTTCCACGGTGAAGCCGAATTTCTTTAGCAGGTCTTTCAATGGAGCCGACGCGCCAAATGTGCGCATGCCGACGATTTTGCCTTTAGGACCGGTATAGCGCTCCCAACCGAACGCTGAAGCCATTTCGACAGAAACACGAGCGGTGACGGCGGCCGGCAGAACACTTTCCTTGTAAGCCGCATCTTGCTCTTCAAAAAGTTCCCACGACGGAATGCTGACGACGCGCGCTTTGATGCCTTCCGCCACAAGCTTTTCTTGCGTGGCGACACAAAGGCCGACTTCGCTGCCGGTACCGATCAAAATCACGTCCGGCTTACCGCCGGGCGCATCGCTCAACACGTATGCGCCCCTGGCTACGCCTGATGCGGGCGCAAACTTGGTGCGGTCGAATGTCGGCATGGCCTGGCGCGAAAGGACCAGCGCGGTCGGACGATGGTTTTGCTGCATAGCGAGCTTCCACGATTCGACAACTTCGTTGGCGTCGCCTGGGCGCAGCACCAAAATGTTCGGCATCGCGCGCAGGGACGCGAGTTGCTCGATGGGCTGGTGCGTAGGACCGTCTTCACCGAGGCCGATGGAGTCGTGCGTGAACACGTAAATGACCGGCAGCTCCATCAATGCGGCGAGGCGCACGGCCGGTTTCATGTAGTCGCAGAAATTGAAAAACGTTCCGCCGAATGGGCGCAGCCGGCATTCTGCCATGCCGCTCATCGCCGCGCCCATGGCATGTTCGCGCACACCGTAGTGGACGTTGCGGCCTGCGTACTCACCGGGGAGATATTCGCCGGCGCCATCGAGATTCGTTTTATTGGATTTCGCAAGGTCCGCCGAGCCTCCGACCAACCACGGAATATTCTTGGCCAGGGCGTTTACGGTTTTGCCGGAGCTTTCGCGCGAAGCCATGCCCTTCGCATCGGCAGGGAATATCGGAAGATTTTTGTCCCAGCCGTCAGGCAGCGCGCGCTTCTGCATCAATTCAAGCTGCTTTGCCTGCGCGGGATATTGTTTGGCGTACTCGCCCCAGAGTTTCACCCAATGCGCGTGAGCTTCCTCGCCGCGTTTGCCAATACCGTTCTTGAAATTGTCGTAGACGCCGTCGGGCACAAGGAATTTTGCGTCTTCCGGCCATTCGTAATTTTTCTTGACGAGCTTCACTTCGGCTTCGCCAAGTGGTTCGCCGTGCGCTTCGTATGTGTCCTGCTTGTGCGGCGACCCATAACCGATGTGGCTGTCCACAACGACGAGGGTCGGCTTCCCGGACGTCTTGAGAAAAGTTTCGTAGCCGCGGCCAATCATCATCAGGTCGTTAGCGTCGGCGACACGCGTAACATTCCAGCCGTAGCCGACGAAACGCGTCATCACATCTTCGCTGAACGACCAATTTGCCGGGCCGTCAAGCGTTACGTGGTTGTTGTCGTAGATCCAGCAAAGATTGTCGAGCCGCAGATGTCCGGCGAGCGAAGCGGCTTCCGCTGCTACGCCTTCCATCAAGTCGCCATCGCCGCACAGTGCGTACACCTTGAAGTCGAAAAGTTCGAAGTTGGGCTTGTTGAAGTTTGCCGCGAGCCACTTCCCGGCAATCGCCATGCCCACGCTGTTTCCAGCGCCTTGGCCAAGCGGGCCCGTCGTTGTTTCGACGCCAGTTGTGAGATGCGACTCCGGATGTCCGGCCGTTCTGCTGTCCAGCTGACGGAAGCGCTTGATCTCTTCCATCGGCACGGCGAGCGAGTCGAGCACTTCGCCTTTTTCGTTCACTGCATGCACGCCGGCGAGATGCAACGTGGAATACAGGAGCATCGAAGCGTGGCCCGCCGAAAGCACAAAACGATCGCGATTCGGCCAAACGGGATTCGCCGGATCGTACTTCAAATATTTTTGCCACAGCTCGTAAACGACCGAAGCAAGGCCCATCGGCGCGCCTGGATGTCCGGAATTTGCTTGCTGCACCGCATCAATGGAAAGAGTTCGGATGGTGTTGATGCACAACTGGTCTGTCGCAATCTGTTGGGTCACCAATGCTTGCTGGCTCACAAAAGCTCCTGTGCGGGCAGGAGGGCCCCCGCAATCCAAGTCAGGATTTAGATGCACCGGAGGTACGCACCGGCTAGGGAGATTCTACGTCAAGTGGGTTGGAATGCCGAGCGGGGCCGCCTGCAAAGAGGTTAGAGTTCGTTTACTCGATGGAAATGCGCTCGGCCCATGGATCAACTGGCGGCCTCGTAGTATTGGCTTGGCTCGCTGAGGGTGGCGTCGATTGTTCGGACGTTGGCGCAGCAGCTTTAGGATCCGGAGAAATCTGGGCCTCGGTGGAGTTGGCTGTCGCGACCGGTGTTGCGGCATCCATTTTCGGCTTCTCGAGAGGTGGCGCGATGTCGCGCGCGTCCACAGGGAAAAGGTGCGCATGCTGTTCGGACCACTTGGCTGCCAGGCCGTTCAGCGGACTTTTTGTATTGTATTCCTGGTAGGCGATCATGCGGCCGATGCGAATGATAAGGTCGTCGAGTCCCTCAGAGGCTGCCCAAAAGTCCCCGATACACACGGTGGCTTCGTCAAAATTGGGATGGAAAACTGGCGTCAACATGCGGCATTGCGGCGCGCGGCGCGGATAGCCAAGTGAAAGGTTTACTTCCAGATGATGCATTGGGCGTTCCTGGATTTCGCCGTTCTGACCGACAAACAGCCCTTTTACGTGGTACACAAATCGGTAGACTTCCGGCGGCATTCCAGCGGTGCCAGTGATTTGGATGAGCGGCCAGCCGGCAAAGCGCTGCTGCAGTTGGTCATGGTCGAGCTTTAAACGGCGGATGCGCGGCGAAAGCATAAGCGTTTGGGTCCCGTGAGCTTAGAAGATTCCTTGCGTGAACATTCGCGTGACTCCAAAAATCGCCACGCAGGCAACAGCGGCCTTCCAGCTCCAATCGGGAACGGATGGCAACTCGATGCGATTTTCACGCAAGGCGGTCCAGTACATTTTAGCGAAATAGCACAGAACGAAAGGCATCAGCAGCGTCAGCGCGGCATTGAAGTGCAGTGCGGCAGTGTAGTTTCCGTGCAACAGTTCGGCCATGGCGCGTGTCGCGCCGCAACCTGGGCAGTAATGATGGGTCAACGCCAAGAACGGGCACCGCGGGTAGAAGGAATACTCCTGCGGTGAAAAGCGGTACAAGATCGCAGCGCCAGACGCAGCTAGGGCCGCAAGCAGATTCGCCCGTGCCCGCACGGAAATCATACGGTGTAGCCCATTTGACGGCGCTTCATTTCGTTGATTTTTGTGAAGTGGTATTGGAAGTACCAAACGTTGAAGAAGAACGTCATGACGCCGCTCAAACTCAGCCCGATCGGCTCGGCGGAATTGAAGTGTTCCTCAATGGAGTCGCGCATGTTGAATGCGCCCACGATCCACACGATGCAGTACCCCAGCGTGATGATGCCCTGTATACCCTGCAGCGAGCTATCGCCGTGTCCGGTTCTGGCAGCGGAAATCCCGCCGGAAATGCTCAGTACAAAGGACAACAACCACATACCAATGACGATGCCGAAATACGTGACGGCTTTGCTCGCCGGTTGAACTTTTTTGACCCAGAGCGCCTCGACCATGATCCACACCACGGAAAATATCCCGCAGGTCACGATCGACAAGAGCAGGCAAATTCCCCAGTGCAAATTCGGCGGCGGCGGATATGGCGAAACTGCCGGCGCGGCGTAAGCCGCTGGCGCTCCCGGCGCCGCCTGTGGAGCAGCAGGTACGGGAATGTTGCCAATGACTTGAGAAACCGGCACCCAATCGGTCAGCCCTTCGCTGCGGCACAAGTCCGTCAGCAGAATATTGCCCGAGGCAACGTACTTCTGCAGGTCGGCAAGGGTGTACGGTCCATACTCATTTAGCTCACGCTTAATGAAATAGTTCATTGCGCAGCCCTCCGTCGGCAAAGAGTCTTACACAAACTGATTGCCTTCCGCGTCCTTGTTTATCACACAAATCTCGATAATAGCCCACGGCCAGCTGATGGCTGCTCCGTAAAAGCACGTCAGCAAAGTCAGGCAAAGTTGAATCGCGCCCTTTTTTGTGTAGCCCGCATAAAAATTGTGTGCGCCGAGAGCACCCAGGAAAATACCCAGCAGCACAAAAAGAACACGAGTCTTCGGCTGCGGTGGCTGGTAGTAGCTTGCGAGCTGGGCCGGGGCATAGTTTGGCGCATAAGGCGCCGGTCCCGCTTGCGGCGGGGGGGCGACTCCTGTTCCCACGAGCGGCGGAGGAGGGGGGGCAGCGCTCCCTTCGAAATTCGAAGCAGCTTGCGGCCTGTCGCTCGGGACCGCCACACTCGGAGCATGGAACGTCGTAAATCCAGTACCAAGCGAAACGCCGGGGCGCGGCGTGGGTGGAGTTACCTGCCGCGTGACTGTGTTGCCGGCCATGTCCGTAGCGGTGACCGTCACTTTTGCCTCGTCGGCCGGTGCCTGCGCACAGCCGAAAACTGTACATCCCCCGTTTTCCGCGAAGCAGTCCGTATGGTGCGGCGTGCCGCAGCCCGGACAATCCTTGCGCTCGCCCTCTGCATCGCCTACTTCGGTTCGGCAATACGGACAAACCGGATTCAATTCCGTTGCCTTTCCTGGTAGCGGAATGCATAGCGCCCGATTTGCACCACCGCCCCGCTCATCAGCACCTGCTGGCGGACTGGTTGGCCGCTGACATAAGTCTGCCCGATCGCTCGCAGCATAATCCGCGACCCTGCCAGCTCAACAATCGCGTGCTCCTTCAAAATGTTCGGGTCTTTGAAAAGATAGATGTCGCAGCTTTGGTTGCTGCCCATCACCGTGCGCGGCTTGTACAAAATAAACTGCTTGCCCGCCAGCGGCCCGGCCGTAACATACAGCCAGCGATCCTTCAGCGCGCTTTCCACCAGCCCTACGGCGATTCCCGTAGCCATGCCCACCAATGCGAAGCCCACCGCCCGGCTGACCGCTCCGCCGTGCGTCGCAATCGCAATCGGGTCAAACAATATGCCGCCCAGCCCAGCGCCCAAAACTCCTCCCAGCACGCCATAGAGCACCTTCTTGCCGGACATTCCCGCGGTTCCGTACACCACGCCACCCGCCGCTCCAAACACCATCCACGCGATACCTCTCGCGACCCACAAAGCGGGGTTGTGATTGGTTTGCGCTCCCATCTGCACGCAAATGCTTATTCCAATGGAATAAATTATGTTCGCAATGAATTCAAAAACGACGCCCAGCACTGCACCCAGCGGCATACAGATCGCTGCTCGAATCAGCGCCTTTTTCACAGACCGCTCGACGATGCTTTCAGCCACGCCGAATCCCAGGCATAGCAAGCCCACAATCGCCGGGATCATTAGAAGATCCGCCCAAAAATGCCCGCCCGTAGGGCTGTCCACGAACCACGGCTCGCACACTCCCCAGCCGATCAGCGCCCCGATGAGTCCCGCCAGCCCCAGGTAAAACCACGCTTGCAGCAGAATGCTGCCTTTTTCTTCAGCCACTTGCGTCGCTGGATCCGCTGGTTCATTGATCGACCCGTAACTCTTAGCGCTGCCACCCTGCGACGCAGGCGCGACCGTCTCCAACTCCGGCGCGGAGACATTCGCCAGATCATCCAGCGTTATTTTGATCGTCTTGTCGCTATTTTCTGGGGACATTTTGATCCTTCTGGTCCTTCGAATCCTTGCTGTTGCCGCCCTTTGGTTCTGCCTGTTGCGGCGGATTGGCGGGTGGGGCGTCTTTGCCTGGTCCATTTGCTCCAGGCATGTTTGAGGGAGCCTTGGGCAAGGGAAGCTGCTCTGGGTGCAATACAGGAATGTCGCTGAATCCCGGAATGCTCAGCGTGTCGTTCGAATTCAAGTGCGTCCCAGCCGGCGCCGGAATAACCACTCCTTTGTACGGATCGATGAAAAAGTAGACCGGTATAAGCCGAGGAAATAGTATCCAGGCCGCCACAAACGCCAGGGCCATCAGCAGAATGTGCGAGCAAACCGTGATGACCCAGCCCAGCCAAGCCGGCGGCCCCACTTCCGATCCACCTTCTTTTTCTTTGACCATCTCTTCATCGTCTTCAATGCCGCCGACTGGCTCGGGCTTACCCGTTTCTCCGGCCTCTTCACCACCTTTGTCATCTTTCACGCGGATTTCTTCCAGGCGCTCCAGCCGTTCGCCGGACCACCCGAAGCAGCCCTCTTCGTCGCTATGTGGGTCGTACACCCACGCAACCTGCAAGGGCGCCGAGAAAAAATTCTTGTGAATAAATGTGTCGTGGTCGGAAAGAAAAACACCGAAACCTGGATGCGAGTGATACCAGCCGACAATCCGCGCGTCGGGGTATTCCTTGTCCTTAATTTTGTAAATGTGCTCCCACGTGTCCTGCGTGAACGTTACATAAGTTCCCGCCTGCGCCGCATTCAATCCCGCAATGCGCGCGGTGATGTTCATCCCGCTGCCGTTTTCCTCGCCGATCAACACGCCGCACACTTCGGTCTTGCTGTTCGAACGCGCGTGCTGGCGAATCTGGCGCAGCACTTCGCCTTCGATGGTTACCCGCGGTTGCTGCTCTCGTTTGCGTTTTCCCATTTCTTTCGTTTGCGAAAAATCGCGATTTGTCATTCCGAGCAGAGCGAGGAATCTCTCCGCTGGCCGGCTATAGCTCCGGTCCCAGCACCTCGTTCCGGTCTCCCGCGATCAAGAAAGCTTTTTCTGCCTCCGCCGAACGCACGCTGAACACGTCATAAAGTGGCAAGCCAATCTGGTCCAAAGTTCGCCTGCCAAAACTTTCACTTCCCGAATAGCTGTGAATGGTCTTCACCACCCGCATCTGCCCATCCCGTGGGCAGCGACCTTCTCGATAGCGAATGCTCCCCACCGGTGCAAAGCGCTCTTCCTTGCCACTACACTGCGGGCATTCCAGTTCGTGCACGATGTCCCGGCTGAATTCCACCACCGCGTCCGCAGCGCCCAAATCCATCGCTCCACGTTGACGCAAATCTTCTAGCGTCAGCTCGCTCGATTTCTGCGACAATTCCTTCACGTCCGCAAACGTAAAGTGGCTCATACAATCCGGATTCGCCGTGTACTCCACTTTGTACGAAGTGTGATTCAGCCCCTCAAACACAAATCCGCTGCTCGCCAGCGTTGGCATTTCGTGCAGCAGCTTGACCGCTTCCTGCACCTCGATCCCCGCAATCACCGAAGAAATCGTCGGCGTTGTCGCCACTTTGCCTTCGGTAAGTTCTTCGCGCAGCAGCAGATTGCAAGACATGCGCTGCTCCAGAAGCTTCCAGTCGGTTTCTCCGAGCGTGCACTCATAACACGGCGCCGCGCCTGCCACAAAAGCCCGCGCCACGCCGTTGATGCCTTCAATTGCGCCGTCAATCCACGGCCGGTTCATCTTCCATGCGCCGCGGTTAATCCACAGCCGCGCTTCGCGATTGTCCAGCCCGGCAATAATTACATCGCTCCACGCGAACAAGCCCAGTCCGCAGTTCTGCACCACATTCGCAACCAGCGGCCGCACTCGAGCCTGCGGCGCAATCCTTCGCAAACTCCGCGCCGCCGCCTCCGCCTTGAACGATCCCACGTCTTCACTGCTGAACAGAATTGCCCGCGATAGATTCGACTCTTCGATGCGGTCCAGATCTACCACCACGATCCGTTCGAACCCCAGCAGCGCCAGATTTTTCAGGATTTCGTTGCCCAGGGCTCCCGCGCCAATCACCAGCACGCGCGCTGCCTGCAATTTCTTCTGGTCCCACCATGGAATCAGCCGGAACCGGCTGAACCGGTCCTCGTGCACTTCTTCTTTGCCGATTCGCACCGAAGCCGGCGGTGTCATCCTCAACCCGCCGTAATTTCCGGCTGCAGCCGCAGGATGTCTCCATCCTTCACTCCAGCCTCTCCCAACGTTTGCGAATCCTGAATCTGCTTACCCGAATTCTTGTGATGGAATTTATAGCTGAGCGGCGCTCCGTCCGGCCCGTTCGTCGGCAACCGCAATTTTTGTACCAGCACCACGATTATCTTGTTGCACGGTGCATCATCCGGTAATTCTACCGGCACGCGCTTGTTCTCCGTCGAGTCGTACACCGTCACGTTGATGGTTGCCATTTCTCTGGGTCCTGTCCCCGCCCTTCCCAATTGCGTTCTGAAATACGTCCGAAATACAGAAAGTCTATGCGGCCTATTTCTTCGTCTTGTCTTGCTGTTGCGTCAGCTTTTTAAGATAGTCCACCAGATATTCCTTGCCGTTTTTCGCGAATTCCCAGTCGCTATCCTTCAGCAGCGCCTGCGCCGACACCGCGAAGTTCAGGTTTTCCGCGTTCGGCTGGTAACTCTTGTCTAGTGTAGAGCTCACCACGCCCAGCAAATTCCCCTGCTGGTCATACACCGGCCCGCCGCTGTTGCCCGGACTTACCGGTGCCGAAATCTGCAACGTGCTATTTTCCATCCGCGAAATAATTCCGGTGCTCAGCGTGTACTTCAAACCCTCCGGGTGCCCAATCACATAAATCGTTTCGCCCTCTTTAGGTTGAGCGATTGGCTGCACAAATTCCCCATGCCCGGAGTGCCGCGGAATCCAGATCAAGACCAGGTCAAGATTGGAGTGCCGCGCCACCACTTCGGCGCCCGCCCAGATCCCGGAGCGCAGCGATAGCATCGCGCGGTGCTTGTCTTTCAGTCCCCACACGCCCACGCCAATCACGTGCCGAGCCGTCGCAAACAAATAGCCTTGATCGTTGGCTTCCAGCAACATGCCCGCGCCAAAACTGTTGGAAAGCACTTCGCGCTTACTGAAGAGTGATTGTGCGGTCGGCGAAATCACCGCCACCAGCGGTTTCAATTCGCTTGAAGCGTCCGCCCCGCCCAGGTCTTTCGCCGCGGGCAGCGTCGGGAAGTCCGTCCGCTCATCCAACTCCGCCAATCCCGTAGCCATTCCCGCGATCGACGGCAGCGGCCCCAACGAAAACGCCACCACCGCAAGTCCCGAAGTCAAAAAGCCGCTGATGATCAACAGCGTCGTCAGGAACCCCGTCCAGGCATGCCGGATCCGCGGCGTCTGTCCCCGGAACGCCACCCTTAATATGATGGTGATCAAGCACAGCAGCGGCAGGCACAACACCAGCACCCCAACCGAGATCCGCGCCCACCACGGAATCGCCGGCGGCAGCTTTGATTCGATCCGCGTCGGCTGGTCCGGTGTTTCCTTTATCTCAGTGATTTCATTGGGGCTTATGACAATCTTATCCATCCGGTCTCCAGGCCCGCCCGTAGCGATAGTTTCCCTCTAGGGCTCGCTGCAGCGCGCTCGGCCTCTATTTTGGGACAGACCTTTCCTGCAGAAAAATGGTGCAAGAGTAAGGGTTATATACAGGTTCGCCGCGCAAAGCGCAAGAGCACCGCAGTCCTGCTGTGCCCAGCACCCAACCACATTTTCTTCCCCTTTACGGCGGCTTCCAGGCAGGCACGCGCTACAGGACTCGCGGCTCGCTCCGCCTTACTGCGGCGCGAGATGGACCTATTGATGCGGGAGATGAACTATTGCTGCGGGAGGTAAAGTCCGGCGGTTACAGGCGCCTTGCGGAACGTGAACGGAGCTTCGAGCCTGAACTCGACTCGACTGCCTGGCTTCACTTGTACCTTCGCCGCCGAAAATGCCGCGATTACCGGCAGCGCGGCGCCTACCGGTTGGCCGGCTATCGAATCCGCGCCACTCGGCGCCTTCTTCACCACTGCTTCGCCTTTGGTCTCCGCCGCGCCTTTCTTTTTCGTAAGCTCGTTGGACTCAACTTCCAGCCTGCGTCCGTTGATGATCAGGCTCACCAATTCCAGGCTCACTTTGGCATTGCCGTGAACGTGCCCGCCCTTCTTTAGATGATTCATCCGGAGGTGCGCTTCCGTTCCCCGTGGAATCACCACTACGTCATTGACCAGCACCGATGGATCGACGCTGCCGGAATACATCTCGCCGGTATGCGCATGCTTGGAATTGATTTCATCCGTGATGCGAACTGGAATCGTGTATCCCTCGGGCAGCGTGATCACTTCCATTTGCTCCGTGGGATTTGTGTCACTGCCTACAACCTCTCGCACGGGCGCGCGCATCGGCCCTTGTTGCGCCGTGTGGTGAGAGCCACCCCCGCAGCCGATTAACATTAAGTATCCGCAAAGCGCTGCGCTCCAGGTGACCGTCAAACAACGCAATCGTTTCTGACTGATTTCATGTGCTCGCTTGGGTGCACGCATCGCAGCAAATAACACCATTTGCCGACGGTCGCCGCACATACCGCGAATCATACAGTTCGCCGGTTTTGTTTCCCTAACGCGCCTCTACAGCGAATCAGGTAGGCCGCGATCCCTGATGCGAGATCCCCCCGCTGGCTACGCGTGTCCACCGGAAATGGAGAACCAGATGCGTGCCAAGATCTGCCGGCACTGCTCATTTGATCGCAATCTTCGAGCAGGAAGGGTGTGTGCATGTCACGCCAGATTCCGCTGGTCTGGCTTCCTCGCACGGGTACACATATACCTTGAACTCGGATTGCACAGGAACCATGACTTTGGTGAACCAGGGTCAACAGCCAGGGTCAACAGCCACTCCATCGCGCAATCCTGGCAAGCCACTCCGGCGATATCATCCACGCCGTTGTAACGAATCCGGGCGTAGCAGTGACCAGCGACGCTGGACGCGCCCGCGCTCCCCGCGATTTGTTCCTGCCGGCCCGTCGGCGGCAGCGGTGTTGCAGTAAGTCTTTATGTTCGTTAGATTTGTTCTGCCAGTCGCCCGGGTGGCGGAATGGCAGACGCTGAGGACTTAAAATCCTCCGGGGATTTTTCCTCATGTGGGTTCGACTCCCACCCCGGGCACCAGTTTTTCGCCTTTATTTTCATCTAGTTAACCGGTCCCTTCGTGAAGTGTACCTGATTTGTACCGAAATTTTCCTGTTTCAAAACCGGGTCTTGCTTCCAGGCGCTCGCAACATCGGCCTCAAGTTGCTCCTGCCGTGAGCGTACCCACGGGTTGTAATGCCGCTCTGTGATGTGGACACTCTGATGCCCCAGGAGAATTGAGACGCGCTCGATCGGCACGCCAGCGAGAAGCAGCTCCACCACAAACGTGTCGCGAAAGCGGTGTGAAATGGCGTTGCCCTGGCCCTTCGGCACTCCCGCGAGATCAAATAGTTTCTTGAGGCGCGCCTGCCAACTGCGCACAATGCTTTCTACGTTTCCCTCGCCAGTCCAGAAATAGTGTTTCGTTGTGACACGCGGAGTTGCTTCTAGTGCTTTCACAACCGAATCAGGCAGCACGGTGTACACGGGTACGCCCGTTTTTTGCGTGTAGAGAAAAAGCCGTTTGCCATCGAGTCTGTCAATTGTCATCGTGACTGTGTCCGAGATGCGCATGCCCGAGTAACGCATAAGGAGCACCAGCGTTTTGAGCCGCAGTAAGTTCTTCTTTGCTGATGATGGAACAATGGCGCACCAAGCATCACAGGCGGAGAAGATCCGCACCATCTCCTCGCTCGTCAAGGGCATGGTAGGGCGAATCGAAACTTTTGGAAGGATTCAGAGCAGTTTCAACAAAGTGGAGAAGTCAGATCTGTCAGACGAGAAACAGCGGACTCTGAAGTAACTCACGTTAGCGGTGGGAAAGCTGGCTGAAAAGCTGGGACCGAGCGAAGCGCAAGCCGCAGCGAGAGACTTAGAGACGCTTGTTTCTGAGGCTACCGTTGACAAACCACGTCCAAGCATTCTCAGAGTGACTGGTGAGGGCTTGATTGAAGCGGCTAAGACAGTTGCCGAAATGGCAGGGCCGATTTCAGTGGCAGTCCAAGCCATCTTTGGTTTATTCGGGATTTCATAGCGATCTGCGTGCGTGGAGTGACTCCGAGTAGCGACGGCATTCGTCTGCCGCCAAAGGTGCGCCGGGATGAGTCCTATCAATTCTTCTATCGACTCGGCTCCGCAGGTTCAGAGCGAGCTTGGGTGTGCAGTGCACCACTGACGCAGGGCCTCGACTCTCTCAAATGCCGTTCACGCAGGCGATCAAAACGATCTCGCGCTGGGGATCGGGATCTAAGGACTTGGTGGCGGCGCTGGAGGGGGGAGGAAATTTGGCCGCAGCGAATAAGGGTGGAAGGTAGGGACGGCGGGGAGTTGAACGTGCCATCCTAGGAGCGCGGGCGCAAAAACCTCGGCTTTCTTCGTGCAATCAATCAGTCGGCTGACATAGGGGCCTCGTAAGTTTGCTGGCTGCAGTTTTGGCAATCGTGCTTGCTTTCGCGCTGAAGGGTACAGCGAGAGTTTATGTGATGGAGACAGATAGTGTGCATGCCTTCAGGCGGGCGAATAAAAAATGCGACGAGCAAACAAATGCGCCGCTGTTCTTTGTGGCCAGTCTGGCTTGAAACAAATTATCCAAACGACAGGCCGGCGAGTTTTCCGATACTTTAATGCTTACTCCGGCGGCTGCTCGTAGCGCTGCCGGTAGAACTCCCGAATTTTCTGACGCTGCTCCGGGGACAGGCCCTTCATCCACTGGTTGTAACTACTCTCTTTAATGCTCGCCGTTACCCCTGGCATAAGGTGCTCGGCTTCCGGCAGAAATCCGGCATAGAAAATCCTGGCGATTTCATAGAAGCCATGCCACTGCACGTAATCCGGTCCGCTCATGGAGGCTCCCATGCGCGCCCGGCGTCCCTGGTGGTGCCACAACTCGTAGTAGGTCCATTTGATCGGCGCGTCGAAAGGAGTGTTGGTGATCTTTCCGGCCTGCTGAAGTTTGGTCATCAATTCCTTCGCAGGCTTAAAGAATTTCTCATTGCCCAGATCCACCACACCATCGAACTGGAGATAAAAGTTGTTGATCCAGTCTGAGGCATGGCAGTTGGCGCAAACGGATTTCACGCTGTCGCGCCGCTTCTCCCAATCCTAGGGCAAACTATTCGAAGCGACTAACCGCTACGGCTTTTTCTTGGCTGCTGGCTTTGCTCCTGATTCCGAGCTCAACAGCGTAAAGGCATCTTCTGCGTTGAATGGGAACTGGCGAACCGACTGCTGCCCAGTGCTGCTCAAGGTAATGTCCACGCGTCGGTTTTGCGCCAGTGTCACCGTCCGCAGATTCTTCATGATTTTGTCTTTTTGTCCTTGGCTCAAGTTGGGATGCTGTACGACCAGGTCTCTCACCTGCTCTGAGGTCATGGCTTGCTCTTCCCCGAACGACTTCGTCTCCAGATTCGCTTCCGGAATACCAAGTCCGATTAGGAATCGCCTCGTGGCCTCGACTCGGCGCTCGGAAACACGTTGATTGGATTCCGCCGGACCACGTGAATCGGCATGCCCTTCTAAGACCAGGTGCGCATTGGGCCGGCTGGCAAGGTATTCCTTGTAGTCGCTGGCCAGCGATGTGAGAGTCCTTTGCTGGCTCTCCAACAGCCCCGCGTTCGGCCGAGCGCGGGAAGGCAGGCCCGTCGGAAAGTAGATGCTCCGGATGGCCAGCTTGGCCTCTACGGCCGGGGGCGGGGGAGTTTCCAAATTGAATTCGGCCTGGCAATTCGCCGTGCCGCCGCGTCCATCGTCCACCTGGCCTGTCACCTCGTATCGCGAGGGAGATACGCCGGTTGTGTCCAGGTCAACCTCAGCGCCAGACCCGGTGATCTGGCCGACACTCGAATGCCAGACAAAAGTAAGCGGATCGCTGTCAGGATCACTGGCTGTTGCCACGATGTGCACCCGATCGCCCGGATGAACTGTGCTTGGACTTACGGAGCAGCTGATAGTGGGCGGGTGGTTGGGGCGCGAAGCCACATGGATACCCACCGCGCACGTCGTGGTGCCGCCCCTACCATCGTCGACACGGGCGGTCACGGAGTACACGCCGACCGCGAGCCCGGCGGAGTTCCACCGCGCTTGCGGACCGGCGCCCTCAACGGTTCCTCCGGTCGCAGTCCAGGCATATGTAAGCGTATCGTTGTCAGGATCGTTGGCATCGGCCCGTACGGCGACGCTATCACCCGAGCCCGCATACACCGTAGTTGGGTTGCCGGAGCAAGATACGGACGGCGGGCGATTGGGAGTCGGTGGAGGAGTTGGCTCGGTCTGTGCCCGGAACCTGTAGTCGATGCCGAGCACCAGCCGCAAATGGCTCTGTCCTTGATTAGCGAAATGTGTCCGCAGAAAGTCCAGATTGCCGCGAGCCGAAAAGTGCGAGGTGAGCCTGTAGTCGACGCCTCCGCCCAATAGCCAGGAAAATGCGGTGTCCGACGCGGAAACACTCGGCTGGTTTTGCAGGGTGACCTTTTGATTGAGGTGCGATACACCAAACTGCGCTTCGCCGAACGGATTCAGCCGGTGCTTGTCGGTCCATTTGGTCGCGAAGAAAATGCGAGGTCCAAAAAGAACGTTCTGCAGATGACTGTCCACTCCAATGGCCCCGGTGTCGGTGAAGGTAAAGGTTCCGAGTGTGGTCGAATCCCAGGTGGAGTCGTAGTCAGCGGCAATAGATACTCGCTTTGTGAAGAACCACGCGCCGCGAACGTCGAAGCCATCGGTTCCGTTGTTTCCGGATACGTGAGTATAGCCGCCGCCGACCTGCAATCCTTGTCCGCGCATGGTAGGAGAAAGTGCGAATGTCGCCAGTAGGAGCAGCAAAACCAAGAGCGGAAAGAGTGCGCGGCTGGAGGCCCAACGTATGCGATCGAGCACAGTTCCTCCAATTTTGATCGCATTTATTGCGCTCTCGAAGATGGCGATTGAAAACTGTCAAAACTAGCAGACTATTTAATGGTACGGTGTCGGCTCGGCCGCAGAACTTTCCCAGGCGCAAACGAAACTCGTTGAGTTAGAAAAGACGGTGACTCCCTTCAAGCTGGCCGCCAGGAAGTGCTATCTGGATTGGAGACAATCCTTTGCCGCGCCTTCCGGATTCGTGCCCTCACACCTTGCGCTCTAGCGCCTTTCCAGCACTTCGACTCGCGGAAGCAATCCCACGGATTGGACGTGAAACTACGTTCAATCGTTGAACAGCACAACTGTCAAAAGCGCTAGGCCTCTGGACGTGTGCAGCAGGAATCTACTTATTTGCCCGAGTTGAGGGCGGAGTTTGTTTCAAGCAAGAATTCCCCCTCTGGCAATCTTGACAGTTCAGCCAAGTTCATTCCCTGATTTAATTTGGTTCCCCCTGAAGAGGTTCTGAGATTTAGATCGAATGTTTCTGGGCCTGCGCTATGGAAGCCACCAAATTTAGATCACGACTGTTTGTTGCACTGGAGCAGATGACGGCACATCTTCGTCAGCAGACGCTCACCGTATTGGGAAGAAGTGTCGCCATGAGTCGAAGACTCGAGGAAGCACTTCGCGGCGGCACGAGCCTTTTGCGGAAGTCAGCAGCAACATCTCGCGATGCAATCGTTGCGACGAACGCCAAAATCACCGGACAACTGTTTATCGGGTTGGGACATGTAGGGATATATCTTCGGCAAGCACAGAACATGGTCATGGGATTGGAAAGAAGTGTCGCTAGCAAACCCCGAAGACTACAGGAGGCACTCCGTGCAAGGGAGAATGATTTACAGACGTTACTCGAAAGCTCTTCCGATGCAATCGTCGTGACCAACTGTGACCGCCGTTTTGTTACCGCAAATTCGAAGGGCCTCGATTTATTTGGCGTCTCAGAAACCAACATGAGGAAGTTCACCGTTGACATCTTTTTTTGCCGCGGCCAAATTCCAAAATTCCTGGGACATATTTCGCCTTTCAGAGGACGAAAGGTGAAATATGGGAGATGCGAGATTCGGCGTTTGGACGGAAGCCTGCGAGTCGCAGAGTGCCGTTTTTTCGCAAACTTTGTCCCTTTTCGACATCTATACAAGTTCCGTAACGTTATGTCGACAAATCAATACCAGCCGGCCACACTGAGAACACCAACTAGCACGTTCGTTCAACCAAACAAATCGGGAGTTAACGTCGTTAGCTGAAAGGCGGATGTGTAGTCGTAAACCAGCTTAGAAGTGGCCGTGTTGTTGCACACCACTATGAAGCAAGGAGGGGCTCGAATGCCTTGCTTGATCCACAGTTCGTAGGTTTTTACATAGTGTCCATAGAGTGCTTCGAGAGCCGGATGGTCGCTAGCCTTGATCGGAAACGCCTCGGCCAAGCAGCCCTCTGGAAGGCAAGAAATACATCCGAGGCGTTTTCGATAAGGAGACTAGGAGGAAGCCGCTGGCGTTTGCGGGCGGACGCGTTGAGTTATGGGATTTGAATGGTAGTTTGGTACCCAGTCGTGGCTGACGATGATCCGTCTTTTCAAGACTTCGTTCAGGACCTGCTAGAGCCAGCATTTGAAATACTCGGAAAGAAAGGTGCAAAACGGGCAGGCCTTATTGGAGGCAGTGCCAAATTTGAAGCCAGATGTAATTGTCACAGGCATTGAGATACCCATTCTCAATGGCCTGGACGCGGTGTGGGACCGGACAAACGCTGGCGGCCACGCGAAAGTCATTTTTTTGACGATCGATTCGGACCTAGATTTTGTACGCTCGGCGCCGCCGGCAGGTGCGTTTGGGTTCGTGGCCAAGCATCGAGCTGCCATCGACCTGATTCCTGCCATTCAGGCGGTTCTGGCTGGTGACTTCTTCGTTTCGCCCAAGGATGAAGTGACGATCGATTTGTGATCCTTATTCATGAGGAGGATCGATATGAATTGTCGGACAGCAAGTATACTTTTCTGCGCGACGATTTTGGCCGCGATTAGCCCTTCCAACGCAACGCATGCCCAGACCAGTCCATTTACGAAGGGGCAGGTTGCGGACCGCATCCGCAAAGTGGAAGACGGCGTGGACGAATTCGAAAAGTATCTCAAGAATCGTGGAGACGACGCCAAAAACCGGGCGCAATCGGCACAGAGCAGTGGCGCGACAACGCGCCGCCAGCGTTCAAATTCAGCAAACACGGAGGCGCGGGGGAACCAAGCGAAGGAAACAAAAGACGATCTCGAAAATGCTATGGACGATTTGAATCGCACCACGAACCGACTTCGGCGCAAGTTCGATCCCACCTCGAATTATTTGGAGACAAAAGCGCAAATGGAACAGGTCATGGACAGCGCGCGCCGCGTCAACCAAGTGGTAACGAAGGAAATTACGGCACACAGGCAGAACGATACTGGGCTGCCTTGCGCACGAATATCAATGATCTTGCGCGCTGCTACAACTTGACGCCGATGAGCGTGTAGGTCTGACTTCAAGTCCTGATTAACGCTAACCGGTAAAGTTCATTTTGATCCGCTGGGAGGAGGTATCGCTTTTCCCCCGCCTGCGACCTAACCCCCTTCGCGTTGTTTTTGTTTTGGTGCCAGCGCAGCTCAATTATCAGTAGGCCCTTGGTGGTGGGCACAAAACTGGGCACAGTAAGCTCCGAGTTGTCCGGCACAGCAGACTCGCGAATGCGGAGACGCCTTTCCGCGCCCGCGATTTACTCTCAATTTTTTTCATTTTTTGCCGGGGAGGGATCGGCGCTTGGCCAACGATGACCCTCGCGTAGCGGACGTATCGACAGCAGTTCGAGCGCGGACAATGGTGGCGAAACTAGAGGTCCCGCTCTGGCAATCTTGACAGTGTGCGCCAAGTTCATCCCTCATCTAATTTGGCTCTCCCCATGATGAGGTTCTGAGATTTAGATCGAAGGAGCGACGTACGTTGATGCAAGCGGGAGTCTATCAGAAGGTCTTAGATGATGCTGAGTTAATTGCCCTGGTGCGTCAGACGCAGGATCAGTTCGAAGCACACGGCGATGTGAATGCTTGCTGCGCAGCAGCTCCTGCTTGCAAAGGGAGAGTCCGTGCGGTTAATGGAGTTGAACTGGCTCGAATAGAGTCCGGCAACATTGGCAAGACCGAAGGAGAATCAAACATGATTGCACGCAAACGTTGGCCACGCATCCCAGGTAGCCTGTCCGGGGTGGGCGTTCTTTGTATCACCTTGGCGTTTTCCGCAAATTCGCAAGTGAAAACAGAAACGAAGGTCGAAGAGGGTCTGTCTTCCCAAACTGTCAAGATCGAGACCGCGGAGGTGGTGTATGTTTCCGGCAGCGATCTCGTCGTCAAGACTGACGACGGGGAGCTTCGACATTTCCCGAATGTTTCAGACGACAAAACCGTGACTGTCGCCGGCAAGGAATTGACGGTTCACGATCTCAAACCTGGCATGAAGCTGCAGCGGACCACGATCACGAGCACCACACCGAGAATGATCACCACGGTAAAGACCGTGACCGGTAAAGTCTGGCGCGTCAGTCCACCGAACTCAGTCATTCTCACCTTGGAAGATGGTACGAACCAGTCCTTTAACATTCCCAAGGGCCAGAAATTCGATGTCGACGGCCAGGAGACCGACGCTTGGGGCCTTAAAGAAGGAATGAACATCTCGGCAACCGCGGTCACCGAGACACCTGAAACGGTCGTGTCACAAGAGGTGGTACGTACGGGGACAGCGCCACCTCCGAAGCCTGACCCGCCAAGACAGGGTGCCACACTGCTCATTATTGTTGTTCCGGCTAAGTAGCTCGAATCGTTTCAAGCGTTCAAAGCCTGGTAACCGTTGCAAATCGGACCAGCCCCGTGCCGGTGCTCTTGGATTGACTTGAGTTGTCCGGCCCGAGCGCCAGCGACGACAGCGACGTCCCTCGCCCGTCCGCGAGTCACTTCCATTTTTTCTCATTTTCCCTGACGGGCTGATGTGCGCTGACCAATGTAGAGCCGTGGCATCTTCTCGGTCGAAGTGTAGTATCGTGTCCGCGACCTACCGGGAAGCTCGCGCTGCCTGCGCCAGAGGACCCGCATAATCAAATAGAATCAGAGCCAGCCATCGAAGCCACAGAAACTGTGATAGACGCAGAGGTTGGTGAAAATCCGGCCTAGAAGCCTTGCTGCGTTTCGAGCAGATCAGACGCCGTACGGTAGTCTGTGTAAGTAAGGGTTCTTTGGATGTCGAGGCTCTTTAGGAAAAGGATGCGCGCCGTTGCCCGGATTTCGACCCGTTTCGGCACCCAGACAGCCTCACTGACACATGCCTGTTCGATGGTAATTTGAGAGCCGCGCTCTACACGCGCCAAGATCAGCCCCATCGAGAACGACTCTATTGCATGGACATCGACTTTGATCCAGCCGAAATCTTGCTTGTCCACCCAGAGCTTGCCTTCTACTCTGGAGAACACCTTGGCGTACTTGCCGTGCGCGTGATACCCCGGGTGAGGCGTAGCGTCAAGCACGTAGGCCGGCCTGCCGCCGACTGTTTCTTCGCCGACTAGCCGAAAGTCAAACGCCTCCAGCACATCCTGAAGAAGAGCTCTGTCTTCCTGGTCCTTGCGTATTCGCGCTGCGTGCTCGTCCGGCGTTTCATGCTTCAGCTTATCGAGATCATCATCACTTCTCTTTCGCTCCATGGCCGATGGAGGTTGCCCGTTGTGTTCCAGGAGCTGCTCGAAGCGAGTGCCGTTGACAACCACGATTCGGGTGACGTCGACACTTTCCGATTTTACCTGCCCAAGCGAGTCCAAGCGGCGATCCTCATCGCGTTGGACATACGTGTAGTGGCCACGCGCCTGCAAACTGCGTTGCGTGGCCAAGACCGAAGGGAGCATGACCTGACGAGCGTCGGTGACGCTTGCTTGATTCTGAGATGCATCCGGCCCGCTAGTCTGAGCCACGAGTACGGTTGACGCCGCGATCATGAGCAGAAGCATCTGCACGCCGGATTTAGCCGCGATTACCATTTTCGACTCAAAGGGGAGGAAACGGGGAAATCGGAATCCTTGCGTAGACTATTGCTTGGAGTAGCTAAGCGTCTG
>Ga0068863_100000898_pt1 | contig 29914 bp, 26 predicted proteins | sample KBSSwiS62_FD_66596 | JGI IMG/M metagenome (GOLD analysis project Ga0068863, IMG submission 66596) | Switchgrass rhizosphere microbial communities from Kellogg Biological Station, Michigan, USA - KBS Switchgrass S6-2 | ecosystem: Host-associated > Plants > Roots > Rhizosphere > Soil ... | reverse complement strand
ATGTACGTGCTGTTTGCTGCAGGATTCACAACGCTCTACTGGGCCGAAGCACATCCGCATCCTCTGATTCACGGAGCATCCCAGACCGCTACTGCAACGGCGCCGGGCGGCAACATGGAGGGCAAAGAGGTCCGGAACGGAATCGCAGAGAGCGCGCTGTTCGCCACCATAACCACGGACGCAAGTTGCGGAGCGGTCAATGGCATGCATGACAGCTTCACGCCTTTGGGCGGCCTGATCCCGCTGACGAACATCATGCTGGGCGAAGTGATATTCGGCGGTGTAGGTGCGGGGCTTTACGGGATGCTGATCTTCGTGGTGCAGGCCGTATTCATCGCGGGGCTGATGGTGGGCCGTACACCTGAGTATCTCGGCAAGAAGATCGAATCCTACGACGTGAAGATGGCAATGCTGTACGTGCTGATCTTCCCCCTCATCATCCTGTCGCTGACAGCAATCTTTGTGCTCATGCCAAATGTCGGTCTTGGCACGACAAACAATGCTGGACCGCACGGACTGAGCGAGGTCCTCTACGCCTTCACTTCCGGGGCGGGCAACAACGGCTCGGCTTTTGCTGGGCTCGGTCCGAATTGGTGGTACAACATCACGATCGGCTGGGACATGCTCATCGGGCGCTTCCTGATGATGATTCCCGTCCTGGCGCTTGCTGGAAACCTGGCGCAGAAGAAGAGCGTGCCGCCATCGCCTGGGACTTTTCCTGTCAACACCCCGCTCTTTGCCGTGTTGCTGGTGGGGGTCGTCCTGATTCTTGGCGCGCTGACATTCTTTCCGGCCCTGAGTCTGGGGCCGATTCTTGAACACCTGCTACTGAAGTCCGGCCAGCTTTTCTGAGGAGACCTGAATCATGACATCCTATCGAAATTCCAGTTCTGCGGCCCAAGTGGAGGCTCCTTCAGACCCGCCGCTTCCTGAATCGCAGGTTTTGTTGCCAGCGTCGCCCTCTCTTCCGCCCGAGCACCATTCTCACCGGCGAAAAAAGTCGACGCCCGGCGTGGTGGAGCAGAAGAGCCTCTGGAATGCGGAGATCATTCGCCAGGCTGCGATCGAGTCATTCCGAAAGCTCAATCCCCGCTGGATGGTGAAAAACCCGGTAATGTTTGTCGTCGAGGTCGGCAGCGTTCTGACGACGGTGTTGCTCGTGGACAATATGATCCATCATCGTGAGGGCTTCGGGTTCAATCTGCAGATCACGCTCTGGTTGTGGTTCACCGTTCTGTTTGCCAATTTTGCTGAAGCCATGGCGGAAGGCCGCGGCAAGGCGCAAGCGGACACACTGCGCAAGGCCAAGGGCGAGACGATCGCTCAGCGCTACACCACATCCGGGGCCCTGGAGCAGGTGGCTAGTGGCCAACTTCGAGCGGGCGATGTCATCTACGTTCCGGCAGGTCATTACATCGCGGGCGATGGTGAGGTGACCGAGGGTGTCGCGTCGGTCGATGAATCTGCGATTACCGGTGAGTCGGCTCCTGTGATTCGCGAAGCGGGCGGAGACCGGTCGGCAGTCACCGGCGGCACAAAGGTCTTGTCTGACTGGATCAAAGTAAGGATCACGTCGAATCCCGGCGAGACGTTTCTCGATCGAATGATCGCCCTGGTCGAAGGAGCAACGCGGCAGAAGACGCCGAATGAGATTGCATTGTCGATTCTGCTTTCGGGCTTGACCATCGTTTTTCTGCTGGCGGTGGTCACGCTGCAGCCGTTTGCGATGTACTCCAAAGCTCCGCAGACGGTGTTTGTGCTGGTGTCTTTGCTGGTTTGTCTCATCCCGACAACGATTGGCGGTTTGCTCTCCGCGATTGGCATCGCGGGGATGGACCGGCTGGTGCAATATAACGTGCTGGCGATGAGCGGGCGTGCCGTTGAAGCGGCTGGCGACGTGAATACGCTGCTGCTCGACAAAACCGGCACGATAACGCTGGGAAACCGGCAAGCCACGGAGTTTATTCCGGCTTCGGACGCAACCGCGGAGCGACTGGCAGATGCGGCGCAGCTTGCGTCTTTGTCGGACGAGACTCCGGAGGGCCGCTCGATTGTTGTGCTCGCCAAAGAAAAATACAACCTGCGCGGGCGCGATCTCGGAGGTATCCACGCCGAGTTTGTTCCCTTTTCCGCGCAGACACGGATGAGTGGGGTGAATCTGCCGGGAATGCGAATCCGGAAGGGATCGGCCGCGGCGATTGCACGCTTTCTGGAAGACCAGGGATCTTCACTGCCGAAGAAGGTGCGTGACTCAGTAGAAGAGATCTCGCGTGCTGGAGGAACGCCGCTCGTTGTGGCTGAAAACTCAACGGCTCTTGGCGTGATTTATCTGAAGGACGTTGTAAAGGGCGGTTTAAAAGAGCGGCTGGCGCGACTGCGGGCAATGGGGATCCGCACCGTCATGATCACAGGTGACAACCCTTTGACCGCCGCTGTGATTGCGCGTGAGGCCGGAGTCGATGATTTTCTCGCCGAGGCCAAGCCGAAGGACAAGATGGACCTGATCAAGCGCGAGCAGTCGAAAGGTAAGCTGGTCGCGATGGCCGGGGACGGCACAAATGATGCCCCGGCGCTGGCACAGGCGGACGTGGGTGTGGCTATGAACTCCGGTACGCAGGCCGCCAAGGAAGCCGGCAACATGGTGGACCTCGATTCGAACCCCACGAAGCTGATCGAGATTGTGGAGATCGGCAAGCAGTTGCTGATGACGCGCGGAGCGCTGACGACGTTTTCCATTGCGAATGACGTAGCCAAATACTTCGCGATTATCCCTGCTATGTTTGCCGGCGCGTTTCCGGTACTGAACGCACTGAACGTCATGCATCTCGCTACCCCGCAGTCGGCAATTCTGTCCGCCGTGGTGTTCAACGCAATCATCATCATCGCCTTGATCCCACTCGCTCTTCGTGGTGTGAAATATGAGCCGAAGGCAGCCGAAGCGCTTCTGCGGCAGAATCTGCTGATTTACGGGGTGGGCGGAGTCATCATCCCTTTCATCGGCATCAAGGCCATTGATGTGTTGCTCGTAGCAATGCATTTGGCATGACGTTATGGAATCGAACTTTTGAGGAAACAGGGAAATGAATACTGCAGCTACTCTCGCATCTCCCGTCCAGGCGCAGGAAGTTCGGACGAAACATTCTGTGTGGCGCACTTCTATTCGCTTCACGTTGCTCATGACCCTTGTATTCGGTATTGCCTACCCGCTCATACTTACCGCAGCTTCCGGAGCCCTCTTTCCGCACAAAGCCGCTGGCAGCCTGATCGAACGAAACGGCCAGGTCATAGGGTCAGAATTGCTGGCGCAGCGCTTCGCGTCGGATCGGTACTTCCATCCGCGCCCATCTGCGGCCGGAAATGGGTATGACGCAACTTCATCGGGAGGATCGAACCTCGCGCAGTCTAATACCAAGCTCGTGCAGCGCATCCAGGCCGATATCGATAAACTCGCGTTGGAGAAGCCGGGCCACCCAGTGCCAATTGATGCCGTGACGACCTCAGGGTCAGGTCTGGATCCCGACATTACGCCCGACAACGCCTATTTTCAGGCGGTTCGTGTTGCCAGAGCACGCGGACTAACGGAGCAGCAATTGAATGAACTCATCCGGCAGCACACCCGGGCGCGCACCTTCGGATTGCTTGGCGAACCTCGCGTCAATGTCCTGGAACTGAATCTCGCACTGGATAAGGCAGCGAAATAGCCTTTGGGTTTCTTCTCAGGCGGGCGGTGGCTAGCCTTCCCTTCCGGGGACTTGGAGAAGTTGCTGGCCGGCATCTACTCTCGATGTGAGTTGGATCATAGACGCGTTGCGGCGCAATCGCATATTCTTCCCTTTCACGCCTGGCTGAAATGTTGCCGGCTCAAAACATGCGCGCTTCGCTCTTTATCACCTGTTATAACGACACACTTTTTCCGCAGACGGGACGCGCCGTGGTGCGGCTGCTCGAGCGGCTCGGAGTGGATGTTGACTTCCTGCCCGCACAGACCTGCTGTGGCCAGATGCATGCCAACACGGGTTTCCGCGGCGAGGCGTATTCGCAGGCAAAGCGGTTCGTGCAGTTGTATCGAGATGCGGATTGCGTTGTGATTCCGTCGTCATCATGCGTGGCCATGATCCGTGATCAATATGCCGGGCTGTTTGGAGAACTGGGTAACGAGGAGTTGCGCCGGCAGTTGGCTGCTCTGCTTCCTCGCGTTTTCGAGTTAAGCGAGTTTCTCACGGACAAGCTTGGAGTTGAGGATGTGGGAGCATACTTTCCGCACCGAGTGGCGTACCACGCGAGTTGTCATGGATTGCGCGGCTTGCACATCGGCGAGCGCCCATTCCGGCTGCTGAACAAGGTTCGTGGACTGGAGTTGGTGCCGATCGCGAATTTCGATCGCTGCTGCGGATTTGGTGGGACATTCTCGGTGAAGAATGCCGAGGTGTCGACCGCGATGCTCAATGAAAAGCTCGGCGACCTGCTGGCAACGGAGGCGGAATACTGCACGGCAGTTGATAACAGCTGTCTGATGCATGTTGGCGGAGGCTTGCATCGGCGCAATCAGAAGATGAGGCCCATTCATCTGGCGGAGATTCTTGCAACTACCGAAGAGAGCGTGCGGGAGAGTGACCGGTGAGCGGCCCTGTGATGGATCCGCGGATTGCGCCTCCATTCCCGGATGCAGCGCTGCCGATCCTGCAGAACACGCAGTTGCGCAAAAATGTTGCTCACGCGACAGATGTGATCCAGGAAAAACGCAATCGCCTGGTCGCGGAGAAGCAGGACTGGCAGGAACTGCGCACCGCGGCCGCGGCGATAAGAGCGCACGTACTCGCGAATCTCGCCACCTATCTTGAGCAGTTTGAGACAAACTGCACCGCAGCCGGTGGCGTCGTGCACTGGGCGAAGGACGCGGCTGAAGCCAGGGAGATCATCCTCGAGATTCTGCGCGAGGAAAAGGCCAGCGAGGTCATCAAGATCAAGTCGATGACATCGGCCGAGATCCAACTGAATCCTGCGCTTGAGGCGGCGGGTATCACCGCAATCGAGACGGACCTCGCGGAACTGATCCTGCAGCTTGGCAAGGACGAGCCATCGCACATCGTGGTGCCGGCACTTCATGTCAACCGCCAACAGGTTCGCGAGATTTTTGCACGAAGAATGGGCCTGCCGGGTCTGCCCGACGATCCGGAGGCACTCACCGCAGCCGCTCGGACTTATTTAAGGAAGAAGTTCCTCAGCGTTCCGGCCGCCATCAGCGGAGCCAATTTTCTCATCGCGGAGAATGGGTCCGTTGCAATTGTGGAGTCAGAAGGCAACGGGCGCATGTGCCTGACCCTGCCGCGGACATTGATCGCCCTGGCCGGCATCGAGAAAGTGCTGCCACGGTTCGGCGATCTCGAGGTGCTGCTGCAAGTGCTCGCGCGTTCAGCCACGGGCGAGCGCCTGAACCCATACAACTCACTGTGGTCAGGAGTGACGCCAGGCGATGGACCGCAGCGATTTCATGTTGTGCTGCTCGATAACGGCCGGTCGGAAATCCTGGGGCTAAAGGTGGAACGACAGACGCTGCAGTGCATTCGCTGCGCTGCCTGTCTGAATACCTGCCCTGTGTATCGACAAACAGGAGGGCATGCCTACGGTTCGCCCTACGGTGGGCCAATTGGCGCGATTCTGACTCCTCAACTCGAGCACATGCGCCACGCCCAGTCTCTGCCATATGCATCATCTCTCTGCGCGGCCTGCTACGAGGTGTGCCCCGTAAAGATCAACATTCCTGAAGTTCTCATCGATCTCCGGGCGAAGGTTGTGGATCAGGAACGGGAGGAAACGAAGCGCTGGTTCGATCCCATGTTCATGGGAATGAAGGTCGCGAATTTCGCGTTTGGCAGTGCGGCGCGATTCGGGTTGGCTCAGTGGTTCGGCCGATTGGGGCTCCGCTTCTTCACCGACAAAGACGGGTGGATCCGAAAATTGCCCAATTTGGGTGCACGCTGGACGTTGTCGCGTGACCTGCCTGGAATGCCGGATCAGACGTTCCGCCAGTGGTGGGCTGAACGCGAAGCCGGACGAAACAAGGAGGCGAGATGACAAGAAGCTCGCGCCAGGCAATCCTTGACCGCGTTCGCGCCGCGACGAGTTCTGATGCAGATCGGTATGAAAATATTCCCCGCGGCTATGTTCGAGCCGGAGAGCTCGATTTGCAGGGATGTATCGCTCTCATGACCGAGCGGCTGCATGAATACGGGGCAGAGGTCGTAGAGTGTGCGCCCGCGGATCTGCCGCACATCATGGTGCGCCAGCTGCAACACAGCGGCAGGCACCACTTTGTGGTCCCGACGGGTGTTCCGGCAGAGTGGCTTGGAAGTGGCGTTACCTGGATGGTAGACGAGAGTCTAGGCCACGACGATATAGAACAATGCGGAGGAGTGGTCACCGGGGCGTCGGCCGGTGTCGCGGATTCCGGAACGATCGTGCTTCATCACGGGCCTGCGGAGGGCAGGCGCGTCATCACGTTGCTGCCTGACTTCCATCTCTGCATTCTTCGCGCTTCGCAGATCGTTGAGACGCTGCCGGAGTACTTTGCCCGCTTCACCGATCCACCGCGGCTGGCAACGTACATCTCGGGCCCATCGGCGACAGCGGATATCGAAATGACACGAATCAAGGGAGTTCATGGCCCGCGGTTTCTGAGCGTGATCCTTGTCCGGGACGACGCCTGAGCGGTCCACGGAGATCGCATCTTCGAACGTTTGTTCCGGATTCTGCGGCTTTACAATCGAAGTCTGAGATTCTACCCGGATCGGTGGTGCATCGTGTCACAAGCTACTCTCTCCAATACAACGCTTCGGTTCCTTGAAGATCGGTGGGACTCCACCGCTGCAGCGGGTCTTGACGAGCCCGAGTCTCTTCGCTATCGCTCGAACCTCCTCGGATCGGACTTGCGCATCACGAATTTCGCAGGGGGCAATACCAGTTCCAAAGTCAGGGAGATCGATCCGCTCACCGGCGAACAGGTTGAGGTGCTCTGGGTGAAGGGATCGGGCGGCGACCTCGGCAGCATCAAGCGCACTGGGTTCGCGACCCTTTATCTGGATAAATTGCTCGCACTCGAAAATATCTACAAGGGAGTCGATTTCGAAGACGATATGGTGGCAATGTACCGGGTTTGCACCTTTGGAGATAACCCGGTTGCCGCATCCATCGACACGCCTCTGCATGGGTTTCTCCCTTTCCCCCACGTCGATCACCTGCATCCGGACTGGGGAATCGCAATGGCTGCCTCCGCAAATGGCAAGCAGAAGATGGAGGAATTCAATCGTGAATTCAACCACTCGCTGATCTGGGTTCCATGGCAGCGACCTGGCTTCGAATTGGGACTGATGATGCGCAAGGCTGTCGAGAAGAATCCCGGATGCGACGGGATCCTGCTGGGCGGTCACGGCATCTTCACCTGGGGAGAGACGCAGCGCGAGTGCTACCTGAACACCATCACGATCATCGATCAGATCGGCCGGTTCATTGCACGTCACGGCGAGGCAATCGGTACAAAACGGTTCGGCGGCCAGGCGGTGCCTTCTCGTGCTGAACGCAAATCGCTGGCCATCGAGATCGCGCCTTATCTGCGGGGGCGTGTGAGCATGCAGAACCGCTTTGTCGCAAGCTTCAGCGACGCACCCGATGTCCTGCAGTTCGTGAACTCCGAACACGCTGAACAACTTGCGTATCTCGGCACCAGTTGTCCGGATCACTTTATCCGCACCAAGATTCGGCCAATGTTTGTGCCGTGGGAAAAGGGCGGAAGCATCGACGACCTGAGGGCACAGATCGATCGCTCTCTGACTGAATACCGCGAACAGTACTTCACCTACTACCACTATTTCGTGAAGCCGGATTCGCCGCCGCTACGCGATCCGAGCCCGGCAATTGTTCTGATTCCAGGGCTGGGCATGTTCAGCTTCGGCAAAAGCAAGACGGAGGCTCGCATAACCGGCGAGTTCTATACCAACGCGATCCATGTAATGGAAGGCGCAAGCCTTCTTGCAGGAACAGAAGATGTGGAGGGTTCTCTGCCGCAGTGCGGTGAGGGCATGGATCCTGAGACTTTCAAGAGCTTCAGCAACTATGTCGCTCTGCCGCCGATCGAAGCATTTCGTATCGAATATTGGACGATGGAAGAGGCCAAGCTACGACGCCAGCCGCCGGAAAAGGAGTTGAGCCGTCGCATTGCACTGGTTGTAGGCGGCGGGAGCGGGATCGGGCGCGAGGTTGCGCATATCGCGGCTGCACGAGGAGCGCATGTGATGGTGGCCGATCGCGATGAAGCTGCAGCGAAGTGTGTTGAGGCCGAGCTCGCGAAGATTTCAAATAGAGAGTTTGTTGCTTCGACAGCGGTGGACATCAGGAAACGCGATGCGGTTCGTGAAGCCATTCGTGCTACGGTGGCTGCGTTCGGCGGAATCGACATTCTGATCAACACGGCGGCGCTGTTTCCTTCTTCGCCGGATGGGCACATCTCCGACGAACAGTGGTCGACGACGCTGGACATCAATGTGACAGCGAATTACATTCTGGCCGATGAAGCCGCAAAGGTTTTCGACAAACAGAATCTGGACGGCAGCATCGTGCTCACCAGCTCTGCAAATGCGGTGGTTGCGAAGCGAGGCAGCGAAGCTTACGACGTAAGCAAAGCGGCATTGTCGCATCTTGTTCGCGAGTTGGCTGTATCTCTATCTCCGAAGGTTCGCGTGAACGCGGTCAGTCCAGCAACTGTCGTGAAGGGCAGCACGATGTTTCCGCGCGATCGCGTGCGGGCGTCGCTCACCAAATACAACGTTCCTTTCGACGACTCGAAATCGGATGAAGAGTTGCGCGGAGTTCTGGCTGCGTTCTACGCCAAGAGGACCCTGACACATCAGCCCATCGATCCAGTCGACTGCGCGGAAGCGATCCTATTCCTGGCAAGCCCGAAAACTCGGTGCACTTCGGGACACATCTTCCCAGTGGACGGCGGACTTACGGAGGCCTTCCTGCGCTAGGGCACCTTGAAGACCCTAATCTGCAACATCAACAATTTTATGGATTCTATTCTGCAGAAGCCAGTTAACAGCAGCCTGAATTGGCCCACTTTCGTGGTATAGGCTTTTCAGGCAAACCGGCTTAATCTTGGCCCACTTACCTTTCTTGAGATCAGGCAGCCAGATTCGGGGAAGCCTCCGCCTCCCCGGTACGGCTGCCGTTTCTTTTAAGAAATGGGCTGGACGGTTCCCTTCCCGGTCAGCTCTTCAACGCGCTCGACCCAGCAGCGATCTGCCGCAACGCTCATCTGTTCAGGCTCCAGAATCACCTGAAACTCACCCTTCTTTTCGAGGAAGATCATTACCTTGCCCGGACCAGGTGCGGCCTCTGCCGCGCTTTTGAGACCAGCAAACATCTCATCTGTCGCGCGATCAAGGCTGATCCGGATTCGCACGGCATTCGGCAGCTTCACCTTCACGTCTTCAAGCGGCTGAATCCCGCTGACGGAAATCTTCGGTGCGGAGTCCTCTTCGCCCATCAGCATTCCACGGATTACGACGGGGGCTTGAATCTTCCACTGCTCGGACAAGCGTTCGTAGTCGCGGGCAAAACTGATGAGTTCGATCTTCCCGGTAGCATCTTCGAGCGAACCTGTCGCGTAGAGCTTTCCGTCGCGCTTGCTCTTCTGCACCCGGAAGCCATGAATGATGCCGGCCACCTGGATCTCATCGGCAGGGTCTGAGTCCTTTCCCCAGCGCCGCTCCGGCGGTTTGCGCTCAAGCGCTTCGGCGGTGGAGATGATGCCTGCGAGATTCTTGATCTTGTCGGCGTACTTATCGAGTGGATGCCCGGAGACGAAGAAGCCAAGGACTTCTTTCTCGCTTGCGAGGCGCTCGCCCTCCTCCCAATCGGGAACCCTGGGCAGGTCATGGCCGTTCTTTCCTTGCGCAGGACCTTCGTCGAAGAGACCAAAGAGACCCGCCTGCCCCTGGGCCGCATCTTTCTGCGCTTTCTGTGCGCTTTCCATTGCCTTGTCGATCCCGGCAAAAAGCGGGCCGCGCAGCCCGAGTGAATCGAGCGCGCCAGCCTTGATCAACGACTCGATCACACGCTTGTTCATCACGCGCAAGTCGACCTTCTCACAAAACTCCCACAGGTCCTTGAAGCGGCCTCCCACTTCCGTTCGTCCCTTGATGATGGAGTCGATTGCGTTGCCGCCGACGTTCTTCACCGCGGCGAGTCCGAAGCGAATGGCCTGGCCCTCCGGCACAGTGACGGGTGTGAACTGCGCACCCGAAATCTGCACGTCAGGCGGCAGCACCTGGATGCCGAGCTCTTTGCACTCCCCGATGTACTTGACGACGTTGTCAGGCTTGGAAGTTTCTGAAGTCAGCAGCGCGGCCATGAATTCGACCGGGTAGTGCGTCTTCAAGTACGCCGTCTGGTACGCCACCCACGCATACGCCGCCGAGTGGGATTTGTTGAAGCCGTAGCCGGAGAACTTCGCCATCTGATCGAAGATCTCTTCTATCGCAGCTTTCGGATGTCCCAGCTTGGCGGCCCCCTCCATGAATCGATCCCGTTGCTTCGCCATGGCTACGGGGTCTTTCTTTCCCATTGCGCGCCGAAGGAGGTCCGCTTCGCCAAGCGAGTAGCTCGCCAGGACGTTCGCAATCCGCATCACCTGTTCCTGGTACACGATGACGCCAAGCGAGTCATTCAGGATCCCTTCCAGCGACGGAAGCAGATATTCCACTTTCCTCCGTCCCCACTTGCGCTCGATGAAGTCGTCGATCATGTCCATGGGGCCGGGACGATAGAGCGCATTCAACTGCGTCAATTCCTCCACCGTATCCGGCTTGTAGCGACGCAGAATGTCGCGCATACCCGAGGACTCAAATTGAAAGACGCCGGAGGTGAGGGCCGTGTGAAAGACTCTACGGAAGGTTTCCGGATCGTCGATCGGGATCATTTCGATGTCGACCTTTTCGCCCTTCGTCTGCTCGATCAATTTCACCGCGTCGGTGATGACCGTGAGAGTGGCCAAGCCCAGGAAATCCATCTTGAGCAGACCCATTTTTTCCACGGCTTTCATGTCGTAGGCAGTCACAACTTCGTCGTTCTTTGTGCGATTCAGCGGCACCAACTCAGTGAGAGGGCGAGGCGCGATCACCACCGCCGAAGCATGCACGCCCGCGCCGCGCACGAGGCCTTCCAGTTTTCTTGCGGTATCGATGAGTTCGCGGACCTGCTTGTCGCTCTCGTATGCCTTGCTGAGGTCGGGCGATTCTTTGAGGGCCTCCTCGATGGTCATGCCTACGGTTGCCGGAACGAGCTTGGCAATCCGATCGACATCCCCATAGGGCATGTCCATGGCACGACCGCAGTCCTTGATGGACGCTTTCGCGGCCATGGTGTTGAACGTAATGATCTGGGCCACCTGTTCACGACCGTACTTGCGCGTGACGTACTCGATGACTTCGCCGCGACGGTTCTGGCAAAAATCAACGTCGACGTCAGGCATCGTGACGCGCTCGGGGTTCAGAAATCGCTCGAAGAGGAGCACGTTCTGCATCGGATCGATGTTGGTGATCTCCATGCAGTACGCAACGAGGGAACCGGTCGCCGAACCGCGTCCCGGACCGACAGGAATACTGTGGTCGCGCGCATACTTGATGAAGTCCCAGACAATCAGGAAGTAGCCTGAATACTTCATCTGCTTGATAATGCTGAGCTCGTAGTTCAGGCGAGACTCATATTCTTCGGGCAACGACCTGCGCACGCCTCGAATCTCCAGTTGACGCACGGAGGTCTCGAGGCGCTTCTTCAGTCCTTCGCGGCACACCTGCTCGAAGTAGCTGTCGATGGTGTGGCCTGCCGGAACGGCAAATTCGGGAAATGGGTTCTCAACCGGGTGCAGCTTGAAATTGCAGCGCTCGGCTATCTCCATGGTTCGCTGCGTCACGGCCGGCGAATCTGGGAAGAGTCGCGCCATCTCGTCGGCTGATTTGACGAAGAACTGGTCAGAATCGAAGCGGAAACGATCGACATCGTGGATTTTGGCGCCCGTCTGCACGCAGAGCATCACGTCATGTGCGTGCGAATCTTCGCCGCAGAGATAGTGCGAGTCGTTGGTAAGGACCAGTGGGATGTTCAGGTCCTGCTCCAGTTGGAAAAGACCGGACTGGATCTTCTTCTCGTCCTCAAGTCCCTGGTCCTGAATTTCGAGATAGAAGTTGCCGCGGCCGAAGATTTCCTGATACTGCGATGCGACGGCTTTGGCCTTGTCGTACTTCCCTGCCATGAGCTCTTCGCATAGCTCTCCGCTCAGGCAGCCGGAGAAGCCGATCAACCCCTTGGAGTTTTCGGCAAGGAATTTCTTGCTGACCCGGGGCTTACGGTAGAAGCCGTGAAGGCTGGCTTCACTGGTGAGGCGAATCAGATTGCGATAGCCTTCTTCGTTCTCGGCGAGGACAAGGAGGTGATTGTACTGATCGTTTGGAGTCTCGGCGCGATGGTCCTCCGCTTTGCAGACATAGAGCTCGCATCCCAGGATCGGCTTGATGCCCTTGGCTTTGGCGGCGTTGAAGAAATGCACAGCGCCGTAGATGTTGCCGTGATCGGTCATGGCAACGGATTTCTGGCCCAGCGCCTGAACGCGGTCGATGAGTTTGTGCACGTCGCAGGCGCCGTCGAGAAGAGAGTATTCGGTGTGGAGGTGAAGATGAGTGAATTCAGCCATGAGACTGTGTCTATTTTACGAGCCTGTAAAAATTCCCGCAGTCAGTTGAAAACAAGGTCGTAATTCGTGCGACCGGCTGCAAAGGCACGCGAAACTAAACACTTCAGACAGGGCGCGATTCCCTTCTGTCACGTTACCCGAGAGAAACCTACCGCGACTTTTAATGAGAATCGGAATCTAATTGTTTGTAGAGTCTAGATTAAAGCTACCTATAGAGGTCCATATATGCGTAAATTCCATTGGCTGGCCCTTGGGCTCGCTGCTTTATCCCTTGCATTTTCAGGTGCTTTCGCTGCCGCACAGAAGGTTCCTGTGAGCGTTTTGTATCGCCAGGACAGCGACATTGTGTACCACGCCGTGATTCCCGGCTACTCCGGACCGAACGCCGACGTCACGGGCGCCTGCACGCTTGACCCTGACCCGGCGAACTGCCCTGATCCAAAGCAGAACGATGACGCGAAGGGTACTCCGTCCTACCTGCTCTCTGGAACAACCCTGTCCTTAGGGCTGCCGGACGGACGCATCGCGCTCGTCAACTGCGTGAGCCGCCATTCGGCGAGTGGAAACTATATCAATCGGCATAGTTGCGGAGTGCCCCTCACCGAGCGTGCCGACGTGGAATTCAATGGCCAGAGCGCGAAGCTGAGCTGGACCCCGGGACAGAGCGACAAGAAGATTGAGTCCGAGAATTACAGAGTTGTGGCAATGCTTGCGAAGCCGGGCCAGAACAATCAAATTGCGTCAAATCACGAAGCCGGTACACGCTGATATCCGATCCAGCGCCTAATTTTTGACTGCTCTTCTTGCGTGCGTTAACCTGCTGTTTCCCCTTCTCGCCGCGTGCGGAGGTCTGTGTACATGCGCAAGAACCGCTCTGTTCCCCCCTGTCCTGTCATTCCCGTCCTTATCTATCCGGATCCCAGCGTTGCGGCCGAGTGGCTGTCCAAGGCGTTCGGATTTACCGAGCGGCTCAGGATTGCCAATCACCGAATCCAGATGCGCGCCGGCGACGGCTGCTTCACCATCGCCGAGGGCGATGTAGCGCCGAATCGCTCATGCATCATCCAGGTGCGCATTGAAGATGCACTGGCTCACTGTGAGCGGGCTCGCCGTAATGGCGCGACCATACTCACGGAGCCCAAGGACCACATGTACGGCGAGCGCCAGTACAACGCGCAAGATTTCAACGGACACTATTGGGATTTCACCGAGACGCTTGCCGATGTAGAGCCGGAGAGCTGGGGCGGAGTATCCGTGAGTCTCTGAGGGCCGGGAGCGCGGAAACTTCCGTCATTCACCGGCCCAATCCTCTGCTTTCGTGCCACGCCTTTCCTCTGTGCTGAAGGCACACATAATCTGCAAATTCCGACCTGTTGTTTGCTGCATTGCAATCAGCGAGTTGGGGCAGACCAGGCCTGCGCCTCGTCAACAGAAAATCAATCTGGTGGTAAACGAGTGGACGGCTTCCGCACTGAGCAAAGTACCTAGGTGGGAGTGGGCCACCGGGAGGTTGTATTTACCACGGATGTCCTGACGGCGCTTACTGGATCGAATCAGCTGGAGTTCGAATGAATCTACAACTCTCAGGCCCCTGCTCACCAGCTGATCGAAGCGCACGCACAGGAGGTCAAAAAACTTGAAACCCAGAATCATCTTTCATGTTGTTGCCGTCATCGTGCTTGCTGTTACGGTGGCTGCGGCGCAATCTCCAAAAGACAAGGAAAAGCCAGCCCAGACAGACCAGTCACAGACTCGTGAGTCCGTCAGCCCCTCCGTTTCCGAGCGGGAGACGAGCACAGGAGTGGCGTCGGGACGTCGTCAGCACCAGCCAGTGACGATCACAGCTCGTGAAACGAGCAGCGGCATGGCCACAGGACGCAGATCAGGCAGCGTGATCATACTGGATAATGACTCCGTAACCACAGCGAGAGAAGCCAGCAGCGGTATGGCCACGGGCAAAGCTGTCTCGGGCGATCCGCATGAGTACCTGGATTCGCGCAACTCGGCACATGCCACTGAATCGCTGGACGGTGGTTCGAAGGACGCGGGCAAGATGTCCAAAGCTCAATCGAATCCCCTATACAAAGACGGCGGCATGGAGGGCACCAATCCGCTGTATCAGGGCAAGGATAAAACCGCGGCTCCGCCCAGTGGGAATGGATCGAAACCTGCGGAATACAAGGATGGGGAGGATGGAACCACACACGCCCGTCCGGGAAACCATAAGCCGGCGAAATAACTTTCGCCTCACCGTGAACCGGCCCTCAACCAGGGGCCGGTTTTCTTTTGGAACCCTGCACTTTCGTGGGAGTGCCTCGCGCCCAGGTTGTATGTACAGTAACTTCTGGAAGCGATGTACTGGTTACGACTGAGCAGGGCGACACAAATAAAACCTGCCAGTTCAGCCACCCTTTCTGACGGAGCTTTTGTTCATGAAAGCGCGCATCGCCTTCTATTTTGCTGCTGTAGTTGCCTTGGTTCTCTTCCTTGCCGCCACCGTTCCCTCGCATGCCACGCAGCATCGCGATCCTGCGCTGACTCCTGAAAACATGCAGAAGGCGGCATCGATATCGAACGCGAAGCCGACCTCCCCTTCTGCCGGTGCAGACTCGAACACGGCGAAGGCCCACCCCCCGAGCGGAAAAGCCAGAAAGCAATCGTCTGGATCGCACCGATCCAGCACGAAGCCAGGCCGATAGTCTGATCAGTTCCCAGCCCACATTTTGAAAGTGCCTAATAGCGCCAACTTTTGAGGTCGGCGCCGGAGGGTGCTGTCTTTTCTATCTGCTCCACAATCTTGGGCAAATACTGCGTGTTGTAGTGCAGGCGCGAATATGCATTCGGCAGGCTCGGATCGCCATTCCAGCAATGCTCTGCGCGCGAACCGTAGGTCACTTCCCCACCATAGGCCGGATTCTTCGTCGACTTGAGGAAATCTTCCATGCGATAGACGGCGTTATTGAGGAAGTAGGTGTCGTCGGAACCGACATAGATGTGAATCTTGCCGGCCAGTTTCGGGCCGAGCGTGGGCCAGTCGCGCTCAAGGATGGCTTCAAGGTCGTAGTGCTGCCGCCAGTATTCGGCGACGGAGCGGTCGATCGCGCCGGTTTCCTTGTCGAAAATTGGTTTGGGATAGCCGTCTTCGCCGAGCGGCGAGTAAACCGCCTGCCAGATATCGAACTGCTCGCCGCTGCGGCCATGGTCGCCGAGAGCGAGTTCGTACTGATTGATCTCCTGAGTCGTCACGAAGGTGTGGCCCAGATAATCACGCATAGCGGGCTGGGCTACGCGCTTGTGGGGACCTTCCGCGAAGAAGGCATTCTTATCATCGTAGAGATTGATGTTGGTGAAGGCGTGAAAATCGATGGGATCGGGACACGCTGCAAAGGCTCCGTTGTAGTGGTCGGGATAGAACACCTGGACGGCAAGTGATTCCCAACCGCCGGTTGAGCCACCGTAAACAAAGCGCGCCCAGCCCTGCCCGAGGCCGCGGAACTGCTTCTCGATCGCAGGAATGAGCTCGTTCTCGATGGCGTCTCCGTACGGCCCAACGTTCGCCGAGTTCACCGCATAGGAATCGTCATAGTACGGGTTTGCGTGCTGGATTTTGACGATCAGAACGCGCGGGAAGTTGGGCGAGGTCCATTGCTGGTAAAACTTGTAAGCCTCTTCCTGCTCGATGCGGTTGTAACCGGCAAGGTGGAAACGCTCACTGTAGTCGGGCTTGAGATTCGGATCAGGTGGCGTAGTGCGAAAGCCGCCAAAGTCGTCCACGAAGTGATCGTGAAAGATGATGAGAGGAAAATGGGCGTTCGTGTGCTCGTCAAAGCCGTCCGGCACCAGGATCGCAGCGCCGATGAACATTGGCCGTCCCCAGAATTTCGTCAGAACGTCGCTCTGGATGCGGATGTGGCGGATGTATTTGGTGTCCTGCGGCGGCTTGATCGGCGGAATAACCTCGGACAGTTCCACACCGATCGGAACGGCACCGGGTGCAATCGTAATCTTCTTCGGTTTGGAGTAGAGGTTGCCCGGCGAGATGTTCCAATGCTGGCCTTCGCCCATATCAGGATGCAGCTTGACGGTCTTGCCGTCACTGCGGTGGAAGGTTTCGTACTTGTTCAGAACGGCTTGCGCCGTGTATTCGCCGGGAGGAACATCTTTGAGGCTGCGGATCGGGTAGCCGTTCGCTGAGGCATCCACAAGCATCGGTTGCCCGGCCGTCCAACCATCCACGTTTACGCCAAACATGATTTGCGTACGGACAGAGCCCTCGATCTGGAAACGTGGCTCCGCACTCGTATCCGTGGAGAGAAGCAGAAAGAGACGCCCGTCGAGCGGCTGAGGGCTGAGGCTTTTCTGGAAAGTGACGGAGAAGGTCTGCGCGGAAAGAACGCAGGAAGCAAGCCCGAGTGTCAGACAGAGTCCCAAACCGAAACGTTTGTTCATGGTGGCAATATACAGGCGTAATCGTGGGTAGAGGAATCCTGCTGATTCCAGGTCAAAGCGGCGGTATCATTGAGCCACTTCCCTGGTCTCTTTTCTTCGCGGAGTGACTATGCTCGACCGATGGCGATTTGCGATTGTCCTTGGCCTGTTCGGATTTCTCGCCAGTGCCGCCATGATCGTCAATAACTCAATGGGCAATTTCTCCGATTTGGAGGCGCGCCTGGGATGGGTCGTCAATGTGGCGTGTCCTGCGCACCTGCTCATCACACAGTTCTTCCCTTACGTGAACAGCGGAACCCCGACCATGATGCTGCTGATGGTCGCCCAGACAGCCGCGAATGCGGCAATCTGGTTTTGCGCGGGAGCGACCCTGACAAGAATCGCGGGACGCTGAAACCTGGACCGGTTCGTTATTGCTACTTCTGCGGCTTGTCGTAAGGCTGCCTGTCGGTGATCCGAGGACGGTTCTCAGCCTGAAGCTGCTTGCCGACCTGTTCAACCTCTCGGAAGACACGCAGCAGATTGCCGCCGAGGATCTTGCGGCAATCTTCAGCGGAGTAGCCGCGCTGCATGAGAGCCTCGGTAATCCTGGGAAGACCCGCCGGCGAGTCCAGGCCTTGCGGCAACTGACCGCTGACGCCATCGAAGTCTGAACCGAGCCCGACGTGGTCGACGCCCGCCACCTTCGCGATGTGGTCGATGTGGTCGATGAGAACGGAGAGCGGCGGTTTGGGTATCCGATCGGCGTACTGGCGCTGCAGGTTCTCGATCTCCTTTGACGGAGTCTCTTTGCCCTCGGCCTTGTATTTGTCCTTCAATGCCTGAACGGCTTTGTCGACTTCGGGCTGCATGGCTTTCTGCGCATCGCGATACTGCTGCGAGATAAACCCCGAGTAGAAATTGACCTGAACGACCCCGCCTCTAGAGCCGGGACCGCCCGAATTGGCCACGGCGCGAAGCATGTCGTCGGTCATGTTGCGAGGAACATCGCAGAGGGCGCGAGCGGCGGAGTGAGACGCGATGACGGGAGCACGCGAAATGACGAGCGTACGGAAGAAGGTTCGATCGGAAACGTGGGAGATGTCGACCATCATGCCAAGACGGTTCATTTCATAAACAACATCTTTTCCGAATTCGCTCAGACCCTCCTTGGTGTGCGGGATGTTTGTGTCGTTGATATCCCCTGAGGAGTCGGCCCAGCCATTCGAGTTGGACCAGGTCAGCGTCATGTAGCGAACGCCAAGCGCGTAGTACTGGCGAAGAAGCGCGATGGAATCCTCGATCGAGTGGCCACCCTCGATGCCCATTAGCACGGCGAACTTGTGCTCGCGGTGGGCCAATTCGATGCCTTCCGGCGTGGCGACGAACATCATCCTGTCCGGATGCTTCGCGACCTGCTGCTTCACCGCGTCGATCAAGACAAGCGTACGCCGCGCATACTGGCCCTTATTTGCCTCGGGATCAACCCAGATGGAAAAGAACTCGGCGCCGAGGTTGCCCTTCTGCGCAGATTCAAGGTTCCAGTTGCCGCCGTTCAGAGCGTCGGCAAGGTCAAAGTTGTCGTCGGCGATCCGCTGCGGCGTATCCGCATGGGTATCGATCACCATGGCGGAGCGCTGAACCTGTTCGGGAGTAAGTTTTGTCGTCATCTTCGGGGAATTTTTGACAGGAGGTTGTGCGCACAGCGAGGCCGATACCGCGACCACCAGGGAGGCAAGCAACGCATGAGTCCGCATAGGCTTGGGATGAGTATAAAGGCAAGGCTGGGGATCGTCGGAGCGGGGTACGAACAAAGGCCGCCTGGGCAAGAGCGGCCGTTGTTCAGTTTTGACGTCGCTTTAGCGGCGGTCGTGTCGGTTGTCGGCCATCGCCGCGGCCTTCAACTCACGGCTGGCCTGCTCGAGCAGGGCCTTGGCTTTGGCTGCATGCCCTTTCATATCCCACTGATTTGCGCGTTGCGCTTCGGAGACGCGGTCATAGGCCTGATCGCAAAGCCGTTGCGCATCAGCAAGGATCGGATGGCGGTGAGAATTGATGTCGCGCTCAGGTCCTTGCGCAATTGTGGAGCCGGTTATGACGAGACTAAGGCCTAAAAGGCTGAGAGCAATTCGACTACGGTTCTTGTTCATTGGGGAAGTTCCTCCGCTAGACAAAGTACCAAATTCATATGAAGACAGAAAAAGCGAAAATGCCGGTATTTGAGAACCCGCGCTCACCGGGATCGGTGAGAGCGATTGGCTCCGGACCGGACTTCGGGTTTCTGGGCATCCGGGAAAATCTCCTTCGTTTCGTCATGGATGCAAGACCGATTGGTAACGTCGGATGGTCGGGCAGGACCGGATTTTTGTTCTGGCTGGGCAGCGGAAGTGCTAGAATTCAGGCCAAATCGATCCTCTGATTGCACTGAAAAGGAGTCATCCGGTGATGCGCTTTCTCCGCCATCTTCCTGTAGCTATTGCTCTTGTTGGACTTGCGGTTGGGTCACTGCTCGTAAGCGCCCAAAGCGCCGATCTTCCGGATACGGCACCCATTGCAACCATCGGGGCGGGGTCGACGGTCGCGGTCAATGTAGACATCCTTCTACCTGCAAACCAGGGGACCATCTACTTTCAGAGCGGCGCGATCACAACCTGGGAACAGATTGACAAGAAGGCTCCAAGCTGCCGTCTCAACGCTGTTGAGAGCCCTGTCGTACGGCGGCTGGTTCCTGGCCGAAAGATCGTGATTACGGGAACGACGCAGAACAACGGCAGCGTGTTCTTCTACGGCGACGTTCTGCAGTTCGAGGAAGATGCTACCGTGAGCCAGTTCCAGTGCTCCCCGGGACACAAAGGCGCTATGACGATCGGCGAATTGAAGCAGGTATTCGGCGGGATGTTCTCGCTCATTCAGGCGCCGGCGGTGGTGGGCGAGTAAGCAGTTCTCAGTCTGCAATCTTCAATTCCCAGTTGTATCGTCCGGTCCCGAAAGTAACCGGCCATCGCGAAGTCCTGTGATGTGTCACAGCGACTCAGGTGTTTTTGGGCTACACTCGCCGACGGCTGGAAAAACAGCCGGGTGGTGGTTGTGGAGCTAAGCTACGCGCTGGTGGAAGTCAAGATCATCGACAGAGTCGGCGAGATCACGCTGAACAATCCTGCAAAACATAATGCAATGAGCACGGCCCTCATCGATGAGCTGTGCTCGGCACTCGAGGAGATGCTTCTCAGCCAGGCTCGGGTCGTGGTGCTTCGGGCACCGGCAGGGGCGAAGGTCTTCTCGGCGGGCGCCGACGTGCGGGAGCTGCCGACAAACGGGCGCGATCCGCTGACGTATGACGACCCAGTCCGGCGGGTGATCCGTATGATCGAGCTCTTCCCTGCTCCCGTGATCGCTATGGTAGAAGGCAGCGTGTGGGGCGGCGCGTGCGAGCTTGTCATGAGCTGCGACATGATTGTGGCCAGCGATGACAGCACGTTTGCGGTGACTCCGGCGAAGCTTGGCATGCCGTACAACATCTCGGGGGTGCAAAATTTCCTGAATACCGGCTGCATGAATCTGTGCAAGGAGATGCTGTTCACTGCACAGCCCATGGACGTGCACCGACTGGTGGTTCAGGGGATCGTGAGCCATGCGGTGCCGCGGGATCAATTGGAGCCGCTGACGAAAACGATCGCCGAGCAGATTGCGAAGAACTCGCCCCTGGTGATCAGCCTGCTGAAGGAGGAACTGCGGCTGCTCTCGGCTTCACACAACCTGGGCCCGGAGACTTTTGAGCGGGTGCAGGCGATGCGGCGAGAGGTGTACGACAGCGAGGATTACCAGGAAGGGATTCGGGCGTTCTTTGATAAACGAACGCCGAGGTTTCTAGGAAAGTAGGGCGGACAGATCCCCGTTCGGCGTCAGGAATTAGGTAAGAAGGCTGGAGCATTTCTCGTTCCGACAGGGCCCGGCGCGCCGCGACTGTGAATTTCCCATTACAACAATGATGATCCGTATTCTGCTCTGCCTGAATAGCTATGACAGGCCAATCGAACACGCTCAAAACAATCGTACAATCGAGATTGCTACTACCAATTGATTGAAGGATTTTGGCAGTGTGAGGCCGCTGCGTTGTCAGGGCTGCGAAGATTGCTCGAAGCCTCCAATTCCGATTTCCTGCCAGATAATTCCCAGGCAGGCCGGAAAAGCGCCTGAGGCCAACTTCGCAATCGCTCCGGCTCACTAACAAACCGAACCAACAGGCGATACGACATGGAGTAATCCGAGTGCAGAACCGAAAGGTTTGGTTGAAAATTTGTGTTGAGGGAAATCGAAATAGATGACTGAGAAACGTTGGGTGTTGTTGATCGCCAGTGAAGTTGGGCGAACCGATTCCGTTTCAGATCGTGCGATGGAAAGGCTCGTGGACGCCATCGGTGAGGAAGGCTATGAAGTGGTGCGTACCACCTCGCCTGAAGATGGCCTGTCCCTGGTGACGTCTGACCCCAGCTATTCAGCCGTCCTGCTGGACTGGGATCTCGAAGGCAACTCGCAGTTTGAGGAGCGGGCAGCCCTCGAGATCATCCGCAATGTCCGCTATCGCAACAAGAAGGTTCCGATATTTCTGATTGCCGACCGCACTCTTGTCTCTGAACTGCCGCTTGAGGTGATCAAGCAGGTCTACGAATACATACACCTCTTTGGCGATACTCCCGCGTTTATTGCCTCGCGTCTCGATACCGCGATTGAGAGATACCATGAGCAGCTCTTGCCGCCATATTTTCGCGAGTTGCTCAAATACAACGACCAGTCAGCCTATTCCTGGGACGCTCCCGGCCACATGGGAGGAGTCGCGTTTCTGAAGCACCCGGTGGGTCAGGAGTTTCACCGGTTCTTCGGCGAGAATCTGATGCGCTCGGACCTTGGAATCTCATCAGCGCCTCTTGGTTCCTGGCTGGACCATATCGGTCCTCCAGGCGACTCCGAGCGCAATGCGGCGCGCATTTTCGGCGCCGACTGGACGTTCTATGTGCTGGGCGGATCCAGCACCTCCAACCAGATTGTCGGCCATGGAGTCATCGCCCAGGACGACATTGTTCTGGCGGACGCGAACTGCCATAAATCGATCTGCCACTCGCTCACCGTGACCGGCGCGCGTCCGGTCTACTTCAAACCGACCCGCAATGGTTACGGCATGATCGGATTGGTCCCATTGGCGCGTTTCTCTTCGCGATCGGTGAAGGAATTGATCGCGCGTAGTCCCTTTTCCGCCGGGGCACGCTCGCAGGAACCGACTTATGCGGTGGTAACTAACTCGACCTATGACGGACTTTGCTACAACGTCAATGAGGTTGTCGAACAACTCAGTAGTTCGGTCGAACGTGTCCATTTTGACGAGGCATGGTACGCATACGCGAAGTTTCACCCTCTCTACCGCGAACGCTATGCGATGGGCGTTCCGGACGATATGAAGAACCGCCCCACGATCTTCTCCGTGCAATCCACGCATAAGATGCTCGCCGCGTTCTCAATGGGTTCGATGATCCACGTCAAGCTTTCTGATCGCGGTTCGATGGATTTCGACCAGTTCAACGAAGCGTTCATGATGCACGGTACGACTTCGCCTTTCTATCCGCTGATCGCCTCGCTGGACGTAGCCGCAGCCATGATGGATGAGCCTGCAGGACCCACGCTGATGGATGAGACGCTGGTTGACGCCATCAGCTTCCGGCAGGCCATGAGTTCGGTGGCTCATCGCTTGCGAGCACAGTCAGAAAATGGGGAAGGCTGGTTCTTCAGGTTGTTCCAGCCAGAGAGTGTCGTCGACCCGGCAACCGGCGAAAAGATCCTGTTTGAAGATGCCGAAGACGAGCTCCTCACAACGGAAAGCAGTTGCTGGACGCTTAAGCGCGGGGAAGAGTGGCACGGGTTCGATGATCCGGAATCGCCTGACGACTACTGCATGCTCGACCCCACAAAGGTCACCATCCTCACCCCGGGCGTGAACGCGCAGGGCGTAATGGCGGAATGGGGTATTCCGGCCGCAATCCTGACTGAGTTTCTTGATTCACGACGCGTTGAGATTGCGCGCACGGGAGACTACACCGTCCTTGTGCTCTTTTCCGTAGGAACCTCAAAGGGAAAATGGGGGAGCCTGCTCGAAAACCTCTTCGAGTTCAAGCGTCTCTACGACTCCAATGCCTCACTCGATGAGGCGCTTCCGGAGTTGGTACAGCGCTTTCCCGGTCGCTATCGCGATCTCACGTTGAGAGAACTCTCCAATGAGATGCATAGCGCGATGATGGAACTCAATCTCGCCGGGCTGGTCAATGCGGCATGCGATGAGGATTTTGATCCGGTGCTCACGCCCTGGCAGACCTATCAGAAGCTCGTTCGGCGCGAGACAGAACGAATTCCGTTCAGGGAGATGGCCGGCCGACTGGCGGCGGCGATGCTGGTGCCCTATCCCCCCGGCATCCCCATGTCGATGCCGGGTGAGCGCCTGGGTGGACCAGATTCGCCGGTGATCAAGCTCATCGTTGCGATGGAAGAGTTTGGCAAACGGTTCCCCGGTTTCGAGCGCGAAGTGCACGGGATCGAAGTCGATGGCGAAAAAAACTACTGGATGAGGGCTGTAATCGAATAGCCGCATGCAGAACCTCTGCGCGACATTCGCGCGCAAGTGATTTTCCGCTCATCTCTGCAAAGCAAGGGGGCGCTTTTATCCAGCGCCTCGTGGCTGATAGCATGCCATTCATGAACAAGGTTTCCCCCTTTCTCTGGTTCAATGACAACGCTGAAGAAGCTGCTCAGTTCTATTTGAGTGTCTTCCCACATGCACGCAAGGTCGGTGAAGTGCGCTCCAAAGGTGTCGGGCCGTGGCCAGTGGGCAAGATCGCCACGATCACGATCGACCTGGAAGGACAAGAGATGGTCTTCCTGAATGGCGGCCCCACGTATCAGCTCAACCCTGCGTTCTCTTTCTTCGTAAGCTGCGACTCGCAGGCAGAGATCGATACCTTTTGGGACAAGTTGATGGAAGGCGGCAAACCGATGGCATGCGGTTGGCTGACGGACCGCTTCGGGCTCTGCTGGCAGATAGTCCCGCGCAACATCAGCGAATTGATCAGCCATCCAAAAGCAATGGCAGCGATGATGGGGATGATCAAAATGGATGTGGCAGCGCTGGAAGCTGCGGCGCGAGAAGCGTGACGTTAGTCGATCACCAAGGGAACTCGCCTGAGTCTCACGTGAAACGTCTCAACCGGATTAAGCTTCTATTCGTCGGCCTTCCAGACGTAGGCGCCGGGTTGTGGCAAGCCGATGTGGGCCAGGATGCGAAACGCAAATTGCCGAGCCATTTCCGTGGAGTCGACCGGCCTGTTGTAAAAGGCGGGAGTCACAGGAAATATGACGGCGCCCGCTTCCGCCGCGAGAGTCATGTTGCGCAGGTGAATGCGATTGAAAGGGGTTTCGCGAACGCACAGCAGGAGCGGGCGGCGCTCCTTCAGCGTGACATCGGCGGCGCGAGCGATGAGCGTATTGGCGAAGCCATGAGCTATGGTGGCCAAGGTTCCCATGGAGCATGGCAAAATAATCATTCCGCCCGATGGATAGCTGCCGCTGGCGATGGAAGCGCCAATGTCGGAATCGGAGTGCTGCGTGGTCTTCTTCGGCAATGTGCCGAGGAGTTTCTCGAGCAACCCAGTGCGGCCCGAAACGCCCAGTTCCTCGGCGATGACGCGCAGGGAGTTTTCGGAGGCGACGAAATGGATGCGCTCAATGCGGTCGTCTGCCTCAAGTGCCCGGAGGAGTTCCTGGCAGAGGATCGCGCCTGATGCTCCGGTGATGGCGGCAATTATTTGCAAGCTCTAGCTCCTGGCGTTTTAGGTCTCAAAATCAAGATCCTTCGCTTCCGACGATCATCGTCTAATCGATGTCTTCGTTTTCAGGTTTGATTTCTTTCCACTCCTGCATCATGCGAGCGTACTCCTCTGAGGGGCCGTACTGCTCGAGTCGTTTCTGCTCGTCGAAGGCCTCTTTGCGCTCGCCGGCGCTCCACAAGATCCGAAACAGCATGATCGAAGAAATCTCCGACTCCGGCGAGAGCTTCACCGCAACCCGCCCGTGCTCGATCGCTTCGCGATGCTTGCCTTTGCGCGAAAGTACCCATCCGTAATAGGAGTGGATGATGGAGGCTTCTGGAAATTCGTCGACCAGCCCCCTCATCCATTGCTCCGCTTGCTCGAGCTCTTCATCAGCGGAGTTGATAACTTCCTGGATGGTGCCCAGCACCCGTTCGGCAGCGTAGTCGGGAATCTGGTTCATCAGAACTATTCTCCGAGGACGCGCTTGTAGATGGCGTCAACGTTTCCGAGCTGGCGAGTGTAGTCAAAGGTGCGCGTGAGTTTGTCGGGGGTAAGAAGGCCGGTGATTGCAGAATCTTTCGCAACCTCGTCGCGGAAGATGAGGTCGTCTTTCCATGCCCGCATAGCGTGACTCTGCACCAGCCGATACGCATCCTCGCGCAGCATCCCAGCTTCGGCCAGATCCAGCAGCAGCTGCCCCGAGAAAATCAGTCCCCCGGTTGATTCGAGGTTCTTCTTCATCCGCTCCGGATAAACCAGCAAACGATCGAGAAGATCCGTCGTCTTGGCGAGCAGATAATCCGTGAGGACCGTCGAGTCTGGAAAAATTACACGCTCAACCGAAGAGTGCGAGATGTCCCGCTCGTGCCAGAGGGCAACATTCTCGAGAGCAGCCTGCGAGTTCCCTCTCAGAACGCGGGCCAGCCCGCTGATCTGCTCGCTGGTAATCGGATTCTTCTTGTGTGGCATCGCGGAGGAGCCCTTCTGCTTTTCGCTGAAGTACTCCTGCGCCTCACGAACTTCCGTGCGCTGGAGGTGCCGGATCTCGACGGCGATCTTGTCGAGGGTGCTGCCGATGATTGCAAGGGTACCGATGTAGGCGGCGTGGCGGTCGCGCTGGATGACCTGCGTAGCTACAGGCGCGGGGTTGAGACCGAGGCGCTCGCAGATGCGCTCTTCATGCTCGGGCTTGAGGTGACCGAAAGTGCCCACAGCGCCGGAGAGCTTGCCGACTCGCATGTCTTCAGCGGCAGCCTCGAAACGGCGGAGATTGCGGTGCATTTCCGCGTACCAGTTCAGAAATTTAAGGCCAAAGGTGGTGGGCTCGGCGTGTATCCCGTGCGTGCGCCCGATCGTCGGCGTGTGCTTGAATTCAATTGCGCGCCGTTTCAGCACGGCCAGGAGAGTCTCAATATCCCGGCAGATCAGCGCTGAGGCTTCCTTCACCTGGAGTGCCTGCGCTGTATCCACAATGTCGTTCGACGTCAACCCGTAGTGAAGCCAGCGCGACTCTTCGCCGAGACCTTGAGCTTTAAGGCTCTCCGCTACCGCAGTGGTAAAGGCGATGACGTCGTGCTTCACTTCGGTTTCGATTTGGAGGATCCGCTCGGCTGAAGCGCTGGCTTTGTGCGCAATGGCGTCTGCAGCGGACTGGGGAATCACGCCGTCTTCGGCAAGAACGGAACTAGCCGCCGACTCAACCTGAAGCCAGCAGCGATATTTGTTGTCTTCCGTCCAAATGCGGCCCATGGCAGGGCGGGTGTAGCGCTTGATCAAAAGTGACTCCTCGAAGGCAGCTTCTAGCTGCTAGCTTCTAGCCGCCAGCTCTGCTTTGGAAATATGAACTCCTCGCGTGTGCAAAGGCGCAGCTGTTCGGTCCAACTCTTGATTTTACTAGGTGTAAGAAGGCTATGAGCGCGGGATCCCGAACCGCCGATGCAACTCGTCATAGAGGAGACCGCGGCCGGGTTTGTACGGCTGGAACCACTCTCCGTCGATGACAAGCTGGGGGATCGCGCGCTTGCCGACGTGGCGGACTACCTCTGCCGAGGCGGCCGGATCGGAGTCCACGTTGATTTCGGTGTATTCGATCCCATGTGCCTCGAGAAACTGCTTGGCCGCCCGGCAATCTCTGCACCAAGAGGCAGTGTAGACCTGGACCTTCATAGCTGCATTTTACCGGGTCATTTACGATGCCTCTGTGACGTCTGAACAGATAAAAGCGCTGCTAAAGCTTGATCCTCACCCGATCGAGGGAGGATCGTTCCGGCAAACCTGGGCTGCTCCGAAGACTCTCAACTTGCCGCGAGGCACGCGTTCGCAGGGAACGGCCATCTACTATCTTCTGGAGCAGGGCCAGTTTTCAGAGATGCACATGCTCGAGTCGGACGAGATGTTTCATTTCTACCTGGGCGATCCGGTGGAAATGTTGCAGTTGTTTCCGGACGGGCGCTCCGCGCTTCTAATTCTTGGACAGGATTTGGGAGCCGGCCAACTGGTGCAGGCGTTGGTTCCTGCGGGGGTGTGGCAGGGTACGCGGCTCATCGGGGATGGCAAGCTCGCGCTGCTTGGGTGCACAGTCGTCCCCGGGTTCGATTACGCGGACTATCAGAATGCCAGCTATGAAAAGCTGGCGGCGAAATGGCCGGAGCAGAAGGACAGGATCAGGGCGCTGACTCGGACTTGATGCGGCGATCTCTGAAGAACACCCGCAACAATTCGCCGCACTGCTCGGCGAGGATTCCCTGCCCTACCTGCATCTGGTGATTGAGTTGCGGGTGGTTCAGCACCGAGAGAACCGACCCGCAGGCGCCGGCCTTGGGATCGGCAGCGCCATAGACGAGACGGTCGATGCGGGCGTGAATCATGGCTCCGGCGCACATCGCGCAGGGTTCCAGCGTTACGTAAACAGTGCACCCGTTGAGGCGGTAGTTGCCCAGAATGCTTGCAGCGTGTCGCATCGCAACGATCTCGGCGTGCGCGGTAGGGTCGCTGGTGCGGATCACGGAGTTCTGGCCGTGTGAAATGATCGCGCCATCGTGAATGACAACTGCACCGATAGGGACTTCTCCGGCCTCTGCGGCTTTACGGGCTTCAGAGAGCGCAATGCGCATCGCTTCAAGATCAGAGATCATCGCTAACATGGTACGGCAAACCTCGAGAGCATGATTCGAATGCGATTGAGGTCGCTAAGCCTGCCCGTAAACCTGCTTCAGGGTTCTCTAGAGAACGGCCGGCTGCTGCTGTGTCATGCAGTGCAGGGTGCCAAGCCCCCACACAAGATCCACCGCGTGGATACCAATGACCTCGCGATCGGGAAACGCGTCGGCAATGATGCCCAGAGCGATGCGGTCGTTGGGATCGTGGAAGGTGGGAACCAGAACGAGGCCGTTGGCGATGTAGAAGTTCGCATAGCTGGCAGGCAGGCGCTGGTTGCGGAAGACAACGGGACGCGGCAGGGGGAGTTCAACGAGGTCGAATTGCTTGCCGTCGCGGGTGCGGACTTCTCTAAGGCGCTGGAGATTTTCGGCGAGCGGTTCGTGGTTCGCGTCCTTTGGATTAGACTCGACGGCCGTGAGGATGGTGGATGGCCCAACAAAGCGGGTAATGTCGTCGACGTGGCCGTGAGTATCGTCTCCGGCAATTCCCCTCCCCAGCCAGATGACCTGATCGATCCCGAGGTAGTCGCTGAAGGCGCGCTCAAGTTGATCGCGGCTCACGCCCGGGTTGCGCTGCTGCACCTCGCTCAGAAGGCACTCTTCGGTGGTGAGCATCACGCCCAGGCCGTTGGTGTCGATGGAGCCGCCCTCGAGAACAAGGCGGCGCGGCTGACCCTTGAGGTCGATCACCGGCTGCCACTCGGGGAGGCTTAGAAGTTCGGAGGCGCGAGCGGGAATCTGGTCATCGAGATGCCAGTCAGGGTATTTGGCCCAGGCGTTGAAGTGCCAGTTCGTGATGGCAACCCGACCTTCTTGATTTCGAATGAAAATGGGGCCCGAGTCGCGAGTCCAGACGCGGTCGGTTGGCCACTGGTGGAAGATGACGTTGTTGAGATTGGCGTGCGCGCGCTCAAGGATACTGGTAGCACGGCGCTGTTCCTTTTCATTCTGCACGAGAAGGTGCACGCGTTCGCGCGCAGAGAGCAGGCGAACGATCTCGGCATAGATCCACGGGATTGCCTGGAATTTTCCCGGCCAGTCTTCAGGGTTGTGAGGCCATGCGAGCCAGGTGGCTTCGTGCGGCTCCCATTCAGCGGGCATTCGGTATCCGAGTTCGCGCGGAGTCTGGTCGGGCATGCTTACTTGCCGTCTCCGAAGCCGGGATCCAGGAAGCGGCTGGTGATGGGCGTGTAGGCATCGATGCGGCGGTCTCGAAGGAACGGCCAGTTGCGGCGCGTGTCTTCGATCAGTGCCGGATCGATTTCACCGATGAGAATCTCTTCGTCTGTGTGCGACGCCTTGGCAATGACACGGCCGAATGGGTCGGCGAGGAAGCTGCCGCCCCAGAACTCAAGGCCGGGGCCGCTGGCACGATCACCACGGATGTCGCCGCTTTCGTGGCCAACCCGGTTCACGCCGGCGACATAGACGCCGTTGGCGATGGCGTGCGCCCGCTGAATCGTTTGCCAGGCATCGTACTGTGCTGCACCGAACTCGTCTTTCTCAGCCGGATGCCAGCCAATAGCGGTGGGATAAAAGAGAACCTCAGCTCCCTGAAGCGCGGTGAGGCGGGCGCCTTCGGGATACCACTGGTCCCAGCAGACGAGCGTGCCGACACGCCCGTGCGGCGTATCCACAGCTTTGAAGCCCAGGTCGCCGGGCGTGAAATAGAACTTCTCGTAGTAGAGCGGATCGTCCGGGATGTGCATCTTGCGATATACGCTGATGATGTT
>Ga0068863_100000891_pt1 | contig 30097 bp, 37 predicted proteins | sample KBSSwiS62_FD_66596 | JGI IMG/M metagenome (GOLD analysis project Ga0068863, IMG submission 66596) | Switchgrass rhizosphere microbial communities from Kellogg Biological Station, Michigan, USA - KBS Switchgrass S6-2 | ecosystem: Host-associated > Plants > Roots > Rhizosphere > Soil ... | reverse complement strand
ACCACACCCACTGGACCTACCAGCCCACCCCACCCCACACCACCACCTGGACCAGCCCCACCGGCCACCACCACACCAACCACCCACCCCAACGATGGTGAACCGCACACACAGGCCACGCCACGTCAACAGAGAACTAGCCTGAGAGCCTGTCCCCGGCACTCATCTCTCGGTCTATGTGGGCCGGCTAGGGGCTGGTGGCGTCGCCCAGCTCGGGCAGATTGTCCTTGGCCCATAAGGCGGCCGACGTTCGATCGGCCACGCCGAGACGGCGAAAAATATTGCCCAGATGTACCTTGACCGTGCGTTCGGCAATGCCGAGGGAGCGTCCGATCTGCTTGTTGGCCAAGCCACGGCTGGCTAATACGAGCACCTCGCGTTCCCGCGAACTCAGTTGCTCGGCCAGCGATTGCGGTTGGCGGTGCGGCAACAACGCCATCGCGACCCGAGGGTCCAACGGCGCCCCACCAGCCTTGGCCGAACGAATTGAGGACAGCAGGTCAGCGGGATGGCAGTCCTTGAGCAGATAACCGATAGCTCCAGCCGCCAGCATCTCGGCCACTCGGGCGTGATCGCTGAACGACGTGAGCGCGATGACCCGCGCTTCGGGCCAGTCCTCGGTGATCCGGCGGGTCGCCTGGATGCCGTCCATGACCGGCATCGACAGATCCATCAGAACGACATCCGGACGCAGCTCCGCAGAACGTTGCACCGCCTGGGCGCCATCCGACGCTTCGCCCGCGACCTCGATATCGTCTGCCTCCGCTAACAGCCCCGCCAGCCCGGCTCGCACGAGATGGTGATCATCGGCCAGCAGAACTCGAATCATCGCGGCAACTCCAGGCGAAACGTACTGCCCACGCCGGGCTGACTTCGCACGCTCAACCGAGCCCCGATCTCATCGGCGGCATCGGTGATCAAACGAAGCCCGAAATGGTCGTTCTCCTTTACCGACAAAGCAGATTCGGCACTGATTCCTCGGCCATTGTCTGACACCTCGAGGACGACCGAGCCGCTCGGTCGACCTAGTGTGAGCGATACCTCGGATGCTTCGGCATGCTGGACTGCGTTGCGCAGGCACTCCTGGGCAACCCGGAAAACAGCGCGCTGCTCGTCGGGCGTCAGCGCTGAACTGGCTGATTCAGAAACGGTAATCGTGATCCGGGCGCCCGATCCGCGTTGGCTGTTCGCGATATCGTTCAGCGCCGCCGCGAGACCGTGTTCGGTCAGGCTCGGCGGGTAGATATCGACCAGCAGCGATCGCATGCCAGCCACGCTATCGCGCACGGTCGCCGACGCTTCCTCCATTCGGACCGCAGCCGCATCGTCCGCACGGCGCAGCCGCTGCGCTTCGCCGGCCAGCAAGAATGACGTCCCGGCCAGCTGCTGCACCACGCCATCGTGCAGTGAGGTCGCTATTCGCCGCCGCTCATCGGTGGAGGCGTCCAACGCCCGTTGCGTGAGCGCCTCTTGGTACTGATGAGCCGCCCGAGCCCGTCGATAGAAGATCCAGAGCACGGGCGTGATCAGCAGCAAGGCACCCAGCAAACAGCTGATCATGATTCCGGAAAAGCCGCGCCACAGGTCGGCGCTTCGGCTCGTGACAACGTCGTAGCGGAAGTAAGCCTCGAACAGCAGCGGAGTTCCGTTCGGCGTCCAGACCGGCCGATACACCTCCAGTAAGGGTCCGACCTGGGCATCCTGGGCGTTCTCGGGACGCTGCAGGTCGGTGATGCCGGCCTCGGTCCGCGGCGTGATCAGGGCATCGCGCGCTTCGTCGTCCAGCGCGAACTTCTGCCCGATCAGCCGTGCGTCGTCGGAATAGAGCACCAGACCGGTCGGCGTCCACAGCTTGACCCGGACGACATCGGTATTGAGTACGCCGCGCCCAACCGGGGAGTCGAGCGCGGCGCTTGCGGCTTGTGGATCAGTGGCCATCTCGTCGGTGAGAACCGGCTGAACCACGCTTTCGGCGAGAATGTCGGTGATCTGAGCGACGCTATGAACCGCTTCGCGTTTAGCCACCTGCCTACTGGCCACCAGGCCGATCGTGAGAACCAGGGCGATCACCAGCGCAACCGAGCCGGTGAACAGGATCACCAGCCGACGCAGCGATAGCGGCGCCCGAGGTTGGGCGGATCGGCCTGATGCCAGAACGAGCCACTCCGGCCCGGTCGGGTCAGCTGTGACCGGGACCGTCATCGCTCCCGCCACGACCCGAACCCCCGCTGCTGCCCGAACCGCCGCTGCCATCCGAACCGCCGCTGCGACCGCCGTTGTCATCGCCCGGCTCGGGTGAGCGCGTGGTTGAGGCAGTTGTGGCGCCGCCGCGATCGTCACCAGGTTCGACGTGCCGACTGCTGGTCGGCTCAGCCGACGGAATAGCCGACGGGGACACCGACGAACTGCCGGGGGAGCGAGCTTCGTGCACGGTCAGGGAGTGATCGTCACCGACCTGGACGGACTGGGCATCACTCGGGACGCGAACGGGCAGTTGATGGCTGAAGGACGGGTTGTGCGTCAGGCCGGCGACCGCCGGGGCAGCGGCCAATCCGGTGGCGGCCACCGCTACCGCGGTCAAGGCAATGAGTTTGTTCATGATCGGACTCCACACTATCGGGATTTGCTTACCACTCCTTTCTTCCGTAGTCGAAGGACCTTTCACCATTGGACGATGGGACTAGTACCCGTGCTGGACCAGCGGAGCACCGCGACCGCGATGCCAACTGGCAATCGTCATGGGCAAGAGCGACCCGGACGCGCCCTTGCCGAGCAGGCACCTGCCTGGTGTAGTGCCGACTGTGGTTGTGGGTCAGTGTGCTGCGAATCGGCTGGTTGTCACTTCAGCACCCACGTAGGTGGGCTGGCAGCAGGTTGATAGCAGCATTCGGTGCCAGTGTGGACGGCTTCTGTGAGGTGTCGGCCAAGGTCGGCGTTGACTGCGGTGATCCGTTCGATGGCGGTGGTGATCGCCTTCGTGACGGCGACGCGCGCACGTTCGGCGGAGGAGCCGGTGCGGCGGGACCGCCCGTCGAGGCCGGCCGCTGCCGACAGTTCGGCGAGCAGGGCGTCGCGTTCGGTTTCCAGCTTGTCGACGCGGCCGAGATCTGACCACTCGCGCGCTTGTTCGAGTTCGGTGTCGAGGTCGGCGATGCGTCTGCGGTAGGCGGCCAGGGCTTGCCGGTCAGATAGCTCCAGCGGTGCCTGGGAGACGGTTGCTCCGCCGGCGGCGGCCAAGACGAGTGCGGTGACTGGGACGTTCGGATAGGACAGCAGCCGGTGTAGGTAGCTGAACCCTTTCAGCGGTCGCATCGGTGCGGTGCCGATGATCCAGACGCCGTCGGCGGTCGGGTGGAAGTGAACGCGCTTGTCAGGCTCTTGGGTGAGCAGGCGGGCGTGCCACCAGGGCGCGCCGATGCGGACGTAGGTGGCCAGCGCTGTTTCGCGCAGCCGTGCCGCCGTGGCGGGGTCGCCCAGGACGCTGGCGGCACGAGACAGTGGATCGTCGGTGACACCTTGGAACATCACCGCGCCGGCGTTGATGACCGCGCGGCCCGCGTAGGGCAACAGCAGACGGTAGGTGGCGTCGATGATGTCGGTGGCGCCCACATACAGCGCCGCTTCGAGCAGGCACTGCATCGTCAGCAGCCAATTCACGTCCCGGGGCAAGGCGCCGACGGTGCGGTCGCGGAACGTGTGCACCAATGCTCCGACACGGTCGGGGCGCTCGGCGCCGATCCAGAACACGGCCGCCTCGGCGATGGTCGTGGCCCCGCCTTCTCGCAGAGCGAATTGCTCGCACATCGCCGCGATCTCAGCGGCGACCGCGGTGTCGCCGGTCTGGCAGGCGGCGTAGCCGCGGGCGGAGGCGATCACCATCCAGCCGTCGGCCAGGTCCGCGTCCGGCTCGACGGCGCGGGCGGACTCGATGCGCCCGTTGACGGCATCGATGTGTCCGCGCAGAAGGTCGTACATGAACCGCCTGGTCTCGGCGAAGAACCTGGCTCGCGGCGACTCCTCGCCCAGCAGGTCCAGCGCACGCAGGTGTCGCAGGATGGCCTGCACGTCGAGCAGTTCGCAGGCGACCTGGAGCCCCCACAGGTGTGCCTGCAGGCGGGCCATCGGGTCCAGCACGTGCGCGGTCACATCATCCAGCCGCGCGGCGAGTGAAGCGCGCAGGGGCAGCTCGTCGGGTCCCCAGTGCGCAGCCAGCGCGGCGTCCAGGCAGTCGGCGAGCAGCTCAGGACGGTCGACTTGGGTGGCCCGCTCGACCGCCTCGTCCGCGAATGTCGCCGCGCGGTCGGCGCGTCCGGAGTAGACCCAGCAGCGGGCCAGCGCTGCCGCTACGCGGGCACGGTCGGCGTCGTCGGTGGTACGGACGAGCACGTCGTACAGCTCGGCGGGCAGTCGCCCCGGCTCGGTGCCGAACACGTGGGCCGAGGCGGCGGCGAGCACCGCCTCGGTCCACGTCGTGAGGTCGCCGGCCGCCCGGGCGGCGGTGATCTGCTCGTCGTATTTCATCGCGACAACGATAGGACTCAAGACCGGATCAGGGATACGGCCGCGGCGTGCTCGGCGACGCGTGCTTCGTCCCAGTCGCCGGTGCAGTACAGGCTCAGCTCGGCGATCGCGTCTCCCCGCAGATCACAGCGGACCTGCTCGCGGCAGTACCACTTCTGCCCGGCATCGACCCAGCGCTCCTCGAACTCGACGGTGAAGCCGCGCTCGGTGCGGTCCACCCGCTCGACCCGGACCTGGCCCGGCTGTGGGTGGACGTCGTGGCGTGCCGTGATCAATTCCTGACCGCCCTGGACCTGCACTCGCCACTGCGGAAAGGTGAGGTCGGCAAACGCGTCCTCGGTCACCAGCCCAGCCGGTGCCACGCCGGTCTCGAGCCACTGGACGAGCCTCGCGACCGCGGTGTCGACCTCGGTACGAGTCGCGGTCATGAGGAGGCCGCCATGTTCTTTTCGAGCACGGCCATCGTCTCGTCCAGCTTGTCGGTCGGGCTGAACTCGGTGACCGAGGTCCCGGCCGCCAGCAGTGGCAGGTGGCCCGGACGGGCGTAGTACGCGTCACCGGCCCGGAACGTCTCCATCCCGTCCGCGTACCGGAAGGTGATCTCACCGGAGGTGACCACGCCCCAGTGCGGGCACTGGCACCGGTCGTCCGGCAGACCCACGAACAGCGTCGCGGGGTCGATGTCGTGTGGATAGCTCTCGTAGCCGACGGTGTATCCGCCGAGTTCGGCGTACTGGGCCTTCACTTCGGGAAGGTCGAGGGCGACCGGTGTGGTCGCCGGGTTCGCTCCAGGCATGGTGTCCTCCTGATGTTGGATGTACTGACACCACTACGGCGTGAAGTCCGACGTCACAGCCGTTCCGTCGTCGGCGGCGTTGAAGGTCTTGGTTCGCCAAACCACCTCCGCCACACGCTGGTCGGTCACACGACCAGTCCGCGGTAGCGGCCGACGCTGAGCGCCTCCGCCGCGACGGGCGGGGTAGCGACCCGCTCAGCGATATCGCGGCTGAAGTCAATGAAGGCCGCCAACTTCGGGAGCGGGTTGACGCCATCGACGGTGTCGTGGCTGGACACGTGCACGAACGACACTCCATCGGCCAGACACAGCACCTGGTAATCGACATCGTCGGGATGCTCGGCCTGCAGCTGGGTGAAGACCCTTTCGATCAACTGGACGTGCTCGGCCTTCGCCTCGGGTCGTACTGCGTAGGTGACCACAACGTGTTTCGGCATCCGCTGCTCATCTCTTTTCGTCGCACCTGAATCTGAACGCCAGGCGTTACCGGTGGCGTTGGCCCCAGCCTATGAGTACGACGAACGACCCTCGCCGGGATCGACAACAGAGCCCAGCGAGATCTCCCAAGGCCACAAGGTTGGCGTCGCATCGAACGGATGACGGTTCACCCCGAGCTCCTGGAGCCCCGGCCCAGTCGCCAGCTCGTTGCCCGGGCGCCGCGATCGCCATATGCTCCGTTGCATGACGCGCTTTCATCACGCGAACTTGGGTGTTCCGACGGGCGGTATCGAAACGGAAGCCACGTTCCTCGTTGACGTCCTCGGCTTCGAGCGGGTGACCGGCGACGGCATAGGTCCGGTCGGTGCGCACTGGTTCCAGGTCGACGAGGAAGTACAGATCCATTTGAGCGAAGATTCCGATCATCGACCGGCGACGCGTGCTCATGTTGCGGTGACGTTCAGCGACGAAAGACTTGCCGCGATCGAGGATCATTTCGCGAAGTCGGACTGGGAACATTCGGCTACCAACGGCGAGACCCGTCGAACGGTCAACTGCCGCGATCCAGCTGGTAACCGCTGGGAGCTGCGCGGCACGAGCGTGCCGCCAAAGGCCGCATCCGACTAGCCGATGGGGGCATCGCTGGCTACCGGGGGAGGCTTCGGGTCACCTGTCCAGCCCTCGGTCCGGAAGTCGAGGTACCTTCGCCCCGACCTCGCCAAGCGCAATCCTTCGTGATCGCCCCGACTTCGACTCGATAGCCCGCGTAAACGCCGCAGCTCAGGTCGGGCTGCTCAAGCATCAATCGCGCGTTTGCCGCGTTGCCCATGTTTGCAGTGCCCCCGGCAGGAATCGAACCTGCGACGCCCGGCTTAGGAGTCCGGCGCTCTATCCCCTGAGCTACGAGGGCGGACCGAGGAGCCACGCGACTTTTCGTATCCGCCATAAGCATCCCACGAAGCAACGGCGTGGCCGGGCGCGGGCGACGCAGGGCGGAATGGTTCGTTACCAATAGGTAAACCTGGGCGCGTTCCGGTGCCGCGCGCCCGGACAGTGCCTACCGTCTGCGCTATGACGATCCGTATCAAGCCCAACCCGACCAAGGCCGAAGCCACGATCCAGTTCGTGCTGCCCGATGACGTCCACCCGGGCGCTGTCTCAGCCGTCGGAAACTTCAATGGCTGGCGGCCCGGCGCGCACCGTTTGGTCAAGCGCAGCAATGGAACCCGCAGTGTCAGCGTCGCCGTTCCGGCCGGAGAGCCGATCACGTTTCGCTATCTCGGTGATGGCGGACATTGGTTCGACGATCCGGACGCCCAGGAGTTCTCGCCCGAAGGGGCGTTGATTCGTTTCTGAGGGCCTCAGCGCATCAGACCGGCCACCAGGTTGATCGTGACTGCGATGATGACCGCACCGAAGAGGTAGGACAGCAGCGCATGCCGCAACGCCGTCGCTCGTAGCCTCGCCGACCTCAGCGTTGTGTCCGAGACCTGATAGGTCATGCCCAGAGTGAACGCGACATACGCGAAATCCGAATAGCGCGGGCGATCGTCAGAGCCGAAGTCGATGCCGCCTTCCGTCCCGTCCAGGAAGTACAGCCGCGCGTAGCGCAACGTGAAGAGCGTGTGGATCACGGTCCAGGACGCGATCACCGACAGCACGCTCAAGAAAACCTGGGCCAGGGACGAGGCCGACCCGGATTGGCCGGCATCCACGATGACCAGCCCGACCGCACCCAAGCTGACGATCGAAGCCACGATCAGCGTGATGTCGGTGATTGCCCGCGACCCGTCCTCGCGAGCAGCCATCGCCCGGGTCTGATCGGCGTCCAGATGGTGCACGGCCAGCCACGTGAGCAGCAGGAACACACTTGCCATCGTGAGCCAGCCGGTAAGCAGGGCCAGCTGCCACGCGCCGATAACCGCGACCACGACGGTGACCACCGCGCCGAGAATCCCAGCCACAGTCGGGCGAATCCAGGACGGGCTTTGCGGGTTCACCTTCATGCCAGGCGGGTCACCTCGACCGAGACACCGAGGGTGGCTGACTTGGGTCCGGAGTAAATGCCCTTCAAGGGCGTCACATCGTCGTAGTCGCGGCCGCGGGCCACGGCAACATGCTGTTCGCCGACCGGCTTGCCGTTCGTCGGGTCATAGCCATTCCAGGACCCGTCCCACCACTCGACCCAGGCGTGGCTCTCACCGGTGACCGTCTCGCCGAGTGCGGCTGAGGAGCGCGGGTGCAGGTAGCCTGACACGTAGCGGGCCGGGAGGCCGAGGGAACGCAGCAAGGCCAATGAAATATGGGCAAAGTCCTGGCAGACGCCCTTGCGTTCCTGCCAGGCATCCAAGCCGTTGGAGTGCACGGCGGTCGCGCCCGGCACGTATTCCATCTCCTCGCGAACCGCCATCACGCAGGCGATCGCGGCCGCCGAAGGGTCATTGCTCTGAGCGGTTTCGCGCGCCAACTGAGCCAACTCGCCGCCCGGATCGGTACGCGCCGTGAACTCGAGCCATTCCGCCTGGCGATCAGCCACCTGCTCGCTGCGTAGCTCCGACCACGCCAGGCCACCGGGAGCCGGCGGGCGCAGGTACGTCTCGACGACGCTGGTCGCCGTCACCACCAGCTCACTGTGCGGTGAGTGAATGTCGAAAGAGGTGACCTGGGTACCCCAGTAGTCACGGAACTGGTAGGTGTGCGCGGCCGGTGTGATCTCGATCCGCGAGTCCAGAGTGACCTGGTGGGCGTCACTCAGCGGGGTCATCCGGGCCTCGTTGTAAGAGGACTTCACCGCGTCCGGATAGGTGTATCCAGACCGGTGCCGCACTCGCAACCGCCACGTCATCCGCTCACCCGACCCTCTCACGCGCCCTTGCCCGTCCAAGCAATGGCTGCATGGGGAAAGTACCGGGTGCCCAAGGCCAGCGTGGCATCGGCGCAGGCCGACTGGATTCCCTCCAGGTGGTTGGCCAGATCGGACACCATCTCGTCCACGCCGCGGTATTCCATGGCGGTTCGGGCTCGACCGAGCAGCCGGTGGGCGGCATCGACCGTACCGACCCGTCCGGCGCCCGAACCGAGCCAGTTCAGACAGTCCTCGGCCAGCGACAGCGAGAAGAACATTGATCGCGGAAAGAGCCGGTCCAGCAACAGAAATTCCGCCGCGGTCAGGTCCGTGACCCGGCCACGATAGGTGCGCAGGTAGGCCTCATAAGCCCCGCACGATCGCAGCAGTGTGGTCCAGCTCGGCCCGGAGGCGCCCGGCGCGGACAGCGTCGTGATCAGCCGCGCGGTCATGTCGGCCCGCTCGATGCTGCGTCCCAGGACGAGGAAGCGCCAGCTCTCGTCCCGGCTCATCGTCGAATCGGCCACCCCGGCCGCGAGAGCCGTGCGCTCGCGCACCCACTGGAAGAAGCGGTGCGGACCCATCCGTTCGGCCCGCCGCCGTTGTTCGTCCAGCTCGAGGTAGGTGAGGTTGAGGGCCTCCCACAGTTCCGAGGAAACCGAGTCGCGGGCGCTGCGGGCGTTGATACGGGCCGCGAACAAAGCTCCGGTGATCGAACTCGGAGAGCTCTGGTCATAAACCAGTTGATCAAGGACGTGCTGTACACCGATGGTTGCGGCCGGGCCGTCATCATCCTCGTTGGCCCCGTCGAGCTCACGTCCCATGACCTCGAACAGCGATTGGCAGGCAGCGCGCTCGACCGAGGCGTCCTCGAGAATCTGCTGCAGGTAGATGTCGAGGATGCGCGCGGTGTCATCGGCGCGCTCGATGTAGCGCCCGATCCAGAACAGCGATTCCGCGATCCGGCTCAGCATCGGCGCTTCACCGCTACGGCCGTGAGCCCGGTCATTGCTGGTCCGCCTGGCCGAATTGCGGACCCGGATCTGGTTGGCGCATCTGCATGGGCGCGACCAGCTGTTGCCGTACGACCTCCGAAGTGCCCTCATCGGAGCCGGCGGCAAACGGTGAACGCGGCAAGTCGAGCACCAGCGTGTCCTTGGAGCCGCCGCCCTGGCTGGAGTTCACCACCAGAGAACCCTCCGGCAGGGCTACGCGGGTCAGACCACCCGGCAGCACCCACACGTCGTCGCCGTCGTTGATCGCGAACGGACGAAGGTCCACGTGCCGGGGGAGGATCTTGTCCCCGATCACCGTCGGCACGGTCGAGAGATGCACGACCTGCTGGGCGATCCAGCCCCGCGGATCGGCCAGCACCTTCTGGCGCAGCTCCTCCAGCTCAGCCCGTTCGGCCTGCGGTCCGATGACGATGCCCTTGCCGCCTGATCCGTCCACCGGTTTGAGCACCAGCTCGTCCAGCCGGTCGATGACCTCGGCCAGATGATCCGGTTCTTCCAGGCGGTAGGTGTCGACGTTGGGCAGGATCGGCTCTTCGTTCAGGAAGTAGCGCACCAGGTCGGGGACGTAGGTGTACAGCAGCTTGTCATCGGCGACCCCGTTACCGATCGCGTTGGCGATCGTGACGTTGCCGGCCCGCGCGGCCGTGAGAACACCCGCGCACCCCAGCGCCGAATCCGGACGGAACACCACCGGGTCCATGAACGAGTCATCTATGCGGCGATAGATCACGTCGACTCGCTGCTCGCCGTCGGTCGTACGCATCATGACCCGGTTGTTGCGGCAGACCAGATCGCGGCCCTCGACCAGTTCGACGCCCATCGTGCGAGCCAGCAGCGCGTGTTCGAAGTAGGCGGCGTTGTACGCGCCGGGGGTCAGCAGCGCGACCGTCGGATCCGCCACTCCGCGCGGAGCCGCCTTGCGCAGAGCGCGCAGTAACCGTCCGGGATAGTCCGAGACCTGGCGGGCCCGCACGCTGGAGAACAGCTCCGGCAAGGCCTGCATGGTCGCGCGCCGGTTCTCCATCACGTAGGACACCCCGGACGGGACACGGACGTTGTCCTCCAGGACCCGGAAACGGCCGTGTTCGTCGCGGATGAGGTCGATGCCGGCGACATGGATGCGCACGCCGTTGGCCGGGTCGATGCCGGCCGCCTGCCGTTCGAAATATTTGGACGTGATCAGGACCCGCTGCGGCACCACACCGTCGGCGACCACCTGACGGGCTCCGTAGACGTCGGCGAGGAAGGCCTCCAGTGCACGGACACGTTGAGCGACCCCAGCCGAGACGACCTCCCATTCGGCGGCCTCGATGATGCGCGGAATGACGTCCAGCGGGAACGGACGCTCCACCCCTCCGACGTCGAAGGTGACGCCGCGGTCGAGGAAGGCCCGGGCCAGACCCTCGGCCCGAGCGGTCAGGTCATCCGCGTCCAGGGTCTGGACGGCCGCGATCACCGGCTCGTAGGACGTCCGGGTCACCCCCGCCGAAACGAACATCTCGTCCCAGGCGCGACCGAACGGATACTCCGCGAAGAGGTCAGCCACATCAGAACGATAGGAACGCGGAGTTTCCGAATCGTTAACGCTCACGGGGGTGAGCCTAGGTCCTGCCCAGCCCGCCCCGATGGCGGATAGGCTCGCACTGTGGAACTGACGCACCTGGACGAGTCCGGATCGGCCCGAATGGTCGATGTATCGGCTAAACCGGTGACGGTTCGAGAAGCGGTGGCGTCCGGGCGATTCCACACGACCACTGAGGTTGCGGGCCTGCTCGCCAGCGCCGGACTGCCCAAGGGTGATGCGTTGGCCGTGGCCCGCATTGCCGGGATCGCGGCCGCGAAGCGCACCCCGGACCTGATTCCGCTGTGTCATCCGATCGCCATCCACGGGGTCACGGTCGATCTGAGCGTCGAGGATGACCACGTCGACATCGTGGCCACGGTCCGCACCGCCGACCGGACCGGCGTCGAGATGGAAGCTCTGACGTGCGTCGCGGTCGCCGGTTTGGCTTTGTACGACATGGTGAAAGCCGTCGATCGGGCCGCGGTGCTGGGTGACATTCGGCTGGTCGCCAAGACCGGAGGCCGACGGGGTCCGTGGCCGGAATGAGCACGATCCAAGCGGCGGTGATCACCTGCTCGAATCGGTCGGCGGCGGGAGAACGGGCCGATGACTCCGGGCGGCTGTTGGCGGCCGCCTTGACCGAGTGGGGTTATGACGTCGCGGCCCGAATAATCGTGGCCGACGACGTGAGCGCGATTCGTGACGCGCTGCAGCAAGCGCACTCCGACGGCGCCCGCATGATCGTGACGACCGGGGGAACGGGGCTCGCCCCGACCGATGTCACTCCCGAGGCCGTCGCTCCGCTGCTGGATCGCGAGATTCCCGGGATCGCCGAGCGGTTGCGCTCGGTGGCAGTGGACAACGTTCCGACCTCGGTCCTATCCCGCGGCGTGGCTGGCGTGATGCAGGGGGCGCTGGTGGTCACGTTGCCCGGTTCGCCGGGCGGGGTACGCGACGGGCTGGCCGTCCTGAAACCTTTGGTGGCGCACGTGTTGGATCAACTCGGCGGTGGAGATCATCGGCCCGGAGGTGGCGTGTGAGCGCCTCCTCGCCGAAGCTGAAGATCGCCGCCATTTCGGATCGACCGCTGGATATCGCGGCGCACGAAGCGGCGGTGCGCGATCTGGGCGCCGGAGCGGACGTCACGTTCTGTGGCGTAGTCCGCGATCATGATCACGGCCGGACGGTCACCACGCTCGAGTACAGCGCGCATCCGAGCGTCGGGGCGGTGCTGGCGCAGGTGGCGGCCGAGGTCGCTGAGTCGCCCGATGTGATCGCGGTAGCCGTGAGTCATCGCATCGGCGTTCTCGGATTAGGCGATGTCGCGTTGGTGGCGTGCGTAAGCGCGGCGCATCGCGGGCCGGCGTTCGAGAATTGCGCTCGGCTCGTCGACGAGGTGAAGGCCCGGTTGCCGATCTGGAAGCGACAAGTGTTCGCCGACGGCACCGACGAATGGGTCAACTGTCCCTGACGCGCCCTTTTGCCGCCGAGTCCTAGCCGCCGGCGAATGGGGGAAGTACGTCGACCATGGTTCCGTCGGTGAGGAGCTGGTCACTGGAGGGCACAGCGCTGTCGACCAGCAGTGAACTGACCGCGATGACGGCGGACAGTGCAGGTCGCGCGGCTAGCTGAGCCCGCAACTCAGCGACCGTGCCGGCCCGCAGCTGCTCGCTGTCGACTCCGGCCGCCCGGCGGGCACCGGCCCAGTATCGGACCGTGACCAGTGCTCCCGGGTGCGGTGATTGAGCAGAAATCGCTTACCCGACTATCGGGGTGTCGATGACCTCAGCCGCGGTCGGCGAATCGGGCGTATTCGGGTTTGCCGCGGGCGCAGCGGCCGGGCCACCCGCGGTCGGCGTGCCGGTTGCGGGAGCGTCCGCTTGAGCTTCGGTGGTCTGCGAGCTGTCGGTGCCGGCGACCTTGTCCGCGGCATCGTGAATCTTGTCCTGCACGACGTCGATCTTGTCGCTGTACTTGCCCTTGGTGGCGCTGTCGAGCTTGTCGGCCGCTATGTCCACGCCGTGCGCGACGACCGGCGCCGCCTTGCTGGCCAGGTCGGCGGCCTTTTCCTTGGCCTGGGCGGCCAACGGTCCGGCTTTCTCTTTGGCTTGCTTGGCTAGTGGCCCAGCCTTCTCGGCGGCTTCTTCTGCCAACTTCTTGAGCTTGTCGAACACCATGGTGGCCTCCCTGCTGGTTGTCTTGCTATCTGGCGAGCACACTGGTGGGCGTGCCTGATCATGAGGAGCGATCCGAACCTGACACCGCTGTCAAGGCTCCATCATTGTCGTCTGGACCCGTGCGCCGCCACTCATCCGAGGAACCGGTCTTGCCGGAGGTGACTCGGGACGAGCGGGACGAGGGCTGGAACGAGGCTCGCGGCGACTATTCCGATGAGTGGTATCTCAACGAGCGGCCGCCGCACCACGGCTGATCAGATCTGGCGACCGCCGAGCGCGTCGCGAATTTCGCGCAGCAGCAGGATGTCTTCAGGAACGGCCTCGGGCTCGGGCTCGATTCCGCGCACCCGGCGCTCCTGCAGTTTCTTCAGCGGCAGAATCACCGCGAAGAAGATTGCGGCTGCGATGAGGACGAAGTTGAGTACTGCGTTGAGCAGGATTCCGAGTGAGAAGTGGGCGTGGTTGATCGTGAAACCACCGAAGCCCGTGATGTCGGGCTTGCCGACCAGCGCGGCGAGCAGCGGATTGATGAAGCCGTCCAGTAAGCCCTGAACGACCTTGCCGAAGGCCGCGCCGATGACGACGGCAACCGCCAGTTCGACGACATTGCCCTGCAGCAGAAACGACTTGAAGTCCTTCAGCATTGCGATCCCCTCGGTTGCGAGTTATTGCGGGGGCCTAAGCGTAGCGAGGAATGCGGCAGATCCGACGTTTGCCAGGGTTTTTGCTTCTTTGACGTTCAGGGCGACGACAACGCTGATACCCGCTGCAGCGTCGCCAGCCGGGCCGAGCACGGCGAGCACTCGTACCCCGACCGCGATCGCGGAATCGCCCGCTGGCCCGGAGATATCAGGGCTGACCGCCTTGCCGTCGGCGATAATCGGAGAATGGCCAGTCGAATACAGGTCAATCCTGGCCCCCGCTTGAATGATCGTGGCCTGGCCGCCATCAGCCAGGCGAACAGTAGCCGCGACTTGGCCGGGGCTCAGTGATTGCGATACGGCCGTGTCCAGCAGTCGCGCACTGGTGATCAGCTCTCCGGACCCAATCGGCCCGGCCGCCGCCCGCCCGATCACGTCATGGAGTTGCAGACCTGCTGCATCGGGCGCCAGTTGTCGCGGCCACGTCATCGGCCGCACGTCGCCGGCCAGGATCAGCTGACCAATTCGCAGTGCATGCGTCGCGACCACAACTTCGCGCACCGGCCCGGTCGCGGACGCCGGGCGCCGTTGACCGATGAAGGACAGCAGAGCCAGAACGAAGCAGGCGGCCGCGGTCAGACGACGGGGCCAGCCGATAAAACGGAACCAGAACGCGCGCATCGAACGGAGCATGCACCGATCATCGGCCAGCTGCGGCCCGCAAGATCGAGTTCATCCAGATCTGTGGAAAACCGATTCGCCATCCACAGGCCTCAGGTGGTGGCGGACGCCTTGGTCTTGGTGCGGGGGGTGCTCGAGGTGCTGGGGGTGCTGGGGGTGCTCGAACTGCTCGAGCTGCTCGAACTGCCGGAATCGCTGCTCTGGGATGCGGCGGCTTTGGATTCAGTGCCCTTGGATTCAGTGCCCTTGGATTCGGTGGCCTTGGCTTCGCCCTTCGGCTCGCTCGACGCGGTCTTGGTGTCGCGGCTGTCTGTTCGGTAGAAACCGGAACCCTTGAAAACGACCCCGACCGATCCGTACACCTTGCGCACTCGCTCGGCGCACTGGGGGCAGTCGGTGATGGCGGCATCGGTGAAGGACTGAACTTGCTCGAACCGATGCCCACATTCAGCGTTGGTGCAGGCGTACTGGTAGGTCGGCATGTCCGGTGATCCCCTTCGGTGTTGCACTGCGTCAGCGCTTACGGTTAGCACTCACGTCTCACGACTGCTAACAATCTTGCGTCATCGAGTGTTCCTGCGTCTAGTTGATGTCGCTCCATCCGTTCGGAGTCACAATCGCGGTGACCGGGCGATCCCAGGCATCAGCGGGCACCTCGTCCAGAATTTCGCCATCGAACAGCAGAGCGGCGACCGGCACCCCGAACCCGACCCGGGCCAGTGCGCGGTCGTAGGAACCGCCGCCGCGACCCAGCCGGTTGCCCCGGCGATCTACCCCCAGGGCGGGAACCAGCACCACGGCGGCCGAACCGATGGCGTCGCGTCCCAGGGGCTCGCGGGCTTGCCGAGTGAGCGTCCACACACCCCAGTCGAGGTCCTTGTCCGGTTCAGTGCGCGGAACGATCACCCGGTAGCCGGCCCGATGCAAGCCGGCCAACAGCTCGATCGAGCCCGGTTCGGTGGCCAGCGGCTCGTAGGCGGCCACCGTAGTTTCGGGGGGTAGGGACAGCTCACCGCAATGATCGAGGACAGCCTGGCTGATCAGCCGGCGATCGCGCTCGCGGGCGACCTCGGACCGGGCGACCCGCCCGGCGGTCAGGGCCTCACGTAGCGCTTGTTTGCTCATGACTTCGTTAGTCTCCGGCTAGGTAGTTGCGTGGCCTGCGGCAAAATGAAAATCCGAGAACTGTGATGAGCTAGTAGGAGCAGTGTGACCGATAACAGCACCGACCAGCCGACCGAAGTGGTGCCGGAGCTGAACGAGGCGATCGCCGGCGGCTCTCACGGGCACTCGCACGGCGGCGGATCTCTGCGACCGGTTGCCGAACAGCTGGCCAAGGTGCTGAACACCATCGGGTCCATCGATCCGATTCAACAACCCCTGCTGGACGCTCAAGGTCTGCTGCTCGCGGAAGAGATCATCGCCGACGCGCCGCTGCCCGGTTTCGACAACTCTGCCATGGACGGCTATGCGGTGCGGGCGGTTGACCTCAAGCAGGCCAGTGCCGAACACCCGGTGGTGCTGCCGGTCGTGGGTGACGTCGTCGCCGGGTCTCGCTCGGTATCGGGAATGGGGCCAGGGCTGTGCATGCGGATCATGACCGGAGCCCCGATTCCGCCGGGGGCCGATGCGGTGATCCCGTTGGAGAACACCGACCGCGGCGTGGCTCGGGTCGCGATATACCGGGCAACCCGCACGGGGGAGTGCGTGCGCCGTGCTGGTGAGGACCTGGCGGCCGGGGCGATGGCTTTGGGTCCGGGGGCGGCCATCGGTCCGCAGCAGATCGCATTGCTGGCCGCGACCGGTCACGATCGCGTCCTGGTTCGGCCGCGTCCGCGGGTGGTGGTCATCTCGACCGGTTCGGAGTTGGTCGAGGTCGGCAAGCGACCCAGCTATGGCGAGATCTCCGACTCGAACTCCTTCATGCTGGCCGCGGCCGCCCGCGACGCCGGGGCTGACGCTTATCGGGTGGGCATCGTCCCGGATGATCACGCCCAGCTGCTGGACGTCCTGGACTCGCAGCTGCTGCGAGCCGACATGATCATCACGTCGGGCGGGGTGAGCATGGGCGCCTTCGACGTGGTCAAGGAGGCGCTGTCACAGCTCGGCACGGTCGAGTTCGTGCGGGTCGCAATGCAGCCGGGGATGCCCCAGGGTTTCGGCACGCTCGGACGAGACCGGACACCGATCTTCTGCCTGCCCGGTAACCCGGTTTCGGCGCTGGTGAGCTTCGAGGTCTTCGCCCGTCCGGCGATTCGCAAGCTGCTCGGCAAGCGCAATGTCCAGCGGCAAACGATTCAGGCCATCGCCCTGGAACGGATGGAAAGCCCTGAGGGTAAAAGGCAATTCCGGCGTGGGTTGCTGCATCGCGAGCCCGACGGCCGGTACTCGGTGTCACTCGTCGGTGGTCATGGCTCGCACCTGATTGCATCGATGGCGGCGGCGAATTGCCTGGTCGTGGTCGAAGAAGACGTCACCGAGGTTGTACCGGGAGCTCGGGTGACGGTGATGCCGTTGATGCTCGCCCAACGATGAGCCAAGTCCATCCGGGCTGGCCGGCCGAATTGCGCGCCGGCTCCGTGGTGCTGCGGCCGCCCCGCCGTCGCGATGCGGCGGCGTGGAGCCGGATTCGGATTGCCAATGAGGAGTGGTTGGCTCAGTGGGAGCCGTCTTCGGCCCTGTCGTGGACGGCGCGCAACACGCAGTTGGAGTTCCACCGCAATCTGTCCCGGCTGCGAGCCGCGGCCCGCAGTGGCTTGATGTTGCCGTTCGTGATCTATTTCGGCGGCGTGCTGGTCGGGCAGATCAACGTATCGAGCGTGGTTCGGGGCGCGTTGCGCTCGTGCACGGTGGGGTACTGGATTGATTCGGCCATGGCTGGGCGAGGTATCACCCCGACGGCGCTGGCGCTGACGATCGATCATTGCCTGGGTCCGGTGGGCCTGCATCGGGTCGAGGTGAACATCCGGCCCGAGAACGAGGCCAGCATCCGGGTGGTGGAGAAGCTGTCCCTGCGACGCGAGGGGTATCACGAGCGTTTCCTTGACATAGGTGGGGGCTGGCGCGATCACCTGTCCTTTGCGATCACCTCGGAGGAGGTCGCCGACGGCTCGGTGCTGTCGCGCTTGCCCGTGGTGCCGGTCAGCACCAGCTGATCACCGGCCTCAAGCCGGGCAACCTTCAACCAATACTTGATGTTGATACTCGGCGCGCCTGCACCTAACTCCTGAGCCCGCGCTTTAGCGTGTCGAGCAGGTTGTTACAGATGTGACAGGAGATGCGATGCTTTCGCCAATGATGACGGTGCTGGTGCTCGCCGTCCTCTGGTCGATCGTTGTCGTGCCGATGCTCGTGAAGTCGTGGACGGACCGAGCCGGTGGCCGATCGGTCGCCCGATTCTCATCGGCCATGTCGGCACTGAATCTCGAACGCTCGCTGGTCTCCGTCACCCGAGAGGTTCCCGTGGACGACAGCGACGCCCACTCCGAGCGTCGATCGCGTAGCAGCCGCGCCCAAGTCTTTGTTCCGTCGGCTGGTGGCCGGGTCGCTCCCGCCGCGCGCCAGCCGGTGCCCGCCGCCATGGAGGCTGTCATGTATCCCGATCGCGTCGCCCGAGCCGACCAGTCCGAAGCCCGGCGGCACATGATGGCCCGCCGCCGTCGCTCGCTCACCCTGCTCGGCGCCGGCACGATCATCGGCCTGCTGTGGGGCGTTGCCGCCGGCGGGATGATGGCTTGGACCGTCGGCCTGCTGTTCACCGCCGGACTCGGCGGCTACCTGACGTTCCTGCGTAACCAGGCCCTGCACGACCGCGATCGCCGCGAGTCGAGGATGTTGCGTTCCAGCCATCGCCTTGGGCAGGGCTATGACATCACCGAAGAAATCCCGGCCTACTACCAGGACGACAAGGTCGTTCGGATCGACGACGACGACGTGGCGCTGCATGGCCTGGCCGACACCATCGACCTCACCGGGCTGTACCAGGAAGAGCAATTCGACGAGCGTCCAATGCGCCGGGCCGTCTGAGCGCGCTGTCTTTCACAAAGTCCGCGGCTGGTAACCTTGGCCGCTGGTTGGGGGCTGTGGCGCAGTCTGGTAGCGCACCTCGTTCGCATCGAGGGGGTCTGGGGTTCAAATCCCCACAGCTCCACCATCGTTGTCTTATTCAGACCCTGGCCGGTTGTATGCCAGGGGACTTCGTCAGGCTGAAACGCTTGGGCGTCTGAGGCTGCGCGTACGACGTCGTCTGGACGGTACGGAACGTCCTTGAGGTTCTGAGTTGCTGCGGCCCGGGTGTCTGAGCTCAGCATGTTGTCGAATGGCTCGGCGAGCTCGAATCGGATGCTGTCACCCTCGTCGAGGTAGATGTGCGTAAAGAAGGCCTGGTTGAGTTGGCGCCGGATGGTCGGCGGCGCGTCCAGGTAGGTGATCTGGCATTCGGTCAACAGTTCGATGCAACGTTTCAGGTTTTCGTGTATCCGCGAGTGGTCGGCGTGTAGCTGCTCCAGTCGACTCAGCACGGATGCGAGTCGACTGTGGAGAAGGTCTTGTTCCGTTTTGAGCAGGTGGATGGGTACGGCGCTCGCATAGTGGGCTTGCAGCAGAGTCGTTTGCTGGTTCAGTAGTTGATCTCGTTCAGTTGTGAGTGTCCGCCGTTCTTGATCGACCGTGGCGCTGATACTCGGTCTGGGAGCGTACGGTGCTGTGACCGGTTGCTACTACGCTTGCCTATCGGGTACTGGCAGCACAAACGGTGGGACCAGCTTCGGCGGCGGATTCTTCGAAGACGGTATTGGCGCCTTCATCAATGCTGGACTGAGCTATGAGTTTAGTATCTAAGTATGAGACGCGGAATTGGAATCATCTTTGTTGTCGTTGGTATTACGTGCTTAGTGTTTAACGCCGAGCTGGCAAAGCGGTCGTACCACGAGAACAAGACCTCAAGGAGTCGAGAGAACGTCACGCGCGGTCAACGGTTCACCTGGTTGGTGGTTTCTATCGGATTCATAATCTTTGGTATCGTGGCGGCACTTTAAGTCGGCAAGCCGGCGCGATGTTCGCTTCTCCACTTGTCAATAGACCTAGTGGCAGGACCCCATGAATTGATTCAGGGCGAAGGAGAGTCACCTGTTTTCGATACATTCTCCGACCTAGGCGACACCTCTATGCGGGCCCTGAAGGCGACCCGGCCGAGCACCGCCAAAGTCCAAGGGATCTAATGCGGTGCGTCTGAAACCGATGACGACGTCCAGGCGAACACTGCTACCGCTGTCCACAAGATCAGCACCCGTATCGGATCCCACGTTGGTTTTCAAAAACCTTTGGGCCGCGTCGAAGTCGTACTGTCGGCGCCTCAACAGCCAGCGCAGGCGGTTGCGGGTAGCTATGTAGGGCAGGTATCGCGAATGAGACATACGATCCAACAGGTGATCTAATTGTTGGAGGATTAGGCATAGTTGGGAACGTGACCGCGCTCCTAACCTGATGTCGGGGGACAGAATGAGGCCACATCGTCGCCAAGGAGTGTGGTCTGCCGTACTTGCGATTCCGATTGGCTTTATCGTTGGAGCGGTCGCGTCTGTGCTTTTGAATCAACCGTGGTGGCATGGGGCAGTTATGCTGGCACTTCTTCTAATAGCTGCGCCGGTTCGCCTCTACGTTGAGCGAAGGATGGAAAGGCGGTAACGAGGTCACGAGGCTGCGGGTCGGTACCTTGTACACTGACTTCCCATGATGCGTCCATCCGACTTCTGCGCCTCTAACACAACGAAATGGGATCGATGGGTAATAGAGAACGGTTTGCCGGCTGTTCCTGCGCGCATGCGGCCAGGACTTGCTGTTCCGATAGCCCGGTGGATTGACGAGGAACGGTGCCTCGTGCTTCATGTCATGGATTGCATCCATGATCAGGAATGCTCATCCTCGGACGTGCATTTCGTGACTGATCTTCGTCGCTTCGTTAAGCGAGGGAAAGAATGGGAGAGGCTTCCGGTTTCGGGTGGCGGAGACTGGCTTTATGGTGATTCGCTGCGCCTCAACATTCCAGACGCCCGAGCGTACTTCACCGACGACGGTTTCGGCGAGGTCCGCTGGCTTGGAGCGACAGTCGGATCCCTCGAGGGTAGTTCCGGACGTCATGCGGCTTCGGTCAATCTCTACTTTGAGTCCGAAACGATAACAAGAGCTATTGATGCACCCAACGGCGTATTCGTCGTCGGCTTCGGTGCAGTACGGCCACACACTATTGAGGTTGTTGGGGGCGATGGATCCGTGCTCGCAAGAGAGATACTAGCGGCTTCGTACTAGGTCGAAATCAGAATTGTGGATAGTTACCCGCAAGATCAAAGTTGCAGCCGCGCGCCGACAATTTCGTGGGCATGTGCGTCTGGGATTGTCAGCTGGGTAAGCACGCGATGACGACCCGTTTTCTGCTCAACCTAAGTCCGCGCCGCGCCGCGGTGTCGGTATGGTTGACCATTTTTCTCGTCATGGCAGTTCAATACAACTTCTTCAACCATACTTGGCTTGATTGGTACCGGCTCGCGCATAACGGTGAACATACGGTGGCGATCGTTACGAAGATCGAACCGGCGAAGCACGCCACGTGCCGTTTCTCCTATGTTGTAAACGGTCGTGGCTATTCTGCTGAGGCTAGCGGTTGCGGCAGCGACCATAGCGTGGGTGAATCGATAGCAATCACCTACCTACCCAGACAGCCTTCCTTCGCTACACCAACGTCCCCTACGCACACATTAACGACCACAGTCGCGCTGACCTTGCTCGTCCCAACCTTCTTATCGGTCCTCACGGCATGGGGCGTCCGTCGTCGCGGACGCAAGAAGGACGGGGCGAACACGCCGTAGCTCGGAGCGCACCGCGCGGCGCTGCATAAGATGATGGTGCGCTTGGGTGCTCGTGTTGGCGGCGACTTTGGCCTCGGACTTCAAGTACAAGGCACCTTTTGCGCGCAAGCGATGCCTTCTGGTGATGACGGTTTACGGTCACCGCTGGCGGAGGACTGAAGGCGTCGTGAAGATCGGTGGGACGCTAGCAATGGCTGAAAACTGTGCAGGGCGCCACATCAACCAAGTCACCGGAGGCTGGACGCCAGGCGTGCGGAGCTTGGCCGTCGGCCCCATCTCGGTCGCAGGTGGCAGGTCGTACAGATGGATAGGGTGATGAAGTGACTTCGCCGAAACCGCTGCTCGTGTATCTAGGTCTGCCTGCTCATCTCCGCTCGGACGTAACTCGCAAGGCTGATCTCTACGTGTTTCCAGGCGAGGTTGGCATACAGGTGAAGCGTTGGTTAGTGAGCCGACGTGAAGACGGGGTTATCGTGAGGCAACGTGAGGGTCGGGTACAGCTCAACGTGTGCAGGTTCCCACCCTGGTATAACACCGTTCTCTTTGTGAAGGGAGCGGACCAGAGTGGCCTTGTCGGAATGGGGTGGTTCAAGCGTCGGCGTTTGGTCGAGGCTTTGACGGACGCTGGGTTTCAAGTCGATTTCAAGAGGCGCTTGCTGTTCAATCTTTTCGTCCCGTAGTGCTGATCTGCGCTTGCGTGCGTACGGCAGCTTCATCGCGGTCGCCGGAACACCGCTGGATATTCTTCCAACTGCACCTGGTTCAAGGATGCTGTCGATCTGTATAGGTTGATCGCATGCTTGACGATGTATCGAAAGCATTGAACCGGGCGCAGTTGCACGGCAGCCCGCGGTAAAGCCTGTTTCACGGTCTGTGGATCGCAGCCGTAGGTTTGACTCAACCGGACGAGGGTCCAGCCGGCGTGGTACTGCGCTACCAACTCGGCAAGCTGAGCAGGATCGAGACCAGGCGGCCTGAGCGAGATACCGCCCAGTATGAGTAGGTCACATTCGGCGCCAGGGGCGGACGCTATCAGTCGTTATCAGCGAGCGGCTCGACCTGGACGTCCCATCCTTCGCCACCGTCGTGCTCCAGGAAGGGACCGCGGACAACGGTGGCCACATACGTGACGCCTTCGACCTCGTAGTACTCATCCGGGCTTGATTCGGTCGTCGTGCGATGCCCGACCAGGATATCGCCGCGAAACAAGTGCACGCCTCGTCGCTGCTGCGTTGCCATGGCGAAATCGTCGCACATCGGACGGAGGCCTCAGGCCAGCGGTTCAACGCGTCCGCGCACCGTGGTGGCGGTAGGACCGGGCAGCGAGCCGCGACGGCTCGATGTCACGGGTACGCCACGGTGTGAGCGCGTCGTGCGCGGCGGAGACTGCCGCCAATTCGGCCCATCCAGTTGCCTCGGCCGTTGGTGAAGCCATTCATTAGTGCTGACGAGACACAGCAGCCTTGACTCGTTTCCTGGCTTAGACGACTGCGCGGCCCGCTGCACGCCCGGAAGCGGCACGTTGATGCCTTCCTCAATCGGGCAGAGGTTGCCGATAGATAAACAACGGCTTGTCATCAGTAGAACTCATCAGAAAGGTTGATCATTAACACAGGTGGTGCACGAATTTAGGTGCATTGTGGTGCAGTGCTGAGGATTGAATCAAAGACCCGCCCACGTCAATCGGTGCGCAGGGGAGGCCGATTGCGCCGCGGTGTCGCTGGGAGCCTTCCGGCTGCGTTGCTGAGCTGGTTCGTGGTTACAGTTTCATTTGCCCCAGATACTAGTGCGGCACCGGCTCTCCGCACCGTCACATGTCGAGGAGATCGTTTCGGCCACAGACGCGACCTGGGGGAACTAATGGGGGTGGCGGAATTCGCAGGGGCGGAGAACAACGCTCCGCTGGCTAAGCGTCGCGGGTGGTATCGCCATCGCAATGGCTCGATCGTGCTACGTGTCGAATCGTTCATACGGTTTGGCCTGCTGTGGCCAGCTGTTGGCCTGTCGGTTGTTTGTGTGATTGGTGGTCTGTTCACTGGCTGGTATGCCATTGTGATCACTCCCGTGAGCTTCGGTGCCGGTTTGGTTGCGATAAGGGGTGCCCGAGCCGCCTTGACCGTAAGCCCCTCCGGCATCGAGGTTCGATCAGTAGGTCGGCGGCGCGTGATGCGGGCGACTGAAATCCGCGAGCTGGTAATCCGTCCCGCTCCTCGACCGCGGGAGAATTGCCATCAGGTCGTCGCGGTGAAGTCGGATGGCTCGGCGGTGCGTTTGGACTTGTCGACGGTGAGGACATACAGAGAGGGATTCAGCCGACTGACTGCCCTGCGGGACGAGATGGCAGCCATCCTTTGCGATGATCCCGGAGCAGTCAACTGAGGGCGTACCCGGACGTGTCTTGGATCTTTGGAAGCGGATTACTTCTGCGTACCAGGCGTTCGAAATCTTGCTCATATTCAGCCGCACCGGCTTCCACGGTCATAGCGAGGTCGGGCGGCGTCTACATTCTTGGGGGGTGTAATCACTGTCCGGCTAGGTGTAGCGGCGCTTCTGGTGCCCGAACTTCCGTGCCCGGCAGGTGGACCTGTCGAAGTCTGAGTCCGGTCTAGGACCCAAGATCGAGTGCTAGGGAATCCGATGGGAAATTGGTTCGTCACGGCGTTGCTCTCGTTTGCCGCGCTGTTGTTGGTCGCGAGCGGACCGCTAGTGCTCTGGTGGGCAACGCGTCGGCAGCCATGGTCGATCTGTAAGCGACTCGAACACGGAAGGCGCAGGGTACGCCTCCAGACCAGTTACACGCTGCCCGCATGGAATCCCGGCCAACCCATCGGACCTGGGAATTCGCCTATTAGTATTCCTGGTTTGGCAACCTATCGGTTGACGCCGGATCGCCTTGTCGTTCTCGAGTTTGTCGGGTCTGGCGGCCAGCGTGAACAGCTGGTCGGGCCTCTGATCGAGCGTCCTGCGGCCCGACGCCGGACGGGCAAATTGCTTGGCGCAGCTTGGCTCATGTCTGCGACTGGCGCAGTCGTAGGAGGTTTGATCGGCCTTGCCACCAATCAAACATCGACAGCCGGAGCTGTCGCTGGTGGCGCGGTTATAGGTTCGATCACCGTTCCGCTCGTGATGTCGATCGTAGGAGGAATGATTCGCAACCGGCACCGGCCGATGAGCTGAATCGTCGAGCCTCCGGGACTCACGGCAGATAAGCGTCGTTTGCCGACCTAGCGTGGACGTCATGCGTTCCAAGGCCGACGTGACCTGTATAGGTTGATCGCATGCTTGACGATGCATCGAAAGCCTTGAACCGGGCCATCGAGGCCCATGTTGCAACGACTGGCGCTGCACTCGTGTCAATCGATCACGTTGGTCGTTGTGGCGCGATGTTTGCGATCGCGACTTCGCGTCAGCGGATCGAAGTCGACGTTGCCCTGTATTTCCGCGACGATGCTGAGAGCCCTTGGCGGTCGGGACCGACCCCTTCGCCAACGTCGGCAAGCCAGGACACGAGGCCGAGACCCGCGAACTACTGCGCCTCGCCGGCGGCTCCGAGGACGCCAGCGACGCGACCTGAGTAGTGGCTCAGCACGCGATCCCGTTTTCCGTCGCGGGATCGGGCCTCCAGAACGTCCTGGACGCGGTCGAACAGCGCTTGCGTGATGACCGCTTCGTGTCGGCCCCGAACAAGCTGGCCATGGACGCTCACCCAGCCGGCCACGCGGGCTCCTATAATGGACATACGTTCAACAACGCCGATATAGATGGTGTCAAGGCTTTCGCGTTGGTGCCGGGTCCAGCCCCAGACAACATTGTGAGTGGCACTGACTTTACAACTGGGGACCTTTACCGGTATTACGGCGTTGATTTCGTGCAATTCGGATGGAACTTCGGATACACCGATACCGCGCACGGATTCGTTGCCTCATTATTGCTCGAGGACACGGTCAAGAGTCAGCCTCTCGCAGGGGCCCAGTCCATGTTGCACAATCGAGAACGAACCAGGAGGACCACCGTGACTCACGACGGTGAACAGTTCAGACACCTGCGCGATGCCTCGCCACAGACCGCGGCGGCGCTTGGTAGCCACGATGCCCTCTCGAAGCGAGTCCGGCGGCGGATCGGAGTCGTTACCGGTGGCGTCACGTTACTAGCACTGGCAGGAGCGGGCCTCGTGTATGGCCTAGCTTCGCCCTCCACAGGTCACAGTGCGGCGACTGCTCAGCTTGCAGCGCAGCGACCACCGACGACGCTTGCAGCGGCTGTCGCTCGCGGATCGTCATCCGCACCAACAATCGATCGACGGCCCGCCTGCAACCTTCCTCCGCCGGCAGTTGGCTTCAGCGCTGACTCGGATGCTGGGATCATCACCCGTACGGTCGGCACATCAGCTACGGCCCTTCCAGCTCATCTATTAGCAATATCAGGGATTTCCCTCGCCGACATTCGGGTCGTCGTCCTCCGCCCCAATGCCAACCTTTACGCCCCGCCCACTTCGCAGCAGCAGAGCGGACCGCCGCGCTCAACGAGTACCGCCACCTGGCACGTCGAATCGCTCGGCTCGGCTCCGGCTGAGGGCACGACTATCACGGCGCGCATCGGCGATGTCGCTGACGACGGTTCCGTCATTCCAGCGGGGACGTACGAGGTCTACTTCAGCGCCAAAGAAACCGGAACCAACGAGCGCGGCCAATCCCTCACCGAACTAGTGACGACTCGACTGGGCTACCTCACCGTCCAGGCCGTTTAAAGTTCAGTGTCGAGCTTTGCTCGGGTGGCGGTGAGCGGGCCAGGCACGGTCGCCAGTACGCACACAGACTCTTGCATAGACCTGGTGAAATCCTCGGCAACGGTGTTGGCGTCCGAGACGCCTGATACCAATTCGCAGGCTGCTTCCGACATAGATACGACGGTTCCAGCGTTTCGGGGTTCGCAGTGTCTTCTAGTGGCATCCAGAATGTTGGGGTGATGCGGCTGCGGTTGTCGACGGTGATGTTGTCGATGAGGCTCGCGAGCAGCGCCTTCGTGTTTTCGGGACGTCGTCGTTGAATACTTCCTTGATGTGACGTTGCGTCTCGCTGAGTAGGTCCACTGTTGGGGCGATGGGTGCGGGCCGGGTCAGTTGCTCTATGAGTTCGGCTTCGCGGTCTTGGAGTTCAACGGTCTTGCCTACGAGCGCTTCGATGCGGGGCCCGCAGTGCTTTCGGGCATGGTGCCCGTCTCGAAGGCGAGTAGATAGCGGTCGATTGACTGCTCGGCTGCGGTGATCTCGCCGCGTACGGCCGCAAGTTCGCCTTCGAGTTGGTCGCGTTGGTCGGCGTCGCGGCCGCTGATAGCCGCGACGGTCTCACCGATGAGGTCGACGCGCTCGAACGTTTGCAGCAGCGCTCGTTGGATTGCGTACTCCACGTGGTCTGCGGGCAGCCGGTCGCCGCTGCAGTGGGGTCGCGCCGTAGCGGACGCGGGTGTATGGGCGCAGGTCATGAGACCGGCGAGCAGGTAGTCGAATGCGGCGCCGGTGCCCTTGGTGCGGTCCTCGCCGCGGGCTTCGAGGATCTGCTGTGCTTGGTCGAATAGGTCGGGGTCGACCAGTGGTGGGTGGAACGGGCCGGCGGTCAGTGACGTTTGTGCTCCAGGTCGCGGGACGCGTCGCTTTCATCTGTGGTCATGAGGCCGTTACGCATGGCGAACAGCGCCGCACCGGCTCGGCTGGTCTCGCCGATCTTGGTGTAGATGTGCTCGATGTGGTTGCCGACGGTCTTTGGAGTGATCGTCAACGATTGGGCGATCTCCCGGTTCGACAGTCCTCGGGCCGCAAGTCGGAGCACCTCGAGCTCCCGGCTCGTCAGGGCCGCGACGTTGGTTCGGCGGCGGCTTCTTAAGTGCCCTGCGGTGGCAAGGACCGCGTCAACCGCTTCGGCGTCGAGGCGGCCGAGCCGAACTTCGGCCTTGAGCGCGTCGGCGGCGTCCGCCGACGACAGGGCACCTCGATATGGCCGTGGTTCCATCATCGCCTGATACGCGTCGGCGACCGCCAGGAGTCGAGCCGCTGATGTGATCGCTGGGCCTTCGACGCCGGACGGGTAGCCGGATCCGTCGAGACGTTCCCGGACGTGCACAACGATCCGGGCAACGGGTGCCAAGGTAGGGCATTGCCGGAGCATCCGCTCAGTCAGCTGGGGCACGAGCCGCACGCGTTCCCACTCGGCCACCGTGAGCGGGTCGGGTTTGTCCCAGATCGTATTCGAGACTCCGAGCCGGCCGTAGCCGGCGGTGAGCGCGGCACGGTGCAGGTTCTGCCGGTCCACGGCGGTGAGCGTGAGGTGGGAAGCGGCGCCGGACACCAGGGCTGCCACCGCGTCGGAGTGACCCACGGTGTAGGGAGTTTTCAGGTCGACGTATCGGCCGATCGCCGCGAGCGCCTGGTCGAGTTGGTGGTTCGACAGGTGGCGAAGAACGGGTTCCTCGTCGAGTACGGCGCCCCATGAGCCGACCTCGTCGAGCCCGGCGAAGACCTTCTGTGGGTCCGCGCACAAGCACGCCACGACGTTCGGATCGAATTGCGTGGCCGCCCCGCGCTCGGCGATCGCGATGGCCGCGTCGATGCCGCGCTCGCGGTGCGCGACCTCGACGAACTCGGCAACCTGGATCACCCGGGCCGCCAGCGGTATCTGCGATCCTGCGAGCTCGCCTGGCCAGCCCTTCCCATCCCAGCGCTCATACGACGCCCCGAGTGCGTCCAGCACGGGGGCCTGGAGAGCGAGTTCTTCGGCGAGGGAGCGGGCCAGGCGGGCATGTTGGGCGATCATTGCCTCCACGTCGCGGTGGCCGCCGAGCGCGAAGGCGAAGGCTACCCGCAGGCGATGCAGTGGGGGCGCACCAGCGCCGAGCATCCGCAGCATGCGCGTGAGCTCATCGAGCTTGCTCTTGGCGTCCATGTACTTGGTTGCCTTGAACGAGATGTCGTCACCGAACCACTGCACTTGTTCGTGGGCGTCGGTGTGGCAGCCAACATTGACTAGCAGGGCGCTGTAGTACGTCGCCGCCCTGGTCTGGTCATCGACTTCGAGCAGGTCACACAGCGCCATCGCGATCCGGCACTGGCGCAGCACGTGTTCCATCGGCTGGCCGAACCCGAGGTCGATCCCCAATGAGAGCGACGCGAGTACCTCGGCCAACCGCACACCGGATTGGGAGGTGTCTTCCACGATTCTCCAGGGTAGGAGATGACCGCTGCCAGCGTCGGAAAAGATGAGGGAACCGCCTCATGCGTCCACGAGACCGCCATCCGTACGGTCACACCGAGACATTCACGAAAGGAGAGGCCATGGCCAAGGCATCCAGCACGACCGCTGACCAGGTGAAGGACTTCGGCGTCGCGCTCGACCGATCCAGCGAGCTCGGCGGGTTCACAGTCAACTTTGTGACGATCACCAAGACGCACGACCTGGCGCCAATGCTGGCCGCTCTACCGACCGGCAAGTGCACCTGCCCGCACTGGGGCTACGTCACCAAGGGACGAGTCGTGGTCCGCTACGACGACCATCAGGAGATCCTCGGTCCCGGCGACGCCTTCTACATGGCGCCCGGCCACGCACCCGAAGCGGAGGAAGGCACCGAGCTGATCCAGTTCAGCCCGACCGACCAGCTGGCCGAGGTCGAAGCAGCCATCGCCGCCGCGACCCAAGCCTGAGCAGCCCTCAGCGAGCGTCCGAGCGACGTCGGCGCTGGTTGCTCATTTAGGCCCGTCACGACCACCAAATATGGCACTCTCGAACCCCTGACGTGGGCGATGACTCGGTAGCGGATGCTTTCGAAGATCGCCGTCGTCAGGGGGTCTGCTGCACGGATCGGTGACATCTGATCTGCGGTGCCGTTGGGTACCGCTGGAAGGATGTGTAGCCGAAAACTCGCGCGAGCTCTAGCCGGTCATCACATGTTCGGCTCGCTGGGCCAGATCGGCTCAGCCGGCGACAACGCCGCTATGGAGAGCTTGCTCAGCCTGCTGGAAAACGTCCTTAACCGTCGACACTGGACGACCCGCGACGAACTCCGGATCGCGATCGCCACCTGGATCGAGCGCACCTAACACCGCCGCCGACGCCAAGCCACACTCGGCCGATTGACCCCTACCGAATACGAGACCATCTTGACGACGCTGTCGCGTTCTGTATTGCGGCTCATCCGGATTGACGGTGTAAGGAACGCTCCGGCATTGCCGGACATCATGTGCATCCACGCACTACCCGTGGGCGGAATTGCTCATTGACTGTGCCCGAACGCAGTCCCAGGCTTAGCCAACGGTTAGGAGTTTCTGTGCACGACTTTCTCCCATTCATAATTGCAGGCATGGCAAGCGGCGCGGTCTACGGCATGGCCGGAACGGGATTGGTCTTAACGTACAAGACCACCGGCATCTTCAATTTTGGCCAGGGTGCAATTGCGACGGTGGCAGCGTACTTATTCTATTACCTGCATGTTCGACACGACATCGGTTGGCTGGTGTCGGCAGTAATCAGCGTCGTCGGTGTCGGCCTGATCCTGGGCCTCTTCATGGA